>Ga0335069_10000168_pt1 | contig 113478 bp, 87 predicted proteins | sample Lox_Sample_11_FD_206714 | JGI IMG/M metagenome (GOLD analysis project Ga0335069, IMG submission 206714) | Soil microbial communities from Loxahatchee National Wildlife Refuge, Florida, United States - Lox_Sample_1.1 | ecosystem: Environmental > Terrestrial > Soil > Wetlands | place: USA...
GCATGATCCCGGCGATACGAGCGTCACGCCTCGATCCTATCGAGGCATTGCGGTACGAGTAGGGCCGGATCAAAGACGGCCTGTGCATTGCCCAGCCGCAAGGAGAGGCAAGTTGAGTCGAGTCAGCGTCCTTGCGGATCTCCTTTTGCCCAGGTTGCGTCATAATCAGCGGAAACCTCTGACTTAGGCCGGTTGTCTCAAGGATCAGGGACAGGAGGTCGATGGTGATCTACCCGCACGCCTTGTCACGGAAATTATTGTTACTGTTGCTGCTCTTGTCAGCGGTTGTGGCGGCCAGGCCGCAACAATCGTCCCAACCCGCCCAGAAGACCGCCAAGGACGATCCCGCCTGGTCCGAGGCGTACGAGCTGTTCAATCAGGGCAAGTTCGTCGACGCCATGCCGTTATTTGAGAAACTTGCGGCCGACTACCCTTCCGACATAGTCGTGCGGGAAGGATGGGCGTGGTGCGTTATGGAATATGCGGCCACGCTGCCGGACACCGGACAGCGGAAAAAGGCTCGCGTTCGAGCGCGCGAGATTGCTCAGCAAGCCAAGCAGCTGGGCGACAGCAGCCAACTGCTGCAATTGGTTCTGGAAATCCCAGAAGACGGGTCGGAGTCGGTTTTCTCGAGCCGCAAAGAAATTGACGACGCGATGAAGTCAGCCGAGGCGGACTTCGCTCGCGGCGACATGGACAAGGCGCGAGAAGGTTACCTACGAGTGCTCCTGATCGATCCGAATTATTACGAACCGGCGCTTTACATCGGCGATGTGTATTTCAAGCAGCATGTATATGGCAGTGCAGGGGAATGGTTCTCGCGCGCCATTCTGATCGATCCCAATCGTGAAACAGCCTACCGGTACTGGGGGGATGCACTGGTCGCAATGGGCAAAGATGAAGAGGCCCGTGCAAAGTTCATCGAAGCCATTGTCGCCGAGCCGTACAGCAACCGATCCTGGATCGGACTGACAAACTGGCTCAAGCGGAACAAGCTCGAACTGAATCGAGTGCAACTCAAAGAAGGTGCCGCCGTCTCACAGAAGGACGAGAACAATATCTCGATCACGATTGATGACAGTGGCTTCAAGAAGAAGAACGACCCCAATGGACTGGCGTGGATGACCTACGGGATGAGCAAGGCGTTGTGGCATGGCGACCGCTTCAAGAAAGAGTTCCCCAATGAGCCGAAGTATCGACACACGCTCAAGGAGGAGACAGATTCCCTCGGCGTGATGATTTCCGTGTTGAAGGAGCAGAAGGACTACAAGAAGAAATTCAAAGATCTGGATCCCTCGTTACAGGCGCTGATCAAGATCCAGGAAGAGGGATTCCTGGAGCCATTTGTCCTGCTCAACCGTGCCGATGCCGAGATCGCTCAGGACTATGAGCCCTATCGAGCCGCGAATCGCGACAAGATCCGCCGGTATCTCGATGAATTTGTTGTGCCCAAAGCGCCAGCGAGGGCGCCCTAGAGTTATTTTCCGTACGTGATCCGATACACCAGCCCGGCTTTGTCGTCGCTGATGTACATCGAGTCGTCGTCGGCCATGACGATGCCGACGGGGCGTCCCCAGCGCTTGCCCTCGGCGTCCTGCCAGCCGGTGATGAAGTCTTCAGCGCCACCGATGGGCTGGCCTTTGTCGTCGAGTTTCACGCGGATGACCTTGGCGCCGGTGGGTACACTGCGATTCCAGGATCCGTGGAAGGCCACGAAGATATTGTTGCGGTATTCGGTGGGGAGTGCCGTGCCTTCATAGAACGCGAGACCCAGCGGAGCGGAATGTGCTTGCATCTGGACTTTGGGGCGAATGACAGTCTCGCAGCGATTGTCGCCAGGCTTGGTGAAGTCACGATCGGGAATGCGGTCGCCATAGCAATAGGGCCAACCGGCATCATTTCCTCCAGCGCCGAGATCGTAGATTGTTTCGGGCGGAAGGTCGTCGCCGAGACGATCACGGCCGTTTACTGTCACCCAGACGGTGTCGGTCTTGGGGTTGACGGCCATTCCGACGGCGTTACGCAGGCCCTTGGTGAAGACCTTCATGCCGGAGCCATCAGGATTGAATTCCATCACGGTGGCGCGGCGCGGATCTTTCTCGATGCAGACGTTGCAGCTCGATCCGGCTGAGACATACATCTTGTCGCCGTGGAAGATCACAGTGCGGGTGGAGTGGCCGCCGCGTCCGGGAAGTTCTGCGAGCATTTTCGGATTAGAGGCATTGAGCGTGGACTCGTCCCAGTCCCAACTCCGCACCTTGTCGTTCTCGGCGATATAGAGCTTGCCTTTATAGAACGCCAGTCCATGCGGCTCGGTGAGGTTCGTAACGACATCGAGGGAACGTTCGGCTTTGCCGGTGTGTTTGGGATCGAGCAGGGCGACAACTTTTCCGTTGTCGGGCTCGCTGACGAGGAGTGCGCCGCCGGGACTGAAGACAAGCATGCGGGCGGAATCGGCCTGGGCAAAGATGGAGATATGAAATCCTTCGGGGAGTTTCAGGCGATTCAGATCGGAGTCTGAACTTTGGGCCCGAGTGCAAGTCGTTGTAGCTACGAGCAGGAGAAGGGGAAGCAGGCGTCGCATGTTGAGTGGATGAGGCAATTCGGCCTTAGGATGCTCGAATCCCGCCAGTCTGCGCGGCAGCAGTTTTTATATCAAATGCCGCCAAAATTACCGCCAAACCAGGGGCCGTCGAGCACCTGAGGACTGCAAGAGGAGTACAATAGACAGAAAATAAAGCAGTTGCACCGGAACTAAAAGCAAGGGATTTGGCACGTCACATGATCTTAGGGAAGCAGGCCCGGTGGTAGGGGCCAGGTTCCAGGGCATCCGACGCGTCAGCGAATGCCTCTAAGTCCCGACAAGAGTTGGTTAAGCAAAGACGCAATCAAAAAAGCGCTGAAGTGCGCTGGAGTGAGCCCCACTCCTACTTTTGGAGGAAGTACAAAATGAAGAACCGCATCTTAGTTGCGCTTGTGCTGGCCGGCATTCTGGTTGTTCCCGTATTCGCCCAGCAGAGCACCAGCACCTCCCAGACTCCGGCTGCCACCGACCAAGCAGCAGCTCCCAAGGCGGACAACGCCACCGGCAAGCCGGCGCTGCAGCCGGATACGCATGAAGGCTTCTGGGGAAAGCTGAACCCGTTCGCCCGCAAGAAATATGTGCAACGGCAGACTGCCCCAATCCGCGACCGCATCAACGAACTGGACGAACTGACCGCCGCCAACAGCAAGATGATCAAGGATGTGGATAGCCGCGCGCAGCAGGGAATCCAGCTGGCTTCGGCGAAGGCCAATGAAGCCGATCAGCATGCCATTGACGCCGGCAACAAGGCGACGGCAGCACAGCAGACCGCGCAGCAGGCTCATACCCGCCTGAATACAGTGGAGCAGGTCGTCACGAACATCGATCAGTACCAGGCTTCGACGCAGACGGAAATCCGCTTCAAGCCGGGTCAGACAGTACTCAGCAAGAACGCAAAGGACGCCCTCGATCAGATGGCGACGCCGCTGAAGAGCCAGCATGGCTACATCATCGAAGTGCAGGGTTTCTCGTCCGGTCACGGGCAGGCCGCGATCGCCAACTCGCAGAAGATGGCCGAGTCGGTGGTCCGCTACCTTGTTCTGAACCATGAGATCCCGGTCTACCGGATTTATCTGGTCGGCATGGGCAACGCCCCGACGCAGGCGACTGCGGGTGAGACCAAGCCGAAACGGATTACCGGCGGACGGGTCGAGATCAGCCTGTTGAAGAACAATCTGGAACAGCTCGCGGGCAACACGACCACTCCGGCACCGAGCACAGACCAGCAACAGCAGCCGAAATAAGCGGTCACTCCCCTTAGCAGAAAAAAGCCTCCCGCAAGGGAGGCTTTCTTATTTTAGCCAGATCTGTCGCGGCGCCAGCCTAGGATCGCAGTTTTACGAAATTTGCGTTTATGGCAGCAATCGACGGCGTTCCCGCCTGTCGCATCATCGTTTCCAATTCGCGGCGCAGAATCGTCAGAACGGCTTCGACTCCCGCCTGTCCGAACGCCGCCAGCCCCCAGCCCTGTGGCCTGCCAATTCCAACCGCGGCGGCGCCGAGCGCAAGCGCCTTAAACATGTCGGTGCCGCGACGGATGCCGCCATCGATGAGGACGGGAATCCGTCCCCTAACAGCGCTGACGATTTCTGGCAGGCACTCGATGGTCGGACGCAGAGTCTCTTCGCCCCGCCCTCCGTGATTGGAAACGACGATTCCGTCTGCTCCATGCTGGACCGCCAACTCCGCGTCTTCGCGTGTCACCAGGCCTTTAATGATCAGTTTCATGTGGGCCGTGTCTTTGAGCCGCTTGACGAAATCCCAAGTGAGACTCGAAGCGTACAAATGCGTGACCTTCGAAACGTCGATGCCGGTGAACATATTCTTTCTCGAGACGTACCCGGCGAACCCTTTTTCATGACATACGGAGCACTCGCGGTCATCGACGCGGCGGGAGCGTTCGAGCGTTTCGCGGTTGCTGTCGTCGTGCAGATCGACGGTGAACACCAGCACCGGGCTCCCCGCGGCTTCGGCTTTCCTGATCAAGGCACGCGTGACATTCCAATCGTCGGTGGTATAGAGCTGTTGCCACACCGGGGCTCCGCGCGCTTCTGTTACCTCGTCGATGGAGCAACTGGCGACCGTCGAGAGAATCTGGAGATGGTGCTTCTTCGCGGCGGCGCGCGCAACGGCGACCTCACCGTCGTCGTGAAATGCCTTCATAGCGCTGACGGGGCAGAGGAAAAGAGGCGTTTCCCACGAGGTGCCGAACAACTTCATGGACATATCCACCTTGTCGACATTGACCAGGCGGCGAGAGCGAACCTGGATGTGCTGATAGGCCTCGTGATTGGCGCGCACCGTGACATCGTCGTCCACGCCCGTAGCGAGATACGCAAAGTGAGCGGGTGGCAACGCCTTGCGCGCAAGCGGCTCGAATTCCATCACGTCGAGTGCTTTGTCGGCGCTGGTGATGAGGGACGGGTCACGGTCGTTACGTTCGACGGCGTCCATCAAGGCATCGAGCGCAGACCGTTTCAGTTCAAGAGGCCGGCTGCCGAGACTTTGCAAGAGTCCCGGTGCTGCCAGCAGAGGACTGGCGCCGAGATAGCGAAGAAATTTCCGTCGAGTCTTAGAATCTGATTGTGGCGCGCGCATTATCCTCCCTTTGCTGGGACGCATTCGCTGCCCGCGGGCAGGCGCGCCATTCTGCTATAGAGGTCATCATCCGTCAAGGCTCGGTTTCCCACAGAGCGACCCGTGCTATCTTCGGCGGATGGAGACGTTACGCTTTACGTACTACCCATCTCCCGTCGGCCGGTTGTTTCTGGCAGGGTCGGACAAGGGTTTGGTCCGGCTGGAATTTGAATCGCGCGTGCAGCGTCTCGCCGACGTGAGACTTCAGGAATCGGCAGTGGCGCTTGCGCCCTATCTGAGCGAACTGAGGGAGTACTTCGCCGGCGAGCGCCGCGAGTTCACTTTTGCTCTCGATCTGCGCGGAACGGATTTCCAGATGCGCTGCTGGAAGGCGCTGCTGGATATTCCCTATGGCGAGACCCGCACCTACGCCGACCTGGCGCGGGCAATTGGGCATCCGAATGCTTTCCGCGCGGTGGGAATGTCCAATAACCGGAATCCTATCGCCATAGTTGTGCCTTGCCACCGGGTGATTGCTTCCGATGGCTCCCTCTGCGGATATGGCGGCGGTCTTGACATCAAGCGCAAGCTGCTGACTCTGGAACAAGGCCATTTGGGTGCTTGTCTTCCCCTAGGAATCAGCGCATAATCCGCCCACGATTGGGGTGGGCTGATGCTGCCGCGGATCGAACATTCCGTGGTCGTGCCGGTTTCCAGAGAAGTGGCCTTCCAAGCGTTCCAGGACCTCGAACGGCTGCTTCATCGCGGAATCTACGAAGAAGTTTCGTGGGTTGATGGAGCGCCCTGGGGCGTAGGAAGCCGCGTCCGCTATGTCGTCTCCAAGCCAATCCAGGCTACGATCTCAGGGGTTGTCACCAGTTGCGATCCGCCGAACTTTGTCGCGATGTTGAATCACGCTCTCGGAGTGACGACGGAGCAACAGGTATGGTTCGCGGCCGCGGTCAAAGGCGGCACTCGTGTGCGAATGACCATGGATTTTGTCGGCAAGTCGACCGAACTGAGCGACAAGGAAGTGCGTGAGGCCATTTCGTTCTACACTCACGACGCGCTCGACAGCATGGGGGCGCTGTGCCGGCGGTGGCAATCGGCGTCAAGTTCCTAGCATAGGTGCCAGCCCCGAGTTTTCCCTGTACACTGTCGTGCCATGTCGAGGAAGAATTCCGCTGTCTTCACGGGCGTCTTTTTGTTGGCGTGCACGGTTTGTGGTTTTGGCCGCGTTCAAACCGGATTTCTCGATCGCGCCGTCAGCGTAGACGGAACTGCGTACCGCTATCAGGTTTACGTTCCGGTTGACTTCGCCACGCAGAAGAAATGGCCGGTGATTCTCTTCCTGCACGGGTCCGGCGAGCGTGGATCAGATGGACTGGTGCAGACCGACATTGGCATTGGGCACGCCATCCGCAGCAGGCGCGGCAAGGCTCCCTTCGTCGTCGTCATGCCGCAGTGCGGCGAGAACAAGAACTGGAACAATCCCGACATGCAGGCGCAGGCTCTGGCGGCGCTCGACGCCTCGATCAAGGAGTTCCACGGCGACAGGAATCGCATCTACCTGACCGGCCTTTCCATGGGCGGTTTCGGCACGTGGGACATCGCCGCGAAGTATCCCGGCCGGTTCGCCGCGCTGGTTCCCATCTGCGGCGGGCTGCGGATAAGCGGCGAGGCGAAGGCGCAGCCTGACGCCGCCGATCCCTATGCGGAAGTGGCCAAGCGCGTCGGCAAGACGCCGGTCTGGATTTTCCATGGCGAAGCGGACCAGTCCGTGCCGGTGGAGCAGTCGCGCCGCATGGCCGAAGCACTCAAGGCCGCCGGTGCGAACTACAAGTACACGGAATATCCCGGCGTGGGCCACAATTCGTGGGACCAAGCTTATGCCGAGCTAGAACTCGTGCCCTGGCTGCTAGCACAATCGCTGAAGAAATAGAGCTGTCAGCCCTCAGCTGTCAATTGTGAGCAGTGGGACATGCCAGTGACCCGTCACCCGGTGGTCGGTGACATTTTCCAGTTCATTGACGACTCCTTCCAAATCGCGCGCCGCCACCATCCGCAAGGCCAGCCTGTTCTATTTCGTGTTCGTGATGTTCTCGTACACGACAGGAGGCCCTTTTGGCCTGGAATCGATGGTGACGACCAGCGGGCCAGGGATGACGCTGCTTTACCTGCTCTTCCTTCCGCTGTTCTGGTGTATTCCGGTATCCCTCGTGTCGGCGGAATTGACCACTGCGATGCCGGTAGAAGGCGGCTTCTACCGCTGGACCCGCGCGGCGTTCGGCGATTTCTGGGGATTCATGGCGGGCTGGTGGAATTGGTCGGCGTCATTCCTGCTGGGCGGGACCTACGGCGTGCTCTTCGCCGACTACCTGACCAACTACTACTTCCCCGGCCTCACCGGCTTCAAGCACTGGCTGATGTCATTCGCTTTGATCGCCTTCATCACCTGGATCAATGTGCGCGGCATCCAGATGGTGGGCAAGGCAGCGACGATTCTCGAGGTCGCGATGTTCGTCCCGGTGATCTTGCTGATTGTCATCGGGCTGGCGAAGTGGCAGCACAATCCGTTCGTGCCGCTGGTACCGCCGGCACAGCCGTTCCATGCCGTCTTCGGGGTGGGACTGGCGCTCGGGTTGTGGCTGTACTCTGGATACGAACAGCTCTCAACCGTAGCGGAAGAAGTCGACAATCCGCAGCGCAGCTACCCGCTGGCGCTGGCGTTGGTGGTGCCGCTCTCGATCGCCACGTATTTTCTTCCCACGTTCGCCGGACTGGCCGCGCTCGGCAATTGGGGGGACTGGACCGACGGATATTTTTCGACCGCGGCTCGCCTGATCGGGGGACCATGGCTGGGAGCCCTGATGACGATCTCCGCCGTGGTCTGCAACGTCGCGTTGCTGAACAGCACCGTGCTTACCTCCACGCGCATGCCGTTTGCGATGGCCGAAGACGGCTACCTGCCGCCTTTTCTCACACGCAAACATCCGAAGTATGGAACGCCGGCAGTCGCGATTCTGATTTCGTCTGCGATTTATGCGCTGCTGGCAATTCATACGCTTGGGCAATTGATCAGCATCTACAACTGGCTGCGGGCCGCGACGACGGTGCTGACGGTGCTGTCAGTGTGGGGCATGAGGCGAAAATATCCCAACCTCGAGCGCGCGTTCCGTGTTCCCGGCGGAAGGCTGGGATTACTCTACGTGGTTGCGCTGCCGATTCTGATGACCTACGTCGCGCTGCGCTACAGCGATCCGGTCGGGATGCGATGGGGACCGTGGGCGCTGGCGGCGGGGCCGGTGGTGTATGTGGTGACGCAGTGGTTCGCAAAGCGGGCGGCGCGTAGGGCGCTTGACGCGATCGTCCGCGGAAAAGGGGTTTGAGGTGCGTTCGACATTCGCACAGCTGAGTGACCAGATTCGCCGGCGAGAACTATCGCCAGTCGAACTGACGAACGACTGCCTGGCACGCATCGAGAAGCTCAATCCAAAGCTCAATGCATTCATCACAGTTCTTTCCGATTTGGCGCTTGCCGATGCGCGGCGTGCAGAACAGGAAATTCAACGTGGGAATTACCGCGGACCGCTGCACGGAATTCCCATCGGGCTGAAGGACCTCATCGATACCGCCGGCGTGCGGACGACGGCAGCCAGCGCGCAGTATAAAGACCGGATTCCGGTTGAAGATGCTGAGGTTGTTCGGCGACTGAAGGCGGCGGGCGCGATCATCCTGGGCAAGCAGAACCTGCATGAGTTCGCCTACGGCGGCAGCTCGATGATCAGCAACTACGGCGAGATGCGGAATCCCTGGGATGAGTCGCGGATTACCGGAGGCAGTTCCGGCGGATCGGCAGCGAGTGTTGCTGCTGGGTTCGGCTGCGCGGCAATCGGCACGGACACGGCGGGATCGATCCGGCTGCCATCGGCTTACTGCGGGACCGTGGGATTGAAACCCACGTATGGGCGCGTGAGTGCTCGTGGTGTGGTGCCGCTGTCATGGTCGCTGGATCATGTGGGGCCAATCGCAGACTCTGTTTACGGTGCAGCAGCTGTTTTGCAGGCGATTGCCGGATATGATGCTGCTGACCCCGCGAGCGCGGATGCTGCAGTGCCTGATTTTGTCGCGGCGCTTGACCGGCCGTTGCCGCGACTTCGCATCGGCGTTCCACGCAGTTTTTTCTTCGACGACCTGCATGCGGAGATAGGCGCTGCGGCCGAAGAGGCGATAGAAGTTTTCCGCGAGTTGCACGCTGAAATTCGCGATGTGGCGGTCGATGTGTATGCCGATCGAACACTCGCCACTGTCGAGGCCTACACGTTTCACGAGGAGATGATCGCGAATTCTCCGGAACTTTACCAGCCGGCCACGCTGGCGCGAATTCGGGCCGGGACGACGATTTCAGCCGCGGACGCGCTGCGTGCCCGGCGCGAGGTCGACAAGTCGCGGCATGGGATCCGCACCGTGTTCGAGAAAGTCGACCTGCTCCTTACACCGACCGTTCCTTTTCCGCCGCCTTCGATCGCAGAACTACGTGCCAACCCTGAGAATCTGCGTCCAACGGAAATTGTTCTGCTGCGCAACACGCGCCCGTTCAATGCGTGGGGAATTCCGGCGATTTCGATTCCCTGCGGATTCACCGGCGATGGCATGCCTATCGGTTTACAACTCGCCGCGGCACCGTGGCGGGAAGAGTTGGTACTGCAAGCGGGATACGCGTACGAGCAGGCGACGGTGTGGCACAAGGAGAAGCCGAACGGCTAACTTGCGTCCACGAATCAAGACCCGCTAAGGACAGCTTTCTTAATTTTGCGTCCCAGCCGTAGGGTCAAGGTCGTGCCTGGTTTGGCCGGCATGATCGGCACGGTGACTTTTGTCCCCTCAACACTCACCGCACCTTCCTTCATCTTGCGGTCGGCTTCACTAGCCGATGCGGCCAAGCCGAGTTTGACGAGCAACTTTGCCAGCCGAACTCCGTCCGCTTCGCGATTGGAGACTTCAGTGAAAGGTACGGATACCGTTTCAATCTCTTCAGGAACGGCGTCTTTCTGAAACTGCCTCGCCCAATCCTCTCCAGCTTTCACGGCCACATCGGCAGAATGAAAGTCGGCCACGATCATACGTGCCAAATTTTTCTTTAGCGCCATGGGATGCGCTTTGCCGCTCGCGGCATCACTCTTCATCTGCATGATCTGTTCGCTGCGGACATCGGTTAGCAGCTCGTAGTAACGCCACATCATCTCGTCGGAGATTGACATGATCTTGCCGTACATCTCCAGCGGCGGCTCGTGGATGCCGATCGCGTTGCCCAGAGACTTCGACATCTTGTTGACACCGTCGAGGCCTTCGAGAATCGGAGTGGTCAGCACCACCTGCGATTCCTGTCCGTAGGCGCGCTGCAGTTCGCGTCCGACGAGCAGATTGAATTTCTGGTCCGTGCCGCCGAGTTCGACGTCGGCCTCGAGTGCGACCGAGTCGTATCCCTGCACCAGCGGGTAGAGCAGTTCATGCAGCGCAATCGGCTTCTCTTCTTGGAAGCGTTTATGAAAATCTTCACGTTCAAGCAGCTGTGAGACGGTGTACTTCGCCATCAGGCGGACGAAATCGTCGGGGGTGAAAGGGCGCATCCAGCGACTGTTGAAGTCGATCACGGTCTTCTGTGGATCGAGAATCTTGAAGACCTGCGCCTTATAGGTCTCAGCATTCTGCTCGATCTGCTCGCGTGACAGCGGTGGGCGCGTTGCCGAGCGCCCGGTCGGATCGCCGATCATGCCGGTGAAGTCGCCGATCAGGAAGATGGCGGTGTGGCCCATGTCCTGAAAGTGCTTGAGCTTGCGCAGCACGACGGTGTGGCCAAGATGAAGATCGGGAGCGGTCGGGTCCATGCCGAGCTTGATGCGCAGCAGCTTGCCCGTTTTGAGCGAGCGCTCCAGTTTCGCGCGCAGCTCGGACTCTTTGACGATCTCCGCCGCGCCCTTCTTGATGTACGCCAGTTGTTCGTCAACCGGTGGGAGGTTAGGCATGAGCTTTGATTATAGCTACGAGCCGCGTGCAAGCAGATCAAGTTGAATAGGCAAGCCCCGCGTTCGGACTCTGATCGCTCATTGTCGCCTGTAGAAACTCAACCCCGCGTCCCCCTGCATGAGCGTCCGAAACCGAGTCAACTCTCCATGTTCGTTTCCGGGGTCGAACTTCTTTTCGTGCTCTGCGATGACCACGCTCGACTGGCGCAGCAGGGGTGAGGCGGCAAGCGCCGCCAGCGTCCGGCCATACTCCTCGCGCATCCGGTAGGGAGGATCGAGAAACACAAAATCGGAAATCACGCCTTCACGTTCCAATTGTGTGACGGCTTTCGCGACCTCGGCCTTCACAATCCGGAATCCCTCTGTAATCCCCAGCGACTTAAGATTTGCCCCGATCAGCTCGGTGGCCGCCTTCGACGATTCGACGAAGTACACCATCCCAGCTCCACGGCTCAGAGCCTCGATTCCGACGGCACCGGTCCCGGCATATAGGTCCAGCCACACGGATCCGGCCAATGCTTCAGGATTGCCTGCGCACAAGACGTTGAACAACGTCTCGCGCAGGCGGTCCGAGGTAGGACGAACATCCATCCCGGGCAGAGAGCGCAGAGGGCGGCTTCGATATTGTCCTGCGATGATGCGCATTCACTCGATTTCGATTCCGGGGCTAAAGCCCCACCCAATTCATGCCCAGTCCCTCGTGGAAGGCACTACCGTAACAACCACCGGGCCGCACTGTTCATCGAACCAGATAGAATACTGGTAAGGGTGTCCATGCGCAGCTGGTCCATTCCGGCGGGGCGGCTTTTCGGCATCGAAATCCGCATCCACCTCACGTTCTTCTTCCTGGTGCTTTTTGTGTATTCGGCCGAGTCCGCAACCCAGGACAGCACTGCCGCGATGCGCGCCCTGGGACTGGTGGGGATCATTTTCGGCAGCGTCGTCCTGCATGAACTGGGTCACGCCTTGGTCGCGCAGCGCGCCGGAGTGCCGGCTAAAGGCATCATCCTGCTGCCGATCGGCGGCATCACGATCCTCGACGAGGCGCAGGCGATCGTGGAATCGGATACGACGTGGAAGCGCGACATTGCGATCGCTGTCGCCGGCCCGCTTGTGAACCTTGTCACTGCCGCTGCCGCCGCCATGATTGTGCTGTCGGTTGTGCGGGGGTTCCCGATCCTGGCCAAGCCGCTGGTGCACACGAGCAACCTGCTGCGCAGCATCATCTGGCTAAACGTATATCTGGGGCTGTTCAACCTGTTGCCCGCGTATCCCATGGACGGCGGGCGAGTGTTGCGGGCGCTCTTCTCGCGGCGCACGGATTCGATCCGCGCGACGCAACGCGCGGTGCGCATCGGCCATGTTTTCGCCATCCTGTTCATGATGGTGGGCATGCTGATGACGAATCGCGCGGAGACACGCGCCGATGGGCTCTGGCTGTTGATCATCGGCTTCTTCCTGTTTGTCGGGGCGCAACTGGAAGAGCGGTCGGCGGTGTTTCATTCTGTGCTGCAGAGCGTGCGCCTGGAAGAAGTGATGCTGACGGATTTCGCTACGCTCTCGCCGGCCGACACGCTCGAAGATGCGTTGGAAAAGGCCGTCCACACGCTGCAGGACGATTTCCCCGTGGTCCGCGGCAGCGACATGGTGGGCGTGATCTCGAAGCAGAAGATTCTCGACGCGCTGCGCTCCGACGGCAATGGCTACGTGCAGGCGGCGATGAACCGGCTCTTCGACGTCGCCACCAAGCAGGACTCGCTGGCTTCGGCGTTCCGCAAGCTCGCGGCCCGGAATTTGAGCATCATCCCGGTCGTGGATGAACAGCGGCTGGTGGGAATCGTCACGCTGCAGAATCTGATGCACTCGATGGCGCTGCTGGCGGAAAGCAGGAAGCTGCGCCGGGAAGACATCGACGCGTAAGGTCACAAGCTGCCGAGCGCCACAACTGCAGATCTCTCGCTGCGCTCGGGATGACAATCGAAAAGAACAGTTAGCTAAGCGCTCCGCATTCTGTAAAGTTCCTGGGCGGCTTTCACGGCCGATCCAAATTCAACTTCTTTGCCCGTGACCTCGGCGACGACCTGCTCCAGCGCGGCCAGCACCCCGACCGTGTCGAGATAGTCGTAGTAGCCGATGTGCGCGATACGGAACAGCTGGCCTTTCATCTCGGCCTGGCCGTTGGCAACGACCGCGCCAAAGCGATCGCGGAAGTGCTTGCAGATCGCTGTCGAATCGGCTTCTCGCGGTGCGGCGACGGCGGTCAGCGCGGCGGCGGGTGATTTCGGCGCAAACAACTTCAGGCCAAGTGCTTCGACACCGGCGCGCGTCATCGCAGCGCACAGTTCGGCGTTATCGACCAGGGCCTTGCGTCCGGCGGCGAGATTTCCGTCACCCATCCGGCGGACATAGTCGAGCGCAGCGGCGAGTCCGGCAAAAAGAGAGGTCGCCGGTGTGTAGGCGGTCTCGGCTTTCGCAGCGGACTTGCGTTCTTTGCGAAGGTCGAAGTAGTAACGCGGGGAGGTCGTGGTTTCCATCCGTTGCCAGGCACGCTCGCTGATCGCGCCATAGGCGAGACCGGGCGGAATCATCAAGGCTTTCTGAGAGCCGCCGATGATCACGTCGATGCCCCATCCGTCGACGTCAAAATGCGTGGTGCCGAGGCCGGTGATGGCATCGACGACCAGCAGCGTGTCGGGAAGAGCGCGGACGAGTTTGGCGATTGCCTGAACATCGTGCCGAGCGCCGGTGGAACTTTCCGTGGCCTGGACATACACACAGCGGGCGTCGGGATCCAGCTTGCTCTGAATTTGGTCGAGCGAAAACGTCTCACCGTAGGGCGCGGTAACAGTCTCCACGTGGCAGCCGAACGCCTTGGCCAAGGACACCCAACGCTCGCCGAACTTACCGGCAGTCAGGACCAGCACTTTGTCGCGGGGCGAAGTGAGGTTCGAAACCGAAGCTTCCATGAACCCCGTGCCGGAGGACGAGAGCACCAGCACATCGTTCACGGTGCCAATAAACTCCTTCAGGTCAGCGAGCACCTGCGTAAAGAGCGCGCGGAAGTCGGCGGTGCGATGGTGCGCTCCGTAGGAAGCCATCGCCACCTGCGCGGAGGGCAGAAGAGGTGTGGGGCCGGGAGTGAAGAGCCTGTTCTTTTTAAGCATCGGATTCGTGAGTGAATAGGATATTCGACGGATGGGACTTCGGGAAGCGATTGCAGAGGTCAGAAGTCAGATTGCAGAAGTACAGCTGCGAGCTTCGAGCCACGAGCTGCGAACAACCAGTTCTGTGAGCGGAAAATTCTTGGAGTCGGACCGGCGCTCCACTTCTTCAATTGGACTGCTGCCTTTTGACTTCCTCCGTGTTCCTGCGGGTCCCCGGTGGTTACGGGTTCAGCTCGCTCGAAGCTCGGAGCCCGTAGCTCGTAGCGCTCTATAATTCAGCTATGCCCCTCATTGACCAGATCCAGAAAGACATCGTCACGGCCATGAAGGCGAAGGAAGAAGCCCGCCTCTCCTGCCTGCGCATGGTCAAGACCGCTCTCAAGAACAAGGAAATCGACAAGATGGCGCCGCTCGACGACAAAGAGTCGCAGCAGGTGCTCACCACGCTCATCAAGCAGCGCAAAGATTCGATCGAGCAATTCACCAAGGGCGGACGCCAGGAGATGGCAGACAAAGAGGCCGCCGAGATCAAGCTGATCGAGACTTATCTGCCGAAAGCCGCCGGCGAAGAAGAGATCGTGGCGGGAGTGCGCGCGGCGATTACCGAGATGTCGCCTGCGCCCACGATGAAAGACATGGGCAGCGTGATGAAGGCCGCCATGGCCCGCTTTGCCGCTGCCGGCATGCGCGTGGATGGAAAAGTGGTCAGCGAGGCCGTGAAGAAGGAACTGGCGGGGAAGTAACCGGGCCAATCCGTCCCCTGATCTCTGTCAGCGCTGTATACTCCCGTTCGGTGCTGAAACCCCATATCTCATTTATGAAAATACGCCTGGTCTTTTTGCTCCTTGTGTTCATTTTTGTCACGAGTTTGGTTCGTGGGTCCGACCTCCTCATCAAGAATGTCGTCATTTATGACGGCAGCGGGACGAAGTCATTCAAAGCGGATGTACGCATCAAAGGCGATCGCATCGCAGCCATTGGCAAGAACCTTAGTGCGCAGTCCGGCGAGATCGTCCGCGATGAACACGGACTGGCGCTGGCGCCTGGCTTCATTGACATGCACAGCCACCATGATCGCGGCATTTTCGACGATCTGGATGCGGAAGCCGCTACGCGGCAGGGAGTCACAACGGTCTTCGTCGGCCAGGACGGCGAGTCGAACTTCCCGCTGGCGGATTTCTTTGGCCGTCTCGAAAAGACGCCCCCGGCTCTCAATTTCGCCAGCATGGTCGGCCATGCGACGCTGCGGCAACAGGTGATGGGAAAAGACCTCTACAGGCCGTCGACACCCGAGGAACTCCAGAAGATGCGGGAGTTGCTGGCAGGCGAACTCCAGGCAGGCGGCTTCGGTCTTTCCAGCGGCCTGGAATATGAGGACGGTCATTTCGCCACGACAGAGGAAATGATCGAGCTGTCGAAGGTTGCTGGCGCCCGAGGCGGCTTTTACATCAGCCATGTGCGCGATGAGGCGAATGGCGCATTCAAGTCGTTCGAAGAGATCACCCGCATCGGCCGCGAAGGCAAACTTCCGGTCGAGATCACCCATATCAAGCTCGCGAGTCCCAGCGTCTGGCACATGGCGACGACGCGAATGCCGGCAGTATTCGAAAATGCGCGTCAGCAAGGAGTGGATCTCAAAGCCGACGTCTACCCGTACAACTACTGGAGTTCCACGTTGCGCGTGATCGTTACGGACCGCGACTTCTTCAATCCTGAAAAAGTAAGCAGCGCGATTGCGGATAATGGCGGCGCGGCCAACTTGCTGATCTCTCTCTATAAGCCCGAGCCCGCTATGGCCGGAAAGACGCTGGAGCAGATCGCTGCCGCGTGGAAAGTCACGCCGGTTGAAGCGTACATGCGGATGATCAAGGCAACCGAATCCGAGATTACGACCGGGGAAGAACAGGAAGGAGTGATGGGGACATCCATGAGCGAGGACGATATTCGCTGGTTCATTGCGAATCCTCGAATCATGTTTTGCAGCGATGGCGAACTCAAAGGCGCACACCCGCGTGGAGCCGGAGCCTTCGCCAGAGTCCTGGGAAGGTATGTCCGGGAACAGCGCGTTCTGCCCCTGGAAACTGCAATTCACAAGATGACCCAGATGCCGGCTGAGCAACTTGGCCTGAAGGATCGCGGCCGCATCGCAGAAGGTTATGTTGCAGATCTGGTGGTGTTCGATCCCGCCAATGTCATCGATCAGTCGACGGTTGAGCACCCGGAAGCCGCGCCGAAAGGGATACCCGACGTGATGGTGTCGGGCGTGTGGGTCGTCGAAGATGGCAAGGTCACCGGAAATCATCCGGGGCGCGTCATCCGGCACACCGCTGTACAGTGAGACAGGTCCGGACCATGCAGGACTCCGCCTCAACATCTTCAGATTCCACGAGCCACTCAACGCCCGCCGCTGATCAAAACTGGCGTTCAAGTAAGTGGCTCGCTTTCATTGAATTCGCGCTTGTTGGCCTGATTTTCTACGCCGACCATCGGGGATGGATTCCGATCTCGAAGACTCCGGAGCTGTTTCTGCTGGCGTGGATTTCGCTGCGGCTGAGAAGCCTGCGGTGGCGGGATGTGGGACTGAGTCGATATCGTGCATACGAAAATCCCCACCCGGTCGCACAAAACACGACAAGGGTGGGGCACCCGAGATCATTCTCATGGACGAAAACGGTGGCAATCGGGTTTGCGCTCGGCGCGCTGCTCGAAACTTTCCAACTCCTCATCACGCAACCGATTCTGTCCAAACTTCTCGGACGGCAGCCCGACCTGGAACTGTTTCGGATGCTGACGGGAAATTTGAAGATGACGGCGCTCTTCGTCGCGCTCTCGTGGACGCTGGCGGCGTTCGGCGAGGAGATATTCTGGCGAGGCTACCTGATGAACCGGGTCGCCGACGTCTTCGGACGTGGCCGGGCCGCATGGGCAGCAAGCCTGGCGATCGTCAGCGCCGTCTTCGGGCTGGCGCATGGATACCAGGGCATGACCGGCTGGATCGAGGAAGCCATCGCCGGGTTGGCGCTGGGGTTGATGTATCTGGGCACGGGAAGAAATCTGTGGGTGCCGATCCTCGCGCACGGCGTGAGCGACACGATCGATATGGTGCTGCTGTTTCTGGGGAAGATGCCGGGGGTGTAGAACCACGGGCGTTCTGCACCTGGACCACACTCGGGCTTCATCGAATCGACTGGCGCAGTTTGACCAGCGCGTTGTCGGCGGCCTCGAGCCGGATGAGTCCCGAGCGCGGATGATCGAGATCGGCCACCGCATAAACAGTCAGGGCAATCACGGCGGCGTAGATCAGCATGTGAATGACGCTCCGTTTCTCACGCTTGGACATCGCGTAACCTGCGAGGATTCCGCTCAGCAGGGCCACGAAGACCAGAAGATTCAAGATCAGCCCGGGCAGATGCGTCCTCATTGCCACGGCCCGGTTCGTAGTGACATCGATCATGTCGTTCAAGGCGGGCAGCAGAACCCTGGCGACGTTCTGAGTGGAATCGGCCCGGCTGGCCGTGATTGCGTTCGACCAGATTTTCTGCTGGATCTCTTCGGCAAGGGCGAAGTTCTGTTGAGCAAGTTTCAGGTCGGGGAGCATCCGGTAGGCCTGCAGGCGTGTATCGAGATATTGGCCAAACAGGCGGCGCATTTCCGGTTGCGCTTCGGCGGGTAACAGATCAAGCCTAAGGTAGGCTGTGCCAATAGCGTTAGCCTCGCTCACGATCAGGTCGCGGCGGGTATCGAGACGCGACGCACCGCCGGCGAAGCTGAATCCGAGCAGCAATCCTAGCAGGCCGAACACCGCGGCCTCGATCGCGCCGATACCCTCATGAGCGGACATGAGGTGCGGCTGCGCGGCGCGGCGCCGGCCAAGCCGAAAGCCGAACTCCAGGAAGATCATCAAACCGGCGAACAACGCCAGGGAGTACAAGATCGCGATCTGATACGGATGCATGGCTGTTAATGGGCGCTTCCGAAAGCGGGAGTGTACACCGTAACAGGCGAAGTGACACCAGACTTCTTGGCTCTGACCGGCTGGAGCGAGGAAGCCATCGCCGGCCTGGCATTAGGTCTAATGTATCTCCGCACGGGAAGGAATCTGTGGGTGCCGATCCTCGCGCACGGCGTCAGTGACACGATTGATATGGTGCTGCTGTATCTGGGAAAGATGCCGGGAGTGTGAAACCCCTGCTACCCTTCTAAAACCTCTGTCCTCAACATGGACATCTCTACAGCACTTGGCGGGCGATGGACGGCATCCGGATGAGAAAACGGTTCCGACCAGAGTTGTTTGCACCACTCCAATGCGAATGCTTGGGCAAATTTCTCTTGGGCAAATTTTTTACGCACAGAACTTGAATTTGGTTCCACAACCTGCAAATGTCCGAGTTCATGCAGAAACACGTCATATAGCATGAAACGGCGAACCGCCATCTCCGACCATTTTTGGCCACGCTTTGCTCCAAATTGCTCAGGCTTTTGCCCCTTCACTAAATATCGAGTCAAACTAATCCGGGGAGGCAGAGCGCACAGCGCGATTTCACGACGGCCGCGGTTAACATAGCCAAGAACGCGCGCTCCACGGCTCTGGTCGTTAAAGTGGACGCAGGGGAGGCGACTCCAGAGTTCGAGAGGAAGGCGACTCAGGACGATACGCACGTCTTCCGAATTGACATTGTGCACTCGGTCGCAACCCGGGATTGATGAAGAAAACCTGATGTGGGGAGCCATGTCTCAATTAGCTGAATTCTTATACAAGAAATCCTTTGCGTTCGGAACCTCTGCTGCCTACTTACCCCTCTGCCACTCCCGGTACGCCTCGCTTTTCCCGATGCCGCGCTCTTTGGCGACTTTCTTCAGGGCGGATTTTTCGTCGACTTTCTCGGAGGCCATGATCTCGCGGACGCGCTGGGCGATGGTGACAGCCGAGGTCTCAGGTCTCAGGTCCCGGGTCTCAGGCTTGGCAATCAGCAGCGTGATCTCGCCTTTTACTTCGCCTCGGGACTTCAATTGCTCCAAAATTTCCGAAACGCGCCCGCGCAGGAACTCTTCGTGAATCTTCGTTACCTCACGCGCCACCACCACGTGCCGGTCCGCACCCATTACCTCGACCACATCCGCCAGCGTCTCCAGCAGACGGTGCGGGGCTTCGTAGAAGACCTGCGTCCGCTCGGACTCGCGCACACTCTCGAGCAGCTTGCGACGCTGGCCGGACTTGGCGGGCAGGAATCCGCTGAAACGAAAGGAATCAGTCGGGAGGCCGCTGGCAACTAGCGCAGCCAGGAATGCAGACGCCCCCGGAATCGGCACTACCGGCACATGATGCCGGATGGCTAGTGCGATAAGGCGGAATCCGGGGTCGGAGATGCCGGGCATGCCAGCGTCGGTGACGAGGGCGATCTTGGCGCCGCTTTCGAGGTCGACGACCAGCTCGGCGGCCTTGGTCATCTCGTTGTGCTCGTGATAGCTGACGGTGCGCGTCTGGATGCCGTACTGGCTGAGAAGTTTTTGCGTCTGGCGCGTGTCTTCGCAGGCGATCAGGTCGACTTCTTTGAGCACGCGCAGCGCTCGCAGGGTGATGTCTTCAAGATTGCCGATCGGGGTCGCTACCAGGTAGAGCGCCGAGCCGGGACCGAGGGTACCGCGTCCGTTCGTGGATTCGGTTTGAGCTTCCGCTCGCATAGACAGAGTCTAAACCTTTTCACCACGGAGTCGCGGAGACACGGAGGAACCCTTTTGTTGGATTTTCTCCGTGACCCCCTGTCTCCGTTGGTGGAATCTACCTCGCTAACTTATGGCTTCGTGTTTTCTTCGCCTCATGCTAAACTGAACAAAAATGATGTGACGGCCCGCACTTTTCACTCCAGCCCGTGGGTGTAGGCTTCGGAATCGAGTCGTTGGTCGATAGTCATTGGTCGTTGGGAAACCCTTCGAACTGCTGACTACAACCAGCGACCTGCTAACGACTATCGACTAACGACTAATCTCAGGAGCAGCCATCATGGCCGACGAGCGCGCGAAAGCAATTGATCTGGCGATGTCGCAGATCGAGAAGCAGTTTGGCAAAGGGTCCATCATGCGGCTGGGCTCGAAGGAAGCGATCGTACCGATCGCGGTCATCCCGACCGGCTCGATCTCGTTCGATGCCGCGCTCGGCGTCGGCGGATTCCCCCGCGGCCGTGTCATTGAGGTCTTCGGCCCGGAATCGTCCGGAAAAACCACCATCACCCTGCAGGTGATTGCCGAGGCGCAGAAGATGGGCGGCATGGCCGCCTTCGTCGACGCGGAACACGCTCTCGATCCCGGCTATGCCAAGAAGCTTGGCGTCGATGTCGACAACCTGCTGGTTTCGCAGCCCGACTACGGCGAGCAGGCGCTGGAAATTACCGAAGCGCTGGTGCGCTCGAATGCGATTGACGTGCTCGTCGTTGACTCGGTTGCGGCACTCGTGCCCAAGGCTGAACTCGACGGCGAAATGGGCGACAGCCACATGGGCCTGCAGGCGCGCTTGATGTCGCAGGCGCTGCGCAAGCTGACCGGCACGGTTTCGAAGTCGCGCACCTGCCTGATCTTCATCAACCAGATCCGCGAAAAGATCGGCGTGATGTTCGGCAACCCGGAGACGACCACCGGCGGGCGCGCGCTGAAATTTTATTCATCGGTGCGAATTGATATCCGCCGCATTGCAGCAATCAAAGAAGGCGACCTGGTAGTCGGCTCGCGCACCAAAGTCAAAGTCGTGAAGAATAAAGTCGCCGCGCCATTCCGCGAGGCTGAGTTTGACATCCTCTACGGGGAAGGCATTTCGCGCGAAGGCGACCTACTCGATCTGGCGGTGAACCAGAACATTCTCGAGAAGTCGGGCGCGTGGTTCAGCTACAAGGGCGAGCGCATCGGCCAGGGACGCGAGAATGCCCGCAGCTTCCTGAAAGAAAACAAGGACACTCTGGCGAAGCTGGAAGGCGAGGTAAGGAAGGCGCTGGGGCTGACTCCGGCTGCAGCGCAGGCTCCGACGCCGGCTGCAGCACAGGCGACGGGTACAACCGGCCGTGTGGCGACCATGCCGAGTACGGCGGAAGCAGCGAAGAGCCCGGCGGCCAGAAGGTAGTAGGATCCATTAGAGCCGACAGACGGTTTGCGCTGAACTACAATCTTGCCGAGGCAACTGCGTGTCGGTTGGGTTCTATTTACTCGGCCGGTTTGAAACGGCAGAGCTGCAACCCGACGATCTGCTTCGCCACCTGGAGAACTGGATCGAAAGGGAATCTTCCGACCTGTCGCCGATCACTAGACTGGGATTTGTTGATGAGAAACCTTGCCTATTCTCGCTCTTCCACCCCGCTGCAGAAGAGGTTGAGATTTGCCTCACCGATCCCGACCATGTCACGGTTTCCGCCAATACCTCGACCGTAGGGCCTGGTTATCACATTTTTCTTTGCGATCTGATTCGTCGTTGGAGCGACGACTTCTCCATCAAATGGATCGAATTCAGCGCCGATGACGACACTACTTTCGGAGATGAGGCGGATTACTTCTTCAGTCGTGACAAGCAGAAGGTTTACGACCAGATGGCGCATTGGCTCAGAACGTTGACTGGCAGTTTCTTCGATGGAACACTCGACCAAAATTCCAAAGACATCGCGCTCTTCATGCCGATGAATGTTCAATTCGAGGGCAACTCCCTTGCGATCACCCAACTAGGACCACGCGACAAGGATTGGCTCTTTCGACTGTCTAAAGGTCTCATTGCCGACCACGAGTTCTTCCCCTGGCACAACATCGGTCTCACTGCGGAGTACTACCTCGGCCGAGCCTTGGTCCACATGTGGTCGGATGTGCGCTGGAGACGGCCAGCAAACGATAACGAACGTCGTCTACTGAGGTCCGTGGTGACCTCTCTGGAGACTGCCTGCCGGATCAATCCTGACTTGGTTTTTCCATGGAACGACTGAAATGAACTGCTGGATTTCTTGGAAGAGAAGGGCTCGACATTCGATTTCGTTGGAGCAAGGGTATCCGGGCCAGGTCGTATCGGGTATCGCAGAAATCGGGTTCGAACATGTCTTCCCGGCAATTGGTGGATTGAAACTGAAGGATCGTTCAGCGAGTTCGAGTCCGATGAGACGGGCGCCCTCTGTTCTTTTGATCCTCCGCGGGAGATCTGGTTTACTGCCTATTCCTTTTCAGCAGACAACCCCAAGGAAAACTTTCGGCGGATACGCAACACAGCTTTGGGGGAGAAACATGAATTTACCCACGAGGATGACACCTACGTATCGGTTGCGGATATCAGTAAAAAGGTAAAGGAGGGCATGCCCTACTATGTGCTGCAATCGAGCTGCATAGGACTTCTACGCCGTTGCGTTTGTACGCTCGTTTTTGACAAGGCAGACGACCGAGAATGGGCTATCCGGGTGTGGAGGTCCCTAAAACCCAGCAAAGCAAAATAAGGGGGTGTACCAGCGCCCACCCTCGCTCGTCGTCCGAATCGAGAGGCAAGGATCACATGAATCTGCTACGGCGAAGTGGCTGCGGATCTGAGCAGGCCGATCGCCTAATCCGGATCGGCAAGGACTGCGCCGCTCACTTAAAAGAGTCCTATCGGTCCGCAGATCACGCGGACCTGCTCTACGATGAGGAAGGTCCGCCTCGCTAGTTGCCTTGGCGGAACGGGGCACTATTTTTTCCCCCGAAAGAACGCGTCAATCTGCTCGCGCAGCGCCTCGGGACATTCCATGTAGGGGAAGTGCCCGCAGCCCTTCAGGGTGACTATGTGGGCATTCGGAATCGCGTGCGCAATGTGCTCGGCGGTAGACGCCGGGATGAACTCGTGATCGCCCGAGATCACGAGCGTCGGAATCTTTAGACTCTTGATCTTCGGAATCAGATCGTAGGCGGGCGCCAGCCAGGTTTCGTCGTCGAGCCGCGCTTCGACGGCTCTCGCCTTCAGGACGCCTTCTTTCGTGAAGCTGGCGCTGAGGCGCGTCATGAATTTCTCGTAGTTCTCCGGCCGAGCGAATGCCGGTTTGAAATGGATTCGGTAATAGGCCGTGACCGCAGCGGGATCTCCTTCCTTGTACCCGGCAGTGGCCGCGATCTTCTTCTTGCCTTCAACCGCGTCGGCCCGATTTTCCAGCCACTCTTTGCGCAGTTGCTGGTAATCAGCCGCCGAAACAGGCGCGGGATTCATGAGAATCAGGCGCGATACATGTTGCGGGTAACGAAGGGCATATTCGAGCGCCAGTAGCGTTCCCCACGAGTGTCCCAGTAACACAACGGAATCGAGATGAAAGTACTGCCTGACCCTGTCGATATCTTCAATATCGGAAGCGAGAGTGACGTCTTCGGGCTTTACACCGGCCGCGGATCGGCCTCGGCCTCGCTGATCGTAGTAGATCAGGCGGAATGAATCGGAAAAACGGTCGAGGTCCGGCAGCAGATAGCTGTGGTCGAAATCGGGTCCGCCATGAAGAACGATCACCGGGGTGCCATGCCCGATTTCTCGCGCATACAACTCTGCGCCGCCAACCGGGACGCGGGTTTCGTGCGGCACGGCGCTCCGCTCACTGTGCTGAGCAGGCTGCGAATTTGCAGGAAGTGCGGTTGCGATCGCGCACGCAAGGACGGCAATGACTAGCGTCGCTTTCATGGCGAACAAACCTACATCAACCGGATGGCTTGGCGCAATTTCTGACGGGAATTCCGGATGCAAGTTCGTGTGCCGGGGATGGAACCTCCCCACCCATCACGCCGATTTTACTAAGAGCTGATAGCTGAGAGCTGACAGCTCGTTTACAATCGTCCTGCCTAATCCGAGGGCCTCTTGATACGCATCAAAGCCATTTATCCCGGATCGTTCGATCCCCCCACCAACGGCCATCTTGACCTGATCGAGCGTGGCAGCAAGATCTTCGACGAACTCGTCGTCGCCATCCTGCGGAATCCGGAGAAAGACCCGCTGTTCAGCGTTTCGGACCGGCGCAGCATGCTGGAATCGATGACGGCGGGGTTCGATAACGTTTCGGTAGACACGTTCGACGGGCTGACCATCGACTACGCCCTGCGCGTTGAGGCTACCGCCATCCTGCGCGGCATCCGCGCCATCAGCGACTATGAATACGAGCTGCAGATGGCGCTCATGAACCGCAAGCTCCAGCCCGGTCTGGAGACGGTTTTCATGATGCCGGCAGAGAAATATTCCTACCTGAGTTCGCGGTTAGTGCGCGAGATCGCGCAGCTCGGCGGCAATATCGATTGCCTGGTGCCGGAGCTCGTAGCCCAGAAGCTTCGTGAGAAAATGGACCCAGCGCACAAGTTCGAGATCGCAGCCCAAGCCGACCGCGATTCGGAAAAGAAGACAAAGAAGTCCCGGTCCAGAAGGAAGAAATCATGAGTACCGTGCTCTCGCCTATGACTACCCCCGTCGTCCTGACGGAGCGCATCAACCGCATCGAGCCTTCGGCCACCATGGCCGCGGTGGCGGAAGCCGAAAAGCTGCGCCAGCAGGGCATTGACGTTGTCGACGTCACCGCCGGTGAGCCCCATTTCTCGACGCCGCAACACATCAAAGATGCTGCGATTGCAGCCATCAACGGCAACTTTTCGAAATACACCGCTGTCGGCGGCACGCTCGAGCTGAAAGATGCCATCCTCAAACGCCACGCGACCGATTTCGGCTCGGCCTACAAGCGCGAGGAAGTCTGCGCCGCGGTGGGCGGCAAACACGCTCTCTTCAACGTGATCTCGGTGCTGGTTGACCACGGCGACGAAGTCATTCTGCCGGTGCCGTATTGGGTGAGTTTCAAGGACATGGTCCGCTACGTAGGCGGCAAGTGCGTGTTGCTCAAAGCAGACGAGTCGCAGGGCTTCCGTGTCACCGCTCTTTCGATTGCGCGCCTGATCACGCCGAAAACGAAGCTCATCATTCTGAACTCGCCGTCGAATCCGTCGGGAGCGGTGATGAGCCCCGAGGACATGAAAGAAGTCATCGCCCTGGCACATGATCGCGGCATCTGGGTCATCTCCGACGAGTGCTATGTGTATCTGAATTACACGGGCAAGAATTTCTCCGTCGGATCGCTGACCGAATATCGTGACCGTTTCCTGGTGGTCGGATCTTTGTCGAAGACCTATGCCATGACCGGATGGCGGCTGGGATACACGCTTGGCTCGGCGGCGGTAGTCGGTGCCGTGACCAAGCTGCAGAGCCAGCAGACCTCGAATCCAACGTCGATTGTGCAGAAGGCGGCGGTGGCGGCGCTGAACGGCTCGCAGCAATGTGTGGCCGAGATGCGTGCTGAGTACATCAAGCTGCGCGACCACATCGTACAAGGCCTGCGCGCGATTCCCGGGATCAAGTGCACGATGCCGGCAGGTGCGTTCTATGTCTATCCGAACGTTTCGTCGTTTATCGGCAAGAGTGGGATCAAGGCCAGCACTGACATTGCCCATGGCCTGCTGCACAAGGCTCACGTCGCGACCGTAGCCGGTGAAGGCTTCGGCACGAGCGAACACGTACGCATCTCGTACGCGACCACGATGGAGAACCTGGATAAGGCGCTGGAGCGGATGAAGAAGTATTTCGGGGCGCTATGAAAGAATTTTTGCGACCCTCGGAGTCTGATAGGTAGAGGTTACGTTTTGAGGAGACTGCTTCTACTGCTTGGATTCGCTGGCGCCGCTTGGATGGTTTTTGTCCTCTCGTATGGGACTCCGCGTCTTGCCTACATCAGCAACTACCCCGGTTGCTATTCAGCACGCTGGGTCCGGTATCGGGGTATTGCTCCCTCTGAGTTAACAGTTCAACTTTTCAATGCCTGGTTGGTCTTTACTAGTGCACTGGAATGGATTGGTGTCGGATTGACTATCCGGGCAATCGCACGGCGCTTTTCAAGAGTCTGAGTCCGCCGCCTGCAAAACCGCTTGAACTAACGCTGTAGGCTACCATGTGACATTACACATTCAGCATGCCCCAACTCTACGCACTCCTGATGTCCCCGGCCTTCGACCCCCGCCCCTGGGGGACGCTCGATCTTTCGCCGATCTATCCGAATCACAAGTTCAACGAGAAGATCGGCGAGGCCTGGCTCACCGGCGATGACTGCGAGGTTCAGAACGGCTCGCTGGCGAAACGCACGCTTGCTGACCTGAGTAAAGAATTCGGCGCGGAACTGGTTGGCACGACTGCACGCGATCCACGCCGCTTCCCGCTGCTAACCAAATTCCTTTTTCCGGCCGACAAACTCTCTGTTCAGGTTCATCCTGACGACGCGACTGCGCAACGCTTCGGCGAGCCCTGGGGCAAGACGGAGTGCTGGTATGTCGTCCACGCCAAGCCGGGAGCGCAGATCGCGCTCGGCCTCAAGGCCGGTGTAACCTCCGCGCAACTCGAACAGGCGATCAGCGAGCAGCGCGCCGAAGACCTGCTCAACTGGGTCAACATCTACCAGGGCGAGATGATCTACGTCGCCGCCGGCACCGTGCACACGATGAGTGGCGGCTCGGTGCTGATGGAGACGCAGCAGCAATCCGACGCAACCTTTCGCCTCTACGACTACGGCCGCCCACGGGAACTGCACTTGGAGCGTGGCATGGCTTCGGTCAAGGAACGCACGCGCTCCGGCAAAGTCATCCGCCCAGCGCCGGTCACCATTGACAGCAAGAGCCGGCGCTCGGCGATGGTTTCGGCGCCCTACTTCACGGTAGAGCTGTTCGAGTTGAAAGCGCCGCACGAATTCTCGACTCGCGATGAATCGGGCAAGACATCGGCGCAGATACTGGTCGCGCTCGACGGCTGCGGCGTAGTGGAATGCGCGGACCTCGATCCGGTGACTTTTGCCAAGGGCGATGCCGTCGTGATCCCCGCCGCGCTCGGGGAATTCACCGTCCGTCCGCAGTGGTCGTTGGAATTTCTTGCTGCCCGTGTTCCCGGGGAAGCGCTACCCGAGCCAGCTACACGTCTGTAGCCATGCAAGCCGCTTATCGCTGTCATCCTGAGCGAAACAGCATCTACAAGCGAAGCGAGGAGATGCCGTGGAGTCGAAGGACCCCTATCTAATGAGAATTTCTCGATCCGCTTCAGGGAGTTCTCCCTGTATCGATAGCACTCAAGACTTGTTCCTCCGTGTCTCTGTGACTCCGTGGTGAGAAATCGGTCCAAATGTTAGGCTTTCTATTTCGTGGCCCCGAACTTTTATCCCGTGATTCTGGCCGGAGGGCGCGGCACGCGCTTCTGGCCCCTGAGCCGCAAGCGGCGCGCCAAGCAACTGCTGGCGCTCGACGGCAAGCAGACCATGATCCAGCAGACCGTGACGCGTCTCACGCCGCTGGCGGCGCCGAAGAAGTTCTGGATCATCACCAACGATGACCTCCGGCCGGCGATCCTTCGCCAGTTGTCAAAGGTGAACCCGAAGCAGGTCGTGGCCGAACCGGTCGGCCGCAACACCGCCCCTGCCATCGGATTGGCGTCATTTTTATTGGCGCGGCATGAGCCCGATGCCGTACTTGGGCTGTTTCCATCCGATCATGTCATCGGCAATCCCGATCAATATCGCGAGACCCTTCGTCAGGGCATCGCGATTGCGGCGACAGGAGAGAACATCGTTGTCATCGGCGTTAAGCCGACCCGCATCGAGACCGGCTACGGCTACATCGAGGCCGGAGCGCCGGACGCCAATGGCTCCCTGCGTGTCCGCCGCTTCACGGAAAAGCCGGACACGGCCAAAGCCGCGCAATTTCTCGCGGCCGGAAATTACTACTGGAACAGCGGCATATTCCTCTGGCGCGCTTCGACGCTGGCCAATGCACTTCGTGAGCATCTTCCAAGTACGGCTGCGATTCTCGAGCAGATCGCGGCCAGCTACGGCACCGGCAAGTTCGCCGCGACGTTCCGCCGCGTCTATGCGAAGTGCCAGAACATCAGCATCGATTACGCCGTGCTTGAGCCCCGTTCTGAGAAAGGAGAAGGAGCGTCACGCATCTTCTGCCTGCCTTCGGATTTCGGCTGGAACGATCTGGGCTCTTGGACCTCGCTGCACGAGCACAGCGTGCGCGCCAGCAACCCTGCCGGCGGCAACCTCATTTCTTCTGCCGGAAGTTTCAGCCTGAACGCAAAGAACAACTATGTCCATGCGCCGGGCAAGTACGTTGCCGCGGTTGGAGTGAGCAATCTGATTGTCGTCGAAACCGACGATGCCCTGCTGATCACAACACTCGACCAGTCGCAGGATGTAGGAAAAGTAGTCAAGCATCTGGATGAGAAGAAGTTTAAGAAGCTGGTTTAGTCGTTGGTCGTGGCTCGAAGCTCGTAGCCACATGCGAACGACGATCAGCCAACAGCGACTTGCCAACGACTGCCGACCAACGACCCATGACCGACATCAAATTTGGCACCGACGGATGGCGCGGCTTCATCGCTGACGATTTCACTTTTGACAACGTGCGGCGCGTGGCAGGTGCCATTGCTTCATACGTTCTGAAGCACGAAGACGCGAGCCGCCGTGTCATCGTTGGCTACGACACGCGCTACGCCTCGGACCGCGCAGCCCGCATTGTCGCGCAGGTAGTCGCCGGAGCTGGCATTCCGGTGCTGCTTGCCAACGACTACACGCCCACTCCCGCCGTTTCCTACAACGTCAAGAAACTCGGCACAGCCGGCGGCGTGATGATTACTTCCAGTCACAATCCTTACAATTGGAACGGGGTGAAGTTCAAAGGCAAGTTCGGTGGGTCGGCCACGCCCGCGATGCTGAAGCTAATCGAGACCGAATTACATGCCGGTGCCATGCCAACCGGCACAGCGGCTAAGATCGAAGAAGTCGATCTCAAGCCCGCTTACGTGGACGCGGTCTGCCAGTTCGCCGACCTGCCGCTGATCCGCCGCGCGAATTTCAAGTTCGCCATCGATTCGATGTACGGTTCCGGACGCGGTGTCCTGCCCGGGATCTTCGACAAGAACGGCATTCAGTACGTCGCGATTCGCCAAGAAGCGAATCCGCTGTTTCCCGGCATCAACCCGGAGCCGATTCTGCCGCACGTCGCGATGCTGCAGCAGACAGTGACGAAAGAAAAGTGCCATGCCGGCCTTGCCACGGACGGCGATGCCGACCGCATCGGCGCCGTCGCGGAAGACGGAAGTTTTGTGGACGCGCACAAGTGTTTTGCTATTCTCGCCCACTGGCTGCTGGAGCGCAGGAAGTGGCCCGGCGACCTGGTGCGCGCGTTCAACACGACGCGCATGATCGACCGCATCGCGAAGAAGTACGGCCGGAAATTGCACGAGGTGTCGATCGGCTTTAAGTACGCCGCCGATGTCATGATGACCCACGAGGTCCTGATCGGCGGCGAGGAATCGGGCGGCATCGGATATGGGCGATTCATCCCCGAACGCGACGGGGTTCTCAACGCTCTCCTGCTGGCGAACGTAATGGCGGAAGAAAGCAAGCCATTGGGTCAGCTGATCGGCGAACTGCAAAAGGAATATGGCGCGCACTACTACGGGCGCCGCGACCTGCACATCTCCGACGAACTCAAGAATGGGGCCGTCCGGCGCGCCGGCGACGCTGCCACCACAAAATTGGGAAACTACAGTATCCTTCGCAAAGAAAATCTGGACGGCGTGAAGTTCTTCCTCGACGCGCCGACGAACGGCAATGGCGCCGAAGCGTGGGTGCTGTTCCGGGCATCAGGGACTGAGCTGTTGCTCCGCGTCTATGCGGAGGCTGCAAGCCCGGAACTGGTGGAGGAGACCCTGGAAGCCGCCGAACGGTTCGTTCGGCAAGGCTAGGGGCTTTGGGCCTTAACTGACGACTGACTACCGACTCCTGACTACTGGTTCACGCACTTTCGCGTCTCGCCACCCGTCCGGACGCGATAGGATAATGACTGCACTCCAGGATGATCGCCGCCACCGAAAAAGTCGCCCTTCCGGCCGATTCCGCCGAATCGCGCCGCTACAACCGCATCAAGCGGTGGCTGGGGATTGCCGACTTTGGGGTGGGAATTCTGCTGCTGGTCATCCTTCTGGTCACCGACTGGACCGGAACTTTCCGCGATCTCGCGTATCGGGGCGCCGGGCAGAACTATTCCTTTGCCGTCTTCCTTTATGTGCTTCTGCTGATCGTGCTCAGCAAGATCATCGGAGCGCCGTTCGAATACTACGGCTTCCGGCTGGAGCACGAGTATCACCTGTCGAATCAGCGGATGCGTTCGTGGATCTGGGACGAATGCAAAGGACTGCTGGTTGGCCTGGTTCTGGCGACGGTGGTGGTCGAAATCCTGTACCTGCTGATCCGGCACGTGCAGCACTGGTGGCTGGTGGCGTGGGCAGTCTTCTTAGGGCTGTTCGTTCTGCTGGCGCAGCTGGCGCCGGTCGTGCTGTTTCCCATCTTTTACAAGTTCGAACCGATGGAGAACGAGGAACTCAGGAAGCGGCTCGTGCTGCTGAGCGAGCGGGCGGGCACGCGGGTGCGCGGCGTTTATAAATGGAAGCTTTCAGAAAAGAGCAAGAAAGCGAACGCCGCTCTGACGGGACTGGGATCGACGCGGCGCATCATCCTGGCCGATACACTCCTGGACAACTACAACAACGACGAGATCGAGGCTGTGCTGGCCCACGAGCTTGGACATCATGTTCACCGGCACATCCTGAAGAGCATCCTCGTGCAGGCAGGGATCACGCTGTTCGGGTTCTGGCTGGCGAGCGAGGTGCTGCGCTACGCAGTCGAGCGCTGGAACATGTTCGACACGCTGTCGGATTTCGCGAATCTGCCGCTGCTGGTGCTGGTCTCGACGGTGCTTTCCTTCCTTCTGATGCCGGCGCTGAACGCCTACTCGCGCTTCAATGAGCGCCAGGCCGACCGTTATTGCTTTTTGTCAGTGGGTACGGTGGAACCGTTTATTTCTGCCATGACCAAACTGGCCGATCAGAATCTCGCCGAAAAGACTCCTTCGCGATGGGTAGAGTGGTTCTTCCATTCGCATCCGGCAATCGCGAAGAGAATTGCGGCTGCCGAGGCGTGGGCGAAAACGCATTAGAGCCGCGAGCTGATGGCTCCTGGGTGCTTCCGACTTCCGAGAATTTTCTCGACGCGTCTAAGATCCTCTTCGGTATCGACACCGACCGTGTCGAATGGCGTTTCCGCGACGTGGATTGCCGTCCCGTTTTCGAGGAATCTCAGCTGCTCCAAGCGCTCGCTGCACTCCAGGGACGACTCCGGCCACTTGACGAAATTATCGAGTGAAGTTTTGCGATACGCATAGAATCCAAGGTGCTTGAAATATTTCGGACCGGTACTGTCGCGATCGAAAGGAATCGTCGCCCGGGAAAAGTAGAGCGCCCGGCCGGTGGCGTCGGTGACGACCTTCACCGCGCTCGGGTTGTTGATGTCGATATCGGTGCACGCTGTCTTGAGCGTTCCGACCTGCACGTCGGGGGCGCGCATCACTTCGATCAGGCTGTCGATATGCTCGGGCCGCGTTAACGGTTCATCTCCCTGCACATTCAGATAGACGTCGGCTTGAACGGCGGACGAGACTTCGTGAACGCGCTCCGTGCCCGAACGGTGGGTAGTGGAAGTCATGCGGGCATCAAAGCCGCGCTGGCGGCAGTAGCCCAGAATCTCCTCGGAGTCAGTGGCGACGATGACTTCAGCCAGGGTCGTGCATTGTTTCACGCCCTGATAGACCCAGGCCAACAGAGGCTCACCAGCAATCTCGCGCAGCATCTTGCGCGGCAGGCGGGTGGATGCCAGGCGCGCCGGAATCACGGCGACAACTCTCATGCGCGGTAGTGTCGCACGCGGCCCCTGTGTTTGGCACGCTATTCCGCGTTTTTCCTGAGCCTGCTAGAATTTGTTGTGAGACGCGTCCACCCGCGTCTGCGGAATCCTGTGCCCGCGTCCGGGTCCTCCGAAACAGTTTCCTCCGCGCAGTGCGAAGTGGCGGTGTAGCTCAGGTGGTTAGAGCGACGGTCTCATAATCCGTAGGTCGCTGGTTCGAGTCCAGCCGCCGCCACCAGATTCCCGAGGTCCCTCACTTTGTTCGGGATTTCGGCAGCCGGCTTCCGCGGCGCTCACGCCCGCTCGGCGCCTCAAGTTCGAGTCCAGCCGCCGCCACCAGATTCGACCTTCTACTGCACCGTCAGCGTTGTCGATCCTGAAATGCCGCTCAAGGTGGCGGTGAGAGTTGCGGGTCCGATTCCGCTCGAGTACGCCAGGCCGCCCGGATACACAACGGCGATCGTGGGGTCGGATGTGCTCCAGGTGACGTAGGGAGTCACATCCTGCGTTGTCGAGTCGCTGAAGGTTGCGACGACCGTCATCTGCTGCGGGAAGCCCAAATGGACGGCTCCGTTTGGCGGAGTGACGGTAAGAAACGCAGGCGTTGCGTCAGTGACGATGACATCGGCGGAACCGCTCACACCGCCAGCCGTCGCCGTGATGGTTACGTGCCCTGCGACGAGCCCGGTGACGCTACCCTGGTAGGGAATACCTGTCACCAGGCCCGGAATAGCGGGATCGTCGCTCACCGAGACTGCGGATGGAGTTGAAGAGGTCCAGCGCGCGGATCCGGTCAAGTCCGCACGGCTGCCGTCGGCGAAGGTTGCAAGGGCGACCAGCCCATAGGGCACCGCTTTAGCGAAGCTGATTGGAGGAACAGGGGTCTGCGGGTCGAGCGGCGGGCAATTGTTCAGAGGGTCGGAGACGGTCGCCGCACAAATGTCAATCTTGACGACGGCTCCCGGATTGACGACGACTGCGCTTGCTCCGGTCTGGGACCCGAAAGCCGCAACGACGCTGGTTTGCCCGGGGCTGCCGGCCAGCGCGAATCCAAAGGGGGTGACTTCGGCGACTGCGCCACTTGCCGAGTTCCAGTCTGCGGCAATCGTAAGATCCTGAGCCGTCCCATCGGAATACGTGCCGGTAGCGATCAACTGCTTACCGCCACCCAGCGTCACGCCGGTGTTTCCGGGAGTGACGCTGATTCCGCTCAGAGTTGCGGAGCTCACATTCAGAACAGCAGAGCCTGTCACTGCCTTGCCATGCCCATCGGAGAAGGTGGCCGAGACGTTAGCGGTCCCGGTGGCGTTCGCCGTCACCCACTCCTGAAGCCCCTTGGCGAAGGCTACCGTCGCAACGGCTGTGTTGTCGCTCGACCACGCGGCAGAATTGCTGAGGTCCTGCTGAAAATTGCCGGTACTGTCGTTGAAGATTGCCAGCGCCACGATGTTCTGGGTCGCACCGAGTCCGATCGTTGCCTGGTTGGGAGCCACGGCCAGCGACTGAATTGTGGCGTCAGAAATCTGCAGCGACGCGCTGCCAGTCTGGTTGCCTAGCTTGGCTGAGATCGTGGTAAGCCCAGGGCTTACGGAAGCGACGAACCCGTTGGAGCCTACGGTGGCGATTGCGGGATTCGAGGAAATCCACGCGATACCGGGAGTGCTGGTGACTTCAAGGGAGGAACCATCTTTCAGTACGGCGGCGGCACGCATTTGCAGGCGGGTGCCATTGGCGATCTTGGCCACCGGCAGGATGGCAACGCTCGCCACGGAACTGGCGTCGACGGAGGTGTTCGCGGTATCGGCAAATCCGCCGGCGCTCGCAGTAATCACGGCGTTTCCAATCCCCTTGCCGGTGACGAGCCCGGCTGATGTCACATGCGCAATCGAACGATCCGACGATGCCCAGGCAGCGGTTGCGGTGATGTCCTGAGTTGTGCCGTCATCGAACGCGCCAGTCGCCTTGAACTGCTGCGCGTTGGCCAGCGAAATCGTGGAGCCCTTGGGCGCGACCGCTACGGAGGTCAGGTTTGCATTGGTGACCGTGAGCGCTGCGGAACTGCTCAGGGCTCCAAGCGATGCCGTGATATCGGACGATCCTGAGGCAACTGCGAATGCCCGGCCCTGTGTTCCCGGCGAAGAACTGACCGTGGCTGTCGCTGGTTGCGAAGAACTCCAGCCGACGAGAGCGGTGACATCGGCCTGAGTGCCGTCGTTGTACTTACCTGCAGCGGTAAATTGCTGGGCGGTGTCCTTCGCGATCTGGGCGCTTGCCGGACTGACGGTGATGCTGGTCAGCTGCGGGACTACGGAGAGAACCGTCGAAGCCTGCAACGTCTTTTGTGTGGCCGGTTCGAAGATCTGTGCCGTGACGATGACCCGCCCGGAGCCGACTGCAGTAGCCGTGCCCTTGCTGTCAAGGGTGGCGACCTTGGTGTCGAGGCTTATCCAGGTCATCTGACTGGTGATGTCCTTGGGACTGCCAACGTTGTACTGGCCAATCACGACGAACTGTGTGGTCGCCGGCGATTGCGGAGCTACGGTGAGCGCAACCGTCGGATTGGCCGGCGTCATGGCAATCGACTTCAGAAAGATCGAGTTTCCCTGGCCGCCGCCAACCAACCCGTTTTTGCCGCCGCAACCGCAGAGAGCCACGAGAATCAACGTGACTGCCGCGAAGGACCAATTTCTATGCATGAGGGCTCCCAAGACACTCTCAGACCTGTTTGTTGTTTCCATCTATTTCGCCGCCGGCCCGCCTTGGCGCCTACCGGCTGCGGGCTCATTGTCCGCGACTTTCGCTGCTGTCTTTAATTGCGTCTTGAGCCAGTCGAAAACTCGTCCGCCTGAGGCAACCGCGCCGTAGTACTCCGCGTTGCTTTCATAGTTATTCGCCTCTCCTGAAGCCGGAAGCGCGGACGCCATGTGCTTCTTCGCCTGCTCTGGAGTGCTGTCGGAGTCCTCGGTAAGCTGCGTCAGCCGGATCCGCGGCGCCTTCACCTTCGGCAGAAGAACAACGGGATCAAAAGCCGCAATCTTGTTGAGAAATTCCGGTTTGACGTAGTCAGGCCGCTCCTCATCAGGGATGATGCCTGATTTCTCCATCCACACCGGCCAGTCACCCCAGGGATCAAGGAGATCGATCGCCTTGATGCGAGAGTCCACCGAAGAAGCCATAATCGCGATCGTGCCCCCCGCGCCGACGCCGAACATGCCGACGCGCTCCACATCCAGGTCGCCGCGTTGTGCGAGATAGTTCAAGATCATCTGGACGTCGTGCGCGGATGAAGCGAGGGACTCCTGCATTTCGCTGACGAACCACTCTTTCATGGGCCGTCCGTGGTAGCGCTGCCCAGTAAGGGCCGGCACAAAGCCAGCCGCAGCGTATCCGCCCGAAATTACGCGCTGGCACCAGCCGTCATCGAGATAGCGGTCGGTTTCTGAGGGATAGCCGTAGAGGTAAATCACCACCGGAGGTCTCTGCACATTCTTTGGGCGAACAACGTAGAGGTGAATGTCGTCTCCGGGCCGCCACCGCACGTTGACGAACTCGCGCACGAAGCCGGTTCCATCGGATTGCTCCACCAGCTCCGGAGGATCGGCATGCAGCTGGCTTCCCGCGAGCGACGCGCTAGAGAAAATCTCGACACTGGACGCGGAGGGAGTATTGGGATTCGCCGCGACGGCGAGGTCTCTGGACGTGACCTGCGCAAGGCCGGGAAGGCCGAACGAGAGTATGAGTAGCAAAAGAAAGCTGAACTTAGCAGCGCGTTTCATACCGGAAAAACTGCTCCCCAAACGACGTCCTACAAAAGGACAGGCTAACCTCGCGGGTCAGCCTGTCCTGGGTGAAGTTGAACCTCAAACACACCACGCTACTGGTGATAGCTGGCGAGCTCCTTGCCGGTATCGGCATTGAAGTCCACGTCAGCCTGAATCGGGAACACGCCGCCGCCGATGTCACCACCAGCTTCAGCCGCGCTGGTGTTGCCATTGTGGACGACCGTCGCAACGCCAGCGATCTTGTAGTGCGAACGGAACACCTGGAGGCCAGGCTCTCCGGTGCACTTGCCGGCTGTTGTGCAGGCGAACGGAACGAAGTCAGGAACCTTGCTATTCACGAGAGCCTGCGCTTCCGTGATCAGCGCCTGAGCGTTGGTCTTGTTAGGCCCGCTGGAGTCCGTAATGAGGCGGACGATGTTCCAGATCGGGTAGGAACCGTTGCGCACGTTCGGGAATGACGTTCCGTTGGGGACGGGGCATGGGGCGTTGCAGGCAGGGAGCTGACCCGGTCCGTAGCCCACCGACTGGAACGTGTAAGACCCGTAAGTGCCCTGCTGCGTGAAAGGATCGACGCCGTCGACCGTGGCATAGCGAACCGTTCCAGCGGCTCCAGTGAAACGGGAGACGTTACCGTAGGAGAAGAAGGCATAAGCCAGGCTGTTCGCGGTGTTCTTGACTCCGCCCACGGTGTTATTGCTGATGCCGTTGGTCACCTGGCCATTGCCGATGCCGCGCTCACGATGCGATCCGCCAGGACCGGGCAGGAACAGCGGATTCGGGCAGTTGACGCCCGGGTTGCAGGAGTTCGCCAGGTTGATGCCAGCTTCCTGCGACGACAAAGCCGAAGTGGCCGTGTTCAGCAACATGGCGTTGGTGCGCGGAATGTTGAACTCCATCACGTTCATCGTGCCCGAGAGCGCCTCGCGCAAGATCACCGTGAGCGGGGTGGTATTCCCAAACAGGCCCACGTCCAGGTCTCCAGCACGGCCCAGAGTTCCGTTGAGAACCGAGGTCAGTGTGAAGCGGTTGATGTTCTTGAAGAGCGGGTTCCCGGAACCGTCCGTCGCGCCCAGCCCGGCCGAATCGCTGACGTTGAAGAGAACCACTTCCGGAACTGCTCCCACGTTGATCTGCGTGAACTTCCAGGCTGTCTGGTTGGTGAATGGATCCTTGCCCTTGATGGCGTACTGGACGGGCGTCGCGGTGGAGGTGTCGTAAGAACTCTTGAACGGGCAGCCGATCAGAGTCGGGAAGGTCGCGTTCGGAGTGCAGCTCGCTCCAGCCTGGTTGTAGCCGAGGCCGGCAAGCTTCTTGGTGTCAAGATTGGTGAGAGCGCGGTTGGTGGCCAGTTTCGCATCCTCCGCACGGATATCAGAACCCGCGGCGGTGAAGGTCGCCTGGATCACAGAAAGAATGTTCGCCGGCAGAGAGGCGTCGTCCGCTACGGAGTTGCCGGCCCCGTCGTCAAACAGCACAGCGGCGACCAAGTTCTTGGCGTTGCCGCTGGTGACTGAAGAATCGACCTGCAGCTGCGCGCGCGGAACCGCGAAGAAGGCGCGGTTGCCGACGATCGAGTCGACGGAAAGATAAGCCCATACCGTCGCCGGCGAGGTGCCGTTGTTCCACACGACCCAGAGATTGCCGCCTTCCGGATTGATTGCCCCGCCGCCGCGGGAGTCGACGATCTGCGCGAAGTTGTTCCCGCCGGCGGTTTTCCCGCTGACGCTGTAGTGGTGGCAGTTGGATGCACCGCCCGCCGGAATGCAGAGGCTGTTGAATGCCGCCACCGCAAAGGTATTGAACATAGCCGACGAACCTACGCCGAGGAACTTCAGCCCTTGGGCGTTTGCAGCCGGGATCACAGCAAGCATCGTGGCTGCGCAGAGTAACGCAACCAGTAGTTTTTTCCCTCTCATCATGTTCTCCTGAAACTGAGATTTGTGCTGTTGGAGCCTTGCCTGGAACTCAGGCGCCCGCTGCGCCCGACGTGTTGCTGCAGACGCCCGCTGTTGAGGGCAACAGACGGACAACTGCGAGTGCGAGGGAACTATCTGGGAAGCCTGTTAAGCGGAAATGACACAAACATGAACGGGAGGTTAATTCTTAGCGTGAGCGGCTGCAAATCATTGCGCAACACAAATCTGAATCACATTCGAATTGCAGAGCAATCTCCATGGCGGCGTCAGGAAGCGGCATTTTCGGCCAGCGGCGCGACCAACTCCGCTTCGATCCGCCGCGTAATCTGATCTCGCACCCGGCGAAACATGGCTAGTTTCTCTTCAGCACTTCCCTGAGCGGCCGCAGGATCGTCAAAACTCCAGTGCAGGAACTTATAAGTTCGAGGAAAGATGGGGCAATGTTCGCGCGCATTGTCGCACACGGTGATGACATAGGGAATCGCTTGTCCGAGGAAATCTTTCACGTCCTTCGATCTTTGGCTGGAGATGTCGATTCCCAACTCGCGCATCGCTTCGACCGCAAGCGGATTCAGTCCCTTGGGTTCAATGCCAGCACTCAGCGGTTCGAAGCTGTCTCCCGCCAGCTTGCGCAAGATACCTTCTGCCATTTGGCTGCGAGCAGAGTTTCCGGTACAGAGGAAGAGGACTTTGGGCTTGGCAGAGGGCATGGCGATTTGTTCTCCGTCGCAGCAAATCTGGCCGCACAGCAAATACTAGCATGCCTATATACGTATATGAGAATATATGAACGTATGGATGATTTAACGCTGTGTTTCAAGGGGCTGTCCGACGCTAACCGCCTGCGGATCGTGAACCTGCTGCTTCACGGAGAACTATGCGGCTGTGACATCCAGTATGTGCTGTCCGCCCCTCAGCCGAACGTCTCAAGACATCTCACCTACCTCAAAAATGCAGGCCTGGTGCTCGATCGCCGGGATGGCTTTCGCATTTTCTATCGTCTAGTGCAAGCCTCGAAGGGAAGCCGAAAGCTCTTCGAATTTCTCAGCGAAGCGTTTCGGAGCAATGAAGCATTCCAGAAAGATATCGACCGGCTACGTCACGCGATTCGCGGAGGCGCTTGCACGGTAAGCGAATGGCGTCCGTATTCCGGGCTGGTCAAGCCGATCGTATCGAACCCTTCGTGAGGGACGGTCCCAGGTGAACGCAGCAGTTCCAACAATCCGCGTACCAGTCTCCAAACAATTGAATATCTTCGAGCGCTATCTTTCCTTGTGGGTGGCTTGTTGCATGGCCGCAGGGATCGTGCTGGGCAGGTGGGTGCCCGGGATCGTTGGGTCGTTGCGCGGCCTGGAGTTCGGCCGCAGTAGCCAGGTAAATTTGCCGATCGCCGTACTGATCTGGCTGATGATCACCCCAATGATGATGCGCGTCGATCTTGCCTCCATCCGCCGGATCGGGCAGAGGCCGCGCGGCTTGCTGGTTACATTGTTTGTGAACTGGATTGTCAAGCCGTTTTCCATGGCGTTGTTTGCGTGGGTATTTTTCCGCCATTTCTTCAGCCAATGGATTCCAGGGGCGGATGCAGACCAGTACATCGCCGGAACAATCATTCTCGCGGCAGCGCCCTGTACAGCGATGGTATTCGTCTGGAGCCATCTTACCGATGGCGATCCCGCCTACACGCTGGTGCAGGTATCGGTGAACGATTTGCTCATGCTGTTCCTATTCGCACCTATTGTGCGGCTTCTCGTGGCCGGTGCCTCCAACCTCCACGTGCCATTTCGGGTGCTGCTCTATTCTGTCGTGGCTTTTATCGTGATTCCGCTGGTAGTGGGTTCTATTCTTCGTGGATGGTTGACTCGCACACGCGGCGTTGCCTGGTTCGAGCAGCGGTTACTGCCGACGTTGGCTCCCGTGACGATCGTGGCGCTGCTGGCAACACTGATTCTGATCTTTGCCTTTCAATCGGAGAACATCACCGCCCGTTACCTGCATGTCGTTCTTATCGCGATCCCGATTCTCGTACAGGTGTATTTCAACGCCGGGCTGGCTTACGCGCTGATGCGATTCCTGAAAGTCCCGTATCGTGTGGCGGCACCGGGCGCCCTGATCGGAGCCAGCAACTTCTTTGAACTGGCGGTGGCCACGTCGATTGCGCTGTTTGGTCCCGGCTCCGGAGCGGCTCTTGCCACGGTTGTCGGCGTGCTTGTCGAGGTTCCCGTGATGCTCTCGGTGTGTCGCGCGTGTAAGCAGACGAAACACTGGTTCCCGGCAGAAGCTGTGTCGTGACTGGTGAGACGACGAAAATCGTCCGTACTGCCTGACGATCAATCAACAGTTTGCTGCAGCGTTGTCGTGCTCGTAACGAACCCGGTCCCACGGAAGATGGCGGTGATCTTCGATGTGCCCGGCGGGAGAGAGTTCAGCGTGATTTGAGCAATGCCGCCGACCACAGTAACTTCGCCTACGGTCTTGTTCAATGCCTTGAACCGGACGGTCCCCACCGGGGCCGTGCCCGTCGCGGACACCGCGGCCGTGAACGTGACTGCCTGACCGGAAGGGGATGGGTTCGCCGAAGAGATCAGGTCGATGAAGGTCGGAAGCTTCACGCCCAGGTGAAGGGCACCGATCGCGAGATAGTTGGCGGCGCCACTGAAGCGAATTGACCCGACCGTCGAGGTCAGAGGAAAGCCGACAGGCGTCCACACGCACATCTTGTAGCCGGTACAGCCAGTGTTGTTGGGAGCGAGAGTGGCGCTGCCCAGAACCGTGCCCGTTGCGTTCGGACCGCTGTAGATCGTCACCGTGCCGGCCTGCACTGCCGAATACGTGAACCACAGGCCGGTGGAGATTCCCGCCGCGGCATTCATGACAACGCCCGAGCCGCTGGCAAAGAACGTCACCGGATAGCCGCCTGGATTGTTGATGAAATTGCCCGATCCGCCCTTGGCAGCGGAAATGATGACCTGTGCGTTGGCTGAAAATGTCAGTTGAAGATTCTTAGCAGCAGGTCCCGATCCCAGGCTTCCGGTCCCACCGTTGTAGAAGTTGTTGATGAATTCCAGGTTCTTCAGTCCGCCGAACGTGACGTTGCCCTTGGTCTGAGCGGACAGGGATGCGGCGGCGAGGACCAGCGCGAGAGCGACTAGGAGGGAGCGGCGTTTCTGCACACGAGTCTCCTGACAAATCCAGGCGAAGTTGGAAACTATCTATGGCTGCGATTGCTGTCGTGTTACGACAAAGTTAAGGAAATGTGAATTTCCGCAATGAGGTCAGTCGGCGAACCAAATTGGTCCGGAAACGAGCGACAGGCTCACGTTCACTCGAAATTAACCACAGCGTCATACTGCCGTAACAATTCTCCGGTAGTCCTTAGTCCCTTCGTCGTCGAGGTATGTCATCGTGAAGATCCGGAAGCTGATCGTGTGTATCCCCATCCTGCTCGTGGTCTTAGCGCCGCTCACTTGGGCGCAGGCGCCGATCGGGCCGGATCTGATTCCGCCCACGCCTGAAATTCCGCCAGCGCCTCCGGGAGCCAAAGCTCCTCAGACAGCAGTGGTTTCGGCAGGACCAGTCGCACCCAGACCCCACAAGCCGGGAGAGGCCCAAGTGTACGGTTCGGTCACCGATCCGTCGGGGGCCGTCCTTCCCGGGGCAACGGTCGCACTTACCGGCCCAGGCGGAACGAAGACTGTTACCAGCAATGAACAAGGCCAGTATTTCATCAATGCGGCTCCCGGAAATTACACGCTGACGATTTCGGGTCAGGGGTTCAAGGAGTTTCGTACTGAGGGACTGGCCTTGAACGCCGACATGGAGATCGAGATGCCGGGTACGCTCGAACCGGCAGCCGCCACGCCGGAGAAGGTCGATGTCGTGGGCAACACCGTAGGTCAGGTCGAGACCGAGAAAGCCGAGGTTTCCGGCACGATCACGCAGAAACAGATTGTCGAGACACCGCTCAATGGGCGCAACTTCACCCAGTTGCTGACCTTTGCTCCCGGAGTCAGCAATCAAACCGGCCAGGATGAGGCACTGGTTGGAGTCAAAGGCAGCGTAAAATTCAGCGTCAATGGCGGGCGCGTGGAGTACAACACCTTCAGCGTGGACGGCTCCGACGTCCTCCACGCCGGTATCCATGGCAGCGAGAGCACGCTGGTGGTGTATCCGAGCCTCGACGCCATCAATGAACTCAAGGTCCTGACGTCTAACTACGGGGCGCAATATGGGCGCAGCGCGTCCGGCACGATTCTGGTCGACACCAAGGGCGGCGGATCGTCTCTTCATGGGAGCGCCTACTACTTTGGGCGCAACGAGATCTTCAATTCGCGCAATTACTTCGACCAGACCACGCGTGCTCCCCTGTACCGCAAACACGACTTCGGATTCACCGTCGGGGGTCCAGTCACGATTCCGAGGGTGTATCCACGGAATCGAACCTTCTTCTTTTTCTCGGAAGAATTTCGTCTGGAAAAGGACCCGACCGACAACAACTTCAATCAAGCGGTACCGTCAGTGGCGGAACGTCCTTCCCTGCGCACCAATGCAGACGGCGATTCGTACATCGGAGCCGACTTCAGCGACGTGTGTCCTGAGCTGAACGGGCTGGACCGTGTGACGTTCAATCCCGCCCAATTTCCGGATTGCCCGCGCGCTCCCGGCCAGGGCAATTCGACGTTCCCGTACAACATCGTGGGTTACCACGATTCGACGCACCCGGCGTCGCAGTTTCCCTCCATTGATGCTACCGGGCAGGCGCTGGTCGACTCCGGCATGATCCCTTTACCGAATTCCAGTGTGGGATGCAACTCGACCGCCGGATCCTGCTTCGACTTTGCTTTTGCACAACCGACATACTGGCGCCAGGAGTTATTCCGCATCGATCACGACATCGTTCCCAACAAGCTGCGGGCGACCTTTCGCTACATCCATGACTCGTGGGACACGACCGAGCCGCGGCCAATCTGGGGCTATGTTCGTAACAGCTTCCCGACCGTGCAGGGACGGCTGTTCGGTCCCGGAACGAGCTCCGTCGCGAGACTGACGCACACGATTTCCCCGACGTTACTGAATGAAGTTGTTGTGAGTTACACGGCCTCCCACATCAACCTTCAAACCAGGCCAGCAGCGGGCGTGAACATCATTCGTCCCGACGGCCTCGACCAGGGATTCCTCTTCGACAATTGCTTCGGCGGGACGCGGCAGGACGACGGTACCTGTACAGGCGGGAAACTGTCGGGCATTCAGCTGGCGCCTGGCAATCTGGCGTATGGCGGCGGATTCCGCGTCGATCCGGGCTACGCTCCGTGGGAGCTCACGAACCCGACCTATAGCTTCCGTGACGATGTCAGCAAGGTGATCGGCAAACACACACTGCAAACCGGCGTGCAGGTGATCCTCGGACAGCGGAATGAGATCAATGCGACCAACGGCCCGAACACCGGCGACGTGCAGGGAGTGCTGACGTTCAGCAACTTCAACTCGGCCACGGTCGGGAACGAATTCGCAAATCTCCTGCTCGGCGATATCCAGTCGTACCAGCAGGACAGTTCGCAGCGGAGGTACTACAACACCTACCAGATCATCGAGCCTTATGTTCAGGACGACTGGAAAGTGAGTTCCCACCTCACGGTCAACCTCGGAATCCGGTTCAGTTTGTTCGGCAACTACCACGAGAAGAATCACGAAGTGTGGAATTGGGATCCGGCGGCATTCGTCGATCCGGGTGACACTCTGACCTTCTTCCAGGATGGCCGGCTGCAATTGCCGAAGAAAAAACCGATTCCGATCGACCTCAACAATCTCAGCCCCTACATCACAAATGGACTCGTGCAATGCGGCGTGGGTGGAGTGCCGGAAACGTGCCAGACATCGCACTGGTTCAATCCCGCTCCGCGCGTTGGATTCGCATTTGATCCGCATGGCGACGGCAAGACATCGATCCGCGGCGGTTACGGCGTGTTCTTCGAACACGGCACTGGGAGCGAAGCGAACACAGGTTCCCTGGTGGGCAGCGCGCCCGTGAACCTCACCATGACGCAACTGATCCCGTCCGCGAACGGAATCAACAGTGCCTACCCGTGCATTGGAGGCGTGGGCGGCAAAGGGAGCAATTGTCTCTCCGGAGCCGGGGCGTATCCGATTGATGTGACTTCGATTCCGCGGGAAGCGATCTGGCCGTACGTGCAACAGTGGAGCTTTGGCGTGCAGCGGGAAGTGACGCGGAGCCTGGTCGTCGGCCTTTCCTATGTGGGAAGCAAGGGAACGCACCTGACCGCCGTCCTGCAACCGAACGCGCTCCCGCTGGGTCCGCAAGGATTCAACGATGGAATTCAACTTGACCAGAACCCTTACGGTCCGCACCAGCCCATCATCAACTCCACGGCGCTGGCGACGCCGATCACAGACTGCGCCAATCACAGCAATGTCAAGAATCCGGTGTTTGTCGTTAACGGAGTCCCGATCAACAACACGCAGCCCGCATACATCAATATGCTAGCGGCGTGCGAAAGCCTGAACGCTTCGAACTTACCGCCGATCAACTCGCGCCGGCCGTATCCGGGTATCCAGAAGATCTTCTCGCTCGAGAACGTCGCCGATTCGAACTATCACGCATTTCAGGCAACGCTTCGCAAGACACGCGGCCCGCTCACACTTGACGTTTCCTACTCCTATAGCCACTCGATTGACGACTCATCGGACCGCAACGACACAACCATCGTGAATCCGCTGGTCGTTTCGGGAAATAAGGCCAGCTCTAACTTCGATCAACGTCACCTGCTGAACGTCAACTACACGTGGAGGATGCCGGAATTCAAGTTCGATTCCAGCCGGATCGGCGACTGGGCCAATGAGCGTGAACGGTCCGATACTCCGCGGGGTCCAAGTTTTTTGGACAAGTTCATCTCGACCACCTTCAGTGGGTGGGAGATCTCCGGTGTCGCCACCGTTCAGAGCGGCATTCCGTTCACGGTCATCAACGGAGGATTCGGTTCTCTCGGCATCTCCACTCCCGACAACGCCGGAGTGGCCGGGGGCATCAGTTCGGTGGCCTCGTTCCCGGATATCGTCGGTGACATCCATGGCGGAACTCCGATCGGAGCAGTGAATTCAAAAAGTTTTGGGCCGGCGCTGGGGAACGCGGCGGCCTTCGCAGCGCCGCGCGGACTGACGTTCGGCAATGCCGGACGCAACGTGTTGAACAATCCCAACCGCTGGAACTTCGACATGACGCTGTTCCGCAATATGAAAGTACATGAATCGACCAGCCTGGAATTCCGCGCCGAGGTCTTCAATATCTTCAACCACACGCAATTTCGCGTGTATGACCCAAGCCCGAACTTCGGCAACGGCGCGACCAATACCATCACTTGTTATGGCGTCGAGTCCTATAACGCCGCCGGTGATCCGGAGACGGACTGCCTGACGGGCAACGCGTTCCTGCATCCTGTCAATGCACACCGCCCACGAACCATGCAATTCGGATTGAAGTTGAGCTTCTGAACGCCTATGAACCCAGCAGGAGATCGCCGCGTGAAAGTTTGGAGTTTGTCTCTGATTGCGATCTTATTCGCTGCCGGATGCGGCGGCGGGAGCAGCCCCGGCACCGGCGGCGGCATCGGTGGCATCGAGATTCAGGTCACTTCGCCCTCCGGCGCGGCGGCCGTCGATTCTGGGCTTGCGCTGCCCATTACCGTGCAGGTCAATGGCGATTCCAGCAACGCCGGTGTCATCTGGAGCGTGGCCGCCCAGGAGAAAGGCAAACCTGCCGGAGCGCTGAGCGATGTCAAGCCAACCTCGGTGACCTACAATCCGCCGGACGGCATCAGCAGCGCAACTCAAGTCACAGTCACCGCGACCTCGGTCACCGACCCGACGCGCTCGCTGGCCATTCCGATCTCGGTGTACCCAGCGTTAGCGACGGTGACTCCGAACTTGGCCACCGCGTTTGTGAACACTGACTTCACGTGTATTCAGACGCCCATCACCAGCGCCGGGGTCATTCAGATCCCATGCCAGCTGAGCGTGACCGGAGGCCTGGCGCCGTTCACGTGGTCAGTCGATATCACGACGTTGCCGCCGGGATTGTTTCTGGGCCCTGGCCTGACGGCGAACGATACCAAGATCATCGGACAGCCGAGCGCTTCCGGAGTTTACCCCTTTACCGCTACGGTGTCCGACAGTCTGGGGGCAAAGACCTCGACGCTGGTGACGATCAATGTGGCGCCACAGCAGCTCAAAGTCGTAACTCCCACATTGCTCACGACGACGCAAGGAATTCCGTATGCTCCGGTGGTACTGCAGGTCAGTGGCGGCGTACCGCCCTACACCTGGGGGCTGGCTTTGGGAAGCGCATCTCTGCCGCCCGGCATGACGCTGAGTCCAACGGGGGTGATTTCCGGCACGCCAACGACAAATTCTGCGGCAGTGTTTGCGCTTCAAGTCACCGACAGCCAGAGTCCCGTTCCAGCCCAAGCAGTTTTTCCGACGCCGGCCGCTTCGAATGCCAAGGTCATGACGTTGGCTCCAAGCGGCCTAGATCCAACCTGTATCGCGGGTGGCAGCTCGGTACTGCCGGGTACTCCCTACGCTTTTCTGATCAGCGGGTTTGACGCAGACGGACCGGTCACGATCTCCGGAAGTTTCACCGCTGATGCGAGCGGGAATCTCAGCGGCGTGGAGGACATCATCCGTAACAGCGGCGCGCAGACCGGGCTTGGCCTGGCAGCCGGGAGCTCGATTGTCTTCAACCAGGCGGGGCGTGGTTGCCTCACGCTCAACTCCGCAGCCTCCAGCGCAACCTTCCTCGTGGCCCCGACGACGATCTCAGGCGGCGCAGGAGCGGCCTTCTTCCCGGTTGGCCGCATCATGGAGTTTGATGACAACGACGGTACGGGTACGCGCGCGTCCGGACTGTTTCGCGTCCAGGACCCGTCGGCATTCTCGAACACGTCGCTCTCCGGGCCTTTCGCCTACCGCCTGGCGGGATGGGATTCTGCCGGCGGCCGTCTTGCCATCGCCGGTATTGCCAGCGCAAATGACGGCAACTTGACGTCGCTGTCTGCCGATTTCAACGATGGCGGCACGCTTACCGGCCCAATCACCGGCGGGAGCGGTGCCTTGCATACAACCGATGTGAATGGCCGCGGCACGGCAACGCTGGGGATCGGAAGCCAGACCTACGAACTGACTTACTACATCGTGGACGCCGGCCACTTGCTCTTCAACTCGACTCAACCAGCCGACAGTGGCCACCCGATTATCGCCGGCGAGGCGACGGCGACTGCGGGCTCATTCTCGCCGACCTCGCTCAATCACAGCCACATTTTCCGCCTGAGTGGCCGTACGCCCGGCAGTCCGGATGCCGCAATCGGCGTAATTCATTTCGATGGGACCGGCGGGCTGAGCGGTACGATGTACGAACGCAATGGAGGCACGCCCAGCACAACGACACTCTCCGGCGTGTATTCGATCGATGGCACGTCGGGCCGCTTCACATTTTCAGGAACTGGAGTTCCAGCGATCGGCTACGCGATTCCTGGAACAGGTGGCGTCACCGGATATCTGGTTGGAACGACGCCTTCGGCCGCTTCCGGCGTTCTCGAATTTCAGACCGACTCCTACCCTCCCGGATACCAGTTCAGCCCCCTGATAGGACGCTACGGCATTGCGCTCGATGAGATGCTGGACCGCCAGACGACAGGATTCATCGGCCAGGAAGGCGCGGACGGGAATGGCGGCCTCACGTCGGATTCGTACATCGATACGCAGCGAGCCAGCGCTCCGGGTCTGGTTCCAGTGCAGGCCTTCACGATGTTTCGTTACACGTGGAACGCGGAAGGGACAGGAACGTTTGGCGGCAACACGTACATGGTCACCAATGGCGACAAGACCTTCTATATCGATCTTTCGCCAGCGAATGGCCATCCAGCGGTAGTCGTTGGACAACGCCAGCAGGCACCGTAGTGGGGCACGGGATGCAGCAGGCAAAACGAAGTGGAAATTAACCCGGCTTTAACAGAGCCGCAATATTCCAGCAACACGGCGCCTCTAGCCTTGACGGTCATACCCGCCGGCAAGGCGAGAGAGCACTAAGAGTATTTGTTCTCCCCCATGAATGCACTGGAGGCGGCAGTCAATCCGCGCCCGCGCGATCTAATCTACGTCGTAGAAGACGAGCCCGACGTTGCACGCCTGATCGAACACAACCTCCGCACCGCCGGCTACGAGGTTTCTACGTTCTTCTCGGGTGTGCCCGTTGTTCCTTCGGCGGCGCTGAACCAGCCCGCCCTTTTCCTCCTCGACATCATGTTGCCGGGCATCAATGGCTTCGAACTGTGCCGCCAGATTCGTCAGCACGAGATGCTTTCCCGGATTCCTGTCATCTTCTTGTCGGCCCGGACGCAAGAACCCGACCGCCTGCAAGGCTTCGAGGTCGGGGCCGACGGGTACATCACCAAGCCCTTCAGCCCGCGAGAGCTGATCGCGCGCGTACGCAACATTCTCCGCGGCCAGCCGGAAGTGCCTGCGCCGGAAGTGCTCCAGTTTGGCGAACTCGAGATCGATATCAGCTCGATGACGGTACGGGTCGACGGCGGCATGGTGCCCACCACGGCCCGCGAGTTCCGCCTGCTCGAATATCTGGCGCGGCATCGCGGACGCGTCTTCACTCGCGATCAACTGCTTGATGCCGTCTGGAAAGAAAGCTGCTTCGTGACGCCGCGGTCAATCGATGTATTCGTACGACGGCTGAGGGAAAAGATCGAAAAAGACCCGCGCCATCCAAGGTATCTGAAGACGCTGCGCGGAGTCGGATACCGGTTCGAGGCATTCACGCGCTAGCTGCACCGGGAGTGTCCTTAACCCCGTTCGAACGCGTGTTTGGCCTCGAGGTCGCGCAGCGCATGGGCGGCGTCTGATTCGAACCGTTCCCTCTGATCCATCAGTTTCGGCTGTGCCGTGGCATATCGCCGCGCCATCATGAACCATCCATCTTGCATGAGCCGGGCCGCGACCTCCGCAACGTGGTCGGTCGTAGTTTGCAGGTAGAGTGCTTCGGTTTCATCGCCGAGCCAGACGTCGCCGCCGCCGAGGCGCGTCTGCCAGTACACTTTGCGCTCGATGAGCCGCGCGATCTCTTCATCACTGGCCTTGCCGAACACCCATTGATTGCGCTTGAAGTCGTAGTGGCGGCTGGACAAGGGCAGCGGCACAAGCTTCGCGGATTTCACGAACTCGATTTGCTGGCGATCGACGTCTTTGCGCAGCGCGCTGATGACGGCTCCCTCGACGTCCTTTGGTTCGAGCGACGGCAGCACCTCGCGCAGGGTTGCCGACAGGTTCACCGCGACAAGAGCGCGCAGGCCGCCGGAATTCTCCAGCGTGATCTCAGCGTGCAAGACATGAAAGTCCGCTCCGGACGTGGCCAGCCGGAAGGGCCAATCCAGCTTGAAGCGGAGCGGAAGGCCGCTCTGGGTAACGTATACGGTTTGAGAGGCATCCGGAACATTCATCCGATTTTCCCTCAGTTGAAAAACGTCATTCTACCGTGCGCGTGCCAGTTCCAGAACGTTCCACATCGCCGAAGCGATGAGTAAACCGGAAATCGCGGCGGTGGCCAGCAGGCCGTGCCCGGTTTCCAGGAGGTCGGCGAACGCACCCGCGACAAACACGAACAGGAACGTGAGCGCAACGAGGAAGAATCCGTCGCCCGGAAAATTCGGCGCGGCCATCCCCAGCGCAAGGACAAGCACGAAAATTGCCAAAGGGACCGCATTCCCAAAGTAGCGAGCGCGCTTCCAAACGATGAACACCGCCAGTGCGGCCGGAAGCGCCAGCATCAACGGAGGACTGCCGCGGACAATCTCTGCAAGGCCGCGCCGGTATGACACCAGAGTGACCAGCGATGCCGGCTCGAAATCGAGCCAGTGGGCGCGAGTCATGGCCGGCCAAAACAACCGGATGCGGAAGAAATACGACGACAGCAATAGAAGGATGGCGACGGCGCAGGCCGCCCCCCAGATTGCCAGCGCCGCGCGCTTCCGCACGGGCGCGACCCAGAGCATCAGAAGCAGGGCGACAACAATCAGCACGGAGAGCGAGAACTGGTTGCCCACAGTGAGTGCCAGCGACAGTCCCAGCAGCAAAATGCGCCGCCAGTTCCACAGAACCACTTCGCGCGGGGCGTAGAGTGTGTGCGCTACGGCAATCGCCGTCCAGATGGCCCCGAAGGCTCCCCACACCGCTCCCATCTCGCCAAGACTCTGGCGGCCCCCGACGTTGACGATCATTGCCGGTGAAAAACAGTAGAGCGCCAGCGCGATGTATCCACCGGCGTTGCCATAGAGCCGGCGGGCCACATACCAGAGCGATCCGCCCAGCATCACGCCGAAGAACAAGTACGGCGCGGCGGCCAGCAGATGCCACAGCGGCGCGCTGGGAGTCCACGATCCCGGACGCAGCAGCATTGGCGCAGCAGCAGTCAGGCAGTACAACGGTGAGCGGTCCTGGTCGAAACCATCACGTACACGCAGATGCTCGGAACGGCCCTCCGATGGTTCGCCCGTAGCAGTTTCCGCGCGCAGCGATTCCGGCGTTCCCGCGACCGGGCCTCCCCGCCATTGCTGAAGGCCGTAGGTAATACGGAGAAGATGGTTGGAATCCTCACCTTCATTGTGGACGGCCTGGGCGCGGATCAGCCACATGCACTCGAGGAGATAGACGAAGAGTAATCCCGCCGCGAGGAACTGCGGCCGGCCGATGGCGCGGGACTGCAGAAATCGCCACATGTAAGCGGACCGAGTGTTTTACCATGTCCAGGACAGTCATGGATACGACTCCGCCGTCTCCGCCGGGGCCCGCAGCGCCCGACCCTGCTCCGGCACCACCTCCACTTCCGTTGTTCCCAGCCCCGCCGCGCGCCCCCAGGAACCGGCTGCTCGCGGTCTTCGTCGGACCTGATGGAGTGCACGCCGCAGTCCGCTGGCTGCTCTATCTGTTTATGGGAGCAGTAACCCTATTCGCGCTTGGGGCTCTTGCGCACGCCATTCGTCCGCGGCAGACTCCGGTCTGGTGGGGGATGGTGAGCCAGGTCGTCGTCGTGGCGGCAGCCATTCTTCCCGCGTATGTCATGGCCCTCATTGAAGGGCGGCCTTTCAGCGCCTTCGGCTTGCCCTGGCGCAACGCTTTTCGCCGGAACTTCTGGCTCGGCGCACTCTGGGGCATGGCCTGGCTTACTGTGCTGATGCTGGCGCTTCGTCTGGCGGGCGCGTTTTCGTTCGGATCGCTTGCGCTCCACGGAGCGAGCATCGTGAAGTACGGGATCTACTATGTGGTGTATTTCGTGTTCACCGGATTCTTCGAAGAATTCACGACGCGCGGCTACTCGCAGTGGGTGCTCACCCGGGCGGTGAACTTCTGGCCCGCTGCCGCCTCGCTTTCCTTCCTCTTCGGCCTGGCTCACAGCGGTAATTCCGGCGAGAGCAAGGTTGGCCTGCTGGCGGCTGGGCTAATCGGCTTTTTCTTCTGCCTGACACTTCGACGCACCGGTGATCTCTGGTGGGCGATCGGATTCCACATGTCCTGGGATTGGGGCGAGAGCTATCTTTATTCCGTCCCAGATAGCGGCGGCATGATGCGCGGCCACCTGCTCTACTCTTCCTTCCGCGGGCCCGACTGGTTGACGGGCGGCACCGTCGGCCCGGAAGGCAGCCTGCTTGTGTTTGCCGTGATTGTGGCGATGTGGGTACTCTTTGACCGCAGGTATCCGGACGTGAAATGGAAAGGCGACGGCAATTGTTGATTGCTGATTGTTTGTTGTTGATTGAAGAGCCGACAGGAAGGCTTTCAATCAACAATCAATCATTCAACAATCAGCAATGCCTTCTCACCACGAGTAGTGCACCGTATACGTCACGACCTGCTCGCCGTCGGGCGCGACCGTCACAGGAAACTCGATCGTCTGCGCATCGCGCTTCTTGTACTGCTGCGACTGCTCGGTGAGCTTCCAGTTTGTCCAGCGATAGAGGTGCTCGACCACGCGTACGTTCGCCGTTTCCTTTTTGTGGTTGCGCACGCGGATCTCGAACGTCTCATCCATCCAATGCGCGTTTGAATCGACGCGATAGTTGGTGCGCTTGCGTTCGCCGACGATGTCGAATGCGTTGCCGGTGTAAACGCGGATCATTTCGTCCTTCGGCGTGTGGTCGATCGTGTTTTCGCCGACGAACTGCAGACTCCCGTCGGAATCACGGCGGTAGAAGCGCAGGCGTCCCTTGGGCAGCGCGATGCCGAGATGGTTGGTGTCGGCGTTCTTGAATTCCTGCATGACCCAGACCTTCTTGTTCGTCGCCGTGCCGTAGCCGGGATCGTTGCGGATCTGGTCGGCGTTGTAGTAGGCGTACTGGTTGTATTGCGCGCCGTCGTAGACGTAGAGGCGTTGCGACAGGATGCCGTTTGAGCGGACAAATTCGACCTGTTTGGTCTCGTTGTCGCGCAGCGTGGCCGTGCGCTCCAGCGTGTAGAGGTGGAACTCGTCGAACGACTTCTCGCGAACGACGGGCGCGGCCGCTTCGGCGCGCATCGCCTTATCCTCGGCGAGGTAAAGGTTGCCGGCGACGGTGGCGGGCTGGATCTTGCTCACGTCGCCCGCGAGCAGCTTGATGCGCGCGTTCTCGAAGGTCTTGCCGCTAGTATTGCGCATGGTGATCCAGCCCACCAGGTCGAGGGAGTTCATGCCGGAGTTGCGAGGGCCGTCGCTGACGACGAGGTTGTAGTCCGATTGCCAGGTCATGCCGCCGCTGACGTAGGAAATCTCAGCTTCCGACTTCCCCGCGCGAGTCGTGGAAAGATCCCAGCTCAGTGTTGGCTTCAGGATCGTGTCGGCGCCGAGTGATGGGAACAGCGGCTGGCCCGGCAAGCCGAAGCGCATGACGCCATCGACTTCGACGATCGGCTGGCCGGAGTTGGCCTGCGGGTAGCCGTAATTCTGGCCATAGTAAGCGCTCGGCGAAACGTAGCCACTGCGGATGATCTTGCCGCGGATAGTTTCGATCTTGTCGCCGTGCGGCTGCTGAAAGTCGATCGTTTTGCCTTCAAACATCGAGAGCAGCAATTCCTGGGAGACGGGATCGTTGCGGTAGCTCTGCTCGAGAATCTGGATTGGCCGGCCGGTCAAGTCGCGCAGGATAACGGAGTCGGGCTCGAGATGCGACGTCATGCCGGAAAAGTTCACGTGGTTCACGCCTTCTTTCAGATCGAGCGGAAGGTGCTCGCGCGCGACGAAGAAATTCTGGTTGTAGATGGTGAGCGCGGGCGCGTTGGATGCGTCGATGGCTACCGGCTGCGTGTCGTCGGGCGCACTGGCATTCGGCGTGACGCCGATAAGCGAAAGACTGAAGAGCGCAAGAAAGAGTTTGTACATGGTCATTGTCCCCATAGTGATTGGAGCGACGGGCGCCTCGCCTGTCCATTCCCAGCGGCGGGGGAAGCCGCCCGGATCTCCTTGTCTGACGCGGTGTTTCGCGTCTGATCTGAGAACGCGGGAAGAGTAGGAACTTGCGTTGTGCGTGAAACCCATTACCGCGGGAGACACGCAGGTAATCCCGAGTAACCTCTGTTTATATCGAGCGTTGAGATACGAACGCGAAACAACCATGGCAGGGCGGCACGGAGAACGGCGGTTTCTCCGTGTCTCCGTGCCTCCAGCGGGAGCGAGGGGTTACCTTCTCACCGCTGAAACAAATTGCACTGCGCTTATCTTCACCAGGTCCGTGAGTTTCTCGGCCGGGAAATGCCCCGCGAGCTTCTTGCCGTTTTGACGATCCTGCGCTGTGACGAACCCAAGTGCCTTGAGCTGTTCGAGAACGGCTGCCGAATTGTCCGTCAGCCAGATCTCGATTTCGACGTTGCCGTCCCGAACCAGCTTGCAGTCCGCCGCCGATTTCTTCCAGCAGTCGTAGGCATCGAGGATCGGCTGGCTGAGCTTCGACTCCAGAATGGCGCGCTCGCCTGGGATTTTGACTACAGGCGACGCGACTGTGCCGGAAGTCTCGACCTGGGCCAGACTTCCGTGCACTGTCGCTGTCTGTGAGGCGGCAGGCGGAGGGGGCGCAACGGGAATTACGTTCGGAGCTGCCAGCCCTCCTACCGCTCCGCCGGCCAAGCCGGCACCACTGCCGTGTGCCGTTCGCTGTGGTGCAATTCTGGCCATGGCAAAGAAATTGCGACCTTGGACCGGAAGGTCGGCGACTTTCTCCGCCCCGATCAATCCTTCGTAGCTCATCCCTTCCGGCATCTCGACCGGCACTTCGACGCGAACCGGTTGGCCGTCCTTGGTGACAGTGCGTTCTTCCACAGCAACAAACGACGTGAACTGCGTCATCAGGCGATAGTCGAGTCCAAGCTGAGTTATTTTTTTCTGCAACTCCGGCTTCATGTTCTCGTCCTGTGCGCCTTGCCAGTCCTGTGCCATCAGGTCGTCAATCTTCTGCCGCGCCCAGAAGCTGGCGAGAATGTTGTGCTTGCTCTCCGCGCGGCTCAGCGTTACCGGAACCTCACGGGAGAAATCTTCGCCCGCACGCTTGCCGCGAATGCGGATCGATCCCTTCATCGCAGCGGTATAGCGTCCGCTGATGATGAGCGGCCTGCCAGTAAACAGGTCGGGCACGCGCTGCGGATATACATCTGTGACCGGCAACCCATTCCAGTCAATGGTGATGTCGGTTAGAAGCGGCGAGCGCAGGTGCTCATAAAGCCGGCGCGAAGCTGCATTGGCGTCGTCGGCAAGCGTCACGACCTCCGACGCGCCCCGGCCTTCACGGGACATCCCTTCAATCAGAAAGCGGTTGACCGAGTTGCCGATGCCGAACGCAAACACGCGGGCGTTCTTGTGCTTCTTGATCTCACCCAGGATCTCCATGTCGTTGCCCACTTCGCCGTCGGTAAGGAAGCAGACGATGCGCATGTGATCCTGCGAATCCGACGGATCGAGGGCCGCGCGGATGGCTTTCATCATTTCGGTGCCACCGTAGCCGCCGGTGTTGCTGAGCAAGGCCTTAGCTTTCCGAATGTTCGCGGCGGCCGGAAAAACCGGCCGCGCAAAGAGAATGTGCGTTTCGCCGGAAAACGTGATCAGGTTGAAGGTGTCGCCCGGATAGAGTTCGTCGAGCGCATGGTTGATCAGGTCTTTAGCCTTCTCGATCGGAAAGCCCATCATCGAGCCGGACGTGTCGAGCACGAACACCAGTTCCTTCGGTGTGATATCGGATTCCGGCACGCGCGCCGGCGGCTGCAGGATGAGCGTGAAATATCCGCCGGAGCCGAGTTTGCTTCCGGCAGGAACGGCTTGGGCAAGCACCGCGTCGCCGATCTGCTCCCCGGCAACGTCGTACTTCAAAATGAAATCCTTGTTGGGAATCTCGGAGGCGTTCTTAAGCCGGACCGCGGCTGTGCTGGCTCCAGTGCGTTCGAAGTCGATTTCGTGCGACGACGACCGCACCTGCTGCAGCGGTACACCGGCTTCAATCGCTACCGCGATGGAAATATCGTGTCCAGCGCGGACGCCGGGCGGCGCAATGTGCGGCGTAATCTTCGAGGCGTCGGGAACTTTATTCGTGTCCGGAGCCCAGCCCGTGCCCTGCTTACCGGTTGCGGTGTCGCCGGGAATGTAGCGCGGGCCGACAACCATCGGGAAAACGAACTGGTAAGAGCCATCAGAATATTCCAGATTCTGGAGATAGCTGATCGTTACCACCACCTGCTCGCCCGGCATGATGTTGGCCACGGCCTGGGTAAAGATGTTCGGGCGTTCCTGATCGAGCAAGGCCGCGACGTGGCCCGTTTGCTTCGCTTTTTCATAGATGGCGTGGGCTTCTGTGCGCTCTTTGATCTTGCCGCGAATGGTACGGTTGCCGACTTGAATGGTCATGTCGTCGACAGCGGCGTTCTCAGGCAGTGGAAACGTGTAGATCGCCTCAATTTTCTCCGAGGCGGCGTTGGCGAAGGTCTGCGTCACCGTGACGCGAGCGAGGAACCCGGCGACGGTTGCTTGAACATCGGTGTGCCTCAGCGGGCAGTTGCCTTTCAGCGACCCATCTTTGGCGAGGATTTCCAGCGCGCCGGAAGTTTCTCCGGCGGCAGCGACCACCGGGGTTCCAGTGGAAAAGAGAACGAAGTAGACGACGATCGCGAGTGGCAGAAAGGAAACAGCCAACCAGAAGGGGCCCCGAAGACGACGCAGCATAAGTGCCTCCCCGAGCACTCGATTGGAACTTAGGAATTTGTTGAAATGTTGCCTGTAACTCAAATATTTTTCGCAGATCACAGTTTTCGGCTACTTAGTCTCCGCTGGACACACGCCTGTCCTTCCGGGTGTCATAGCTCTCTCCCAATTTCAATAGACAAGGACGGAGCGACACTTGTTCCCGGACCTACTTACTGAATGGTTGAGTAGAGGAAATTTGTTACGAAAATTTCTAGTTCCAGGTTTCGAGAACCGTCTGGGCGGGTTTGTTGCGGGGATTATAGTCGGTATCGCCCGATCCCGGCGGCGGGACGGGCCATGCCCACCAGAAATTGCCGGTCATCACCGTGGGGTGCTGGCTCCAGACTTCGTACATCGCTTCGTAGCAGTCCTGCTGTTCCATCGGGTCGACTGTTCCGCTCACGCTCCAGTCCCACGGGGCGGTGTTGGCACCCGACAGGCTGCGGTAGCCGATTTCAGTAAAGATCAGCGGCTTGCCCGGATGCGCGCCGGCAAAATTCTCGACTGCGGCGACGATGTTCTCATCATTCCGGTTGTTGCTCCACGCTTGCACCAGCTCAGCCAGAGTTGGGTCGCTATGGTTGGTCAGGGGAAAATAGGCGTCCAGACCGATGACATCGACCTGGTTCCAGAACGCCACGGACGTGAACTCGTCGCCGCCATAGGTCGCGTTAGCGGCATAGGTGAGCGGGCCGGTGTAGTTCGCCCGGATGGTGTTGATGACGGCGGTCCAGCGAGCCAGATTCGCATTGCCCGTGAGCAGAGCGTATTCCGTGCCGAAACAGAGCATCTCAACGCCCTGACCTTGTGCGATCTGCGCCCAATGCACGATGAAATTCGTGAAGCTGGTGAACCAGGCATCTTTGTCGCTGGGATCGAAGGTGCCGCGCCAGGAGCCGTCGAGCGCATCGACATGCGGCTTAAGCATCACCTTCATACCCTTGGCGTGCAGTTCGGCGATAGCAGAGATGACGTCATTGTCAGTCGGGCTGTAACTCTGCGGCGCAATCGTCGTGGCAGTGGCGTCGGCCTGATACCAGGTGACGAGGACACCGGCCCATTCTGTACCGGTCGCGGCCAACGCATCTTCCGAAGTCGTGCCTGCGGGGCTCGCGTATTCACCGGCCCCCCAGGAAACATGGGTAACGCCGTGGTAGGTGAAAGCGGCATGCTGTGCTGCCGTTACCGTCACTGTCGCTGCACCCGACTTGCTGGTGTCGCCGAAGGCCGTGGCGGTGACTGTTGCCGATCCCGGCGACGTGGGCAACGTCAGCACGCCAGCGCTGGTAACGCTTCCTGCGTTCGTGGACCAGGTCACGGCGCTGTTGAATGTGCCGGTGCCGTGGACCACGGCCGAACATGGATCGATCAGTCCGACCGGCAGGCTAGCCTCCGCGCAGGTGACCGTCACCGACGTGATGGAGCCGCCTCCTCCGCCACCCCCGTCATTTCCTCCTCCACCGCAGCCGAGAAGGGACAGTGCAATCAGAAGCGCGGAGCCCGCGTGTGGCAGCCATCGCGGGGCGATCATGGCTTCACTCCGGTGTGCGTAAGGCACCAGCTCACCGTATTGACCTCGTCGCCAACAGCGATGCCCACCGGCCCGCCTACCTGCCTTCCTGCCGAACACTCCGGTTTGGGCCCGCAGCCGGACTTGCAGCCGATGATCTGAGTCACACGAATGCGATAGGAATTCCTGTTCACCGATTGCACAATCCCGCAGTAGCCGTCACCGTTCCACGGACGCACGCACACCTTGTCGCCGACTGAGCGTCCTGAGGAACGCGCTCCGGCGTTTCGCAGCAGCGCGGCGATGTCATGGTGTCCGCTCCGCTCGGCAATTTCGAGCGCCGATCCCCAGCCTCGAGCGACGACGTTGAGATCAGCACCGGACGCGATCAGTAACCGCGCGGCCTCAGCTTGCCCACTCTCGGCGGCGACCATCAGCGGCGTGCGACTCTGGCGATCGCGGACATTCGGATCAGCGCCTTGCTTCAATTGGGCTCGAAGAGCGGTAAGGTCTCCGGTGCGAGCAGCTTTGTGCATCGCGGTTCCGCCGCCATTCTGCGGGACGGTTTGGCCGGCAGGTGGGCGACCGGGAGTCTGGGACAGCATTGCCCCGGGAGCGATTGCCAGATACGCAGCGAGACAGATCCGGATCGCTGGACTGGGATGAGAGAGAGCCATCATCGGGACCGGTTGCCCTGAGGTTGAGTCTAGTCGTTCCCGCCCACCCATGTCTGTGATTCCGCGATGATTTGGCGGGCTCACTCCTGTCCCGGCGGGCGGCACCCGAAAACCCAGCGGCATCCTATAATTCAGCTATGCGGACATCGCTTTCTTCTGGGAAGCCAATTGCGCAGATGGTCTCGGCGACCGTCATGTTTGTTCTGCTTTCGTGCCTGTCAGCTTCCGCGGGCAAAGAGTTCGTCATGCCCACGGCGCAGGCCGCGCGCGCCTATCCGGCTCATGATGACCATCCTGCGGAGAAGGTGGCGATCGCTGTCGATCCCTACGACATGGCCGACAAAGCGCAAATCTTCAGCGTCAACTATGCCGCGTATGGCTACCTGCCAGTGTTCTTCATCGTGACCAACGACAGCGATCAGCCCGTTGCCTTGTCCTCGATGAAGCCGCAGTTGATTACCGTCGACAGGACCAAACTCTATCCCGCGACGTCCGACGATCTCATTCGCCGCATGTCGCATCCGTCGCGGAATGACCGTCCCGGCGTGCAGTTACCGATTCCGCTGCCACGATCGGGCAAAGTGAAAGGCGCTGTGAGCCGGCAGGCACAGGATGAAATCAGTCAGGCGCAATTTGGCGCGCGCTCGGTCGAACCACACTCAACCGCTTCCGGCTTTCTGTTCTTTGACGTCTCCGATATTTCGACGCCGCTCGCAGGAGCGAACTTCTACCTGACCGGCGTGCGCGACGCCGGCGGCAACGAGCTGATGTACTTCGAGATTCCAATGGAGAAATACCTCAGAGCCCCGGCGAAGAATCCGTAAAACTGCGATTTGAGGCTGCGCGTTATTTGGCCCCGAAGACTTCCTTGAGCAGGGCTGTGGTTTGTGCCGCCGGATCCTTGCGGATCTTCTTTTCTTCTTCTCCCAGCATGAAGAAGAGCCCGTCCAGCGTTTTGCCGACGACATATTTGTTCAGATCGAATTGTCCGGCGAGGGCGCTGCCGCCAGGTGCAGTTTCCAGAACGCGGTTGTACTGCTGCACGACTCCAACCCGCTGCATGGCCTGCTTCACAATCGGCGTAAACGCCGTTGTGAGATCGGCGGAACTCTGGCGCTTGAAATACTCAGTGGCAGCGGTGTCGCCCCCGGTGAGTATGCGGCGGGCATCGTCGAAAGTCATTTTCTTCACGGCGTTCAGGAAAATCTGCTTCGCGTAGGGCGTCGCCTGCTCGGCGGCCCGGTTCATGCCGACTTCGAGTTCGTCTACCTGCGCTCCCATGCCGAGCATGCGCATGCCCTTGCCCACGGTCTGCAGTTTCGGCGGCAGCAGGATCTTGATGGCCTCGTTCTTCAGGAAGCCATCGGGCTTGCCGGTGGTGGCGACGGCCTTGCCAGTACTGACCTGCAATGCCTGTTTCAAGCCCGCGATGATTTTGTCGTTGCTGAGACTGGAGACGTTGCGCTGATTGAGGGCTTCATCGGCTTTTTTGAGGATGTCTCCGAGCTGAGATTGCGCCGAGCAAGTTGCGGATAGGATGATTGCGAGCAGAAGAGATCGCATGGCACACCTCGTATAACGGGGAGAAACGCGATGATTCTATATCAGCACTGGCTTTTCGCGGACGTGCGCGCGTGTGTCGCACTATAATTTCCCGATATGTCGAGCAGCGTCGCGCTCTCCGAGGAGGTCCTGGCCAAGTACGAACCTGTGATCGGGCTGGAAGTGCACGTCCAGTTGCTGACCGCCTCGAAGATCTTCTGTTCGTGCTCGACCCGCTTCGGCGATCCTCCGAACACCAACGTTTGCCCCGTCTGTCTGGGCATGCCCGGAGCGTTGCCGGTCCTCAACCGGAAAGCGGTAGAATTTGCCACGCTGGCGGCGATGGCGCTGAATTGCCGCATCAACGAGACGTCGATTTTTGCGCGCAAGAATTACTTCTATCCCGATCTGCCCAAGGGCTATCAGATTTCGCAATACGACAAGCCGCTGGCCGAGCACGGGTTTATCGAGATTCCTGTCCGTGGAGACACGAAACGGATCGGGATTACACGCTTGCATCTCGAAGAAGACGCGGGCAAAAGCCTGCACGAAGGGTTTTCGGAGGCGGCGGAGAAGACCGCGATTGACCTGAACCGCACGGGCACTCCGCTTGCCGAAATCGTCAGCGAGCCCGACATGCGCTCCCCCGATGAAGCGTACGAGTATCTGACTCGCCTGAAAGAGATCGTCCTGTATACGGGCGTCAGCGACTGCAATATGGAAGAAGGCTCGCTGCGCTGCGATGCCAACATCAGCGTGCGCCCGCGCGGCCAGAAGGAATTCGGAACGAAGACCGAGATCAAGAACGTAAACTCGTTTCGCTTCATCCGCGAGGCCCTGGCCTATGAGATCGAGCGCCACATCGGAGTGATCGAGTCGGGCGGCAAGATCACGCAGGAAACTCGTCTCTACAACGCGAACGAGGGCTGTACCTACGGCATGCGCTCCAAGGAGCAGGCCCACGACTACCGATATTTTCCCGAGCCTGACCTGCTCCCCCTCGTCGTCGACGAAACCTGGCAGGGGAAGGTCCGTGCCTCTCTACCCGAACTGCCGGAAGCGCGCCGCGAGCGCATGATCAAGGAATACGGAATCACGGCGGGCGACGCGGCCACGCTGACGCGAACGCGCCTGATGGCCGACCAATTTGAAGCGGCAGCGCACGCGGCGAGAAATCCGAAGCGTGTCGCCAACCTGGTGCAAAGCGAACTGCTCGGCCGCCTGAAAGCGAAGGATCTGGAACTGGAGCAGTCGCCGATCTCGATGGCGGGAGTTGCGGCATCGGCCGATCTGGTGGAGTCCGGAACGATTTCCGGAAAGATGCTCAAAGATTTATACGACCTCTGCTTCGAGCGAAACGAAGATTTCTCCGTAGTCTATGAGGAAGAAGGCCGACCGCAGCAGTCGCGCGACACGTCAGCCCTGGAAAAGCTGGCCGACGAGGTGATCGCCGCGAATCCAAAACAGGTCGAGCAATATCGCGCCGGCAAGACGACGCTGATCGGATTCTTTGTCGGGCAGGTGATGAAAGCGTCGAAGGGACAGGCCAACCCGCAGCTGGTGAATGAAGTTGTCAGCAAGAAACTCAACAGCTGACGAGAAGACACCTTAGCTCGCGGGCGATTGCCGGTACCGGCTGTCTGGCGACGCTATTTCGCCGTCCCGGCGTTCTTCAGCACCTCTTCCGCGTAATAGTTGGTGATCTTCGCGTCATTGCGCAACGTCTCGTAATACGCGGCCTTGAGCAACTGTTCCCGGCGGTCCCGCAGCTGTTGCCGGAATGCCTGTTGCACCCGGGGATCGTTCAGATCGCGCTGGCCCGCGGGTTCCTTGGAGACCAGCTTCACGATCATGTAACCGTACGGCTGGTGATTGGCCGGATTGAGCAGCGGCAGCACCGGGGTGTACTGCCCGGGCTTGAGTTTCGTGACCGCGTCGCGCGTCGACGGGTCCGCGGTCTTCAGCGCCGATTCCGGAACCATTCCGAGATCGCCGCCGTTGTTGCTGGTCTCGGGATCCTCGGAGAAATCCATGGCCAGCTTGGCAAAGTCATCGCCGCTGTCGAGGCGGTTGGCAATCATCTGAATCTTCTTGCGCGCATCGGCGTCGTTCTGCGCTTTGCTGTTCTGCAGATTGTGCACCTGGGGATTCGGCATCCCCGTCACGATGATCTTCGCCATGCGGTATTGCGGCTCGATGTAGTTGAACTCGGCCTTGTGAGCGTTGTAGTAGTCGGCCACATCCTGATCGGTAATCGTGATACGCGAGGTAATTTCCTTGTTCAGCACCTTGTCGCGAGTCAGCGAGCGGCGCAATTCGCGCTTGAAATCGTCGAGCGTGATCTTTCTCTCTTCCAGGCGCTTATTGAACTCCTCGGCGGTGTAGGGCGACTTGATTTCATTCAGTTTGCGGTCGACTTCCTCGTCGGTCGCCATAAGGCCGAGCTTTTCGGCGCGGCGCATCAGGATTTCCGTTTCGATGAGGGTGTCGAGAATGCTGAGCCGGAGACTGACCGCCTGTTCGCCCGCCGGTTTTTGTTCGGAGCCGGCGGTCTGGTTGTCGTAGTACTTATCCACCTCGCTGCGGTAGATTTTGCGGCCGTTGACCGAGGCCATCACATCGCCGCCGCTGCTGTCGCGGCTGCAACCAGCGAGGGGCAGGAGCGCACACGCGCCCAGGACAATGAGTACTGGCACTATGAAGTGGAAACGTGTTTTCAATGATGCCTCCCAAGAAAGCAACACTTAACCATTCGCCGGGCAAGAGAACACTGGCCAGCAGTGAGACTCCGCCTTGCTGCCACCAATGCTCAAATCCTATTTTGCCCCTTTGTCCGCAGGCTTCGGTGCTTCGGGAGCCTGCTTGTGTTCGGGCGGCGCGAGGCCCGCGTCGCGCAAGGCGCTGTCCAGAACCTGTCGCAAGTCGTCGATCGGAACGGCTCCATCCACCTTCCGTCCGTTTACGAACATGACCGGCGTAGCGCTGACGCCGATCGCATCGCCTTCCCGCATCGAGGCGCGCACGGCTTTGTCATCCTGCGCCTTGATGCAGGCCTGCAGCTTCGAGGCGTCCAGGCTGTGTTTCTGGCCCTGCTGCGTGGCGATCTTATCGAGAGCCGAATTCTGGGCGTCGCGTCCCTTTTCGCCGTTGACATCCTTCTGGTTGCCGTGGATGTAGTCCGCAAAGTCCCAGTAGGCATCGGCGTTCTGTGCCGCCAGACAGTTGGCGTTGACCGCGGCATGGATCGCCCAGGGATGAATTTCCTCCAGCGGATAGTCCTTGTAGATGAAGAGAACGCGGTCGCCGTATTCCTTCCACAGCGTGGGAAAGAGTGCCGCATGCATTCGCGAGCAGAATGGACACTCAAAGTCGTCATAGTTGACGGCAACGACCTTGGCGTCTTTCGCGCCGCGCGCAGGACGTCCGGCGACGTCGATCTTCTTCATCAGTTCGGCGTACGGATCTTTCGTCAAATCGAACATGGCCCGCGCCAGACGCTTGTGGTCCTTCGACAGGTAGAACTCCACATCCTGCTTCTTCTCGCCATTGTCGATGGTGATGGTCACGACATCGAAGTCGGTGAAGTCGCTCGGCCGTGGCGTACCCACACCGACCTTCACATCGGGGGGAATCGAATAGTAGGCACGCACCTGGCGCTCGACAGTGCGAGCCGCGTCGGGAGCAGCGGAAGGCGCCGGCTGAGCCGAGCATCCGAGGCATACCAAGAGAAGGACAAGAAAAGCGCGTCGCGCAAAGATCACAAGAAACCGCCTGACCATGTGAATTCGCTCGATTATCTCATGCGGGAGAGAGCTACGAGCTTCGAGCCGCGAGTTGCGAGTTTACGCACTAGACGCTTCTGCGGACCAGGTCATCAGCGCTCAACAGTGTATTCATCGAGCCTGAGCGGAACCCTTCGAGATCGAGCGTGACAAATTTGAAGCCGAGCTCCTTGAAGATGCGAGTGAATGCGGCGGACATCTCGACCGTTAATGCGCGGGAAAGTTCCTCGGGGGCGACCTCAATGCGTACGATGTCGCCGTGATGGCGCACGCGGAACTGGCGAAATCCGAGAGCCCGCAAGGCATCCTCTCCCCGTTCGACGACGAGGAGCGCTTCCGGCGTGACGGGCCGGCCGTATTCGATGCGAGACGAAAGACATGCCGATGCGGGTTTGTCCCACACCCGCAGACCCGCCCGGCGAGCGAGATCGCGGATCTCGGTCTTGCTGAGCCCGGCATCAAGCAGCGGCGCGAGGACGTGGTGATCTTGTGCAGCCTGCTGGCCGGGACGAAAGTCGCCTTGATCATCCGCATTCACGCCGTAGGCGATAGCGTCGAAACCGTGCGCGGAACGGTATTGCTCCATCACGGTGAATAGTTCATCTTTGCAATGGAAACAGCGCATCGAGTCGTTGCGGGAGTAGCCGGGATTCTCCAGTTCGCGGGTTTCGAGGACTTCAACGGGAATGCGGGTTTCGCGGGCGAACGAGAGCGCATCCTGTAACTGAGTGCGCGCCAGGCTGGGAGAATCCGCAATGACGGCGAGCATCTGGTCGCCGAGAACACCGTAAGCGGCCCAGGCCAAGAATGCCGAGTCGACACCACCGGAGTAGGCGACGAGAAGCCGGCCGGAAGCGGCGAGTGAATCGCGTAGGCGGCGGAATTTCGTTTCGGCGTTACTGGATGCTTCCACCGTGTCATTGTACCGCCCAAATCTGGCGCACACCCGGGGCTGAATCACCAGGTCAGGCGGATCCACGAGCGGAATCCCGCTTCTGACTTGCTTCAGTACAACCTTTCCTGCCTCTTCAAATTCCCGAACGCTCCCACATTCGCGAGCGAAAACGCGAAGCGGAACTGGTTCTCATTTCGTACCGAGCCGAGGGCAAACCGGCGGTATTCAACGCTCAGCCCACAGCAATCCCAGTTGTAGGTCGTCTGCAGGGTCGAATACTGCAAGAACCCCTGGTTGGAATCGAAGCCGAAGCTGGTGGCTGCGCTGAGGCCGCGCTTCTGCAGGTTGCCATAGCCAAACAGGACCCTGAACTGGTGGAAGTCACGCTGGCCCACGGTCCGGCCTGGCGTCATGTCGTTCACGCGCAGGAAGGCGTCGCCACCGCCAAAGGTGAAAGGACCGTAGCGATAGTTCACCAGCGCGGTCGAGGCGTTGATACGCCCGGTCTTCAGATCGTAATCAAGGTCCCACTCGGTGTTGGTGCGCGGGCTGGTCTCGATTCGCAGCCGCGAAATGATCGGTGAGAAGCGCCGCATGTCGTTTAGAAAGGCAATTCCGGTAAGGTCGGCGGTGGAGGTAAAGACGTTCCGCTGGCCCAGAACGAGCGCGTGTCCGAAGGTGGGATCAAAATAGTATTTCTGGCCCACTTCCCAGGTCACAACTTCGCGCGGCCCGGTCGAGCAAGCGGAAGTCTCATCGGGAGCCTCCCAGGGAACTGCTCCGGTCTGCGTCGCGCCTCCGATGGTCAGGGTGTTCATGCCTTCCCGGCTGCAGTCCTTGTCGTCCGGGCTCATGCGTTTGGCGTACAGGCGATTGACGAGTGTGTATTCGATATCGTTCGTATTCGTCAGGATGTCGGTTGCGTCAAAGCGCAGGACGTTGGCGTAATTGTTCACGCCGGTTACGAAGTCGTAGCGCATCCGCTGCTCGATCACATGTTTCCACTTGCGCCCCAGCCAGGGACGTTCAAAGATGCGCGACAACGTCGGCGGACGGAGCTCGAATGCCGTCTCCAGCGCCTTGCGGTTGAGCAAGTCGTCCTCGGCGTGTCCTGTGCCTCGAGCCAATGGCGGGTCAAACCGCTGCGTGTAGAGAGTATCGCGCAGAGTGAGTTCCGGACGGACCGACCATCCCTTCCATTGGAAGGGCATCGCAAGCGATGGCGCCAGATCGAAGCGTCCCACCAGCGGCGCGGTGCGGAAATCGAGTTGGCGCCGCTGCAAGCCTTCCGCCCCGCTCTCGAAAGACCATAACAACGGGGTGTTCCCCAGCTTCCGCTCTGAACTCGAAATGAAAAAACTCGGAGTATGCAAGACGCGGATCAGTTCCGTCTGCGTGATCGTGGTGCACTGATCCTGCTGAGCAGGAATCGCCGGATTGCAGACTTCGAAGTTCTGGTATCGCTCTCCGAGAGCGTTGAAGTGGAAGCCGTTGGTGGTGTTGGAGAGGAAGATCTGCGACTTGACTTCGGAGTTGACAGCCTGGCTGTAAATTTCAGTGAAGGCGATACGAAATACGAACGAACTCAGGTAGTCGACGTTGGCGACGCCGCGGAAGTTGCCCCCGAAGCGGCCCTCGGCGGTAAAACGGGCGTCTTCGCCGCCCTGGTCTTGTCTCGGGGTGCCAATGCCGCGATCGATCACGCCAAAATAGTTGAAATCGATGAACGACGTGTCGCTCGGACGCGCGCGGAACTCGCCCCGCTGCGACCAGCCGCGCTTGGAGAAATATTCCGCTCCCAGCGTCGCGTCCATGCTGCGGTTGATTGCCCAGTACACCGACTCGCCGACAATCTTTCCTTTTCGCGACGAGTTGCCGAAACTCGGGATCAGCAGCCCGGATTGCCGCTCCTGCTTTTGAACCGGATGCGTGACAAAGGGAAAGTAAAAGACCGGCACGCCGCGAATGCGGAACGTGCTGTTGTAGATCTTCGCACTGCCGTCGACGTCCACCGTCAGGCGGCCGGCGCTGAATTGCCACTTCGGCTTCGGCAGTTCGCAGGTAGTCACCGTTCCTTGCCGCACCAGGTAGTGATCGGGGCCATGTTTCTCGACGACTTTTCCCGTGAAGGCGAAGGGATTGGCGGAGGTCAGCACATACTTGTTGCGGCGGATGCGAAACCCGGCCGTGCCGATCACGTCATGGAACTTCCCAACCTGCGTGCGGACGTTGTAGTTGCCGTGACTGGCTTCGACATGTTCGTCATACGGCCCGCCGTCGAGGACCACGTGGCCTTCCAGTTCGGTGTCACCCGTCTCGGAGTGGTAAGTGATCTCGTCGGCGTAGAGAATGTACGTGCGGTAGCGGATCTCCGCCTGGCCGCGCAGTTTGTAGACCGAGCCATCTCTTTCCTGCTGGACAGCGTGGATCGTCGCTTCTTCGTCAGGCTGACTCGATGGAGCGGGCGGAAGTTGCGCGGAAACAGCGCCTTGCGAAGGCGGGGTCTGGCTGGTTACTAGCGAGGGCGCGAGAAGGAGATGACAAAGCCCAAGCGCGGTGATAAGAATTCGAATACGGACTTTCATCGCAGGCGCAAGTGCGCTCCGCCAGCCGGTTGCCAACGGGAACTTGCGTTGACCTTAGCATGCGGCTCACGTGAGAAGCAAAGACGCCGATGAGATGATTGCGTCCCATGTGCCTGGCCTGGCTCTGGCTGCTGGCATTCTCCGAAGACCGGCTGGATGGACTGCCCTGCGGGCGGCGATGCCGCCGTACAATCCCCAATTCCCCGCATTGCTGACGGAGCCGGAGAGGCTGCGCGCGAGGCTCCTGGGGTCCCCGACCTGCAACTGGACGGTGAATGCTGGCGCCGCGAAATAGCCGCTCGTCTGCAGCGTTACCGGACGCGGCGCAAACCACGCCCGCCCCGCTATCCTTCTTTGCGGTTGCCTTTTGAGGCCGGCGAGAGCCGCCCGGTCGCGAGAACGTCGCCGCAAGCGCATCCCGCGGGAGCTGCAACCGCGGCAGCTTTCTCGCTTGAAGCCGACTTCGCAGTCCAGGAACAAGAAGAAGAGCCTGCCATTACCGTTGATCCGGGTCTCGACAGAGTCGAGGAGCCGCAGCCGCTTAACAACTTGATTGAATTCCCGCGCCTGAGCGCGGTCCCAGGCTATCGTGGCGATGAACTAGCCGAGCCGGTGCTTGACCGTCCGCGCATCCTGGAAGCGCCTGAAGTACTGCCCCCGCCGCCGGCGCTGGGCGGACTGCTTATCGAGCCGGTGGTCAAGACCGAAGACCGCACCAGCGCCGTTGATATGCCGCTTCTGGTTGCACCGCCGGCGCGACGGCTGCTCGCGGGGCTCATCGACGGACTTGTGCTCGCAGCAGCTATGGCCGTGTTTGGTGCGATCTTCCTTTGGGTCAACGTGCAGCGGCCGCCTTTGTCCCTGGTCGTTGCGGCCGGGATGGGAATCTGGGCGGTCCTCTGGGCGTCGTACAAGTTCCTGTTCGTGGTGTACACGGGTTCCACGCCGGGCCTGCGGTTGCTGCGGCTGCGTCTGACGCGCTTTGACGGATCTTCGCCGTCTCGCAGCATGCGCCGGTGGCGCGTGCTCGCATCCTATCTGTCGGCTCTTTCTCTTGGACTCGGCTATCTCTGGTGTGTCCTCGATGAGGACGGCCTCAGTTGGCACGACCGTATGACGAAGACTCTCCTCTCCTGAAGTGGGGAGTCGGCGGAATCCCTGATCCCCCGTGACGACCTGCCAGTTTTGCGGAAAAAGAGAAGCCGGACAATGCTCCGTCCGGCCTCCTGTACACGACGACTGCAGTGCGATCAACTGGCGGTAGCGTGCTGGTGGCGCTGGCAGCTGTTGCCGCAACAGCCGGAGGCGTTCTTGCCGGCTGTTTCATTGCAGCATTGTTTCCCGTTACCACAGCAACCCTTGCCGTCCTTCTTGCACTTGTCCATGCACGCCTGCATGTCTTTGCCCTCGCAGCAGGCCTTGCCTTCTTTCTTCTCGCACTTGTCCTTGCCGCAGCATGCCATCGCTTCTTTGCCGTCGGCCTGGGCATGCCGGCAACAACCGGCACCGTCCTTCGCCTGACCGCCTTTCTGGCAGCAGCAGCCCTTCGTTTCCGGCGCTGGTGTTGCGCCGGGCGTGGATGGTGCCGGATTCCCCTGGGCCCAGACAACCAGCGAGAGGGCCATGATGAGCGCAAATACTCTGATTTTCATGAGATCTCCTTATCGATCCGATCGAATGAATGCGGAAAAAACTGGCGGCGAGTGCATGCCGCAGGGTAAGCCTGAGGGGAACGCGGCTAGATCCGGAGAACCATGCCGAAAACGGCAGGAGGCGACAGACTGCGCTCGATCGCAAGGGCGTGGGTGAGCGGAAACGAAGGCAGCAGGTCTGAGGCAAGTTCCTGAATTACGTGAAAATCGGGGGACGGATGATGAGCCTCTCGCGCCGGCGCGGGAGCATTCTGCGGCGCCTGGCCGATACAGCAACGATGCTGATCGGCGCAAGGTTCACTCGTGGCGAGGAAGATGGCTGGCAGAGGATCGGCTGCGGCCACCTTGCGAAGCCCGGGGCAGCATGCATGCGCAGCAGGCTTGCCATGCTGATGCGAAGCCGGCCCGGAGTCCGCCAGCGCGGGATGGCGGTGTACGGCGTGGAGCGCAAGCATCGGCGCCGGAAACATCCCGGCCCAGGCCGTGACCACCAGCAGCGCGACCAGCGCGATGAGTTTTTTCGCCATGCCTGGTTCACAGCGTGACAGAAACCCAACCGCGAGGACTGTGATCAGTGTCACTCGCAGGAGTGACGGCTCCCGGTGGAACGGCTACTGCAACAGGTCTTCCAGCGCGCCACGCAATGCAGGGAAGCGGAAGGAATAGCCGGTTGCCTGCAGCTTGGCCGGCAGCGCCCGCTGGCCGCTCAGGAGGAGCTGGTCTGCCATTTCTCCGAAGGCAACGCGGGCGGCAAAAGCGGGCACTGGAAGTAACGCCGGACGATGGAGCACCGCCGCCAGCGTTCGCGTGAACTCTGCGTTCGTGACCGGCGCCGGTGCCACGAAGTTTACCGGCCCGGCCAGGGGTTCGGTCTGGATCACGTGTTGCATGGCGGAGACGATGTCGTCGACGTGAATCCAGCTCGACCACTGCCGACCTGAGCCGAGCCGGCCTCCAAGCCCAAACCTGAATGCGGGCAGCATCATCTGCAGGGCGCCGCCTTGCGGGCTGAGGACCATGCCGATCCGCAAGTTCACTGTGCGGATGCCGGCCTCGGCGGCGATACGGCTGGCGTTTTCCCAGGCGCGACAGATCTCGGCGGGAAAGTCGTCGCCGCTGGGGCTCTCCTCGGTCAGAATCTGGCCGCCACCGTCGCCATAAAATCCCACCGCCGACGCGCAGAGGAATACCCGCGGCCTCGCTTTGGCGTCCGCCAGTGCCCTGGCGAGGTTCGACGTTCCTAGGATTCGGCTTTCGAGAATGGCTCTTTTCTTGGAGCCGGTCCAGCGGCCGAAAATACTCTCGCCCGCCAGGTGGATAACGACATCGCATCCCGAGGCCACGTGGGGATCAAGGGGCTGCGCGGGGTCCCAATAGGTCTGATCCGGACTTGAGGCGGGCCTCCGCACCAAACGGACGATGCTGGCCCCTTGGGATTCCAGGCAGGGCAGCAACGCCACGCCGATTGGCCCGGAAGCTCCTGTAACTAGAACACGTTCCACGGAATCCTCTCTGAGTACTGTAGCAAGAGCGCGGCCCGCCAGGCAGGTCGTGGAATAATGCTAGGAGTAGAGTGTTCTGGCACCAGCCACTAGCCACGACCCGCTGAGTTAGAATCCCTCATGGCAACGTTGCGCGAACAAATCGCGACCAACGTACTCACGGTGACTCGTTTCCGCGAGCTGATGAAGAAGCTACGCGAGAACCGTCCCAACGACGATCTCGAACTCGTCAAGAAAGCCTACGAGTTTTCCCAGAAACATCACGCCGGACAGACTCGCGCCTCGGGCGAGCCTTATCTCGTTCATCCTCTGGAAGTGGCTAATGTCTTGGCCGACATGAAGATGGATTCCGTCTCTGTCGCTGCCGGCCTGCTCCATGATTCCGTTGAAGACACATCCGTGACCTCGGTCGAGATCCGTCAGGAATTCGGCGAGCAGGTGGAGCACATCGTCGAAGGCGTCACCAAGATCAGCAAGATCGACTTTTCGTCCCGCGAGGAAGCTCAGGCCGAGAATCTGCGCAAGATGATGCTGGCCATGGTGGATGACATTCGCGTCATCATGATCAAGCTCGCCGACCGCCTGCACAACATGCGTACGCTGGAGCACCTCGATCCCGAGCGCCAGCAGAAGATCGCGAAAGAAACGCTCGAAATCTACGCCCCCATTGCGCATCGCCTCGGCATGGGCAAGGTGCGAGGCGAACTTGAGGATCTCGGCTTCCGCTACACCGATCCGATCGCCTACGAGCAGGTGCACGCCGCCGTGGAGTCGCGTCGCAAGAAGGGCGAGGCCTTCATGGCCAAGGTGGAAGGCGTCTTGCGCGACGGCCTGAAAGAGGCCGGCATCACGGCACGCGTCGAAAGCCGTATCAAGCGCGTGTACAGCATCCACAAGAAGCTGTTGCGGCAGCGTATTGGGGTGGATCAGGTGTACGACCTGTACGCCATGCGTGTGATCACCAAGTCGGTGCAGGATTGCTACGCTGTCCTCGGGATCATTCACAACCTGTGGCGGCCGGTGCCGGGACGCATCAAGGACTTCATCGCTATGCCGCGGCCGAATCTGTATCAGTCGCTGCACACGTCCGTGATTACCGAAACCGGCGAAACCTTCGAGATCCAGATTCGAACCGAAGAGATGCACAAGATGTGCGAGGAAGGAATCGCGGCGCACTGGAAATACAAGGACGGGCCCGTTTCCGCCCAAGACGAGCAACGGCTGGCGTGGCTTCGTCAGGTGGTGGAGTGGCAGCGCGATGTCTCCGACCCGAACGAATTTCTCTCCACGCTGAAAATCGATCTTTATCCGGAAGAGGTCTACACCTTTACGCCGAAGGGCAAGGTGGTGGTGTTGCCGCGTGACGCGAGTCCCATCGATTTCGCTTACACCATCCACACCGAAGTCGGACACACCTGCGTCGGCGCCAAGGTCAACGGACGCATGGTGCCGCTGCGGCACAAGCTGCACTCAGGCGATATCGTCGAAATCCTCACCCAGCCCGGGCACAAGCCCAGCCGCGACTGGCTGGCGATCGTGAAGTCGTCGCGCTCGCGCAACAAGATCAAGCACTGGCTCAACGTGCACCAGCGCGAACGCGCCATCGAAATCGGCCACAAGCTGATCGAAAAGGAAGCGCGCAAATACCGCATTCCGCTGAAGCAGATCAAGGATGAAGAACTGCAGCGCGCCGCCGGCGAGTACGGCCTTGGACGGGCCGACGACTTGCTGGCTGCCATCGGCTACGGCAAGTATTCGGCGCGGCAAGTGCTGGCGAAGCTCACGCCGGCGGGCGCCGAGCCTGTGCCGGAGGGAGAAGAAGTTACTTCTGCCGCGGGCGGGATTGCCAGCGTCGTGCGCCGGGTCTTCGGCGGCGACAACAATGCCATCGTCGTCAAAGGACACGGCGACCTGTTAGTCTATCGCGCGCGATGTTGCAACCCGATCCGCGGCGAAGCCATTGTGGGCTACGTCACGCGTGGCAAGGGCGTAGCCGTGCATTCCGTGAGCTGCCCGAATGTGACGAATCTCCTCTACGAACCCGACCGCCGCATCGATGTGCAGTGGGCCGGCAGCGACAAAGAAGGCCAGCCGATTTCCTACCCCGTCAAGCTGACGCTTTTCTGCGACGACCGCTTCGGCATGCTGAAGCAGATCACGTCCGTCATCAGCGACTCGAATACCAATATCCGGAACATCGAAGCCCGCACCGGCAGCGGCCGCGCGACCATCGACGTGGTGCTCGAAATCGCCGACCTCAACCACCTGCAACAGATCATCAACGGTGTGAGGAAGATCCCCGGCGTGCACGACGTACAGCGATTGCAGAAGATCTAGAGGGGGATGCGAGCGGAGAGGCGGCTTTTCGAGCCGATGTCATAGAATATTGATCCCTTGCAATACACCGCGATTGTCAACAATCCGTTCGGCGTGCTCACGGCGGTCGTGGCGCCCGCCATCCTTACGAATGCATCGTCGGTCCTTGCCCTTGGCACCAGCAACCGCCTGGCGCGCGTGGTCGACCGCACGCGGATCGTAGCGGCGGAACTGGCGCGGCTCGAACCTGGACACCCCGATCTTGGCGGATGGGGCGCGCAACTGACCGCGCTGCAGGTGCGCGCGCACCTGCTCGTCAGGGCGCTGCGGGCTTTCTATGCTGGACTCGGGCTGTTTGCGGCCTCGGCTCTTGTGTCCGTCGGGGGCTCGATTGCCGCCTATTACAACCAGAAACCTCTCTTTGAACTTGCCGCCGCGGCCGGCATCATCACCGGAGCATCTGCCGTGTCGGGTCTCGTGTTCGGATGTATCCTGATGGTCCGCGAAACGCAGCTTGCCGTCCACACTCTGGAAGAGGAAGCTAAGACCAGGGTAGGCAATCGAGCCAGAAATCCAAACTAGGGCCGGTCCGCAGTCGCCTGCCGGCGGTAATAGTTGCCTCTGCACATTCGCAACGTTCATACTCGACGCGAGATCATCATCCGTACGAGGCATCGTGAAACTCATTCGTCTTTCCTCATGGATTGCAGGGGCGGTGTTCCTTTTTGCGTCGCCGGTACTCGCTCAGTCTCCACTCTCCGTTACGAACCTGCGCTGCGAATACAAGACCAATCCCATCGGCCTTGACGTTGCTGAACCTCGCTTCAGTTGGGAACTGGTTGCTGCGCAACGCGGAACGATGCAGACCGCGTATCAGATTCGCGTCGCAATTTCGGAGGCGCAGCTGACCAGGCCGAACCCGCTATGGGATTCAAGCAAACAGCCCTCCGAAGCTTCCATTCACGTCTTTTATAAGGGCCCCGCGCTCGAGAGCGGCAGGCGCTACTACTGGCAGGTGCAAGTCTGGGATAACCATGGCAACACGTCAGGCTGGAGCAAGCCCGCGTACTGGGAGATGGGCCTGCTCGCAGGCTCGGACTGGCACGCGCACTGGATCACTGGCCAGGTTGCGGAAGACATTACCAAGTCCAATCCGGCGCCGATGCTGCGCCGGGTGTTTCCGGTGAAGAAGCGTGTCGCTCAGGCTCGTCTGTACGCAACGGCCATGGGGCTGTACCAGTTCGAACTCAACGGACGGCGCGTGGGCGATCAGTACTTCACTCCCGGCTGGACCGCCTACGATTTCCGATACCAGTACCAGACTTACGACGTCACGTCGCAGCTGAAGCAGGGCGACAACTGCCTGGGCGCGCTCCTGGGCGACGGCTGGTTTCGCGGACGGGCCGGATGGGAAAACAAGCGCAATAATTACGGCGAGCAGCTGGCACTGCTCGCTCAGCTCATGATCACCTATGCTGACGGCACGCGTGAAGTTGTCGGGACCGACAGTTCCTGGAAATCCAACACCGGCCCGATTCTCATGTCCGACGTTTACGATGGCGAGACGTACGATGCCCGCCTTGAGCGTGCCGGATGGAGCGAGGCAGAGTACGACGACGCGAACTGGAGCGGAGTAACCGCGCTGGAGGCCCCTAGAGCCAAGGTGGTCGCGTCGGCCGGCCCGCCTGTGCGCAGGATCGAAGAACTCAAGCCCGCAAAGATCGTGAAGACGCCGACCGGCGAGACCGTCCTCGACATGGGGCAGAACATGGTGGGTTGGATGCGTTTCCGTGTGACCGCTCCTGCGGGGACAACGATCGTCCTGCGTCACGCCGAGGCGCTCGACGCAGCCGGTAACTTCTACACGCAGAACTTGCGTACGGCGCAGCAGACAATCCGCTACACGGCTAGAGGCGGAGGAGTCGAAACCTTCGAACCGCACTTCACCTTTCAGGGATTTCGTTATGTAGCGGTGAGTGGCTGGCCGGGAGAGCCAAGCCTCGATGACTTCACCGGGATCGTGGTTCATTCCGACATGCGCCCGACAGGAACGTTCTCCACTTCGAACGAAATGCTGAACCAGTTGCAGCACAACATTGTCTGGGGGCAGAAGGGAAACTTCGTGGATGTGCCGACCGACTGTCCGCAGCGCGACGAGCGGCTGGGGTGGACCGGCGACGCGCAGGTTTTCGCTCCGACTGCCGCGTTCAACTACGACACCGCGGCGTTCTATACGAAGTGGCTGGCCGATGTCGCACTCGATCAGCAGGACGATGGCGCAGTACCGTTCGTGATCCCAAACGCTCTCACGCACGACACGCGCAGAGGCGCCTCCGCGTCAGCCGGTTGGGCGGACGTGGCCACGGTTGTGCCTTGGACCGTTTATCTTTCGTATGGCGACCGCCGCGTCCTGACGCAGCAGTACGACAGCATGAAGGCATGGGTGGAGTACATGCGCCGCGCCGCTGGCGACACCCACATCTGGAGCAGCGGCTTCAGCTTTGGCGACTGGCTGGCCTTTGCGACCACGAACTCCGACTACCCTGGCGCCACGACGGACAAAGACCTCATTCAAACTACCTACTTCGCGCGCTCCACGGCTTTGGTCGCACAGGCCGCGAAGGTTCTGGGCAAGAACGAAGATGCCGCCGATTACTCGGCACTGCTGGGAAAGATCCAGGCGGCATTCCAGAAAGAATACGTTACGCCCAACGGCCGGCTCGCCTCGAACACGCAGACTGCGTATGTTCTGGCGCTGGCCTTCGATCTGCTGCCGCAATCCCAGCGTCAGCAGGCGGCGGCCCGTCTGGCGGCTGACGTCCGCAAGTTCGGACACCTCACCACCGGCTTTCTCGGGACGCCGCTGCTTTGCCAGGTTCTGAGCGACTACGGTTACCTTGAGGAAGCCTACATGTTGCTCAATCGCACCGAGTACCCGTCGTGGCTCTATCCGGTGACGAAAGGCGCCACCACGATCTGGGAGCGCTGGGATGGCATCCGTCCCGACGGCACCTTTCAGGACCCAGGCATGAACTCCCTGAACCACTATGCCTACGGAGCGATCGGGAGTTGGATGTATCACGTCGTCGCTGGCGTTGAAATCGATCCTGATCGTCCCGGATACAAGCACGCGCTCATTCAGCCACGTCCCGGCGGCGGGTTGACCTGGGTGAAAGCGTCGGAGCAGACGATGTATGGCCGCATCTCTTCCTCCTGGGAAATCAAAGATGGAAAGACGACAGTGTCCGCGGAGATTCCACCTAACACGTGGGCGACAATCCGGTTGCCAAAGGCCCGCCTGGAGCAAGTCACGGAAGGGGGACAACCGCTGCAGTCGCACCCGGATTTGTCCAATGTCGGACAGGCGGACGACGCTGTGTCCATCAATGTCGGCTCGGGAACCTATTCGTTTGTGTATCCAACCCCGTAGCGCCGCGGCAGAAAACCTCACAAATTGCCGGTGACCGCAATCACTGGCAACGGTATCCCGATCGTCTAGCCTCAGTCCGGCGGTCTCCCGGCCCCGGATTCTCTCTGCGGCATTCCCTCACAAAAACTATGCGCCTTCATTCTCTGCAGGGGCTGCGGGCCGTCTGCATCACGCTGGTTGTGCTGTCGCACGTATCGGGTACGCAGCATTTTCCGCGTGTGCACATGCTCGAAATCTACGGCAACCTCGGCGTTCGGATTTTTCTGGTCGTTTCCGGCTACCTGATTACAGCGCAGCTGGTGAGGGAATACGAACGCAGCGGGCGGATCTCGCTGAAGATGTTCTACGTCCGGCGCGCGTTCCGGATCTTTCCTGCGGCCTATGTCTTCATGTTCGTCGCCGCGGCGACGCACTGGAGCGTGCTGCGCGCAGGCAATATAGCCACCGCGCTCGCCTATTGCGTGAACTACTACCAGAACGGCCACCACGTGCTCGGGCACTTGTGGTCGCTCGGGGTAGAAGAGCAATACTACCTGCTCTGGCCGCTGACCCTGCTCCTGTTCTTTCGCAAGCGCCTGTGGATCGTAGCCGCCGCCATCGCTGCCGGGCCTCCCCTGCGTGTGATTTTCTACCTGACGTGGGGACGCCCCGGGCTCGACCACCCGTTCCCCGTCTTCATGGATGCCCTGGCCATGGGCGCTGCCGTTTCAATGTTGGAACCCTGGCCCGCGCGCTGGCAGCGAATTTTCGTCAGTCGATGGTTCGCTGTGGTCCCCGCAGCCACAGCAGGTCTGCCGCTGATCCAACTTTGGAACACGCGCGTCTACCAGACACTGGGCCTGACCGCGCTACATCTGGGGATCGCTCTATCGTTGAAGCACGTGATGATGCGGCGATATGCCGCGCTAAACGTGGGGCCGGTCGAATGGCTGGGGGCAATCAGCTACAGCCTCTACCTGTGGCAACAGATCTTTCTTGACCGCGGCTCGCCCTCGTTCTGGACCGCGTTTCCCCAAAACCTGGTGCTTTCGATCGTGCTGGCGACAGCTTCCTATCACGGGATCGAGAAGCCGTTCCTGAAAATAAGAGAGCGATGGACAAAGGCGAAAAGGCCGCACCTGGTTGGAACGAGCGGACAACCGCACGAGCAATCTCTCCTTCCGCGGCCAATTGGAGAAGTGGCGGGCGGCTAAGCCAATCCTTCATTCCACCCAGCTGTTATGATAGAAACACTACCCTCCCGGAGGGGTGATGGCGGTCCCAATCTCACAGATGTGGACGGTTTCCACCTACGTCCTGCGGCAGAAGCTTGCCGGACGCAAGCGGTACCCGCTTGTCCTCATGCTGGAGCCGCTGTTCCGCTGTAACTTGGCCTGCGCCGGATGCGGCAAGATCCAATATCCCGCCCACATCCTGAAGAAGGACCTCACGCCCGAAGAATGCTTTAAGGCGGTCGACGAGTGCGGCGCCCCGGTGGTCTCGATCCCGGGCGGCGAGCCACTCATGCACCCGCAGATCGAAAAGATCGTCGAAGGCCTGATCGCCCGCAAGAAGTACATCTACCTCTGCACCAACGCGCTGCTGCTCAAAGAGAAGCTGCACCTGTTCAAGCCAAGCAAATATCTGAGTTTCTCGGTGCACGTCGACGGCCAGCGCGATCATCACGATTTTTCCGTGTGTCGCGAGGGTGGATACGACATCGCCGTTGACGGCATTCGCGAAGCCGTGCAGGCCGGGTTCCGCGTTACCACAAACACGACGCTGTTCGACGGCGCCGATCCGAAATCCGTCCGCGCGTTCTTCGACGAAATGATGGACGCCGGTGTCGAAAGCATGATGCTCTCACCCGGCTACTCGTACGACAAGGCGCCCGACCAGAAGCACTTCCTCGGTCGCGCCCGCACCCGCCGCCTGTTCCGCGCCATGCTTTCGAATCGCAAAAAGAAGTGGCGCTTCAACCAGTCGCCCCTGTTTCTCGAATACCTGATGGGCAAGCGCAACTACGATTGCACTCCCTGGGGTATGCCGACCTACAACCTGTTCGGATGGCAGAGGCCCTGCTACCTGCTGCAGGACGGCTATGCCGACTCGTACAAAGAACTGATCGAGACAACCGATTGGGACAGTTACGGCACGCACTCCGGTAATCCGCAGTGCGCGAACTGCATGGTGCACTGCGGCTACGAGCCCACGTCGGTTGACGACACCTTCGGCTCGCTGGGGGGCTTCTGGGACACCATCAAAGCTACCTTCTCGCTCTACCCCGATCAAGAAGCGCTCAAAGATCTCGGCCGCGAGATTCGGCCGGTGTATTCATACAATCCCCTAGTGCAGATCGAGAGAAGCGAAGAGCCGGTCCTGAGCGAGACCCGCGTACAGGCGGGACCGATCTACTGAAATAGCCCCGAGCTTCTCCTGCTTCCGTTGAAACGGGCGACAGGGACGCGGCAAGCTGCGTCCCCATCGCATAGGCCCTGCCGTTGGCCATGGACACACGTCATCAGCATTCGGCAACATCAGAATGTAAATCCGAGTTGCGCGGTAATCGCTCGCGGCGCCACGTAGTGTGTGCCGCTGAATGTCGACAGGAAGTTGTAGAGAGCACGCTTGTTCGCGACGTTGATCGCCGTCACCTGCAGGCTCCATTTGTATTTGTCGCCATGGAATAGATTGTCGTCGCCGACCGCTACATCGAACAAATGGCGCGGAGCGATCCGCGGCGGGTTGTGGTCGTCGTTTTCCGTGCCGGGAGCGGGGATGGATACCAGAGTTGATCCATACTGCGAGGTCGCGCATGTGACCAGTGGCGTGGTCAACGTTGGGCGCTGGGAGCCGCAGAACAGTCCCGCCTGCAGTTGTTGATCCGCGGTCAGAACCGTCAGATCCACCGGCGTTGCCGTATCCGCCGCAAAGGGGACGGCGCCTGCCACCATGCCGCTGTCATATCGCCAGTTAAATCCGACCCATGGGCCGCTTTTCCATGGCTGGTATTGCAGGTGGGTCGTCTGGTTGAATTTTTCGTCGTGGTCAATCCGGAACACGCCGCCCTCTGCTGATGGCGCCGCGCCCGCTCCACCAATTTGCGGGGCAAAGAATCGGGCCGACACGGTGGAGAACACCATCAGGGCCGAGAACCCGTGGAAGTCTGGCACACTCACCCGTCCGGCGAATCCGGGAATCTTCGAGTTGTGCCACACGATCGGGAAGAAGATCGGCGTATTGCCGAGAATGCCGAAATCGTATCCGGCGTGCGTGTATTTCCAGATGTACTCGCCGGAGAACACCAGATACTTCCCGAAGGCTTGCTGCAATCCGGCGTGGAATTCGTTGCGCCATCCCGGACTGAGCACTGCCGATGCGCCCGGAGTGCATGCGAGCAGCGGGTTCAGCACGGCGTCGTTGCATCCGATACTCGATACAACCAGGTTTTCGTTGAAGGGCGTTTCCACGATGCGGGCATACGAGACCCGCAGGACGGTGTTGGTCCTCTTGATGTTGTATGCCACTCCGAGGCGAGGTTGTGCTTCGCGATGTACCGCGAGGCCGTTGTAGAGATCTCCGCGAACTCCCAGGTTGAACGACCAGTTTCCTTTTGAGATCTGATCCTGGATGTACAACGCGAGCTGCTTAACGTCGGTGTGGCCGTGGAATCCGAAGATTCCGCCGCTGCGCGTCAGGTCAAACGGCAGCAGGTCGGTACAGGGTGCATCGATGGCGGTACCGGTTGCCGGATCGAAGCACGGATTGCCGCCAGTGTCGGTCAGCGATGGCAGCAGAGTGGGATCGACGATTCCAAGGCGATCGTTTTCGGTCAGGAACGTCTGCTGGTAGGTTGCGCCGATCTTGATGTTGTGGATGCCTTTCACGTACGAGAGATCGGATCGGATTCCCGCATTGGTAAGCGTCCGGTCCTGCGCCACCGTTTCCTGCTGGAGCGGGCTGAGGTCAGCCAGCGGATTCCCGCTCGGATAGTAGTTGTACTGATCATGCCGCGCGAAGCCTCCGAATGTGAGAACCGTATTGTTGTTGAGGACGTGCGTCCACGAGGGAGCGATGTTGAAAGTCTTGATCTGCGACCGCTGATCGGCTGAGCCGGCCAGGTTTCCGAACTGATCGGTGACGTTCAAGTTGTCAAACGAGTTCGGATTCTGAAACCACGAACGTGTGAACCCGAGGTTCAGGTGAATGGAATCAGCGTTGGATGCCTTCAGGTCTACGCGGTCGAACATATTCTGCTGGTTTCCTTTGGCGTGGAAGACTTCAAACTCCGGCGGGTCCAGGAACCGCCCGGTGTTCAGGCCGCTCATGGAAATGAAGTTGCCCCAGTTCTGTCCTCCGTAGCCGAAGTTGACGCCAAGAGTTGCGGTGCCAAAACTCCCGTATGAACTGGTTACGTTCCCCTTGGGTGTAGTCAATCCCTGCCCGGAACGCGTGGTCACGTTGATGATGACGCTCGTCTTCTCGCCGTATTCAGCCGGGGGAGCGCCCGAAATCACTTCCATTGACTCGATCGAATCCAGCGGAATCTGGTTCGAGAAGACCTTGCTCTGCTGATCGGTGATGGGCTGGCCGTCCACCATGAACGAATTTTCTGCATGATCGCCCATACCGTGAAACAGGCCGTTGGAGTCAGCCGCAATGCCCGGCGAGGCCAGCGTCACGAGGGAACTTACCGATGACGATGTGCTCTCGAGCGGCACCTTGTCGAACAGTCCGCGGTCGACATCGGTGTGGAACGTGGATGTATTTTCCAGCAGATCTTCACCCGCAGCTTCCACCGTGACCGTTTCCGCCGACCCGGAGACCGTGAGTGCAATATTCAGATTGATTGGTACAACCGACCGCACTTCGACATCCTGGACATAAGGTGCAAATCCTTTTCCGGTGACAGTCACGTGATACGGATTAAAGGGCACGTTCGGAATGTTGAATTTGCCTGCGGCATCCGTGATGGCCGTCCGGGCGAAGCCGCTGACTGGATTCTTTAATTCAACCGTCGCGCCAACGACGACCGCGCCGGATGGGTCGGTGACCGCGCCGTTCACGATCGAGTTGCCGGTGGATTGGGCGTTCGCGGTGATAAAGCTCGCGGCAACAAAGAGATTCAGTAGAAAGGCCGCCAGCGACCTCTGAGAAGAGACCAGCATGATTCCTCCAATGAAGAAATGCGCGCGGAGCGAGCGCAGACAAGCTCGCTGTTCCTGATAACCACTCTTCGGTTGAGGGGAAAATCAGGCTGCCGGAGGAGGGCGAATGAAGTTGCTCGAGGCCGGGCGAGAAATGACAGTGCCGTCGGCCGAAGGCTGAGCCAACGCTATAACGTGGGTGCTCGCCTGCGCCGATACGACTGTGGCAATCGGGCCTACACTAGATAGCGAACAGATCGAACAAGTGTGGTGCGAGGCAGATGAATCGTCAGGATGGGAGTGCGTAGCTTGCGCCGTCCCCAGCAGGAAAACTGTTGCGATGCAGAGAACCGCACCAAGCCTGAATGCAAGGCTTCGATTTGGTGTCGATCGGAGCATGCCATCCCTGACAGGAGTCTACCCCACGTTGCGAAATACCGTCTACAGCCGCGGACGCAAGGGAGCGGTCAGGAGTCTGCAGGGAGCGACGCGAAACCGTCCGGCCGGTTGGTCGGTTGGAGGGGAGGCGAGACCCTAACCAACGTGTTATCAATTGCATGGATTTGTGACCAATATCACTCCGCAATGTGCCAACTATCACGGATGATGCTGCGCGACGGGGTCGAAACTGAATTCGGAGGAAAGCCCAGGAGGCGGTCATGATGCTGGCCTACCGACTCGTCCGTCTAATCGAGACGCACTCCGACGAACTCGCGGCGGGACTGCTCGAAAAAGTCCAGAACTCCGAGTTGGCTCGCTCCTACCGCCACGTGCCGCCGGAGGAACTGCGGCAGCGGGTTTACGAGATTTACCGCCATCTTGGCGAATGGCTGCTGGGCAAGGGCGCCTTCGATATCGAGCAGCGCTACGAAGAAATTGGCACGCGCCGCGCTCACCAGGGCGTACCCATCAGCGAACTAATCTGGGTGATTACGCTGACAAAAGAAAACTTGTGGGAGTTTCTGAAGAAAGAAGCGGTCATGGAACGCCCCACCGAGGTGTTCGGCGAGCTGGAAATGCTGCAACTGCTTGATCAGTTTTTCGATCGTGCCGTCTATTATGCTTCGATCGGGTATGAGCGCGCGCAGTCAGCGCACGAGCTGCACGTTGGATGAATCCGTAACACTGGCAAAAGGAGAAAGAGGGAAGCATGTCGTGGGAAACGGAATTTAAAAAGAAATTGCGCACGCCGGAAGAGGCGCTGCGGTGTGTCCAGTCGGGGATGCGCGTATACATTCAGCCGGGGTGCGCCGAGCCCGAAACGCTGGTCGAGGCGCTGATGAAGCGCGGTCCGCACGTTGAGGATGTCGAGATCGTGCACATGATGACCATGGGCACGGCGCCCTACGTCGCTCCCGAGATGGCCGGGCACTTCCGCCACAACGCAGTGTTTATCGGGGCCAATGTGCGCGACGCCATCAACGACGGACGAGCCGACTATACCCCGATCTACCTCAGCGAGATTGAAGGGCTCTTCGAAAGCGGCGCCATGCCGGTCGATGTCGCGCTGGTGCAAGTCTCGCCGCCCGACGCCCACGGTTTCTGCAGCTTCGGCGTCGGTGTCGATACCACGCTGACCGCCGCCAAGCTCGCGCGCTATGTCGTGGCCCACGTCAACGACCAGATGCCGCGCACCTACGGAGACAGTTTCATTCATGTCAACGACATCGACCTGATTGTCGAAGGGTCGCGTCCGCTGTGCGAGATGAAGAAGCATGAGACCTCCGAGATGCATACCGCGATTGGGCGCAACGTTGCCGGCCTGATTGAGGACGGCTCCGTTCTCCAGACCGGAATCGGCGGCATCCCTGACGCGGTTCTCTCGTTTCTGACAGACCGCAAGGATCTGGCGGTGCACAGCGAACTGGTTTCCGACGGCGTGATTCCGCTGATTGAATCCGGCGTGCTCACCGGGGAGCGCAAGAACTTCAAGCCTCGCAAGATCATCGTGGGATTCATTCTCGGCACGCGGAAGATCTTCGACTTCGTGGACAACAACCCGATGTTCGAATTCCATCCCACCGCCTACGTCAACGATCCCGGCCTGATTGCGCGCAACGACCAGATGGTCGCCATCAATTCGGCATTGCAGGTCGATCTCACCGGCCAGGTCTGTTCGGATTCCATCGGCAACCAGTTCTACAGCGGCATCGGCGGGCAGGTGGATTTCCTGCGCGGCGCGTCGCGGTCCAAGAGCGGCAAGCCGATCATTGCGATCTCATCGACGGCGAAGAGCGGCGCCATCTCGCGTATCGTCCCGATGCTCAGTCCGGGCGCGGGGGTGGTCACTTCCCGCGGACTGGTGCGCTACGTGGTCACGGAGTTCGGCGTTGCCTATCTGCATGGCAAATCGATCCGGGAACGGGCCAAGGCACTGATCGAGATCGCTCATCCCAAGTTCCGCGATGAACTGTACTCGTATTGTGAAAAAACCAAGTGGTTGCAGCGGCCCCAACCGATGACCGTTTCGAGGTGAATATGGCTGGACCAGCGCGAGGCAACATTCTCATCGATACCGAGGAATGCAAAGGCTGCGGACTGTGCGTGGAATCGTGTCCGCCCGAGTGCCTGGAGTTGCGGCCGGAGCTGAACGCCTACGGCGTGCATCCGGCCCGCTATACCGGCGAAGGGTGTACCGGCTGCGGTATTTGTTTCTACTGCTGTCCGGAGCCGGGTGCGATTACGGTGTATCGCCTTGCGCCTCCAGCCAAACCCATCGTTCACACGGAGGGGGATTCTCATGCGGCAGCTCTGTAAGGGCAACGTCGCCATCGTCAAGGGCGCCATCCTTGCCGGATGCCGCCACTACTACGGATATCCCATTACTCCAGCCAGCGAGATCGCCGAAGCGGCGGCGTTGTATCTGCCCCAGGTCGGCGGGACGTTCTTGCAGGCGGAGAGCGAAGTCGCCGCCATCAACATGGTGTACGGCGCAGCTGCGGCCGGGGCCCGCGTCATGACCGCATCCTCCGGTCCCGGCCTCAGCTTAATGCAGGAGGGCATCTCGTACTGCGCGGGATCAGAGCTGCCCTGTGTCATCGTCGACGTCGTACGCGGCGGCCCGGGGCTGGGCAACATCGCCCCCGAGCAGAGCGACTACTTCGCCATGGTCAAAGGCGGAGGACACGGCAACTACCGCAACTTCGTGCTCGCTCCAGCCTCGGTGCAGGAGATGGCCGACTTAACCATCCTTGCCTTTGATCTGGCCGACCGGTACCGCAACCCGGCTATCGTCCTGGCGGACGGCTTTGTCGGGCAGATGATGGAACCTCTCGATCTCGAGTATCGCGAGCCGGAGATTCCCGAAAAACCCTGGGCAGTGAAGGGAACGGTTGAGACTCGCAAGAACCTGATCAACTCGATCTATCTCGAGCCTGACGAGCTGGAAAATCACGTACGCAAGCTGGAAGCGAAATATATCCGTGCCTCGCAGCTTGAACCGCGGCATGAAACTTTCGAAGCTGAAGACGCCGAAGTCCTGCTCGTCGGTTACGGGATTACGAGCCGCGTGCTCCGCTCCGGGGTCGAGATGGCGCGGCGGGAGGGCCTGAAGGCGGGGCTGTTCCGTCCGATCACATTGTGGCCGTTCCCCAAGCAGGCCCTGATCGAAGCGTCACAGAAAGTGCAGAAGATCCTGGTCGTTGAACTAAGCAATGGCCAGATGCTGGAAGACGTGCGCCTGACAGTGAACGGCAAGGTTCCCGTCGAGTTTTACGGACGCGCTGGTGGGAACGTGCCATCCGTGGAAGAAGTACATTCGCAAGTCATGCAGCGCGTGATGGCGATGGTGTAGAGATTTGAGCAGGCCTGGACGCCTCGTTCGGGCTCGCGACTCGAGGAAAGGCGGCATATGGCAACCGAAACAAAGCCCGAGGTCAAGGAATCGGAAATTCTGGCCGCTGGATATGAAGTCAGCCACTCCAAGTCTCCGCTCTTCTACGACAAGTATGAGCGGAAGGGCGAACTGCAGCACCAGACGCACTACTGCCCGGGTTGCGGGCATGGCGTTGCCCACAAGCTGATTGCCGAAGCCCTCGCCGATCTCGGACTCCAGGACCAGACCATTTTCGTCAGTCCCGTCGGCTGCTCTGTCTTTGCCTACTACTATTTTGACGTTGGCAACGTGCAGGTTGCCCACGGCCGCGCGCCGGCTGCGGCCACTGCCATAAAGCGCGCTTGCCCCGGCAAGATTGTCATCTCGTATCAGGGCGATGGCGACCTCGCGGCCATCGGCACAGCGGAAATCATTCATGCGGCCAACCGCGGCGAGAAGATCACGGTGTTCTTCGTGAACAACGCGATCTATGGCATGACGGGCGGCCAGATGGCCCCCACGACGCTCGTTGGCCAGCGCAGCACCACCTCTCCCTGGGGACGCCGCCCGGTCAACGAAGGATTTCCCCTGCATATGGCGGAGCTGATTTCAGGGCTGGAAGCTCCCGTCTACGTCGAGCGCGTCGCACTTTCCGACAATAAGAACGTCATGAAGGCACGCAAGGCCGTGCGCCGGGCGCTTGAAGTACAGCGCGATGGCCTCGGGTTCTCGTTTGTTGAGATTCTTTCCCCGTGTCCAACGATTTGGGCGAAGGATCCGATTGAAGCTCGCAAGTGGGTCGCGGATGCGATGATTCCCAAGTTTCCGTTGAACGTCTTCCGCGACAGAGTGCATGAACCCGTCCAGAACGCGGCCGTTCCGCAGCGTTCGGTGGTGGAAGTTCTCGAGATCGCCAATGCTCCGGTGGGTCCGGATGCTCCCATCCAGGCCGGCAAAGAGGCGTCTGACAGGACCCATGTCCCGCCGGGCGCCATGCGCCCAGCAGGCGGAGAAACGCCTGATGCGGCGGTGTCTCAGGCCAGCGCGCAAAGCTCGGTGGGCGCTCCTTCGCACCACCAGCACCACTTCAAGACCTTCGAGATCAAGATCGCCGGCTTCGGCGGACAGGGCGTGCTCCTCCTCGGCCAACTTCTCACCGAGATGGGCATGCGCGAAGGGCTGGACGTGAGCTGGCTTCCCTCGTACGGCCCCGAAATGCGTTCTGGAAGCGCCCATTGCCACGTGTGCCTGTCGAAGGACCGCATCGGCTCGCCACTGATCTCTCATCCCGATGTGCTGGTGGCGATGAACGAAATCTCGCTGCGGAAGTTCGCTCCACAGGTCGCAGCCGGCGGTCTGATTCTCTACAACGCCGAGCGCTTGCCCGCCGATTTCCCCTTGCCGCAGGCCCGCATCATCTGTCTCCCGGCATCGCAAATCGCCGACAAACTCGGCTCTACGAAGGCGACCAATATCGTCATGATGGGTGCGTTGCTCGAAGAGACGGAGTGCCTCCTCACCGCAACTGCGGATGACGTTCTGAAGACGAAGATCCGGCGCGTGGAACTGCTGGACATAAACCGGAAGGCCTTGGCCGCCGGCCGCGAGTTCATTGACAACTACGTGCGCGTGGGCGCGGTAAGCCAGCCAGATGGCTTTGCATACTGATCACGTCGCGGAAGTCAGTGATTGTCGAACAAACCGTAGGCACTATTGTCTTATAACAAAAGTACTCTGCTCTTAGCGTCCCTCGCTGTCTATGATGTAAGGTGCTGCAGTTCACGTCTTAACACCTCAAGGGACTTATGAATTGGGAGCGAACGTTACGGCGATCATTTGCCTGCCTTCTTATCTCCTCCTTCGCACAACCTGCCTTCGCACAGACAGCCGATAGTGCGACGCCATCGTTGGGTGAAATCGCCAAGAAGAGCAAGCAATCTGCCGGCCCGAAAGCCAAAGCCGTCATCACCGACGAGAATATGAAAACCCGCCGGGGACCCATTCCGGGAATCTCCCTTGAAGGGCCGGACAATTCCGATGAGATCATTACCGCGATCCGCGAGTTCCGAAAGAACCACAAACCGGAGGAAACAGAAGAAGCGGTACGGCTGTGGTACGACGAATTCGATTCCTTATTCGCCACTGTTCTGGACGACAACACCCGGCTCGTCCAGCGCAAAGAGGACCGCAGCCTGACCGAGGCGACCGGCGGATATTACGGTTCCGACGGGGACTACAATCGCGCCGTCCAGCGCCGGAACAGCGCGATTTCGCAGGACCGCGACGATTTTCGCCGTCAACGCAAGAACGGCTTCATGGTCGCCAGAATCCAGCAGACATTCATCAAGGTGCGCAACGATCTTCAGGCGATCGGCCTGCGTTTCGAATGGTTCAAGATACGTAACGCGAACGGTAACGGGACCTTCTAGCCCCTCTGGCGTCAATGCGCTGACCGGCTTGCTATACTCACGCCGTCTCAGCCATGAAATCCTTCAACCTCTGCCTGCTTGGATTCGGAAACGTCAATCGCACTCTCGTTGATCTGCTGACCCGCAAAACGGATGACATGCGTGATCGTTACGGCATCACCTGGCGAGTGACGGGTGTCGCATCGCGCCGCCTGGGCTGGCTGGCAGATCCCGAAGGCTTTGCGCCGCAGACGCTGTGTAGCGCGGGCGTCATCGCCGATGAAGAGTTCTCAAGGCAACCTGTCAGTGGAATTGCCGGCTGGCTGCGCGCGGCGAAGCCCGACGTGGTTTTCGAAGCCACTTCTCTCAACGTCGACACCGGCGAACCGGCGATCTCTCACATCCGCGCCGCTCTCGAATATGGAGCCCACGCGATCACCGCAAACAAAGGACCCGTCGTCCTCGCCTATCGGGAACTGCGCGACCTCGCTGCCAGACGCCAACGCCGCTTCCTCTTCGAATCCACGGTGATGGACGGCGTTCCCATCTTCTCGCTGTTTCGCGACACGCTGCCTGCTGTCGAGGTGCGAGGCTTCATCGGGATATTGAATTCCACGACTAACGTCATTCTCACGGGTATGGAACAGGGGTTCAGCTTCGAGGATTCCCTGAAGAAGGCCCAGGCGCTGGGCATCGCCGAAACCGATGCGAGTTACGACCTCGACGGCTGGGACGCCGCCGTAAAAGTGGCGGCGCTGGTCAACGTCATCATGAACGTTCCACTCGCCCCGCAACGCGTCGAGCGGCAGGGTATTCGCCATCTGACCGCAGAAGCGGTGCGCGAAGCACGATCCGCAGGCCGTCCCTACAAACTTGTCTGCCGAGGCAGGCGCGACAAGAACCAGGTACACGCCTCCGTCGGTCCCGAGCAGATTCCACTCGATGACCCGGTGGCATTGGTATCGGGTTCTTCCTCGATCGTCCGCTTTGAAACCGATATCTCCCCGGGTTTGACGATCACGGAGGAAAATCCCGGTCTGTACGCAACGGCCTACGGCATGTTGGCGGATTTCATTCGCGCGGTTGGAACCCCGAAATCATAAGAGCCCAGGCGCGCAGCTATGGCGACTCGACGGCGAAGTCGATCCACTGTGAGGCCATGGCGTACTTCTTCTTGGCGAGGTTGTCCCGCACGACCACCTGCAGTGCGTAGTCGCCTGGAGGGAACTTTGCTCCGATCTTCACTTGCCCGCTGGCGGCCAGCCGATCCAACGTTACCGAGTCGGGCCAGCGTACGGGCAGTGGCTCGCTGCGCAAGATCTCGTTGCCGTCGCGGAAGAATCGGGTCTGTACCGTCACATTGGGCTGCTGGTCCGATCCTCGTTTCGCATTCAGGATCTGGAACGACCACTTGATCTTCTCGCCCGGCTGAAAAATTCGAATCGCTTCGTTCCCTTTGGGATCGGGCGCTGCCTGACTGCTTTCCGCGACTGCGGCGGTGGAGGGTAACATACCTTCCTGACGCAGCAGGATTCCCGAAAGCGAAAGACGATGCCGTTTCATGTCCGGCACCTCCACAAACTGGTGTGCCGATCCCATCTTCTGCGACGTTGCGTCTCGCAGAGCCACTCTCATCTGATAAGGGCCCGGGCGCTTCACTTCATGCTGCAGGGTCAGGACGATCCCGTTCTCAACCGCTTGCGTGTAGCCGTGATCGTTCCCGCGGAACGTGTACGTTTGCTGGGTATCGTCAACCGCCTGACCGTTCTCGTCGAAAGTAATTCCCACCACGTCGAGGACGGCTTTGTGCGTGCCGTCGGTTTCAGTGCTGAAGGTCAAATCCTTGCCGTCCACATACAGCAGCGTCGTCAGAATGGATTTGTCATAGTAGGAGAACAGAGTCGTCATTCGCACACGCATGTCGTTTGCGGTAAAAGGAGAAACCAGCACGCGGGCAAACTGCTCTTCGCGTGACAGGCTGAGATTGTCGTTCTCCTGACCGGGAAACCCATAGAAGCCGGTCCGGGAGCGCACTTTCAGGCCGAGCCGCTTCACGCGCACCTGCACACTGTGGAACTTCCACCGCGAATTCTTCACATCGAATGTGCTTGCGGGCGGGTGGTAGGCGATCAGGTAGTAGCTTCCCGAATCGTCCACGGCTTCCCGGATCGCGCCCGCAATGTCGTTGTGAAACACGAAGGTTCCGCCGGTCTCATCGGCCAGGTATTGCAGACCTCCCTGGTCGAAGTAGCGATCATCCCGCAGGTTGCTCTCTTGCCCTATCAGGGCCTGCTCGGGCCGGTCCTTCATGCGGTGCACATTGACCATAGGCCGGTCCGCAGCGCCCATCACAAGTGGATCCAGGCCACGCGGATCAACCGTGTAGATCACCACAGCCGAGCGCTCGGCGGCATCTGTCAACTTGCGCAGGATTTCCTGCACCCGAGAGTAGTCGCAGCTCCAGTCACTGAAGGGCTGCAATGCACGCTGAGGCTTTTCGAACACCTGCATCTTCTCGGAGAACAAGATCAACGCTTTGCGGCCCGGCATGTCGCGCAGGCCCTGTATGACGTAACGTATGGCCGCCAGCGAACCAAACGTGCTGCCGGTCCTCTGCGAGCAGGCGCTGCCAAGTTCATCCGCGATCTGGGAGACACTTGAGTTCAGGCCAGGGCCCGAAGCGGTCGAATGGCCGGAACTCCGGCGTTGTTCAAGTTCTCCGTTGTCCATCGCCGGCAACGTCAGCGTCGCATTCGGGTCGAGCACAGGCGCAGGACTGATTGGCGTGAAGCTCCCGGCCCGTCCGCGGAAATTGAATCGAATGCTTTCAATCGCCGCGTAGAGAAGCCGCCTGTCGGTCGTGAACTGTTGCAGCGCGCCAATCCCCGCGCCGGTGCGGAGAATCGCCACCAGGTCGCCCGGCTGCATGTCGTTGTCCACAAACTTCTTCAGCGCCCCCCGCACGTACGCAACCCCAGTCGGCGAAAGTCCCAGGTCATCGACAACCAGGGCAACCGCCCGCCGCACCTGCTCCCGCTTCAGCGGGACGGGTGGAATCGGGGCAACCGGCTCGCTCTTGGAGGGTGGTGGAACGGCCACAGGCGGTGCCGCCGACTTCGCACCCTCGGAGACGTAACTGAAATTCGTGATCTTTTGCGGCACTCCGTCCTGCAAGATTTCGAAATCTTCCGTTTTCAAATCGGTGACGGGACGACCCTTGGAGTCCGTAACCACCGCGTCCATCTGTACCAGATTGACGTTGATGCGGACTACAAAGCCCGTCTCGCTTGCGGGCAAGCTCGTAGAGGGGACTGTCGTCTGGGCTACAAAGGTAGAGCACGTCAGCAGGCAACTCAGAAACACAGCCGTAGGGCGGCGCATAACACCTAACTTCCGCGCAAGACGGATACGCACGCATCATTGTAATTGAGGCACTTAACTCGCCGGCGAGTGGCCGGCGCCATTGGCCAGGGATTGCCAGGGAATCAAGAAAAGCACTTTGACCTGAATGGACCGTGCCGGACAATTTCGAAAAGCAACATCGCCCTTTCGTCCTGCGCCAGCTGCGTCACACAGGTCTCGCTGTTTGCCTTCAAGGCGCCGCGAAGTCCAGACCCCGGGAGCAGTCCTATGTCAGGCCAGGTAGTTCTCTATTTCGACGATCAGGCAGACGCCCTTCGCTTCGCACTCGCCGCTGGTTCCGTCATGGCTGGAGATGGCTCTCCTGCCGCTGATCTCATCCAGAAAACCGCACGCGTAAGCCGCATCCGGCTGAACGCGACGAACACTGGCAAGGCGCGGCAACCGAACCCTGAACAGGCAGCGTGAAGCCGCGCTCCTCTCAGCCCAGGGCGCTCGGGAAGCGAGTCTTAAAATCCAACAGGCCCACCCATTCCGGCGTGATCGTAATCCGCACCATGCTGGGGGCCAATCCGCTGAGTTGTTTCAGCCATGCTGCGGCGGCCTCAGCGCCAAAATAGCGGTCTGCAGCCAGGGCATACTCCGGCACGATTCCTTCGACCGGTTCCGTGCGTGCGGTGCCGCGTACCAGCAGCACGCCGTGCGGAAACGCGTTGTCGTCGATCGTCAGCGAGACTTTCGGATTTCTGGTTAGAGCCTTCAGCTTCGGCGCCTTTGGTAGCGTCGCCATAACGATCTCGCAGCCGTTCCAGTGAAACCAGATCGGAACGACGCGTGGGGTCCCGTCCATCCAGACATAAGCGAGGCGGGCGGGAATCTTCGAGCGCAGGAGTTCCTGCGCAACCGGATGCTGCAACAAGTCAAGGCTGCCTTGTTTGACGGGCATATGATGCTTCCTCTCTCCGGGAGTGAGATTGTGCTTACTCCGGGCCCAACTCAAAAAGCATTTACAATGGCTGCTTCTATGCCGACCGCAGAAACAGTCTCGTCAACTTCCCTGGACCTCGCGTGGGTTCGTTCGCAGTTTCCCTCCTTATCGCAGACCGTGAATGGCCATCCTGCCGCTTTCTTCGATGGCCCTGGAGGCACCCAGGTCCCGCAGCGCGTGATCGATGCCATCGCCGATTACCTCGCCACGAACAACTCCAATACCGGGGGAGCTTACCAGAGCGCCCGAAACACAGATCGCATGATCGCCGAGGCGCGAGCCGCCATGGGCGATTTTCTGAATTGCGGTCCGGAAGAAGTCGTCTTCGGACCGAACATGACGACGCTGACGTACGCTATCTCGCGCGCGATCGGACGCGAACTTCGCCCCGGGGATGAGGTGGTGCTCACGCTTCTCGACCATGACGCGAACTTCTCGCCGTGGAAAGCGCTCGAAGAGCGAGGCGTGACAATTCGCGCGGCAGCGTTCCATCCTGCCGATTGCACGCTCGACATGCGCGACCTGGCAAGCAAGATTACGACTCGCACCCGGCTGGTGGCTGTCGGATATGCGTCGAATGCGGTCGGCACAATCAACGATGTAGCCGAGGTTGTGCGGTTGGCGAAGTGTGCAGGCGCACTGAGCTATATCGATGCCGTCCATTATGCGCCGCATGGCGCGATCGATGTGCGCGCTCTCGATTGCGATTTTCTCGTCTGCTCGACGTACAAGTTTTTCGGCCCGCACATGGGTGTGCTGTATGGCAAGCGCGAGCACCTGAAACGCTTTCAACCGTACAAGGTGCGGCCGAACACCAACAATATTCCCAACTGCTGGGAGTGGGGCACCCTGAACCACGAGTGCGTCGCGGGAATCAAGGCCTGCGTGGATTACTGGGAGGAGCTTGGCCGCCGGACGAAACCATCGGCGGCAAATCGCCGTGATGCGATCCTTGCCGCTCACGAGGCTGCCCGCCTGCATGAACGCGCCATGATGGAGACGATGATCGCGGGCTTGCTCGCAATACCTGGATTGAAGTTGTATGGCATCAGCGACTCGCGGCGGTTTGACAGCCGCTGCGCGACGATCGTCGTTCGTGTCGAAGGCTATACTCCGCTTGAACTCGCGACGAACCTGGGCGAACGCGGATTCTTTACCTGGGACGGAAACTACTATGCGGTGAACGTCACCGAGCAACTCGACGTCGAGCGCTCAGGCGGGTTCCTGCGCATCGGACTGGTCCACTACAACACGATGGAGGAAGTGGAGAGGTTCCTGAGCGGGTTGCGCGAGATCGTTGGGGCGTCATCAAAATAAAAGGGACGGGCGAGAGCCCGTCCCTCCATCAAAAGGACTTCTACCTACCAGTTGAATCGCACAGCGAACTGGAACTGCCGCGGATCGTATGCGGCGGTCGCCTCGCCCGCATTCTGGTAAAGCGGACTGACAGCCGAGACGTTGTAGCGATTGGCGATATTGAACGCATCCGCGATCATTTCCAGGTTGTAGCGCTCGCCGAAGTAGATTCGCTTGGCCACGCGCAGATCGTTGAAGACCCTCCACGGAGTCACGCCGGCGTTGCGCCCGAGGTTGCCATCGAGATCAGCCAGAGTCGGCAGAGTTCCAGTGAAGATGAATTTCTGGATACATGGTGCCTGGAAAACGCCGGTAGGCGAGAACTTAGAGTTCACGACCGGACCACAGAAGTCGCTGGTCACGGTATTCGGGCGGCCGGTCAGTGAGGAGAGTTGGAGGTTATCGCCGTTGCCCGTGATGATGTTGAATGGCCTTCCGGAGCTGAACTCAATCAGAGGCGCAAAGGTCCAGTTGCTGAAGAACTTGCTGGCGAAGCCGCTGCCGCTGAGCTTCCCGGTCTGGTACACGCCACTGAACACAAAACGATGGCGCTGATCGAAAAGCGAAGTCGAGCGGTCGAGGCTGGGGAAATAGCTGTCCTGCGGTGTGGTTGTGGATTGCAAGTCGACGGAATCGTCGATCGCATGCGACCAGGTATACGACGCCTGAAATTCGTAGTGATCGCCGAAGCGCTTGCGCAGATTCGTAGTTAGCCCGTGGTAGACGGAGCTGCCGTTGGAAAAGTTGGCATCCATGTCGCCGAAGGGCACGCATCCGGCTCCGGTGGTCGGATCACAGGCGGTATTGAAGCCCTGCGAACCTAATCCAGCCAGAATACTCTGTGCCAGGTCAACGCAGGCGCCGCCGCCACCGGCTAGATAGGCGCCGGCGATGGAGGGGTTGAGTCCCGACGGCCGGAAGAAGTTCAGAATCGAGGAATCGACCCACGGCCCTAGCGGGCCCGAGCCGCATCCACTCATTGCGAAGGGGCTGCTAAAGGTCTCGCCTGCCGCCAGCGCCGCCATCAGGTTGGCGGTCATCAGGTCGCCGCGCACCGCATTGGAGTTAATGGGGCGATTGATGTGTTTTCCAGAATTAAAGTTATACGCGAGGCTTAAGGCGAATCCGTGGCCCAGGTCTTGTTCAACGCTGAGATTCATCTGCTGGGAATAGGCGTACACAAACCCCTTGCCCTGCGGGTAGCCGAAGGGCTGGAAGCCAAGCGGCAGAAATGTCGACGGGTTCAGGTAGTTCTGGTTCAGAAAGATCGATTGGGGAAAATTCAGGGCCTGAAAACGTTGTTCATTTGGCAGGTAACCAAGTGCGTCGGTCACGGCGGGGTTGATCGAAGCGGCACACGGATGTCCTGGATTGTTGATCGGCAGACCTTGGAAGATGGTGAAGGCATTCAGATTGCCAGGGTCCCCCGCTTCGCTGCATAAACCAGTGCCGCCGAAAGCCAGCTGGCCGCTGGTAGAGCCGTCAGAAGCGTCGCCGAGGAAGTAGAGGCCAAGGAGCGGGTGATCGTAGAACAATCCGTAGGAGGCGCGAATTGCGGTCTTGCCGTCGCCCTTCGGATCCCACACCAGCCCGATGCGGGGCTGGAAGTTGTTCTTGTCGGTTTCGATACCCTTCTGCAACTTGAGGAAGTCGTAGCCGACCTTGGCTAGCCCGGTTGGGGCTTTGAACCGGGGCGGAAACTCGACGTCATAGCGTACGCCATAGTTCAACGTGAGGTTATGACGAATGCGCCAGGAGTCCTGCCAGAACAAGCCAAGAGGCTTGTTGGAGAAAGAGTCGTGCGGGCTGCCCAGGCCCTGAACATAGACGGCCGGGAAGCCGGCTCCATAGGCCTGAACCGCGGACAATCCCGGGAACCCATCGAAACCGAGGTTCCCCATGTCAAACTCGCCGAAGTCATAGACGCCGCCGTAGTTGACGGTGAACGTAGCATCGAGCGGGAGATAGTTGAAGTCGACCCCGAACTTGGTGTCGTGCCGGCCAATTGTCCAGGAGAAGTTATCGACAAATTGGTAGCGGTCTTCCGTACGCTGGATGTAGGAGTATGGTTCGCGGCCGAAATAGGCGAAGCCGGGGATGTTCACTGCGGGCGACGAACCCGATGGGGTGTCGGTGTTATAGAAGTAAGAGAGACCGCGGCGGGCGTATTGAAAGCGAAATTCATTGACCTTGCTGTTGCTCAGTGTCCAGGTATCCTGAACGAGTCCGGCCACGTCACGATAGGTCTGGCGCGAAGTCCGCGAATAGGCGTTCTGTCCGAAGGGCTGGTCCTGGCCGTTGACCTCAATGCCCGTCATTGTGCTGGGGCTCACGTTGGCGCGGAGCGTAAGGCGGTTATTGGTGTTGATGTTGTGGTCCAGCCGCAACGAGTAAACACTCGTTCCTTCAAACACCGGGAAATTGCCAATCTGCGAATTGAGTGATTGAAAAGACGCGGGTACCCCGGCGCAGATCGGCGCGAACACAACGTTGCAACTAGTCGCAAACTGATTCGGTCCACTCTCTGCCGGAGCGAATGGCAGAAGCGCGAAGGACTGCTGATTTCCAGTTGTTGCGAGCCATGACGAAGCACCCACGAGCCAGGTGTAGAACTGCACCGGCGCCGGCGCTGGGCCCTCCGCGGCGAAGGGCGAGAGAAATGCTACTTGTTCCGGCGTGGCTGGCATCGTAAACGTTCCAGCGGGGGCCAGAGGATTGAAGATGCTTGTGGCGTCAAATGACTGCAATCCGAAGTTACCCTGCCCGATGCTGGAAAATCCAGTTTCGTGCCGCCGTGTCACCTCATAAGAGAAGTAGTAATACGTCTTGTCCTTCTTGATGGGTCCGCCGAACGCGAGACCCGCCTGCACCCGCGTGTAGGCCGGATTGGAAACCGTGCTGAACGGATTCACGGCCTGGAAATTGCGGTTGCGCAGGTAGCCGAATACGTCGCCATGGAAGTCGTTGGTGCCGGAGCGCGTGATGATGTTCACGACGCCACCGGAGGCGCGGCCGTATTCGGGCGAGTAGTTGTTGGTGATGATCTGGAATTCCTGTACCGCTTCTTGCGACACCGTAGAACGCACGCCATTGATGGAGTTGTCGGTGGCGTCGGCGCCGTCGACATTGACGAGGTTCGAACGGGCGCGCTGTCCGCTCATATTGAGTCCGGAAGTCGGAGCGGCTCCGGTGTTGGGCGCATTGTCATGAACGACGCGGGAGTCGGTCAGTGTGAAGTTGATGTAATTCCGGCCATTGATGGGCAAATTCTCAATGCGGCGCTGGCCGATCGTATTGGTGGTGGAACTGGATGTGGTTTCCACCAAAGCGGCCTGAGAACTGACCTCGACGACTTCCTGGCCGCCGGCAACGGTTAAGGTGACGGGAAGGTCCACTTGTCCACCTACGGTGACGCCCACGTCCGTAACGTCGGTCTTGGCAAAGCCGGGCGCTTCGACCCGCACCGAGTAGGTACCCGGAGGCAGCAGATGGATGCTGTAAACACCTTGTCCATCTCCCGTTCCAGCCCGTTCCAAGCCCTTCGCCGGATCGCGAACCGTTACTGTTGCGTCAATGACAGCGCTGCCTTTCGGATCCTTGACGGTGATGCGAAGGTCACCGCTCGCTACGCCCTGGGCCAATGCCAGCTGTGCAACGAGCGCGAGCAGAACGAAACAGCAGAACAGACGCAACGTCGGTTTCATAGATCTCCTGGGGCCATCCGTCCTCTCCGCAGACGGAAATCGAGGTGCGTGCATCTAGCCAACGCATTGGACTTGGAGCACGTTTTGGGGATCGGACACCCGGTGGTTTGTACATCAGACAGGGCAACTAAAGCAAGCGGTAAGGTGGCTACCCGAGCGCGCTCACAGCCCACAGGTCTCATGTTGTGAGTGTTTGCCGATCGCACCCAGGACAGGAGTCCCTTACATTGCCTTTGGGGCGCCACTTCTTTAGATTGCTAGTCGGGTTGGACTCCACTGATGAGTGGTGAAAAGAGCAACAGCCATTCGATGGTCGGGCCCCTCGTGCGAGTGTTGGTCTGTTCGCCGCGGCATGCTGGGTGGGACCAAGCCGACAAGGCCCGTTCATGGCGGGAACTGGGATTCCATCATGCACCGGATTCGCTAGCGCAGTCGCAACATGACATGTTGTGCAGGTTGTTGCGTGAGGCAGGAGCGGAGGTGCTGTATTTGCCGCCAGACGATACCTTGACGCTCGATGCGGTGTACACGCACGATGCGTCCCTGCCGACCGACGTCGGGTTGATCCTGATGCATCCGGGGAAACCAAATCGCGTGGCCGAAGCACAGGCACACGGCAAGTCTGGTTTCCAGCTGGGGATTCCCATTTTGGGAGAAATTCATGCGCCGGGGAATTCCGAAGCAGGCGACATGGTCTGGCTGGACTCGCGCACGCTGCTGATCGGATGCGGCTATCGCACGAACCAAGACGGTATTGAGCAGATGCGATCGCTGCTGGCGCCGCGGGGGGTCGAGGTGTTGTCAGCCCCTTTGCCCTACGGGCCCGGGCCTTCGGCGTGCCTGCATCTGATGTCGCTCATGAGCATGCTGGATGAGCGCACTGTGCTAGTCGATCTGCCATGGCTGGCAGTCGAGACGGTGGAATTCCTGAGATCGCGCAGCTTGCATCTGATCGAGATCGATTATACGGAGCGCGATGCATTGGCCTGCAATGTTCTGTCCTTGGGCAACAAGCGCCTGATCGCCCTGGAAGAAAACGCACGCACGAACCAGCGCCTGGGCGAAGCCGGTTTCGACGTGCAGACGTTTCCCGGCTCGGAATTGTGTAGGAACGGTTCCGGAGGCCCGACCTGCCTGACGCGGCCATTGCTTCGCGGGTGAGCGCGCCCGGTCATTCATCCGCTTGATAGAATCAAAGAGCAATGCTTCTGCTGTTCGTCCGCGAACTTTTTGCGGACGTGGAACAACTTCCAGCGTTTACGCGCGCGGCCTCCCACCTTCGGGAGAGTCCGGGGCGCATTCGTGTCACTGGACTATCCCCAGCGGCCAAGTCTCTGATCACCGTTTTGTTGCGGCGCGCGGTCGAGCGCCCATTTGTGCTGGTGGTCGCAGATAACCGCGCTGCAGAAGAGATGTTGCCGGTCCTGCGGGCATTCGCCGAGTTGACGGCGGCCGCCGATCCTGAATCGATCGTCACCCTTCCGGCGCGCGATGTGCTTCCCTTCCAAAATCTCTCGCCTCACCCGGAAATCCAGGAGGAACGCGCAACGGCGCTGTGGAAGATTGCGACGGGGCGAGTGTCGATTGTGGTTTCTCCGGTGGCGGCCACGACCGTTCTGTTGCGTTCACCCGACTACTACACCGACCTGGCAAGGATCCTTCGTCGGGGCGAGAGCTTCGACCTGGAACCGTTGCTTCAGCACCTGAATACTGTGGGATATACATCGGCCGACGTGGTGGAAATGCCCGGCCAATATGCCGTGCGCGGCGGATTGCTCGATGTGTATTCGCCAGAAGCGGACCGCCCGGTGCGTATCGAGTTTTTCGGCGATGAGATCGAATCGATGCGCAAGTTCGATCCAGCCAGCCAGCGGTCGTCGAATCCCGTGGATGAAGTCGTGTTGCTGCCGCTCACCGAAACTCCGGTCACGGAAGAATTGCTGGGAGCGATTCACGCGCGGCTTTCAGGAAGGCGAATTGCCGGCGCACCCGAAGTCGTTGAGCAGGCGCTGCGCGAGTCCGGAGCCACAGTCTTTCCGGGATGGGAGTTCTATGCGCCGGCTACCGGCGCAGACCGAACAATCTACGAACTGCTGCCGGAAGCGCGCGTGATCCTGGATGAGCCGGAGGCGCTGCGCACGGAACTGGATCGTTTCTGGGCCCGGGTAGAAGAGGCGCACGAGCGCAGCGGCGTCGGCGATCTTGTGCGGCCGAACGACATCTACCTCACTCCCGATGCCTGGGCGACAAAGGTTTCGGCCGCCCTTGGGGCCAACCTCGAACATCTCGCCATCGCCAAAGATGGCCAAGTGCCGGAAGCAGTCTTTGTTTCCCAGCCCGCGACACGGTTTCACGGCGCCGTCAGTTCGATGATCGAGGAAGTGCAGAGGCTGGTCGGCAGCAGCACCCAGGTGATCCTCGCCGCACCGAACACGGGTGAAGTCGAACGGCTGGCCGACATTTTCACCGAGTACAACGCGTCGTACCGGCTGGGAAGCCGGACACGAGGCGGCGAGAGCTACGCGGACGAGACATCGTACTTTGCCGGCGAAGTGTTCACGGCAACGCTGCTGAAAGCCTATCTGCCGGATGGATTTGTTCTACCCGAAGCGCACCTGGCGGTGTTCGGGTCGCGCGACCTGTTCGATGAGTCGGAACTGGTTGCGTTGCGCCCGCAGCGTCAGAAGTCCAAGGTGTCAGCGTTCCTCTCGGACTTCCGCGACCTGCAGGTTGGGGACTATGTCGTTCATGTCGAGCACGGAATCGGGCAATACCAGGGATTGAAGGAGATCAATCAGGGCGACGGCGCGGCGGAATTCATGGTGCTGGAATATGCCGAGGCGGCGCGGCTTTATGTCCCACTGACACGGTTGGATCTGGTGCAGAAATACCGGTCGGCCGAGGGCACCAAGCCGGTCCTGAATCATCTGGGCACTGCAGCGTGGGCGAAGACGAAGGCTCGTGTCCGCAAGGCGATGAAGGACATGACCGACGAACTACTGAAGCTTTATGCGCAACGCCAGAGCGCACAGGGCCACGCGTTTCCGGTGGACACGGAGTGGATGAAGGAGTTTGAAGACGCGTTCGAGTACAGCGAGACCGAAGACCAGTCGGACGCAATTGCCGATGTGAAGCGCGACATGGAGTCGCAGCGCCCGATGGACAGACTGCTCTGCGGCGATGTGGGGTATGGCAAGACGGAAGTCGCGATGCGCGCCGCCTTTAAGGCCATCAGCGACAACAAACAGGCCGCCGTGCTTGCACCGACGACCGTGCTCGCGTTCCAGCACTACGAAACGTTTAAGCAACGTTTCGCCTCTTTCCCAGTGACAGTTGAGATGATCAGCCGCTTCCGGTCGGCGAAACAGATCAAGGAAGTGCTGCAGGAGGTCGAGGCAGGCAAGGTCGACATTCTGATCGGCACGCACCGGCTGCTGTCGAAAGATGTGAAGTTTTCCGATCTTGGGCTGCTGGTCGTGGATGAAGAGCAGCGCTTCGGCGTGCGCCACAAAGAGCGCATCAAGCAGATGCGAACCCAGGTGGATGTGCTGACGATGTCGGCAACGCCGATTCCGCGAACTCTGCATATGTCGCTGGTCGGGTTGCGCGACATGAGCGTGATCGAAACGCCGCCCAAAGACCGGATGGCGATCCAGACGGTGGTCGCGAACTGGGACTACAAGCTGATGCAGTCGGCGATCGAGCAGGAACTGGAGCGCGGCGGGCAGGTTTACTTCGTGCATAACCGCGTGGAGACCATCTGGGAGATCGCGGCGAAGATTCAGGAACTGGTTCCGGAGGCGAGAATCGCGGTTGGACACGGGCAGATGGCGGAGGGGGAACTCGAAAAAGTGATGCTGAAGTTCATGCATCACGAGGCGGATATTCTCGTCGCCACGACGATCATCGAGAACGGACTCGACATTCCTCTGTGCAACACCATTCTGATCAACCGCGCCGACCGCTTCGGGCTATCAGAGCTGTACCAGTTGCGTGGGCGCGTGGGAAGGTCGAACCGGAGGGCATACGCGTATTTGTTGCTTCCGGCCGAGATTGAGTTGACACCGATCGCGCGGCGGCGGCTGGCGGCCTTGAAGGAGTTTTCCGATTTGGGCGCCGGATTCAAGATCGCTGCTCTGGACCTGGAACTGCGCGGAGCCGGCAACCTGCTCGGCGGTGAGCAGAGCGGGCACATCGAAGCGGTCGGCTTCGAACTCTACACCCAGATGCTGGAGCGCGCCGTCCGTGAGATGAAGGGAGAGGCGGCTGCGGAAGAAGCGGGAGTGCAGCTGAATCTTGGGCTGAACATCCGTATCCCATCCGATTACATCTCAGAGGAGAACCAGCGCCTGCGGATGTACAAGCGTGTGGCTGGCGTGGAGACCGAATCGCAGTTGCGCGACGTGCGCGTGGAACTGACCGACCGGTATGGCAAGCCGCCGAAAGCCGTCCAGAACTTGCTTGACTATGCGGCGTTAAAGCTTGCCGCTCTGGGGGTGGGGGCGACAACGATCGAACGCAAGCGTGAGTCGGTGAACATCAGATTTCATCAGGCGGCCGCGATCGATCCGGGGAAACTGGCGCGGTTCGTGGCGTCGCAGCGCGGTTCCCAGTTTACGCCGGATGGGACGCTGAAGTTCTCGATCAAGGTGACGAGCGCAGAGGGGACTCTGCAAATCTTGCGCGACTTGCTGGCGGAATTAGCAGTGCGAGAGACACCGGCGGCGACTTCGGATTGAGGAGCGTCCGGAGCGCGCTGGCGGAGGTTTTTTCGCAACCGCGCCTGCCGTCGTGGCGTCCAATCGGCTCGGGGAGGAACTCCATGGCGGAAACAGTGCAGCAGTACACCCAACGTATTCTTGGCTATGTTGAAGGGCAGGAGCCGCTGAAGGTGCTGGCCGCGAGTCCGGCGAGACTGGAGCGGCTGGTCGGCCGAGTATCGGGGGCGAAGGCGCGGAAGAAACCGGCGCCGGACAAATGGTCGATTGCCGAGGTTGCCGCGCACCTTGCGGACGTGGAGATTGTGATTGGCTGGCGCGTGCGGTCGGTACTCGGCGCACCGGGCACACCCATCCAGGCCTACGACCAGGACGCATGGGCGGCCGCCGGACAGTACAGCAAACGCAGCCCGCGCGAGAGTGTGGCATTGTTTAGAGCCGTGCGGGCGGCGAACTTGGCGCTCTACAGGTTGCTTTCTCCGGAGCAGTGGAAGCAGTACGGCATTCACTCTGAGCGCGGGCAGGAGAGCGTGGAGCAGATCGTGCGGATGCTGGCTGGGCATGACCTGAATCACCTGCGGCAGATCGAGCGGATCGTCGCAGGCTGAGGCCGTGGTTCCTCCATGGTGAATATTGCCGGCCGAATGCGGCGCGTACAATTTCTAGCGATGAAGCCCAAGCAGGAACGACGAACGAATAACGACCGCCGCGTGAACCGGATCGTCCGCAAAGCCGTCTTCCCCGCCGCCGGACTGGGCACGCGCTTTCTTCCCGCGACCAAGGCGCAGCCGAAGGAAATGCTGCCGCTGGTAGACAAGCCCATCATTCAATATGGCGTGGAGGAGGCGCTGGCGGCGGGCTGCGATCAGATCATCATCATTACCGGACGCGGCAAGAGCGCGATTGAAGACCACTTCGACACCAGTTACGAACTGGAGAAAATGCTCGAAGAAAAGGGCAAGACCGATCTGCTGAAAATCGTGCGCCAGATCTCGGATATGATCCACGTGGCGTATGTGCGGCAGAGGGAGGCTCTGGGTTTGGGACATGCCGTCCTGACGGCCCGGGAACTCGTCGGCCATGAGCCTTTTGCGGCGCTTTTGGCCGATGACGTGATCGACGCCAAGGTCCCGTGCCTGAAGCAGCTGATGGCTGTCTTCAACGAGAGCCAGTGCTCGGTGATTGCCACCCAGGTTGTCGAGGGCCCTGCGATCTCGGCGTATGGTGTGATCAAAGCGAAAGAGGTCCCTGGCACGGGCGGAAAGCTCTATGAAGTGCTCGACCTCGTCGAGAAGCCCAGACTGGCGGACGCACCTTCGAATCTGGCGGTGATCGGGCGGTACATCCTTACACCGACCGTGTTCGAGACGCTTTCCGATATCAAGCCGGGAGCCGGCGGTGAGTTGCAATTAACCGATGGGCTGCGCGCCCTGCTGAAGCGCGAGAAGATGTATGCCTGCGTTTACGAAGGCCGGCGCCACGATACCGGAGATAAGCTGGGATTTCTGAAGGCGACGGTCGAGTTTGCGCTGAAGCGAAAAGATCTGGGCGGACCGTTCCGGGAGTACCTGAAGAGTCTGAAACTCTAGCGGAACCCATCCCGCGGTCAGACTTGCAGCGAGGCCTGCAGCTTCTTCGATTTCTCTTCCACACCGCGGGCCAGCTTTTCCTTGTGTGCATCAAGCTTTTTCGCGATGCAAGCATCGGCGAGGGCGATCATCTGCGCCGCGAGTATGCCCGCATTTGTGGCGCCCGGCTTACCGATGGCGACGGTCGCCACTGGAATCCCCGCGGGCATCTGCACGATGGCCAGCAGCGAGTCCATTCCTTGAAGCGTGGTGGAAGGGATCGGTACGCCGATCACGGGAAGGGTTGTGTGGGCGGCGATGACGCCGGCTAAATGCGCGGCACCGCCCGCCCCCGCGATGATCACGCGAATGCCGCGGCCCGCGGCTTTGCGCGCGTAATCGGCCGTGCGGTCGGGAGAGCGATGCGCGGACGTGACGTCGATCTCGTAGGCGATGCCGAATTCTTCCAAAGCCTTGCCCGCTTCGCGCATGATCTCCAGATCGGAGTCACTGCCCATGACGATAGAAACCTGAGGATTGGTGTTCATTGATCACCTGATGAATGAAGCTGCCCAAATCGAATTCCAGCCCAGATCGACCCGACGAGAAGCCCGAGAAATCCATAAACGCCCGTATTCATGAGCGTGGATACAGCGAAAACAACGATCGCTACTGCCCGGGAATCATCCAACTGTCCCGTTATCAGGGTGATCGAAGTCGGCCAGAGCGGTCCGGCCAGTGAGGCACCATCCCGGTGCGTCAAAAAACCGAACGCGGATACTGCAACAGGAACAATCAGCCCCATGGTCCCGAAAGCAGCGATGGCGGTGCAGACCCGACTGCGACGCACCCCGCGACGAAGTACGTATGCCACGATAACAGAAAGCGTTCCGAGTCCGAGCGCAACCGCCGATATCGCAAGAACCCTGAACATGCGAACGGGAGGTTACTTCTTCAGCAAGAGCTTAAAATGCGCCAGCGCCACGCCGAGTCCCATGCCTGTTGCGATCAATGACACGATCTGGACAGCCCGCACACTCTCGGAGCCGTGCGATCGCACGAAAGCCGAGAAGGCAAGAACAGCCGCGAACAACGGAAGGAAAAACAGGCGTGTTTTCATGTCCGCTCCTCGAACCGATTCAACGCTTCAGCGCCCGTGCGGCGATGTCCTTGCGATAGTGAGCGCCGTCAAAGCCGATGTTAGAGACCGCCTGGTAGGCGCGCTGGACGGCATCAGGAAGGCTCGCGGCGCGCGCTGAAACGCCGAGAACTCTCCCGCCGGAAGTGTAGAAACTGCCGTTGTTGCGCGACGTCCCTGCGTGGAAGACCTTGACGCCCTCCCTTTTGGCAGCTTCTTCGAGGCCGACGATCTTCTTGCCCGCCTCATAGGTCCCGGGATATCCACCAGAAGCCATAACAACGCACACGGCGGAATCTGTCGACCACTTGAAGTCACCGTCGCTGGTTCGGCCTTCGACGGAGGCTTCCAGCGCTTCGACGAGATCGCTTTCCAGGCGCATCAGGATGGGCTGCGTTTCCGGATCGCCGAATCGGCAATTGAACTCGAGCACCATCGGCCCGCGGGCGGTCATCATGAGTCCGCAATAGAGGACGCCCTTGTATTCCGCGCCTTCCTGCTTCATACCCGCGACGACCGGGCGTGCAATATGCGTGATCAGCCAGTCGCGCATCTTGTCATCGACGATCGTGGGAGTTGTGTAGGCGCCCATGCCGCCGGTGTTGGGCCCGGTGTCACCGTCACCCACGCGCTTGTGATCCTGCGCGGCGACCAACGGTGCGACGCGCTCGCCGTCACTCACCACCAGGAAGGAAAGTTCGTCGCCCTGCAGAAATTCTTCGAGAACCACGCGGGTACCTGCCTCGCCGAGCATCTTGCCGCTGAGCATCTCGCTGGCAGTTTGGGCGGCTTCTTCCTTGGACCTCGCAATGATGACACCCTTGCCGGCGGCGAGGCCATCCGCTTTTACGACGAGGGGCGTGTGGAAATGATGCAGGGCGGAGCGCACTTCCTCAATCGAGTGGCAGATCGCGTAGTGAGCGGTGGGAATGTGGTGCCGCTGCAGAAACTCTTTGGCGAAACTCTTGCTCGTCTCCAGGCGCGCCGCTGCCTTGGTGGGACCGAAGGTGCGCCATCCCCGGCGCGAGAATTCGTCCACCACGCCGAGCATCAGCGGCAATTCAGGGCCCACGACGGTGAGGTCAGGCTGGATCTGATTCGCGAGGGCGACTAGCGCATCCAAGCTCTTCACATCCACGCCGATGCATTCCGCTTCTTCCGCAATGCCGCCGTTGCCCGGAGCGCAATAAAGCTCGGTAACGCGCGGGGACTGCCGCAGCTTCCACACCAGGGCGTGTTCACGACCACCGCTGCCAATGACAAGTACCTTCATAGTTGTGGACATTCAAGGGTAGGGATGTGGGCGGACGATGTCAAACGAGATAAACCCTTTGCAGAAGGCAAAGGGCAGATCGCAGAAATCAGATCTGCCTTGAAGTTCGGCTTGAACGTCGCAAACCACGAACTTCGTGCAGCCATGTCTCTTGTCTGCCGCCGATGCTCCCCGCTTCTGCAATCTGACTCCTGCATTCTGCAATTGGCTTAACCATGCTTAATGGGAACGTATAATGCCAGCCACATGATTACCGTTTCCAAGGAAGACTACCTTAAGGCAATCCTGGAAGCCGAGAGCGAAGGCGAACTAGTCATTTCCGCAACGCTGGCGCATTGGCTCAAGGTATCGCCGCCAGCGGTGACCATGGCCGTGCGCAGGCTCAAGAAAGACCGACTCGTGCGGGTGAACGGCGGGCGGGTGCGGCTGACGCCCGCCGGACGCAAGATCGCGCGCCGGCTTACCCTGCGGCACCACCTGGTTGAGCGCATGCTGGCTGAGGTGTTTGGCATGGATTGGACGAAAGTCCACGACGAAGCCGAGCGCCTGGAACATGCGGTCTCGCGCGATTTTGAAGCGCGCCTGCTGGCGAAGTTAGGGCGGGGCGGCACGTGTCCGCACGGCAACCTCAGCGAGATGGAGAGCCCGGCGAGCCGTCGGCGGCGCGGGCTCGTCCTGCTTGCGCAAGCGGAGCCGGGGAAGCGGTACCAGGTCCGCGGGATCTACGAGCGGGATCGCCAGCTGCTCGAGTTTCTGGATGGGCGAGGGATCCGCCCTGGGGCCAAACTCGAGCTGGTGGAACGCAACTACGACCAGACGCTCTCAATTCGGGCGGGTGACGGGAGCATCACGCTCGGTCCAAAGGCTGCCGACAAAATCTGGGTTTCCTTGTAAGCGCTCACTCTGTATAGTTAACTATAGTTAACGTCGGGGTGGGATGAGAAATTCTTCCGAAACACCCAATCTTCCATTTGAGCCGAGGCCCCCAGAGGCCGCTGCAGACGAGGGCGACGCGGCGTCCGGCCATCGCTCTCTCGAAGGCGTCCACGGCACGATTGACGTTCCCCATCACCGAGCCGGCTTCTGGGAGCAGTGGAGAGCGTTCGTCGGCCCGGCCATTCTCATTAGTGTCGGCTACATGGACCCCGGCAACTGGGGGACCGACCTGCAAGGAGGGGCGCAATTCAAGTACGGGCTCCTGTGGGTCGTCGGTCTCGCCAGCCTGATGGCGATCTTCATGCAAGTCATTTCGGCGCGCCTGGGAGTGGTAGCGGGAAAAGACCTCGCTCAGTGCTGTCGCGACTGGTATCCGCGGTGGACACGCTGGCCAAACTGGCTACTGAGTGAACTCGCGATCGGCGCCTGTGATCTGGCGGAGGTCCTGGGAAGTGCGGTCGCAATCAATTTACTGTTTCATATTCCGCTCTTATGGGCCGTGATCATTACGGGCCTGGATGTCCTGTTGTTGCTGGCCCTGCAGCGGTTCGGGATGAGGACGATTGAAGCGATCGTGCTGCTGCTGGTCGCGACGATCACCGTGTGCTACTTCATCGAAATCTTCGTTCTTCCCCAGACGCAGCCGAGTTTTCTGGAGCTGGGGAAGGCGCTGGTGTCGCCACACTTCCGGCATTCCGGGATGCTCTATGTTGCCATCGGCATCATTGGCGCTACGGTGATGCCTCACAACTTGTATCTGCATTCGGCACTGGTGCAGAGCCGGCGGCTGCAGAAAGATGACGCGTCGATTCGGCGGGCCCTGCAGTTCAATACCATCGACTCCACGGTTGCCCTGGTGGTCGCCTTCTTCGTGAATGCGGCGATCCTTGTGCTGGCCGCGACCGTCTTCTACGGCAAGGAAAGCGTGATCGTGCCGGGTGGACATGTTGTCGTGTTCGGCGCGGACAGCGACTGGATTCGTGTGGCGTACCTGACGCTGGCGCCTTTGCTGGGTACGGCGGTCGCCAGCACGTTGTTCGCGGTCGCTCTGCTGGCGGCCGGCCAGAGCAGCACGATCACCGGCACGCTCGCCGGGCAGGTCGTCATGGAAGGGTTCATGCGCTGGCGGCTCAAGCCCTGGCTGCGACGGCTAATCACGCGTTCCCTGGCGATTCTGCCGGCCATCGTGATCATCGGCGCTCGGGGCGACAGCAGCGTCACCGACCTGCTTACGCTCAGCCAGGTCGTGCTCGCCCTGCAACTGCCGTTCGCGATGTTCCCGCTGCTGCACTTCACGAGTTCCCAAAAGCGGATGGGCAAATGGAGGAACGGCCGGTTCCTGGTGGTCGCCGGCTGGGCCAGTGCTATCCTGATCACGCTGATGGACGTCTACGGCCTGCCGGAATCGTTGAAGGCTGCGTGGCAGGTCATCACCGGCGGATAGCGAACACGCAGTAGCGAACAGCCATGTACGACACCATTCTCGTCACCCTGGACGGTACCCCGACCGACCGGGCCATCATCGAGCACATCAAAGTGCTGGCGAAACTCGCTAAAAGCCGGCTGGTCCTGCTGCATGTCGCCGACGGATGGGCCGCGCGAACCTATGGACCGGATGCGGTGAGTCCCGAAATCGTCGAAGACACTGCGTATCTGGAGAAGGTGCAAGCCGAGTTTCGGGAGCTCGGCATCCCAGCTGAGACGGAACTCGCGTACGGCGAGCCCGCCGCGGAGATCATCAAGTGGGTGCGGAGAAAAGGTTGCGATCTGGTGGCGATGAGCACCCACGGACACCGCTTTCTTGCGGATGTCTTTCTCGGTGCTACCGCTACGCGCGTCCGGCACAGCATTGACGTGCCAGTACTGCTGCTGAAAGCGAAGTGAACCAGTCTGATTGTCGTTAGAGTGCTTTCTCGCCGCTCCGTTGCAGTAGATCCCATTGATTGCCATACAGATCCTCGAAGACAGCAACGATGCCGTAGCTTTCTTCTCTCGGCGGCCGGACAAATTTCACGTTACGAGATTTTAACTGATGGTAGTCGCGCCAAAAGTCATCGGTATGGAGAAAGAGAGACTCTCCCGCCGGTTTGATTGCCGATGCGGGCTGACTGCTCGGGCGTGGCCGCGCGCGCTAGTAGTAGCGTTGTACCTTGCGATCCGGGAGGAGCGACCAGAACCCACCGTTTCTGTTCGCCGAGAACGGTATCCTCGACAAGATGAAAACCGAGAGTGCGGGTGAAAAAGGCGATTGCCTCGTCGTAGTCGCGGACAATCAACGCAACATGCCCCAATACCTGCATCTCTGGTTTTCTACCCCAACTGAAGGCGCCAGTCCATTTCTTCCGTTGCATGTCTTCGTTCGCAGCATGCGCCGCCAGAACGAATTACACTATGAGTTCACAATTTTCATGGGGTCCCGGACCGTTTCGCAGGAAGGCAATCATGTCACTCAATAGCTTTGGCGCCCGCGCCGTTCTTAAATCCGGCAATAGAGACTATGAAATCTATCGTCTCGATGCGCTCGACAAACAGGGCATCCCGACGCAGCACTTGCCGTTCTCGCTGCGCATTCTGCTGGAAAACCTGCTCCGCACCGAAGATGGAAGCAACGTCACGAAAGAGGAAGTGCGCGCGCTGGCGGCATGGAACAAAGATTCGAAGCCGGAGAAGGAGATCGCTTTTACCCCGAGCCGTGTCCTGTTGCAGGATTTCACCGGCGTGCCGGCGGTAGTCGATCTGGCTGCGATGCGTGACGCGATGAAGCGGTTGGGCGGAGACGCGAGGCTGATCAACCCGCTGCAACCGGCGGAACTGGTGATCGATCACTCGGTGCAGGTCGACGAATTCGGTTCGCCGAACGCCTTCGACGTGAATGCACTGCTCGAATTCCAGCGGAACAAAGAGCGCTACGCGTTCCTGCGCTGGGGGCAGACCGCGTTTCGGAATCTCGCGATCGTGCCCCCCGACACGGGGATCGTGCACCAGGTCAATCTGGAATATCTCGCGCGGGTAGTCTTTGTGCACGAAGCCAACGGCAAGCGGACCGCCTATCCCGACACCCTGGTGGGCACAGATTCACACACGACGATGGTCAATGGACTTGGCGTCCTCGGCTGGGGCGTGGGAGGAATCGAAGCTGAGGCGGCCATGTTGGGACAACCGGTCTCGATGTTGATTCCGCTGGTCGTTGGCGTGAAGCTGACCGGGCGTTTGCGCGAAGGTGCGACGGCAACCGACCTGGTGTTGACGATCACCGAGATGCTGCGGAAGCACGGCGTGGTCGGGAAGTTCGTCGAGTATTTCGGTCCCGGGCTGCAGGATCTGCCGCTCGCCGATCGCGCCACGATTGCCAACATGGCTCCGGAGTACGGCGCGACGTGCGGCATCTTTCCGATCGACAAAGAGAGTTTGCGCTATCTGGCTCTCACGGGCAGAAGTGAAGAGCAGATTGCGCTGGTGGAGGCGTATGCGCGGGAGCAAGGCCTGTTCCACGACGGCAAAACTCCGGAAGCGGAGTATTCAGAACTCTTGAGCCTCGATCTGGCGACCGTCGAACCAAGCCTGGCAGGGCCGAAGCGTCCGCAGGATCGCGTTGTGCTGTCGAAAGCGGGAGAGTCGTTTACCCAAGCCTTGCCCTCGCTGATCAAGCCGAAGGCGAAGGCCGCGGTCTCCGCTCCGTCGGGCGTGGCGTCTGGACGATGGGAGCAGGAAGGTGGGAACCCGGCAGCGGTTGGCGTGGAAGACCCAAATGTGCACGAGCATGTTCCGCAGGATGTGAAGTCAGCGCTCAAACACGGCAGTGTCGTGATCGCGGCGATTACGAGCTGTACCAACACTTCGAATCCCTCGGTGCTGGTAGCGGCGGGATTGCTGGCGAAGAAGGCGGTGGAGAAGGGGCTCACGACGCCGCCGTGGGTGAAGACCTCGCTGGCACCGGGCTCGAAGGTGGTCCGCGATTACCTCGAAAGGGCCGGCCTTCTGCCGTATCTGGAGAAGCTGAAGTTCCATCTCGTCGGCTACGGGTGCACGACCTGCATCGGGAACTCGGGGCCGCTTCCGACGGAAGTTTCTCAGGCGATTGACGAAAAGAATCTGGTTGTTGCGTCGGTGCTATCCGGCAACCGCAACTTTGAGGGCCGAATCAACTCGGAGGTTCGTGCCAACTACCTGATGTCGCCGCCACTGGTCGTTGCCTTTGCATTGGCGGGACGAATCGATATCGACTTGCGCAAGGACGCAATTGGAAAGGACCGCGAAGGCAAGCCCGTATATCTCGTTGATCTGTGGCCGTCGCAACTGGAAGTGGAGCAGGCGATCGCGGGATCGATCTCCTCCGACATGTTCCGCAAGAGCTACGGCGAAGTGTACGCCGGGGACGAGCGGTGGCGCGGCTTGCCGGTTCCGAAGGGCGAGACCTACACGTGGGAGAAGGATTCCACATATATCCGCCAGGCTCCATATTTCGACGACATGGCATTGAAGCCCGCGCCGGTCGCGGACATCAAGAAGGCGCGCGTGCTGGCCGTGCTCGGCGACAGCGTGACGACCGACCACATCTCGCCGGCAGGTTCGATCAAGAAAGACAGCCCCGCAGGCAAGTATCTGATCGCCCACGGTGTGCAGCCGGCCGACTTCAACTCTTACGGATCGCGACGTGGCAATCACGAGGTGATGGTTCGCGGAACATTTGCGAACGTCCGCCTGCGCAACAAGATGGTCGCAGCCGAAGGCGGATTCGCGCGCCACCTCCCCGATGGCCCAGAGATGTCCATCTTCGACGCGGCCGAAAAGTATCAAGCCGAGAAAGTGCCGCTCATGATTCTGGCCGGCAAGGAGTACGGATCGGGATCTTCACGCGACTGGGCAGCGAAGGGGCCGAAACTGCTGGGTGTGCGCGCGGTGATCGCGGAAAGCTACGAGCGCATCCATCGGTCGAACCTCGTCGGCATGGGAATTCTGCCGCTGCAATTCCTCTCCGGAGAAAATGCGGAATTACTGAAGCTGACCGGTGAAGAGATCTTCGAGATCGCTGGCGTTCGAGATGTGATCGAGAAGTTTTCCGCGGGCCGCCAGATCACGGTGCGAGTCAAGGGCGGAAAGACGGCAGAGTTCAAAGCCGTAGTCCGCATCGACACGCCGCAAGAAGCTCTCTACTACGCTAACGGTGGCATTCTGCAATATGTGTTGAGACAGCTGCTCGCGGGAAAGACGCAGGCCGGGGCAGTCAACGCTTAAAACAATCCTTGAGGCACGAATTGTCGGCGCGGAGGCTGCCATGCGGTGAGTCCGCGCGTGCTAATCTCAATTCCCCATGATGGTACCGCCGCAATATCTGCCGGCAACGTTCAGCCTGGCTGCCATGCTGATCTGGGGCACAAGCGATTTTTCCGGCGGAATCGGTGCGCGCCGCGCCAACGCTTTCGTGTTCACTGCCGTCGTGCACTTGAGCGGCGTCATACTGGTGTTTTGGGTGGCGCGCTTTACGCATGCTCCTTTCCCCGCGGGAAGTGGCGTCTGGTGGTCGGTGGCCGCGGGTTCCATCGGCGGCATTGCGTTGGCACTCTTCTACCGCGCGCTGGCGAGTGGCAAGATGGGCTTGGCGGCTCCGGTTGCGGCGGTACTAGGTGCGGGAATTCCGACAATTGTGACCGCATTTGTCGACGGGTTTCCAGGATACCGCCACATTGTCGGATTTCTTCTGGCGGGAATCGGTGTCTGGTTGATCTCGCGAACGGAGGATAACAGCGCGCGCCCGGCAGGTTTAGGGCTGGCGGTGGCTGCCGGGATCGGTTTTGCCTGCTTCTACCTGTGTGTGAACAAAGCAGGCGACGCTTCCGCCCTGTGGGTCGCATGGATTTCCCGTTGTGCGTCGCTGGTGGTGACGGTTCTGATTGTTCTGGCCGGCCGGCAGAGGTTTGTTATTCCTCGCTCCGCGGTTGCGATCGCCATCTTCAGCGGCATCATGGACATCACGGGCAGCGCATTGTTCGTCCGCGCGGAACAAATAGGACGGCTCGATTCCGCCGTGGTGCTGAGTTCACTGTATCCGGCAATTACCGTTCTCCTCGCGCGCATTTTCCTGCGTGAGCATTTCAGTCGCGGCCGAACCGTGGGAATGTTGGCGGCGCTGGCAGCCGTGCCGCTGGTGGCAGGGTGAAGAAAAGTGGTTGGTGATTAGTGGTGAGTGATTAGCGGTTGGAACTCGACGCGTTGGGAATGGGAATCTCACTAACCACTAACCACTATTCATCACCGGCTGGCGACTGCTACTCTGAGCCGTGGCTCTCGTTGAAGTCCGCAATCTGACCAAAGTCTTCGATCTCTCGGAGTCTGTGTTCGGGAGCGCCCGGTCCGGTCAAGTCCGCGCGGTAGATGATGTCTCGCTCGAAATCCACGAAAGCGAGACGTTGGGACTTGTCGGAGAGTCCGGCTCGGGGAAGAGCACACTGGGGCGACTGATCCTGCGGCTGATTGAACCGACATCCGGCAGCATTCGTATTGGCGGAAAGGATCTGCTTGCTGCGAGCAGATCGGACCTGCGTGCCCTCCGCCGCGGTATGCAGATCATCTTCCAGGATCCGTTCGGCTCGCTCGATCCACGGTTCCGCGTCGAGGATGTCATCGCCGAGCCCCTCCTCATCCATGAAAATCTGGGTCATGACGGCCGGCGGCAGCGGGTGCGGGAGTTGCTGCGCGCCGTCGGGATGGACGAATCGGCCATGCAGCGCTATCCGCACGAATTCTCCGGCGGGCAGCGCCAGCGCATTGGAATCGCCCGGGCACTTGCCTTGCAGCCGAGATTCATCGTCGCCGATGAGCCGGTGTCGGCGCTCGACGTGAGCGTGGGCGCGCAGATCGTGAATCTGTTGCGGGACCTGCAGCGCGAGTTCGGATTGACGTACCTCTTGATCTCGCACTCCATGCCGGTCGTGCGCTATCTGGCGACCCGGATTGCGGTCATGTACCGGGGAAAGATCGTCGAAATCGGTTCGACCGGGCAAATTACCGAAACCCCCCATCACGACTACACGGGCAAGCTCCTGGCGGCTACTCCTGCCATTGCCGCGCAGTAGTCATTCGCCGACGCGCAACCGGCATTCGCCGAAA
>Ga0335069_10000169_pt1 | contig 113220 bp, 104 predicted proteins | sample Lox_Sample_11_FD_206714 | JGI IMG/M metagenome (GOLD analysis project Ga0335069, IMG submission 206714) | Soil microbial communities from Loxahatchee National Wildlife Refuge, Florida, United States - Lox_Sample_1.1 | ecosystem: Environmental > Terrestrial > Soil > Wetlands | place: USA...
TTTCGGACGGCACCTTGAGCAGCCGGAGCCTGGAGCGCGCGACCTCGACGCCGTCGGCGGCAGTGAAGGTCATCGGGAACGCGTCGAGCAACTTTTTGAACGTCGGGTCAATGCCCGGGCGGGCGGTGGTCGGCTCCGTCATGGCTTCACCGTACGCCCGGGTTCACCCGCGCAGCCCGCTGCGCAACGCGGCCAGCCCGCGCTCAAGCGCGGCGGTGGCCGCGGGCACCACGCCGGCATACCCGAGGTAGCCGTGTACCAGTGTCTCGGCGTTGTGCACCTCGACGGCAACGCCCGCGGCGGCCAGCAGCTCGCCGTACCGGATGCCATCGTCGCGAAGCGGGTCGTGACCGGCGACGCCGATGTAGGCCGGCGCCAGGCCACTCAGGTCTTTCGCCCGCCCCGGCGCCATGGCCGGCGGCGGGTCGGACAAGTCGACTTCGCCGGCGTACCAACGAGAGAACTGCGCGACGGCCTTGCCGTCGAGGATCGGCGCGGCGGCGTTTTCGGTGAAGGACGGCAGCGACGCGTCCCACATCGTGGAGGGATACCACAACAACTGAAAGATCAAGTCGGGTCCGCCGTCATCGGCACTGTCGCGTGCCTGCTGGGCCATGACCGCGGCGATGGTGCCGCCGGCCGAATCTCCGGCGGCGGCGATCCGGTTCGGATCGCCGCCGAGTTCGGCGGCATGCTCAGCGACCCAAAGCGTTGCCGCCCAAGCGTCTTCGACGGCAGCGGGGAAGGGGTGCTCGGGCGCCAACCGGTAGTCGACGGATACCACCATGGCGTCAGCGCCGACCGCGTGCTGGCGAGCCGAGCCGTCGTGGGTGTCCAGGTCGCCGACCACGAAGCCGCCGCCGTGGAAATACAGCACCACCGGTGCAGCGTCACTCGCAGTGCTTTCTCCGCAATGGCTTGGCGGCCAATAGATCCGGATGCGGATAGAACCTGCCGGACCGTCAATCGTGCGATCCTCGACTCGCAGCTCCGGATGCAGCTGCCGGCGCGACAGATCACGAAACCGCTGCCGCGCTGCGTCTACGCCGTCATCGGTGGATAGCCGCAACGGAACCGCGTCCAGTACCTTCACCAGAATGGGGTCGATACCGGGTTCCTCGTCGGCTGCTTCGTCCAAACGGGGCATGGACTTACCGTACGCACCTCGTCTGGTCGCCGGCGCCTGGGTCGCGGCCGGGTGGGCAGGCATCGGCTACGGCGTGTACTTGACCGTGCTGGTGCTGCGTTCCCCACCGGGCACCGAGTTGACCGGTCATTGGGCGTTGCAACCGCTGTTCAAGGCGTCCATGGCGTTGCTGCTGACCGTTGCTGCGGTCGGCCATCCAAACGTCCGCGAGCGGCGCTGGCTGATGCCGGCGCTGCTGCTCTCAGCCACCGGTGACTTCGTGTTGGCGATCCCTTGGTGGGCACCGTCTTTTGTGGCGGGGCTAGCGGCATTCCTGTTGGCGCACTTGTGTTTCCTCGGCGCCCTGGTTCCACTGGCGGCGCCCCGGCCGTCGACGCCGCGCCTCGCCGCCGCGATTGGAATGTGTGTCGCGGCGGTCGCACTGCTGGCATGGTTCTGGCCGCACCTGGGCCGGGACAAGCCGGCGGTGGTGGCCTACATCGTCGTGCTTACCGCGATGGTCTGCGCGGCCCTGGTGGCGCAGCTGCCGACCATCTGGACCGCGGTCGGGGCGGTATGTTTCGCGGTGTCCGATTCCATGATCGCCATTGGCCGCTTCGTTCTGGACAACGAGGCTCTGGCGGTGCCGATTTGGTGGTCGTACGCCGCGGCTCTGATTCTGATCACGGCGGGGTTCTTCTTTGCTCGAGAGGAACCGGCTGACGCCGTTGAGCGCGCCTAGCAAGGACGCCGTGACCAGCACCCGCACCCCGGTTGAGGTGGAACCGATCGCCCGGGTGCTGCCGATGCTGTCGGTGCCGCACCTGGACCGCGAGTTCGACTACCTGGTGTCGGCCGAGCAGTCCGACGATGCCCAGCCGGGGGTGCGGGTGCGGGTGCGGTTCCACGGCCGGCTCGTCGACGGGTTTGTGCTGGAACGCCGCAACGACACCGACCACGCCGGCAAACTGGGCTGGCTGGATCGTGTGGTGTCCGCAGAACCGGTACTCACCGCCGAAATCCGCCGACTGGTCGATGCGGTGGCCGCGCGCTACGCCGGCACCCGCCCGGATGTGTTGCGGCTGGCGGTGCCCGCCCGGCACGCCAGGGTGGAGCGGGAACCGACTGCGGCGCCCTCGTTGCCGGTCATCGCGCCGATCGACCCGTCCGGCTGGGAGGTCTACGGGCGGGGTGCTCAGTTCCTGGCCGCCCTTGCCGAGTCCCGGGCCGCCCGGGCCGTCTGGCAGGCGCTGCCGGGCGAGTCGTGGGCGGACCGATACGCCGAGGCGGCCGCGCAGACCATTCGAACGGGAAGAGCGGTCCTGGTGATCGTGCCCGACCAGCGCGACCTGGATGTGCTGTGGCGGGCCGCGGTCACCCGGATCGACGAGGGCAGCGTGGCGGCGCTGTCGGCGGGGCTGGGGCCCGCTGCACGCTACCGGCGGTGGCTGGCGGCACTGCGCGGCGCGGCCCGGTTGGTGATCGGCACCCGCAGCGCGGTGTTCGCTCCGCTGAGCGATCTGGGTCTGGTCATGGTGTGGGCGGACGCCGACGACAGCCTGGCCGAGCCGCGGGCCCCGTATCCGCATGCCCGGGAGGTGGCGATGCTGCGCGCGCATCAGGCCCGGTGCGCGGCGCTGATCGGCGGTTACGCGCGGACCGCCGAAGCCCACGCTTTGGCGCGCAGCGGGTGGGCGCAAGACATCGTCGCGGCCCGGCCTGTGGTGCGCGCCCGCACCCCGCGGGTGGTTGCCCTCGACGACACCGGTTACGCCGACGAACGCGACCCGGCCGCGCGCACCGCGCGCATCCCGTCCATCGCACTGCGCGCCGCCCGCTCCGCGCTGCAGGCCGGAGCACCGGTGCTGGTGCAGGTGCCGCGGCGCGGGTACGTCCCCTCGGTGGCCTGTGCGCGCTGCCGCACCATCGCCCGGTGCCGGCACTGTACGGGCCCGTTGTCGGTGCAGGAGGGCGGGCCGGCGCTGGTGTGCCGGTGGTGCGGACGCGTGGAGCCGACGCGACGCTGTGTGCGCTGTGGCTCCGATGCGGTCCGCGCCGTGGTCGTGGGGGCCCGCCGCACCGCCGAGGAGCTCGGCCGGGCATTTCCCGGTACGGCGGTGATCACCTCGTCCGGCGACGGCATCGTGCCGGAGGTGGCCGCCGGCCCGGCCCTGGTCGTCGCCACCCCGGGAGCCGAGCCCGGGGTGCCGGGCGGTTATGGAAGCGCGCTGCTGCTGGATACCTGGGCGCTGCTGGGCCGGCAAGATCTGCGCGCCGCCGAGGACGCGCTGTGGCGCTGGATGACCGCCGCCGCGCTGGTACGTGCCCGCGGCGACGGCGGCGTGGTGCTGGTGGTGGCCGAATCGTCAATTCCCACAGTGCAATCCCTCATCCGTTGGGATCCGGTAGGCCACGCCGACGCTGATCTGGCCGCTCGAACCGAAGTGGGCCTACCGCCGAGCGTGCACATGGCCGCCATCGATGGCACGGCCGGCGGCGTGGCCGCGCTGCTCGAGGCGGCCGGGCTGCCCGACGGCGCCGAGCTGCTCGGGCCGGTCGATTTGCCGGGGGGCGTGCGCCGTCCGGCGGGAACCCCCGCCGGCGCACCGGTGACCAGGATGCTGGTGCGCGTGCGCCGTGAGCACGGGCTGGCATTGGCCGCCGCACTGCGGCGTGCCGTAAGTGTGCTGTCCGCCCGGCAAACTCACGAACCGGTCCGGGTGCAGATCGATCCGCTGCACATCGGGTAACGTCACGGACCGTGGCCTCAGGCGATAATATGCGCACGAAACTATACCTGACTACGACATTGGAACGTTGTTAGACTTCCTATTCTTCAGCCGCCGAGAGGGCCGGAGCATATCCGGAGGAGGAGCCAGATGGCAGCGGACAACACGGCAGCCGACGAGTCGCTGGATGTAATCACCGATGCTCTGCTGACCGCTTCTCGCTTGCTGGTGGCCATCTCCGCTCGCTCTATCGGGCAAGTCGACGAAACCATCACGATTCCGCAGTTCCGGACCCTGGTGATTCTGTCCAATCGGGGTCCGGTCAACCTGGCCACGCTGGCCGGCCTGCTCGGGGTGCAGCCGTCGGCCACCGGCCGAATGGTCGACCGACTGGTCGCCGCCGGGCTGATCGACCGATTGCCGCACCCCACGTCTCGCCGGGAACTACTCGCCGCACTGACCAAGCGTGGACGCGAGGTCGTTCGCCAGGTCACCGCCTACCGGCGCGCCGAAATCGCTGCCATCGTCGAGAAGATGCCACCGGCGGAGCGCCACGGTCTGGTGCGCGCCCTGACGGCGTTCACCGCCGCCGGCGGCGAGCCGGATGTCCACCTGGACGCCGTCATCGACTTGTAGTGTGGCTCAACGTTTTTCGGCGGTGACCAGCAGGTACTCCCAATGCATGGTGCCGTTGGTGAGGTGTTGCTGCGCGAGTTCCACCAGTTGGTCGTCGAACTCGGTGGCCAGCACCGGGTTGTGGCCGATGTTCGCGTAGGCCTCGATGGTGGGGCCGTAGTGGTTCTTGAAGTAGGAGTGCACGGCCTCGGCGCTGTCGAACCGGTCCACTTTCAGCAGGCCACGCACCGTTGTCATGCGCCCGACCCGGTCACCGAGCAGACCGCTGACATAGCCTTCACGCCCCAAAACGCCGCCGGCGGTACGGCTTGGGGCAGGCTCGGCCGATACGGCCTGATGGTGGCAAGCATGCGGCCGAAAAACCCTTCCGGCGTCCAGCTGATCACGCCGATCGTCCCGCCAGGGCGGCACACCCGGACCAGTTCGTCGCGGCCCGCTGCTGGTCGGGGGCGAACTGCACGCCGATCGCCGAAATGACGACGTCGAACTCGCCATTGCCGAACGGCAGGGCGTGCGCGTTGGCTTCGCGGTAGTCGATGGTCAGTCCGTGTGCTGCCGCCCGGGCCTGCGACCGCTGCAACAGCTCGGGTGAGGTCGCTGGAAACTAGGGCGGCGGCCGGAAGCGAGCTGTTGCCGGAGCCGGCGGCGACGTCGAGTACTCGCATCCCGGGCCCGATACCGGTGGCCTTGACCAAAACGGGTCCCAGGGGAGCCATCACTTCTTCGGCCATCAGGGCGTAGTCACCCAGCGCCCATACCGTGCGATGCCTGGCGGCAACGTCGTCGCTGATCGTGTCGAGACTCATCGGACCTCCTTCTAGGTAAGGAAAAGGCCGTACTCGACGTCACCGTCAAACATGACCGCCAAACATAGTATGCATTAAAAATAGTAGTCATATGCAAGTTGAGCCCGGGATCGGCCCCGACCGGACGGTATGGATGCTTTCTAGACTGTGCCGGTGCGTCTCGTCTTCGCCGGCACTCCCGAACCCGCACTCCCCGCGCTGCGCCGCCTCATCGACTCCCCGCGGCACGAGGTGATCGCCGTGCTGACCCGGCCCGACGCCGCCGTCGGCCGGCGCGGCAAGCCGCAGCCGTCACCGGTGGCCCGGGAAGCGCTCAACCGTGGCATTCCGCTGTTACGGCCGTCGCGTCCCAACTCGGAGGAGTTCGTCGCCGAGCTGTCGGCGCTGGCACCGGACTGCTGCGCCGTGGTGGCCTACGGCGCACTGCTGCGCGACGCGCTGCTCGCGGTGCCCCCGCGGGGATGGATCAACCTGCACTTCTCGCTGCTGCCCGCGTGGCGGGGCGCGGCACCGGTGCAGGCCGCGATCGCGGCGGGCGACACCATCACCGGGGCCACCACCTTCCAGATCGAGCCCAGCCTGGACTCGGGGCCGATCTATGGAGTCGTCACCGAAACCATCCGCCAGACCGACACCGCGGGCGAACTGCTGGGGCGATTGGCCGTTTCGGGTGCGGCGCTGCTGTCAACGACACTGGACGGCATCGCCGACGGCGTGCTGACGCCGCGACCGCAACCCGCGGAGGGGGTCAGCGTGGCGCCGAAAATCACCGTCGAGCAGGCCAGAGTGCGCTGGGATTTGCCCGCAGTCGTCGTCGAGCGTCGCATCCGCGCCGTCACGCCCAACCCGGGCGCCTGGACTCTCATCGGTGACCTGCGGGTCAAACTCGGGCCGGTGCGCATCGACGAGACGCCAATCCCGTTGTCGCCCGGCGCTATTCACGCAGAGCGCAACGGTGTGTGGATCGGCACCGGCTCTGCACCGGTGCGGCTCGGCCAAATTCAGCCGCCCGGAAAGAAATTGATGAACGCTGTCGACTGGGCGCGCGGCGCCCGGCTCGACTCCGCGGCGCGGGCAACATGAGCCCGCCACAGCGCAAGCGGCGACGGCCGCTCGACCCGGCGCGTGCCGCCGCGTTCGACGTGCTTCGCGCGGTCAGCGAGCGCGACGCGTACGCCAACCTGGCGCTGCCCGCATTGTTGCGCGAACGCGGGATCACCGGGCGCGACGCCGCTTTCGCCACCGAGCTGACCTATGGCACCTGCCGGACCCGGGGCCTGCTCGACGCGGTCATCGGCGCGGCCGCGGGCCGCCCGCCGGAAGCCATCAATCCCGTACTGCTCGACCTGCTGCGGCTCGGCAGCTACCAGCTGCTGCGCACCCGTGTCGACGCACACGCCGCGGTGTCCACCACCGTCGAACAAGCCGGAATCGAATTCGATTCGGCGCGAGCCGGTTTCGTCAACGGCGTGTTGCGGACCATTGCCGCCCGGGACGAGAAGTCCTGGGTGGACGAGCTGGCTCCCGATCCGTCCCGGGATCCGATCGGGCACAAGGCGTTCGTCCATGCCCACCCACGTTGGATCGCGCAGGCCTTCGCCGATGCGCTGGGTGCTGCCGCGACAGAACTCGATGCGGTACTGGCCAGCGACGACGAACGGCCTCAGGTGCATCTAGCGGCCCGCCCGGGGGTGCTGACAGCCGCCGAACTGGCCGATGCGGTCGGTGGCACGGTCGGCCGGTACTCGCCGTATGCGGTCTACCTGCCGGGTGGCGATCCGGGGCGATTGGCGCCGGTGCGCGAGGGCGTGGCGCTGGTCCAGGACGAGGGCAGCCAGCTGGTGGCGCGAGCGCTGGCGCTGGCGCCGGTCGAGGGCGACACCGGACGCTGGCTGGACCTGTGCGCCGGGCCGGGCGGCAAGACCGCCCTGCTGGGCGGACTCGCCGCCGACTATGAGGCGCACGTCACCGCGGTGGAGCCGGCGCCGCGTCGCGCCGACCTGGTCGCGGAGAACACCCGCGGCCTTCCAGTGGACGTGCTGCGGGTCGACGGCCGGCATACTGGCCTCGAGCCGACCTTCGATCGGGTGCTCGTCGACGCGCCCTGCACCGGGCTTGGCGCGTTGCGCCGTCGACCCGAGGCCCGGTGGCGGCGTCAACCGGCCGACGTGCCCGCGCTCACCAAGCTGCAACGCGAACTGCTGGCCGCGGCGATCGCCCTCACCCGGCCTGGCGGGGTGGTGCTGTATGCGACCTGTTCGCCCCACCTCGCTGAAACCGTCGGGGTGGTCGCCGACGCGCTGCGCCGCCACCCGGTGTGCGCCCTGGACACCCGGCCGCTGTTCGAGCCTGCGATGGAGCTCGGGGAGGGGCCACACGTCCAACTCTGGCCACATCGGCACGGCACCGACGCCATGTTCGCGGCCGCGCTGCGCCGCTTGCCGGCGTAGCGCGGCCGCGACTCAATGGACTCGGCCGCGGCCGCGCTAAGCCGGTTGGGATGAACCGGGCCGCCAGGCTCAGTAGTGTGGCGCACATGCCAGGCAACACCGGTAGGCCGCTGATCGCGCCGTCGATCCTGTCCGCCAATTTCGCGCGGCTGGCCGATGAGGCGGCCGCCGTGCGCGGCGCCGACTGGCTGCACGTCGACGTGATGGACAACCACTTCGTGCCGAACCTGACCATCGGCCTGCCCGTGGTGGAGAGCCTGCTGGCCGCTACCGACATCCCGATGGATTGCCATTTGATGATCGAGGATCCGGACCGCTGGGCGCCCGGATACGCCGAAGCGGGCGCTTACAACGTCACCTTCCACGCCGAGGCCACCGGCAACCCGGTCGGGGTGGCCCGCGACATCCGCGCGGCCGGCGCCAAAGCGGGCATCAGCGTGAAGCCAGGAACTGCGCTGGAGCCATACCTGGAAATCCTGTCGCACTTCGACACCCTGCTCATCATGTCGGTGGAGCCGGGTTTCGGCGGCCAGAGCTTCATCCCGGACGTGCTGAGCAAGGTCCGGACCGCCCGCAAAATCATCGACGCCGGAGAGCTGACCATCCTGGTCGAAATCGACGGCGGCATCAATGAAGACACGATCGAGCTGGCCGCCGAAGCCGGCGTCGACTGCTTTGTCGCCGGGTCGGCGGTATACGGGGCCCACGACCCCGAGGCCGCCGTCGAGGCATTACGGCGGCAGGCCGCTGACGCGTCACCGCACCTGCGCCGATGACCGTTCCCGCGGTCGCCGACCTCAATGCCGCGATGCGCTTGGCGATCGAACAGTCCAACCAGGTCAAGGGCACCACGTATCCGAATCCGCCAGTCGGAGCGGTCATCACGGACGCCGCCGGCCACGTCGTCGGCGTCGGCGGCACCGGGCCGGCCGGTAGCGACCACGCCGAGGTGGTGGCCCTGCGCCGGGCCGGGGGATTGGCGGCCGGTGGCACCGCGGTGGTCACCCTGGAGCCGTGCAACCACCACGGCAAGACTCCGCCGTGCGTGGACGCCCTGCTGGAAGCCAAGGTCGCGGCGGTGTTCTACGCCGTTTCGGACCCGAACCCGGTGGCCGCCGGCGGCGCGGCGCGGCTGGCGGTGGCGGGCGTGCGGGTGCAGTCGGGACTGCTGGCCGATGAGGTGGCCGGCGGACCGCTGCGGGAGTGGCTGCACAAGCAACGGACCGGGTTGCCGCATGTGACCTGGAAGTACGCCAGCAGCGTCGATGGCCGCAGCGCGGCCGCTGATGGCTCCAGCCAATGGGTCTCCAGTGAGGCGGCACGGCTGGACCTGCATCGCCGCCGCGCGATGGCCGACGCGATCGTGGTCGGCACCGGCACCGTGCTGGCCGACGATCCGGCGTTGACCGCCCGGCTACCCGACGGCTCACTGGCCAACCGGCAACCGCTGCGTGTCGTGGTCGGCATGCGTGAAATCCCTGGTGAGGCAACGGTTCTCAACGACGATTCGCGCACCATGGTGATTCGCACGCACGACCCCATGGAGGTGATCAAGGCGCTTTCCGACCGCACTGATGTGCTGCTGGAGGGCGGCCCGACGCTCGCCGGCGCCTTTTTGCGGGCGGGGGCGGTCGACCGCATCCTGGTCTACGTCGCGCCAATCCTATTGGGCGGCCCCGTCACCGCGGTCGACGACGTAGGGGTGCCCACCATTGCGCGGGCTAGGCGCTGGCAGTTCGACGGGGTCGAAAGGGTCGGCCCTGATCTGGTGCTCAGCCTGGTGCCGCGCGGCTAGCGCTCACCGAGCGGGACGGCTTGCGGCTCGGGCAGTTCGGATTCATAGGCGTGTTCTTTGCGGCTGGTGATCAGCAGACCCAGCAGCGCTCCGGCGATACAGATGAGCACGGTGGCCTTGAAGATGTCGCCGTACATCATGGCGAATGCCGTCAGGTACATCGTCGCCTGTTTGGCGAGTCGCTCCAACAGGGTGGCGTTGGCCGGGATGTTGGCCGAGAGGCCCGCCACGATCTGGTTGAACCGGTACAGGCCCCACGCGCTCAGAGCGGCCACACCGATCAGCATGCCCGTCATCCGGGCCACCACCACCGCCGCCGAGGCGATGCCGTGTTGCGCCGCGGGAACGACCCGCAACGCGGCGGAAGTCAGCGGCCCGATCACCAGGCCGAGGCCCAGACCGGCCACCAGCAGGTCGGCATGCAACACCGGCACGCTGAACACCCCAAAGATGTTGTAGCGCTGACTCATTACGTCTTGGCGCCAGTAGTGAATCAGCCAGTAACCGTAGGCGGCGATGAGCAGCCCGACAAAGGTCATCGCACGGTCGCCGACCCGGGTGGCGATCCAGCCGCCCAGCACCGCACCGATCGGCAGCGCGATCAGAAACCACAGCAACAGCCCGGCGGCCTGAGTCTGGTCCATTTGCAGCACGCCCTGACCGAACAGTTCCACGTCGACCAGGGTCACCATCAGTGCCGCACCCGCGGCCAGCGATGCGCCCAGCGAGGCCAGGAAGGGGCGGAAGTGCACCCCGGCCGGTTCGATGAGCCGGGTGCGGGAAAAGCGCTCCCAGAGGAAGAAAATCGCGGCGGCGACGACCGCGCCGATGACCAACGGCAGCCCATAACTGGGGAGTATCTGTTTGCCGTCCGGCTGCGGGTTGTAGAGGCCGATCACGGCAAGACCCAGCGAGATGGCCAGCAGCACACCACCGACCAGGTCGACCTTCTCCGGTTCCGCGGAGCGGTCGTGCGACGGCAGGCTGAACTGGATCATCACCATCGCGATCAAGGTCAGCGGGACGTTGATCCAGAAGACGTAGCGCCAATCGTGGAACAAGTACACGATGAAGATCCCGTACAGCGGCCCCAGCACGCTACCGAGCTCCTGGGCGGCACCGATGCCGCCCAGCACGCCGGCGCGGTTGCGTTGCGCCCACAAATCGGCGCCCAGGGCGAGGGTGACCGGCAGCAGCGCGCCGCTGGCCACACCCTGGATGGTGCGGCCGGCGATCAGCAGGTGGAAATCACCCCAGTGCCCGGCCAGCGCGGTCACCACCGAGCCGACCATGAACAGGGCCAGGCTGACCTGCAGGACCAGCTTGCGGCCGAACCGGTCGGAAGCCCGTCCCAGCAGCGGCATGGCGGCGATGTAGCCCAGCAGGTACATCGTGATGATCCAGGTGATGCGCTGCAGCTGGTTAATCGGGATATGAACGTCGTTCATGATGTCGCGCATGATCGTCACGACGACATAGGCGTCCAAGGCGCCCAGCAGCACGGCCAGACTGCCCGCGCTGATGGCGACCCGGCGTCCGGTTTGATTGCTCATGAGCTCACCGGGGGCTTGGTGACCTGAACCGGCTCGCCCCAGTTGGACAAGGTGATCTGCACGGAATTGCCCGAGCTCTTCTGCAGGTTGGCTTGGACCAGCAGATGATCACCGGTCTCTTGAACCCACAGCGTGCTCGGCACCGGCTGCGTGGCGTTGAACTGCGGCGCGATCTTGTTCACCGCATCCGCCGAGACATTTCCGCTGATGCGAATCGTGTTCTGGCCGTTGATGTTGTCGCGGCCCCCGGCCTTGGCGTTGGTGAAGTTCGCCAGGCAGTTGGCCAGGCCGGTGTCCGGGTTCAACAGCACCGAGACGTCGTAGATGTCGGAGGCCGGGCCAAAGTCGCTCCACTTGTTGGGCGTCAGGGTGGCATAGAGCGTGCCGTCGACGACGGCGAAGTTCGCGTCGATATCGGATCCACCGAGGGTGATGGTGGCGTCGCCCTTGGCGGCGGTGGCCGGTGCGGTGGTGAGGTCACCGGTCAGTGTTTTGATGGGCAGTCCCTGGATCTTGCCCTGAATCGAGAGCACCAGGTGTGCGCTCTTGACGTTCCGCGTGGCGTCGGCCGATTGCTTGACCAGTGTGGTGGCGTCGGGGAGCGGTGCGCCGCTTTGTTTCGAGCCCGACGAGCAGCCGGCGATCAAGGCGGTGGCGAGGGTCAGGGATGCGAGGACGGCCGATAGTCGGCGGCGGGTCTGCATAACTGCATCGTAGAGGGTGCTGGCGACCAGCTTTCCGAACGCGGGGACCGGTCGCCTGCACATTGACGGATTAACCTGGTCGAATGTTCACCGGAATTGTCGAGGAACTCGGAGAGGTGACCGGTCGTGAGGTACTCGCCGATGCGGCGCGACTGACCATCCGCGGACCCGTCGTGACCGCCGACGCCGGCCACGGCGATTCGATTGCCGTCAACGGTGTGTGCCTGACCGTCGCCGAGCTGCGGCCCGGGGGGCAGTTCACCGCCGACGTGATGGCCGAAACGCTGAACCGGTCCAACCTGGGTGAATTGCAGGTCGGCAGCCCGGTGAACCTGGAGCGCGCCGCGGCCGTCAACAGCCGGCTGGGCGGGCACATCGTGCAGGGGCACGTAGACGGGACCGGCCAGGTGGTGGCCCGCGAGCCATCCGAGCACTGGGAGGTGGTGCGCATCGAGATTCCCGCGGCGGTGGCTCGCTACATAGTCGAAAAGGGATCGATCACCGTCGACGGGATCTCCCTGACGGTCTCCGGGCTGGGCAGCGAGCCGGCGGACTGGTTCGAGGTTTCACTGATCCCGACCACCCGGGAACTGACCACCCTGGGCCGCGCCCCGGTCGGAACGCAGGTCAACCTCGAAGTCGACGTGATCGCCAAATACGTCGAGCGGCTGATGGCGGCGAAATGAGGCGGTGCGCGGGCGTGGGGTCTACTTCGCCAGCGTGAACTGATTGATGTCGATATAGCCGGTCCGGAATGCCTTGGCGCAACCGGTCAGATACTTCTTCGAAATCGGTTTCAGCTTTTCCACTATGACGGTTACACGCCTTTCCGGGCCGGGGGTTCACCACTGCTTCCCAAAAATGCGATTCTGAAACCGCACGGTCATAGCATGACGCATGTTCGGCTGTCGCAGCAGCCCCCGTGATCAACCGGCGGCAATAACGGTGCCCGCTCGGTGGTTCATACTGAATGGCGACACCAGGGCTCCGCATGTGGACCCCCGACACCTAGGTAGCAACGATGACGAGGTTGGACTCCGTCGAGAGGGCGGTTGCCGACATAGCGGCCGGTAAGGCCGTCGTCGTCATCGACGACGAGGAGCGGGAGAACGAAGGCGACCTGATCTTCGCGGCCGAAAAAGCGACTCCGGAGATGGTGGCCTTCATGGTCCGCTACACCTCGGGATATTTGTGCGTCCCGTTGGATGGTGCCATCTGCGACCGGCTCGGGCTGCTGCCGATGTACGCGGTGAACCAGGACAAGCACGGGACCGCCTACACCGTCACCGTTGACGCGAGAAATGGTGTGGGCACTGGGATTTCGGCGTCCGATCGGGCCACCACAATGCGCTTGCTGGCCGATCCCACCAGCGTCGCCGACGATTTCACCCGCCCCGGTCACGTGGTCCCGTTGCGCGCCAAGGACGGCGGCGTGCTGCGCCGCCCCGGCCACACCGAGGCCGCCGTCGACTTGGCCCGAATGGCGGGCCTGCAACCCGCGGGTGCGATTTGCGAAATCGTCAGCCAGAAGGACGAAGGCGCGATGGCCCAGACCGACGAATTGCGGGTCTTCGCCGACGAACATGATCTCGCGTTGATCACCATCGCCGACCTGATCGAGTGGCGGCGCAAGCACGAGAAGCACATCGAGCGGATCGCCGAAGCGCGCATACCGACTCGGCACGGAGAGTTTCGTGCCATCGGCTACGCCAGCATCTATGAAGACGTCGAGCATGTGGCGCTGGTTCGTGGAGAGATCGCCGGTCCGAACGCCGACGGTGACGACGTGCTGGTCCGCGTGCACTCTGAGTGCCTGACCGGTGACGTGTTCGGGTCTCGCCGCTGCGACTGCGGACCTCAACTTGATGCCGCGATGGCGATGGTCGCGCGGGACGGACGCGGCGTGGTGCTCTACATGCGCGGCCACGAGGGCCGCGGCATCGGCCTGATGCACAAGCTGCAGGCATATCAACTGCAAGACGCCGGCGCCGACACCGTGGACGCCAACCTCAAACTCGGATTACCTGCAGACGCACGGGATTACGGAATCGGTGCGCAGATTCTCGTCGACCTCGGGGTCCGCTCGATGCGGCTGCTCACCAACAATCCCGCCAAGCGGGTCGGGCTCGATGGATACGGCCTGCACATCATCGAGCGGGTGCCGCTTCCGGTGCGTGCCAACGCCGAGAACATCCGCTACCTGATGACCAAGCGCGACAAGATGGGCCACGACCTGGTTGGGCTGGACGACTTTCACGAATCGGTGCATCTGCCAGGTGAATTCGGCGGTGCTCTGTGAGTCCTGCCGGCGGCATTCCCGAGATACCGGCAGTTGATGCATCCGCTGTGCGGCTCGGCATCGTGGCAAGCACCTGGCACATCGAAATCTGCGACGCGCTGCTGGCCGGCGCCCGCAGGGTAGCTGCCGAGTCGGGTATCGAGGACCCGACGGTGGTCCGCGTGCTCGGCGCCATCGAAATCCCGGTGGTGGCACAGCAGCTCGCGTCCAACCACGACGCCGTCGTCGCCTTGGGTGTCGTGATCCGCGGCGAGACACCACATTTCGAATATGTCTGCGATTCGGTCACCCAAGGGCTGACCCGGATTGCCCTGGACGCCTCGACACCGGTTGCCAACGGGGTGCTGACCACCAACACCGAGGAGCAGGCCCTGGCCCGAGCCGGTCTGCCGACGTCGGCCGAGGACAAAGGGGCCCAGGCGGCCGGGGCGGCCCTGACTGCGGCGCTGACCCTGCGCGAGCTGCGCGCTCGGTCGTGACGTCGCCACCGAACCATTGGGATGTCGAGCTGCGTCCTCACCGCACACCGATATTCGTTTACCTCGCAGCGTTCATCATCGCTGCGCTGCACATTGCGGTGGGCTTCGCGCTCAAGATCAAATCCAGCGGGGTGATCTTTCAGACCGCCGATCAAGTGGCGATGGCCGCACTGGGACTGGTCATCGCTGGCGTGGTGCTGCTGTTAGCGCGGCCCCGGCTTCGGGTCGGGCCGGCCGGGATGTCGGTGCGTAACTTGTTGGGCGACAGGCTAATCGGTTGGCCGGACATCGTCGGTGTGTCGTTCCCCGTGGGTCATCGCTGGGCACGCATCGACCTGCCCGACGACGAATACGTCGCCGTGATGGCCATCCAGGCCGTCGACAAGCAGCGCGCAGTCGACGCTATGGACACCGTGCGGTCCTTGCTGGCGCGCTACCGGCCGGACTTGACCGCGCGCTGAACTAAAGCGCTCTAGTAGTTTTTGCAGTCCGTCATCATCTGCTGGAAGATCGGCAAAGCCTGCTGTGCCTCCTGGTTGTGCTCGATCGCGTGCAGCAGGTTCACGCGCTGATCTGGCGTCGAGGCGAGGTACTGCTGTAAGAACTGCTGGTTAGGCGGCGACTGGTCGAGGTATCGCCCTGCCATCGGGTTTTCCGCGTGCACCGCCCGCATCGCCTGGTCGTACGTGCAGGGCGTGTTGATCATCGGACCGTAATCGGGAGCAGCGGAGGCGACTGAAGCTGCAGCGGTCGACGCCAGTGCCAGACCGCCGATCCCGACAGCCAGCCTGGTCAACGAGCGTTTGATCATGTGTGGACTCCCTCCAGTGGTTGCAATCACTCTAACGTCAACTAGAACCTTGGTAACCCGAACCGATGTTCAGCAAACCGTCGGACGCTTCTGTGCGATCGCAATTTACCTCGAACGAAGGTTCGATTAGTGGGCGCGTCCGTGCGGTCACCGGCGGCGATGGCGTGGCGATGCGTTGCGCTCTCGACCCCAAGCCAGCAAACGCGGTTCCATAAGCGGTAGCGTCACGGTTGTGGCTGGGCCGTCGACGGTGTTCATGCCAGAGCACTCTGCACGCCCCAGCGGCGATGTGACGGGAGGCAACCATGAAGCGCGGCATCGTCGGAGGATTGGCTGCCCTGCTGATGGCCGCACAGCTGATCGCCTCGGCGCCGCCTGCCGGCGCCGGCTGCCAGTACGGAGGACCGGTTCTCAGCAAGTGTGACGGACCCGTCCAGCCTGACGGCACCTGGCAACGTTGCGTGGCAGTTCCCCGCTTGATTCCGAACGGCGCCAGTTCCTACCTGGTGCCGGACGGGCACTGCGAATTGATGGGTCCCGACCAGCACCCTTCGGATTTCGCCTTCGCTGACCCACCAACGCACATCGACGGCTGAGTCGCGGCTACTAGCCTGGACAGGTGCCAGATCCCGCCACCTATCGCCCCGCGCCCGGGTCCATCCCGGTCGAGCCCGGGGTCTACCGATTCCGGGACCAGCACGGCCGAGTCATCTATGTGGGCAAGGCCAAGAGCCTGCGTAGCCGGCTGACGTCATACTTCGCCGACGTCGCCGGCCTGCACCCGCGCACCCGCCAAATGGTGACCACCGCGGCCAAGGTCGAGTGGACGGTGGTCAACACTGAAGTCGAGGCGTTGCAGCTGGAGTACAACTGGATCAAGGAATTCGATCCCCGCTTCAATGTCCGCTACCGCGACGACAAGTCCTACCCGGTGCTGGCCGTCACCTTGGGCGAGGAGTTCCCCCGGCTGATGGTCTATCGCGGCCCGCGCCGCAAGGGGGTGCGGTACTTCGGGCCTTATTCGCACGCGTGGGCCATCCGCGAAACGCTGGATCTGCTCACTCGGGTGTTTCCGGCGCGCACCTGCTCGGCGGGAGTGTTCAAGCGGCACAAGCAGATCGACCGTCCCTGTCTGCTCGGCTACATCGACAAATGCTCGGCTCCGTGCGTCGGCCGGGTGAGCGCTGAGCAGCATCGGCAGATCGTGGACGACTTCTGTGACTTCCTGTCCGGCAAGACCGACCGGTTCGCCCGCGAGCTGGAACAGCAGATGAACGCCGCGGCCGAGGAGCTGGACTTCGAGCGGGCCGCGCGGCTGCGTGACGACTTGGGTGCGCTCAAGCGCGCGATGGAAAAGCAGGCCGTGGTGCTCGGCGACGGCACCGACGCCGACGTGGTCGCGTTCGCCGACGATGAGCTGGAAGCGGCGGTGCAAGTGTTCCACGTCCGCGGTGGCAGGGTGCGCGGACAGCGCGGCTGGATCGTCGAAAAGTCGGCGGACCCCGGCGATTCCGGTGAGGAGCAGTTGGTCGAGCAGTTTCTGACGCAGTTCTACGGCGAGCAGGCCGAATTGGGCGGCGCCGCCGACGAAGCCGCAAACCCGGTTCCCCGCGAGGTGCTGGTGCCGTGCCTGCGGTCCAACGCCGAGGAGCTGACCAGCTGGCTGTCCGGCCTGCGTGGATCGCGGGTCGTGCTGCGGGTCCCGCGGCGCGGCGACAAACGCGCGCTCGCCGAAACCGTGCGGCGCAACGCCAAAGAAGCGCTGCAGCAACACAAATTGAAGCGGGCCGGCGACTTCAACGCCAGATCTGCTGCGCTGCACAATATCCAGGAAGCCCTCGGCCTGGCCGACGCGCCACTGCGCATCGAATGCGTCGACATCAGCCATGTGCAGGGCACCGACGTGGTGGGCTCGCTGGTGGTGTTCGAGGACGGGCTGCCACGCAAGTCGGACTACCGGCACTTCGCGATCCGGGAGGCCGCCGGAGAGGGGCGCTCCGACGACGTGGCCTCCATCGCCGAGGTGACCCGCCGCCGCTTCCTGCGGCACCTGAGCGATAAGAACGACCCGAATGTGCTTTCACCGGAAGGCAAGTCGCGCAAGTTCGCCTACCCGCCCAATCTGTACGTCGTCGACGGCGGCGCGCCGCAAGTCAACGCGGCCAGAGCCGTGCTCGAGGAACTGGGCATCACCGACGTCGCGGTGATCGGCCTGGCCAAGCGGCTGGAAGAGATATGGGTGCCCTCGGAGCCGGACCCGATCATCATGCCGCGCAACAGCGAGGGGCTCTACCTGTTGCAGCGGGTGCGGGACGAGGCGCACCGCTTCGCCGTCGCCTACCATCGCAGCAAGCGATCCAAGCGAATGACCGCCTCAGCGCTGGATTCGGTGCCAGGATTGGGAGAACATCGCCGCAAGGCGCTGGTAACCCATTTCGGATCGATAGCCCGGCTCAAGGAGGCCACCGTCGAACAGATCACCGCCGTTCCGGGCATCGGCGTGGCCACCGCCACTGCCGTCCGGGAGGCGCTACGACCCGAGCAGCCCGGAGCCGATGAATGACGGGCCGGGGTGATTTGGCCGAGGGCCACCCGATGGACGCGGCCGCCGGTATCGACGTTGTCCTGGTGACCGGATTATCGGGGGCCGGACGGGGTACAGCGGCCAAGGTGCTCGAAGATCTGGGCTGGTATGTGGCCGACAACTTGCCGCCCCAGCTGATCACCCGGATGGTCGATTTCGGGCTGGCCGCCGGGTCGCGGATCACCCAGCTCGCCGTGGTGATGGACGCGCGTTCGCGCGGATTCACCGGCGACCTCGACGAGGTCCGCAATGAATTGGCCACCCGCAACATCGCGCCCCGGGTGGTGTTCATGGAAGCGTCCGACGACATGTTGGTGCGCCGCTACGAACAAAACCGCCGCAGCCATCCACTGCAGGGCGACCAGACATTGGCCGAGGGCATCGCCGCCGAGCGCCGGATGCTGGCGGGGGTGCGGGCCACCGCCGACCTGATCATCGACACGTCGACACTGTCGGTGCGGGGCTTGCGCGAGAGCATCGAGCGAGCGTTCGGCGGCGATGCCAGCACGTCCACCAGCGTCACAGTCGAGTCGTTCGGCTTCAAGTACGGGCTGCCGATGGACGCCGACATGGTGATGGACGTGCGCTTCCTGCCCAACCCGCATTGGGTGGACGAATTGCGTCCGCTCACCGGACAAGAGCCGGCGGTACGCGATTATGTGCTGAGCCAGCCGGGCGCGGTGGAGTTCCTTGACGCTTACCATCGATTGCTGTCTCTGGTTGTCGACGGCTACCGCCGGGAGGGCAAACGCTATATGACGGTCGCCATCGGCTGCACCGGCGGTAAGCATCGCAGCGTCGCGATCGCCGAGGCTTTGATGGACCTGCTGAAGGCCAACCCCCAACTGTCGGTGCGGGTGCTGCACCGGGACCTGGGTCGCGAATGAGCCCGGCAACGAACCAGTGCATCGTTGCGCTGGGCGGCGGCCACGGCCTGTACGCGACGCTGTCCGCGGCGCGCCGGCTGACTCCCTACGTCACCGCCGTGGTGACCGTCGCCGACGACGGCGGGTCGTCGGGCCGGCTGCGCAGCGAGCTGGACGTGGTGCCGCCCGGTGACTTGCGAATGGCATTGGCGGCCTTGGCATCTGACAGCCCGCACGGGCGACTGTGGGCGACCATCCTGCAGCACCGATTCGGGGGGAACGGCGCCCTGGCCGGACATCCGATCGGTAACCTGCTGCTTGCCGGCCTGTCCGAGGTGCTGGCCGACCCGGTGGCCGCCCTCGACGAGCTGGGACGCATCCTCGGCGTCAAAGGCAGGGTGTTGCCGATGTGCCCGATCGCATTGCAGATCGAGGCCGACGTGTCCGGCCTGGAGGCCGATCCGCGGATGTTCCGGCTGATTCGCGGCCAGGTGGCGATCGCCACCACACCGGGCAAGGTGCGGCGGGTGCGGCTGCTGCCCGCCGATCCGCCGGCGACCCGGCAGGCCATCGACGCCATCATGGCCGCCGACCTGGTGGTGCTGGGTCCCGGCTCATGGTTCACCAGCGTGATCCCGCATGTGCTGGTCCCGGGGCTGGCGGCGGCGCTGCGGGCCACCACTGCCCGCCGTGCCCTGGTGCTCAACTTGGTGGCCGAGCCGGGGGAGACGGCGGGCTTTTCGGTGGAGCGTCATCTGCACGTGCTGGCCCAGCACGCCCCGGCCTTCACCGTGCACGACGTCATCATCGACGCCGAACGGGTGCCCAGCGAGCGGGAACGCGACCAACTGCGCCGCACCGCAACACTGCTGGAAGCGCAGGTCCACTTCGCTGATGTGGCCAGACCTGGTACACCTTTACATGATCCAGGCAAGCTCGCGGCGGCCTTGGACGGTGTCCTGGCGGGCCACACGGGCCCGGGAGCGCCTCCGGTCACGGCCCCCGCGGAGGTTCGGGTCGACGCTGAGACGAGGGGTGACGACGCGTGGCGATGACGACCGAAGTCAAGGACGAGCTGAGCCGTCTGGTAGTGAAATCGGTCAGCGCCCGGCGCGCGGAAGTCACGTCCCTGCTGCGGTTCGCCGGCGGGTTGCACATCGTCGGTGGCCGGGTGGTCGTCGAGGCCGAGGTGGACCTGGGCAACGTCGCACGACGGTTGCGCAGGGACATCTTCGAGCTCTACGGATACACCGCGGTCGTGCATGTGTTGTCGGCCAGCGGGATTCGCAAGAGCACCCGCTACGTGTTGCGGGTCGCCAACGACGGCGAGGCGCTGGCCCGCCAGACCGGCCTGCTCGACAACCGGGGGCGTCCGGTGCGCGGGTTGCCGGCCCAGGTCGTGGGCGGCAGCATCGCCGACGCGGAAGCCGCGTGGCGAGGAGCGTTTTTGGCGCACGGTTCGCTGACCGAACCGGGACGTTCCTCGGCTTTGGAAGTCAGTTGCCCCGGCCCGGAGGCCGCGCTGGCATTGGTGGGCGCGGCGCGCCGGCTCGGGGTCAGCGCCAAGGCCCGTGAGGTGCGTGGTGCCGATCGGGTGGTGGTGCGCGACGGCGAGGCGATCGGCGCATTGCTGACCCGGATGGGCGCCCAGGACACCCGGTTGATCTGGGAGGAGCGCCGGATGCGGCGTGAGGTGCGGGCCACCGCCAACCGGCTCGCCAATTTCGACGACGCCAATCTGCGCCGCTCGGCGCGGGCCGCGGTGGCGGCGGCTGCCCGGGTGGAGCGTGCCCTGGAGATTCTTGGCGACACGGTGCCCGACCATCTGGCTTCGGCGGGCAAGCTGCGCGTCGAGCACCGTCAGGCGTCGCTGGAGGAGCTTGGCCGGCTCGCCGACCCACCGATGACGAAAGACGCTGTGGCAGGCCGTATTCGGCGGTTGTTGTCGATGGCTGACCGCAAGGCGAAGATCGAGGGTATCCCGGACACCGAGTCGGCGGTGACGCCAGACCTGTTGGAGGATGCCTGATCGGGGGCTACGGTCAGGTCATGAAACGGCTTTCCAGCGTTGATGCGGCGTTTTGGTCGGCAGAAACTGCGGGCTGGCACATGCATGTGGGGGCGCTGGCGATCTGCGATCCAAGCAATGCGCCCGAATACAGTTTCGCCCGACTCCGTGAGCTGATCATCGAGCGGCTGCCGGAGCTGCCGCAGTTGCGCTGGCGGGTCGCCGGGGCGCCGTTCGGGCTGGACCGGCCGTGGTTCGTCGAGGACGAGGAGTTGGACGTCGACTTCCACGTGCGTCGTATCGGGGTTCCCGCGCCCGGCGGGCGCCGCGAACTCGAGGAGCTGGTGGGCCGGCTGATGTCCTACAAGCTGGATCGCTCGCGACCGCTGTGGGAGATGTGGGTGATCGAGGGCGTCGAGGGCGGGCGGATCGCGACCCTGGCCAAGATGCACCATGCCATCGTCGACGGGGTCTCGGGCGCGGGGCTGGGCGAAATCCTGTTGGACGTCACCCCGGAACCGCGGCCGCCACAGCGCGAGACGGTCGGATCGCTGGCCGGATTTCAGCTTCCCGGCCTGGAACGGCGCGCGGTCGGCGCGTTGATCAATGTCGGCATCAAAACGCCGTTCCGCCTGGCGCGACTCGTCGAGCAGACGTTGCGTCAGCAGATCGCGGCGCTGGGCCTCAGCAGCCGCCCGCCGCGCTACTTCGAAGCGCCCAAGACGCGGTTCAATGCGCCCGTCTCGCCGCACCGGCGAATTACCGGCTGCCGGGTCGAGCTGGCGCGGGCCAAGGCCGTCAAGGACGCGTTCGACGTCAAGCTCAACGACGTCGTGCTCGCGCTGGTGGCCGGCGCCGCGCGGGAATACCTGCAGAAACGTGGCGAGTTGCCGGCCAAACCGCTCATTGCGCAGATCCCGGTCTCCACCCGTGGCGACGACGACAAGAGCGACGTCGGCAACAAGGTGAGCTCGATGACCGTATCGCTGGCCACCGATATCGAAGACCCCGCCGAGCGGCTGCAGGCCATCTACGAAAGCACCCAGAGCGCCAAACTGATGGCCAAGGCGTTGTCGGCGCATCAGATCATGGGGCTGACCGAAACCACGCCGCCCGGACTGCTGCAGCTGGCCGCGCGCGCCTACACCGCCAGCGGGTTGTCACGAAATCTGGCCCCAATCAACCTCGTGGTATCCAATGTCCCCGGACCGCCGTTCCCGCTGTATATGGCTGGCGCCAAAGTCGATTCGCTGGTCCCGCTGGGTCCACCGGTCATGGACGTTGCCCTGAACATCACTTGCTTCTCCTACCAGGACTACCTCGACTTCGGCTTCGTGACGACCCCCGAGGTGGCCAACGACATCGACGACATGGCCGATCGCATCGAGCCGGCGTTGACCGAACTCGAGAACGCCGCGGCGCTGGAGTAATGGCGGGCCGGCCAAGCGGTGCGCGGTCTCGGTCGACCACCGACAGCTACCACCACGGTGATCTGCGCCGGACGCTCTTGGACACTGCCGTGGAGTTGGCAAGGTCCGGTGGCCCTGATGCGGTAGTGATGCGTGACGTTCAGCGTCGCGCAGGTGTCAGCAATTCCGCGGCTTACCGCCACTACGCCGATCGAGATGCGCTGCTGGCGGCGGTGATCGCGTATGCCCTGCGGCAGCTGGCCGCCAGGATGCAGGAATCAGTCGACGCGGTGCCCAATCGTGGTCCCCGGAATAAGCGAGCGCTGGCCCGATTCCGCGCCACCGGGCAGGCCTACCTTGACTTCGCGCTCGCCGAACCCGGGCTGTATCGTGTGGCCTTCGCTCGCCACCCGGCCGGCAGAGTTCCGGTCTCGGATGCTGAAGCTGCGGGCGCGCAAGACCATCCGTTCCAGGTATTGCGCAGCTGTGTGGACGACCTGGTGGCGAGCGGAGTGATTTCGGACCGTCGGCGCAACGGCGTCGACGAGGCGGCCTGGGCTGCGGTGCATGGCCTGGCGACGCTGTTTCTGGACGGGCCCCTGAACACCCTGGGCGCCGCGCAGAAGCAGCAGATCGCCGACCGCCTGCTGGACGCCATCACCCGTGGGATCGGCTAGGGAGGCCGCTGATGTTGACGCTGCTAACATTCTCGCGCTATTCTCGAGGACATGAGCGATACCAACCGGTTCCGGGCCCGTTACGGGCCTTGGGCGTTGATCACCGGCGCCAGCGATGGAATCGGCAAATCGCTTGCCAATGAGGTCGCTCGTCGCGGCTTGAACGTGGTGCTCGTTGCCCGGAACACGGAGCGGTTACACGCGATCGCGCGGGAACTGCGCGCCGCCCACAACGTCGAAACCGAAGTGATTGCAACAGATTTGGCGCAGCCAGCGGCCGTGGACCGGCTGGCTGACGAGGTGCGGGATATCGATGTCGGGCTGGTGGTGCTGGCGGCAGGATTCGGCACCAGCGGCCGATTGACCGAGTTGGCGCTGGCCACGGAACGGGAGATGCTCGCCGTCAATGTCACCGCCGTCGCCTCCCTTGCGCAGACGTTCGCGCGTCGGCTGGCGTCGCGCGGTCGCGGCGGGATGATGCTGTTCGGTTCCATCCTTGGCTGGCAAGGGGTTCCGGGGCAGGTGGGTTATGCGGCAACCAAGGCCTATGTGCAGGTCTTCGCCGAAGGCCTGCACGCCGAGCTGCGCCCGTGCGGAGTCGATGTGCTGTCGGTCGCGCCCGGCCCGGTGCACACCGGCTTCGGTGCCCGCGCCGGCCTGACCATGAAGTCGGCTACCACGCCCGACGTCGTCGCCAAGGCCGCCATTGCCGCGCTGGGGCGGCGGACCACCGTGGTGCCGGGGCTGCGGGCGAAGTTTCTGACCTCAGCGTTGGCGCTGCTGCCGCGGGGCTTTCGCACGCGAATCCTGGGTGGCGTCATGCACCGAATGCGCACGCCGTCGCCGGAACTTCTCCCCAGTGGGTAGGCAGGTCCGCTGCCGCTATCGTCGCGTATGACACCGACATCCCGCCGAGACGGCCGCGCAGGCGGCGATAGATTTCGCGGTGCGGGCTGCTGGTGACGAAGTGGTGCATTGAGTCTTCCGTATCGAATGCGGCGAATGTTCTGAAACGTAGCCGCCACCACGATATTTCGAATCCAAACCGATGAAGACCCGGGTGGTGTCGAGCTTGGGCGATCACGGGTGCGATGGCGGCAACGAAGCGCCGCAGATGCCAGACCCGCCACACCCGAATCTGCAGCCATACGGCGGCGTACCGCTCGGCCGCATGTGCCGGAGGGCTTTCCTGCTCAGCATCGAACATCACCCGCATGCCAGTACCCTCCCGTCGAGGCCGGTTGAAGAGAGCTTTACACACCGATGTTATCGATGTCAACATAGTCGAGCGTCAGCGGGCGCGCGGGTAGCTGGTCGCGTATACCCAGGACAAGAACCGGGCCACCGCCCCGGCGGACCGGTGCGCCCGCGGGGACCCGAAGATGTCGAAAGCATGTTGCGCGTTTGGCAATTCGGTGTATGCGACCGGGGACTTGGACACCGCACGCAGTTCGTCGACGAACTCCTGCGCCTCACCGACCGGGATCAGCGAATCGTCGCGGCCGTGCAGGACGAAGAACGGGGGCGCCTCGGCATGCAGCTTGCGGATCGGCGACGCATCCACATAGACGTGCCGGTGCGTGGCGAACTTCCGCTTGACGACGAACTTTTCGAGGAGTCCGACGAACTCGGGACGACCCTCGCTCTTGGTGGAAAACCAGTCGTAGCGCCGTACACCGGAACCGCGGCGGTTACCGAGGTGTCGGCTTCCTCGAAGCCCGGCTGGAATTGCGGGTCGTTGGGCGTCAGTGCGCCAGCGCGGACAGGTGCCCGCCGGCCGAACCGCCGGTGATCGCGACGAAGTCCGGATCTCCCCCGTAGGCCGCGATGTTCTCCTTGACCCAGGCCAGCGCCCGCTTGACGTCGACAATGTGATCGGGCCAGGGGTGGCGGGGGGACACGCGATAGCCGATTGACACGCATACCCAGCCGCGGGAGGCGAGATGGCTCATCAGCGGATAGGCGTGGGGACGGCGCATGCCGATCATCCAGGCGCCGCCGGGGACTTGCAGCAGCACCGGCGCCTTGCCGTCGCGGGGCAGGCCGCGGCGGCGCCAGATATCGGCGACGTTCGCGCCGTGCGGGCCGTAGGGCACCACGTTCGTCTTCTCGACATACAGCCGGCGCGCCACCGTCGTGCGCAGCGGCAGGTTGCGCCGCCCCACGCGGGTCGGGGTCATGGGCAGCTCGGCGATCTCATCGGCGTATTCAGGGCCCAGCTGATCGCGCAGCCCCGCCTCTAGCACGGGGCCCGGGGTGGTGACGCCGCGGTAGCGGATCACCGCCAGGATCACCCAGGAGAGCGCCGTCAGCGCGAGCGCGACCTTGCCGCGCCGCCCGGCGAAGTCACCGCGCCGACCGCGGCGCAGCGCATCCAGCAGCGACACCGAAAAGTACAGACCGGTCACCTCCGACGTCGGCCAGCCGAACCAGAACACCAAAACGGTGCTCTAGCCCTTCCGGGCCAGCGGGCGTAATCCGTTGGCGGCGTTGACCAGTTCCAGCACCGCGCGGGCCAGCGGCCTCGGGCGTCGCAGCCAGCGAATCATCAGCCGCTCAACCCGGGACTGCAAACTCGTTGCGCAAGATCTTCCCGGTGCTGCCGCGCGGGAGTTCGTCGAGCACGGTGATCTCTCGGGGCACCTTGTGTTGGCCAGGTCTTCCCGGACGTGTTGCTTGAGTGAGTCGGAGGTCGCCGACGCTTGGGCCGCCAGCACCACGAATGCCGCCAACCGCTGGCCGTACTGCTGGTCGTCCACGCCGATCACCGCGGCCTCGGCCACCTCCGGATGGGCCGCCAGGGTCTTCTCCACCTCGACCGGATATACGTTCTCTCCGCCCGAAACAATCATCTCGTCGTCGCGGCCGACGACGAACAATCGCCTTGCCTCGTCCAGATACCCGACGTCGCCCGACGCCATGAACCCGGCATGGAAGCTTTTCCCTTTGCCGGTGGACCCCTCCGTATAGCCGTCGAACTGGGTGTTGTTGCGGACGTAGATGCTGCCGACCTCGCCGCTGGGCAGCTCGTTGAATTCGGGGTCGAGGATGCGGATTTCGGTTCCGTCCGCGGGCCGGCCGGCGGTGTCGGGCGCTGCGCGCAGGTCCTGCGGGGTGGCGGTGGCGATCATGCCGGCCTCGGTGGCGTTGTAGTTGTTGTAAATCACGTCACCGAACTGGTCCATGAAAGCGACGACGACGTCGGGTCGCATCCGTGAACCGGATGCGGCGGCGAACCGTAACGACTTGCCGCGGTAACGCTTCCGCACCTCGGCGGGGAGTTCCATGATGCGGTCGAACATGACCGGCACCACCACCAGGCCGGTTGCCCGGTGGCGGTCGATGACGCGGCAAGCAGCAGTTGGGAAAAGCCCCACGCGTGGAACATCGGCGCCACGATCACGATGGGTTCCTCGGCCCGCCATGGTGTGCGGTCCAGAATCGCCTTGAGCGTGCCGATTCTGGCGTTGCCGCCGGACTGCTTGGCGCCCTTGGGAGTTCCGGTGGTGCCAGAGGTGAGCAAGATCATCTTGCCCTTGCGGCCGGTGCGCTCGGGCTGTTGCCCGGTGTGGGCGGCGATCAGTTTTTCGACCGTCACCTCGTGCGGCCGGTCGGCCCACGCCACGATGCGGGTGGCCTCGGGCGTGTCGGCCAGCGCCCGGTCCATGGTGTCGGTGAATTCTTCGTCGTAGATGACGGCGTCCACGCCTTCCCGATTCAACACATCGGCCAGCGCCGGCCCGGCGAAAGACGTGTTGAGCACAACGATGTCGCAGCCGATCCGGTTGGCGGCCACCAGCGACTCGACGAAACCGCGGTGATTGCAGCACATGATCCCGACGACCATCGGAGCGCCGCCGGGCAAGCCTTGCAGCGCCGAGGCCAGCGCATTGCACCGCTCGTCGAGCTGCCGCCAGGTCAGCGTGCCGAGCTCGTCGACCAGGCCGGGGCGGTCCGGGCAGCGTTGTGCGGCGCTGGCGAACCCAGAGGTCATCCCCATGCCTTCGCGGCGCATGGCCGCGGCCATCTGTAGGTATCGGACCGGGCGCATCGGCGCGATGAGGCGGGCGCGGCGCATGGTAGCGATCAAGCCGAGGGTCTCGCCGAGTCGAGTTGCCATGGCTTAGCCCAGAATCGGAAAACGGCGATTGTCGGCGAGCTCCGTGAGGGCTTGCTGCATCACCGAGCGCACGTGCTCGTCGACCTCGTCGACGTCCGGGTCGTCACCGAACTCCGCCGCGATGTCGATCGGCGGGAGTACTTGCGTCACGATCTTGGCGGGCAGCGGCAAGTTGGGCGGGATCACGGCGCTGAACCCGAACGGGAAGCCGAACGACAGCGGCAGAATGGCGCTGCGCAGTAGGCGTTTCACGCCCAGCCTCTCGGCCAGCCAGGTGCCGCGGGACAGGTATAGCTGGGTTTCCTGCCCGCCGATGGACACCGCGGGCACGATGGGGACGCCGGCGTCGATCGCCGTGCGGACGTATCCCTTGCGGCCGTTGAAGTCGATGACGTTCTCCGACAGGGTGGGCCGGTATGCGTCGTAGTCGCCGCCGGGAAAGACGATGACGACCCCGCCGGATCGTAAGGCCTTGGCCGCGTTCTCGCGGTTGGCCCGGATGTATCCGGTTCGCCGGAGCAGCTGCCCGGTGGGGCCGGTCATGAGAATGTCGTGGCTCAGCGTGTACACCGGGCGGTCGTAGCCGAATTTGTCGTAGAAGTGCACGGTGAAGATCGGCACGTCCATCGGAAGCATGCCGCCGGAGTGGTTACCGACGACCAGCGCTCCACCGGGCGGGAACGAGTCCAGGCCGTGCACCTCGGAGCGGAAGTAGGTTTTCAGAAACGGGCGCGTCACCGCCGTCAGACGTGGGTCAGGACGGGGTCGAATTTGCCGATGTCCCCGCCACCTGCGCTATCGCTGTCGGTCACGTTCCTCCCTCGACGCTCCCGCGAGGCTGCATTGCCGCTTCAGTCCCTCGATGGTAGCGACCGGTGCAGTGCCGCTGGCATGGCGTTTGCCCTTTTCTGGCCCATGCATATGGTGCCGCTCCGATTCGGGCGCTATTGTTACGACGCCCTGAGCCAATCCTTAAGAAATGGGTACCCCGATGGACGTGGCTGATTTGCCTCAAGAGCGCGGCGCGCGCCCGGGCGCTACCCGCAGGCCGGCTAACGCTCGTGACCGCCGCGCCGCCCATCGTCCTCGCGCCAGCATGGTGCGGCCCGCGGTGCCCGCCGACTCGCAGCCCGGTGAGCTCGATCCTGCCGCAGCCGCAGCCGACGCGGCCGATCGCCGCCAGGCCGAGTACTTCGTGCGTCTGCTCATGCAAAACCGCCGTCTCATGGACCACCGGATCGATGAGTATCAGCAGGCGATCGCCGCCGCCGAGGCTGACGGCGACGCCGACGCCGCCGGTAACTTCCGGCGCTTGTCGCGGCTGGAACAACAGGATCGACAGAGCATTGACGGCATGCTCGAAAAGCTGCGGAAGCGATTTCCCCGTCGGTCTCGGGGCGAGGTGACGGCACTTTCCCCGCGGGCGCGGCTCGCGGTCCGATAGGTAGCGTCACCCCGGTGTGAATCGACTTTTGCCGCAGCGGTTCTCGTTACCGATACACCGGCTGGGAGAGCGGGGGCGACCATGGGATTCATGACACCAGAGCTTCCGGATGTCGATCGCGACACCTGGCAGACGGAGCCGCGGGCAACGCGACTGCAAGTTGTGAGCCGGCACTGGGCCGAGCACGGCTTCGGCACTCCCTACGCGGTGTATCTGCTTTACCTGCTCAAGATTGCGGCCTACATCACCGTTGCTGCCGTGGTCATCTCGCTGACGCCCGGCCTGGGCGGGTTCGGCCGCATCGGTGACTGGTGGACGCAACCAATCGTGTACCAGAAAGTCATCGTCTTTACCCTGCTCTTCGAGGTCTTGGGGTTGGGCTGCGGATCCGGCCCGCTGACCGGGCGGTTCATGCCGCCGATCGGAGGCATCCTGTATTGGTTGCGGCCCAAGACGATTCGGCTACCGCCGTGGCCGGGAAAGGTCCCGTTCACCAGCGGTGACACCCGCAGCGCCGTCGACGTCGCTCTGTATGCCATCGTGCTGGCCGGCGGGGTGTGGGCGTTGTTGGCGCCCGGTCGCGGTGGGCCGGTCACCGGCGCCGGCGATGTCGGCCTGATCGACCCGGTCCGGGTCATCCCGACCATCGTCGCGCTGGCGCTGTTGGGTCTGCGGGACAAGACCATCTTCCTGGCCGCCCGTGGCGAACACTACTGGCTGAAGCTGTTCGTGTTCTTCTTCCCGTTCACCGATCAGATCGCGGCGTACAAGCTCATCATGCTCTGCTTGTGGTGGGGCGCAGCCACTTCCAAGCTCAACCACCATTTCCCCTACGTGGTGGCGGTGATGACGAGCAACAACGCGCTGCTGCGGCCCCGGCTGTTCAACCCGATCAAGCACATGCTCTACCTGGACCACGTCAACGATCTGCGGCCGTCCCGGCTGCCGAAGCTGATGGCCCACGTCGGTGGCACCACGGCGGAATTCGTGGTCCCCACACTCCTGGTCTTCTTCGCCGGCGACCACCCGTGGCGATGGTTCCTGATCGGGTTCATGGTCATCTTCCACCTCAACATCATTTCCAACCTCCCGATGGGGGTCCCGTTGGAGTGGAACGTGTTCTTCATCTTCTCGCTGTTCTATCTGTTCGGGCACTACGGCGCGATCCGGGCCACCGACCTTCGCTCGCCGTTCCTGCTGGCCCTGGTGATTGCCGCGGTGCTGATCGTCATCGCGGGAAACATGTTCCCCGACAAGATTTCGTTCCTCCCCGCGATGCGGTATTACGCCGGCAACTGGGCCACCAGCGTGTGGTGCTTCCGGGCGGCCGCTGAGGATAGGATCGACACCGACATAGTCAAGAGCTCCGCGCTGGTGGTCAATCAGCTGGCCCGGCTGTACGACCCGCAGACCGCCGAGATCATGGCGGACAAGACCGCCGCGTTCCGTGCGATGCACGTGCACGGCCGGGCGCTCAACGCCTTGGTGCCGCGCGCGATCGAGGATGAGGCCGACTACAAGATTCGCGAGGGCGAAATCGTCGCCGGGCCGCTCGTCGGATGGAACTTCGGCGAGGGCCACCTGCACAACGAGCAACTCGTGGAAGCGGTGCAACGGCGCTGCCACTTCGAGGACGGCGACGTTCGCGTGATCATCCTGGAAGGGCAACCGATCCACATCCAAAAGCAGTGGTACCGCATCGTCGACGCCAAGACTGGCCTGATCGAGGCCGGCTACATCGACATCAAAGACATGCTGACCCGCCAACCTTGGCCGGAGCCCGGCGACGAGTTCCCCGTCCACGTCACGACACAACGCAGCGCGCGATGACCAGCGCGGTGGTGGTCGGCGCCGGGCCCAACGGCCTGGCCGCCGCCCTCCACCTGGCCCGGCAGGGCGTCGACGTCCAGGTCCTCGAGGCGCGCGACACGATCGGCGGGGGAGCGCGCTCGAGTGAGCTGACGGTGCCGGGCGTCATCCACGACCACTGCTCGGCGTTTCATCCGCTGGGCATCGGTTCGCCGTTCTGGAAAGAGGTGGACCTGCAGCGCTACGGCCTGAGGTGGCAATGGCCGGAGATCGACTGCGCGCACCCGCTCGACGACGGCACTGCCGGCGTGCTGTATCAGTCGCTCGATCGGACGACGGCCGGCATGGGACCGGACGCCGCCCGGTGGCGCCGCGCCATCGGGGACCTCGCCTCCGGATTCGACGCCCTGGCCGAAGACCTGCTCCGCCCGTTCATCAACGTTCCGCGTCACCCGCTTCGCCTCGCCGGCTTCGGGCCCCGCGCGCTGCTCCCGGCCACCGTGATGGCCCGCTGGTTTCGCACTGAACAGGCGCGCGCGTTGTTCGGCGGATCGGCCGCGCACGTGTACACCCGCCTTGACCGGCCGCTCACCGCGTCGCTGGGGCTGATGATCCTGGCCAGCGGGCACCGGTACGGGTGGCCCGTCGCCGAAGGCGGCTCGGGCGCGATCACCAGGGCGCTAGCCGCTGCTCTCGCGGAGCACGGTGGCGCCGTCACCACGGGGGTGACCGTCACCAGCCGTCGCGACATTCCCGACGCCGAGGTCGTCATGCTCGACCTCAGCCCGGCGCTGGCGCTACAGATCTACGGCGATGCCATGCCCGCCCGCATCAAGCGGTCCTTTGAGCGTTACCGCGAGGGATCGTCGGCGTTCAAGGTCGACTTCGCCATCCAGGGCGACATCCCGTGGACCAACCCGGACTGCGGCCGCGCCGGCACCGTCCACCTGGGCGGCACGTTCGCCGAGATCGCCGACACCGAACGTCAACGCGCACAAGGCCAGATGGTGCAGCGGCCGTTCGTGCTCGTCGGGCAGCAGTACCTGGCCGACCCGTCGCGCTCGGCGGGCAACATCAACCCGATCTGGGCGTACGCGCACGTACCGTTCGGCTACACCGGCGACGCGACCGGCGCCGTCGTCGACCAGATCGAGCGGTTCGCCCCGGGTTTCCGCGACCGCGTCGTCGCCACGGTCAGCAAGAGCACCACCGAACTGCAGGCCTACAACCCCAACTTCATCGGCGGCGACATCATCGGCGGCTCCAACGCCGGGCTACAGGTGATGTTCCGCCCGCGGATCGCCATCAATCCCTACGCGACCGGCGTGCCAGGGGTTTACCTCTGTTCGCAGTCCACGCCGCCCGGGGCCGGCATCCACGGGCTGTGCGGCTACTACGCCGCCGAGTCGGCGGTGGGATGGCTGCGGAAGCAACGCCGCGCCTGATCTAGGCTGACCATGAGCGGATTATCAGCGGACTCAGGAAGACAGGGAGAGACACGTGACGGTCCGAGTGGGTATCAATGGCTTCGGCCGAATCGGGCGCAACTTCTACCGGGCCTTATTGGCTCAACAGGAGCAGGGCACCGCCGACATCGAGGTGGTGGCGGTCAACGACATCACCGACAACCACACGCTGGCGCACTTGCTCAAATTCGACTCCATCCTGGGCCGGCTGCCCTACGACGTCAGCCTCGAAGGCCAGGACACCATCGTCGTCGGCACCCACAAGATCAAGGCGCTCGAGGTCAGGGAAGGCCCGGCGGCCATGCCCTGGAGCGATCTCGGCGTCGACGTCGTGGTCGAATCCACCGGGTTGTTCACCAACGCGGCCAAAGCCAAGGGGCACTTGGAGGCCGGTGCGAAGAAGGTGATCATCTCCGCGCCCGCCACCGATCCCGACATCACCATCGTGCTGGGCGTCAACGACGACAAGTACGACGGCAGCCAGAACATCATCTCCAATGCCTCCTGCACCACGAACTGCCTTGCGCCGGTGACCAAGGTGCTGCAGGACGAATTTGGCATCGTGCGGGGCCTGATGACAACCATTCACGCCTACACCCAGGACCAGAACCTGCAGGACGGGCCGCACAAGGACCTGCGCCGCGCGCGCGCCGCTGCGCTGAACATCGTGCCGACCTCCACCGGCGCGGCCAAGGCGATCGGTCTGGTGATGCCCGAGCTCAAGGGCAAGCTCGATGGGTACGCGCTACGGGTCCCGATCCCGACCGGCTCGGTCACCGACCTGACCGTCGAGTTGTCCAAGTCTGCCGGCGTCGAGGAGATCAACGCGGCGTTCAAGGCCGCCGCGGAGGGCCGTTTGAAGGACATCTTGAAGTACTACGACGCACCAATCGTGTCCAGCGACATCGTCACCGACCCGCACAGTTCCATCTTCGACTCCGGACTGACCAAGGTGATCGACAACCAGGCCAAGGTGGTGTCCTGGTACGACAACGAATGGGGCTATTCCAACCGCCTCATCGACCTGGCCGTGCTGGTCGGCAAAGGGCTGTAGACCATGTCTGTTCCAAGCCTTAACGACCTTCTGGCCGAAGGGGTTTCGGGCCGCGGGGTGCTGGTGCGCTCGGACCTGAACGTGCCGCTGGACGGTGGTGTCATTACCGACCCCGGCCGGATCACCGCGTCGGTCCCTACACTCAAGGCGCTGCTCGACGCCGGCGCCAAGGTGGTCGTCACCGCCCACCTGGGTCGTCCCAAAGACGGGCCGGACCCGAAGCTGTCGCTGGCGCCGGTCGCGGCGGCGCTCGGCGAACAGCTGGGCCGGCACGTGCAGCTGGCCGGCGATGTGGTGGGCGCCGACGCGCTGGCCCGGGCCGAGGGGCTCACCGACGGCGACATCCTGCTGCTGGAGAACATCCGCTTCGACCCGCGTGAGACCAGCAAGGACGACGGCCAGCGGCTGGCCCTGGCACGGCAACTGGCCGAATTGGTCTCGCCGGGAGGCGCTTTCGTCTCCGACGGCTTCGGAGTGGTGCACCGTAAGCAGGCCTCGGTGTACGACGTTGCCACCCTGCTGCCGCACTACGCCGGCACGCTGGTGGACAAGGAGATACGGGTGCTTCAGAAGCTGACCAGCTCGACCAAACGCCCGTACGCGGTGGTGCTCGGCGGGTCGAAGGTGTCCGACAAGCTCGGTGTCATCGAGTCGCTGGCGACCAAGGCCGACAGCATCGTGATCGGTGGCGGCATGTGCTTCACTTTCCTTGCCGCCTACGGCCTTTCGGTCGGCACCTCACTGGTGGAGCCCGAGATGGTCGACACGTGTCGCAGGTTGTCGGAGACCTACGCCGACGTGCTCCGTCTTCCGGTGGACATTGTGGTGGCAGAGGAGTTCGCTGCGGACTCACCGCCGCAGACGGTGGCCGCGGACCGGATTCCCGAAGGCAAGGTGGGGCTGGACATCGGGCCGGAATCGGTCAAGCGGTTCTCCGCGCTGCTGTCCAATGCCGAAACCATCTTCTGGAACGGCCCGATGGGCGTCTTCGAGTTTCCCGCCTTCGCCGCCGGCACCAAGGGGATTGCCGAGGCGATCGCCGCCGCCACCGGCAAGGGCGCTTTCAGCGTGGTGGGCGGCGGTGACTCCGCGGCCGCGGTCCGTGCCCTCGGCATCCCGGAAGACGACTTCTCCCACATATCGACGGGCGGTGGCGCGTCGCTGGAATACCTTGAGGGCAAGACGCTTCCCGGCATCGAGGTCCTGGGTACGGCGCAGCCGACCGGAGGGGACTCGTGAGCCGCAAGCCGCTGATCGCCGGCAACTGGAAGATGAACCTCAACCACTTCGAGGCGATCGCACTGGTGCAAAAGATCGCGTTCGCGCTGCCGGACAAGTATTACGACAAAGTCGACGTCACGGTGCTGCCGCCGTTCACCAACCTGCGCAGCGTGCAAACCCTGGTCGACGGCGACAAGCTGCGGTTGACCTACGGCGGCCAGGACCTGTCCCAGCACGACGCGGGCGCCTACACCGGTGACATCAGCGGGGCGTTTCTGGCCAAGCTGGGCTGCGGCTTCGTCGTGGTCGGGCACTCCGAGCGGCGCACCTACCACAACGAGGACGACGCGCTGGTGGCGGCCAAGGCCGCGGCCGCGCTCAAGCACGAGCTCACCCCGATCGTGTGCATCGGCGAGCACCTTGAGGTCCGCGAGACCGGGGATCACGTCATCCACAACGTCGAGCAGTTGCGCGGCTCGTTGGCCGGGCTCTCCGCTGAGCAGATCGGCAACGTCGTCATCGCCTACGAGCCGGTCTGGGCGATCGGAACCGGACGGGTCGCCAGCGCGTCCGATGCTCAAGAGGTGTGCGCGGCGATCCGGTCGGAACTGGCCGCGCTGGCGTCGCCGCAGGTTGCCGACAGCGTGCGGGTGCTCTACGGCGGCTCGGTGAACGCCAAGAACATCGGCGACATCATCGCCCGCGACGACATCGACGGGGCGCTGGTGGGTGGGGCGTCCCTGGACGGCGAGCAGTTCGCGACGCTGGCTGCGATCGCCGCCGGGGGCCCGTTGCCCTAAGCCCGCCCAACCTGCTTGGGGCGCTGGACAACGAGCGAGTACTCGCGCGAGAGTACTCAAGTGTCGTCAATTCGGATCTTCATTTTGGCGGCGCTCGAGGAGCGCGGGCCGATGCATGGCCACCAACTTCGGCTGCTCGCCGAAGAGGAGCACGTGGGCCTGTGGACGCACATCACGGTCGGTGGCCTGTACGGCGCGATCAAGCGGCTGGCCGCCGAGGATCTCATCGAGGAACTTCGGGTCGAGCGCGCCGGCGCCTACCCGCAGCGGCAAGTATGGGCGATCACCGACGCCGGACGCGAGGCCGTCGGCGCTCTACGCCTTAAGGGCCTTACGCGAGATCGTGATCAAACCGGACCCTTTCGACCTGGTGATCACTCGGGTGCACCCAGACCACGTCGACGATTTGCCGACGATTCTGGAAGCCCGCATCGGATCGCTGAACGCCATGCTCACCGAATGGGAAGCGCACGCCGCCACCATCGACCGCTATCTGACCGCAGGGGAGAAGCTGGTGATGAAGCACCGGGCTGATCGGCTGCGCGCCGAAATTGCTTGGCACAATGAACTTTTGGAAATGTTACCCACGATCACAGCTGGGGAGCGATGAGACATGGGCGGTCCAACCACGAAAACCGTTGCCACCGAACGCCGTAACTGGTGGGCGCTGGCGGTGCTGCTGGTCGGCGCGTTCATGGCGTTGCTGGACACCACGATCGTCAACGTCGCCATTCCCACCATCCGCACCAATCTGGGGGGCGTCGAACGCCACGCTGTCGTGGATCGTTTCGGGCTACGCGCTGGCCTTCGGGCTGGCTTTGATACCGGCCGGCAGAGTGGGGGACCGGCTGGGACACAGATGGGTGTTCGTCGCCGGCTTGTCGCTGTTCACCGCCGCGAGTCTGGCGTGTGGCCCGGCCCATGACGACGCTCAGCTCATTGCTGCACGCGCGATCCAGGGCCTGGCGTGCGGCATGTTTTTCACGCCGATTACCGCCTTGATCCAGCTGATGTTCGCCGACCGGGCGCGGGCGCGCGCATTCGCGCTGATGGGAGCGACGATCGGCTTCTCCGTGGCGCTGGGACCGCTTGTCGGCGGCCTGATCATCGCGGCCTCGGGCGCGAACGGGGGCTGGCGGCTGGTGTTCGACGTCAACGTCCCGCTCGGCATGCTCGCGGTGATCGCCGCGGTGCTGCTTCCTCCGGCCGGGGCCGAAGATGGAAAGACTACGGCCGATTGGCCCGGCCTGGTGTTGCTGTCGGCGGGACTGGTCGCGTTGCTGACACCGCTGATCCAGGGGCAGCAGGAAGGCTGGCCGCTGTGGACTTATGCGTCGACGGCCGGGGCCGCCGCGCTACTGGCGCTGTTTGCGGGTTGGGAACGCCACGTCGAGACCAGCGGTGGTAATCCGCTCGCGCCGCCGCGATTGTTCGCTCGTGCCTCTTTCACCGGCGGGGTGCTGCTCGCGCTGGTGTATTTCGCGGCGTTCACCAGCATCTTCTTCACCATTGCGCTGCTGTGGCAGGCCGGCTTGGGCCACACGGCGCTGCAATCTGGCCTGGTGCTCACCCCGTTCGCGATCGGCTTGATCGCCGGAGCGTCGCAAAGTGACGCGTTGGCCGCGCGTTTCGGCCGCGCCGTGCTGGTGGCTGGGTTGGGCCTGGTGGCCCTGGGTATTACCGCGGTCTGGCTGGTGCTGGCGATGACGCCGTCGGCCGGGTTCAGCGACTGGCAACTGGTCGCGGCCGCTATTGACCGCGGGTGTCGGCAGCGGTCTTTTCATCGCACCCAACGTCGACTTCATCGTCGCGACCGTCGACCGGCAAGACGCCGGCGCGGCCAGCGGTGTGATCGGCACCGCCCAGCGCATCGGGAGCGCCATCGGAATCGCGATCATCGGCACCATCCTCTTCGGCACCCTCCGGTTCTCACCCGGTCCCAATGCGGTGGCCCTGGCGTTTGCTCATAGCGCCACCCTGGCGATGGCCGCCAGCGCCGGGCTCAGCGTCGCGGCATTCGCTCTCGTCTTTGCTTTGCCCAGGCGAGCCGAATAGGCGGCGCCGGTTACGGGCGATCGGGTCTTAACCGGTAAGCTGCCTGTCATGGAGTTGGCCCTGCAGATCACCCTGGTGGTCACCAGCATCCTGGTGGTGTTGCTGGTGCTGTTGCACCGCGCCAAGGGTGGCGGCCTGTCGACGCTGTTCGGCGGCGGTGTGCAGTCCAGCCTGTCCGGGTCGACGGTGGTCGAGAAGAACCTGGACCGGCTGACGCTGTTCATCACCGGCATCTGGCTGGTGTGCATCATCGGCATGGAGTTGTTGATCAAGTACCGCTGACCGGTCGGCGGGCGCACGACGCGGTCCGCACCGATACTGGGACGCATGGTCGAGGTTTCTGACACCGCCCTCGAACCGATCGGTGCCGTGCAGCGCACCCAGGTCGGTCGCGAGGCGACAGAGCCGATGCGCGCCGACATCAGGCTGCTGGGCACCATCCTGGGCGACACGGTGCGCGAGCAGAACGGTCGCGAGGTATTCCACCTGGTGGAACGCGCCCGGGTGGAGTCGTTTCGGGTGCGGCGCTCGGAGATCGACCGGGCCGAGATGGCGCGCATGTTCAAGGGCATCGAGATCGGCCGGGCGATCCCGGTCATCAGGGCGTTCAGCCACTTCGCGCTGCTGGCCAACGTGGCCGAAGACATCCACCGGGAGCGCCGACACGCGATTCGCGTCGCCGCCGGTGAGCCACCGCAAGACAGTAGCCTGGCCGCAACCTATGCGAAACTCGATGGCGCACAGCTAGATTCGGCCACTATCGCCGAAGCGTTGCAGGGCGCTCTGGTCTCCCCGGTGATCACCGCCCATCCCACCGAGACCCGTCGACGCACCGTCTTCGTCACCCAGCACCGGATCACGCAGTTGATGCGGCTGCACGCCGAGGGACACACCGAAACCGACGCCGGCCGCAACATCGAAGCGGAGTTGCGCCGCCAGGTCCTCACGCTCTGGCAGACCGCGCTCATCCGGTTGTCCCGATTGCAGATCACCGACGAGATCGAAGTGGGGCTGCGGTACTACCCCGCCGCCTTCTTCAAGGTGGTCCCCCAAGTGAACGCCGAGGTGCGCGACGCGTTGCGGGCTCGCTGGCCCGACGCCGGACTGCTGGCCGGACCCATCCTGCAACCCGGCTCCTGGATCGGCGGTGACCGCGACGGCAATCCGAATGTGACCGCCGACGTGGTGCGGCTGGCCACCGGCAGCGCCGCGTTCACCGCGCTGGCACACTATCTGGCCGAACTGACCGCTCTCGAGCAGGAGTTGTCGATGTCGGCGCGGCTCGTCTCCGTCTCCCCGCAGCTGGCCGAACTGGCCGAGGGCTGCCGGGAAGTGGCGCGTGCCGACGAGCCGTACCGGCGGGCGGTGCGGGTAATCCGGGCTCGGCTCACCGCGACCGCCGCCCAGATCCTGGACTGGCGACCGCAGCACGAGCTCGACCTGGGCCTGGCACCGTATCCCACTTCGGGCCAACTGCAGGCCGACCTCGACACGATCGATGCGTCACTACGGGCCCACGGCAGTGCGCTGCTGGCCGACGACCGGCTGGCCCTGCTACGAGAAGGCGTGCGAGTCTTCGGGTTTCACCTATGCGGGCTGGACATGCGGCAGAACTCCGATGTGCACGAAGATGTGGTCGCCGAACTGCTGGCGTGGGCAGGGGTGCATCCGGACTACCGCTCACTGCCTGAAGAGCAGCGGGTGGCGCTGCTGGCGGGCGAATTGAGCACCCGGCGCCCACTGGTCGGCGATCGCGGCCAATTGTCCGAGCTGGCCCGCGGCGAGCTGGGCGTCGTCCGGGCCGCCGCCGAGGCCGTCGAACGCTACGGCCCCGCCGCGGTGCCCAACTACGTCATCTCCATGTGCCGCTCGGTTTCCGACGTCCTCGAGGCTGCCATCCTGCTGAAGGAAGCCGGCCTGTTGGACGCCTCCGGGCCGAAACCCTACTGCCCAGTGGGTATCTCGCCGCTCTTTGAGACGATCGCCGACCTGCATCACGGCGCGGCCATCATGCAGGCGATGTTGGAGCTTCCGCTGTACCGCGCGGTCGTCGACGCTCGAGGCGGATGCCAAGAAGTGATGCTGGGTTACTCCGACTCGAACAAAGACGGCGGCTACCTGGCGGCCAACTGGGCGGTCTACCGCGCCGAGCTGGCCCTGGTCGAAGCGGCCCGCAAGGCCGGAGTTCGGTTGCGGCTGTTCCACGGTCGTGGCGGTACCGTCGGCCGCGGCGGCGGCCCCAGTTACCAAGCCATCCTGGCGCAACCGCCGGGCGCGGTGAACGGCTCGCTGCGCCTCACCGAGCAGGGTGAGGTGATCGCCGCCAAATACGCCGAACCGCAGACTGCGCGGCGCAACCTGGAGAGCCTGGTGGCCGCCACGCTGGAATCGACGCTGCTGGATGTCGAAGGGCTGGGGGATGCCGCGGAGCCGGCCTATGCGGTGCTGGACGAAGTGGCCGCTCTCGCCCAGCGCGCTTACGTCGAATTGGTGCACGACACACCGGGTTTCGTCGAATACTTCATGGCCTCCACTCCGGTCAGCGAGATTGGGTCGCTGAATATCGGCAGCCGGCCGACATCACGCAAACCCACCGCCTCGATTGCCGACCTGCGCGCCATCCCGTGGGTGCTCGCCTGGAGTCAGTCACGGGTGATGCTCCCCGGTTGGTACGGCACCGGATCGGCGTTCGAGCAGTGGATCAAGTCCGGCCCCGAAAGTGAAACCGAACGGATACTGGTGCTGCGCGACCTATACCAGCGGTGGCCGTTCTTTGCCAGCGTGCTGTCTAACATGGCGCAGGTTCTGGCCAAGAGTGATCTCGGCCTCGCGGCCCGTTACGCCGAACTGGTGGCCGACGAAGCGTTGCGGCGGCGCGTTTTCGACAAGATCGTCGACGAACACCAGCGCACCATCGCCATGCACAAGCTCATCACCGGCCAAGACGACCTGCTCGCCGACAATCCCGCCCTGGCCCGCTCGGTGTTCAACCGCTTCCCGTACCTTGAGCCACTGAACCACCTGCAGGTGGAGTTGCTGCGCCGCTACCGCTCCGGCGACGACGACGAACTGGTGCAACGGGGCATCCTGCTGACGATGAACGGATTGGCCAGCGCCCTGCGAAATAGCGGGTAATCGCCCGGCCAACCCCTGGGTTAATCCGGCCGCGCGCAGATTCCTGCGCCAATACGCTGGCCTCGATGGGTGCGTCTGGGCCGCCGCTTTGGCTACTGGTGCTTGCTGTCATCGCCGTCGCCGTTGTGATCGCGGTGGGCTGCATCAGCGTGGCGAACGCACGTTGCGCGGCATCGGCAGAGAACACAATCCGACGATGTCGCCGTTCATCGCCATCGTCGCGCTCGTCTACGGCGCTCTGCTGGGATTCACGGTGGTCGTCGCCTGGCAACAGTTCTCCTCCACCGAGTCGATCGTCGCCAACGAGGCGTCGGCGCCGACGACGATGTACCGGCAGACCGTCGCCGTGCCCGAACCGGAGCGCACACAAATTCACCAGCTGCTGCGTAAGTACGCGACCGCGCTGACTCCCGACCCGGACAAGCAGACCAGCGACGACGCCATCGGTAATGCAAGAGCCGGCATCACCCAGATGTACCGCATCATCGGCGGTCAAACCTCCTAGTGTCGCGTCGAGCTCGGTCAAAGCCGAATTCCTCAACCAGTTAACCGTTTTGGCTTCTGACCGTACCCAGCGCATCGTCGATACCCGGCCGCGCATGCCCGCACTGCTCTGGGCGGCAGTGGTTTTCGGTGCCATCGTCTTGGTCAAGCTGATGGGTTTCCTGCGCCTGGGCAGCACCACCGGGCACGCAATAGTTTCCAGCGCGATCGCAGTTCTACTCGGATTGCTGCTGTGCATCGTCTTCTCGTTCGACCATCCATTTGCCGCCGAGCGCAAACTCACCTCGGGCCGTTCCAGCATCCTCTGGAGGTGTTCGACGCGGTCGACCGCGGGACATAGGAAGCGACATCGAAACCGGGACGGTTCAGTCAATAGCGGGTAGAGTTTGGTTGCTACACCTAGCGAAGTGTGCCTGCGGCAAGAGGCAACATAATGAGGAACGTCGAGATCGTCGCCATCGTCGCGATTTCCACTGTCTTCACGACGGTTCTCGACACCGTTGCTGGATTTGCCGCGCGCGCAGACGATCTCGGAAGTGTCGTGTACAGCGGCGTCAACCGGCTTCGCCAAACGTGCGGGGTGATCGGCGACGACCCGCGTTTGCAGGTAGCGGCGCAGCGGCACGCCAACGACATGCTGACGAACGGGGTGAACGGCCATATCGGTTCGGACGGCTCCTCCCCGCAGGCACGGATGGCGGACGCGGGGTACTCGCGGGCCGGCTCCACCGGTGAGGTCGTCTACTGGGGCACCGGATCGGCGGCGGCTCCCAATGTGGCCCTCGACTTGTGGATGCAAAGTCCTGCACACCGAGCGGTCATTTTGAACTGCGCATTTACCGCGGGCGGCTTCGCCACCGCCTCCGACGGCAACAAAATGACCGCGGTCGGTGACTTCGCGGCTCCCTAATACGGTGCGGGCGAAGCTGTTTGGGATAGGGGCGGCGCCGTAGCGTTAGCGTGCCGTACGGTTGCGCAGCCGGTCCAGCATGCCGCGCACGGCGTGCTCGGTGGCCGACAGCGGGGACAACATCGTCTCGCCCACCTTCACCATGTCCTCGATCCGGACGACGCTGGCCTCCATGGGTTCGACCAGCACGATCAACCGCCGCGCGAGATCATCCAGGCTGGACAGCGTGCCGTCCAAGTGATCGAGTCCGCTTTCCATGCGTTCCACCGTGGCGTTCAAGGCGGAACGGGAGCTGTTGAGCTCCTTCATGGTCTTGCTCAAACCGTCGAGGACGTCTTCGACATGCTCCACGTTTTGTCGGCGTTCAACGCGGCCTGGGTGAGGGTCTTGATCCGGCTTCGCTCTTGTCCGCCGCGCACGGTTCTGTCTGCCATGACGGTCATTATCGCGCGTATCGGTCAACGCGGAAGCTTGGCCGCCGCCTCCTCGTCGAGCAGCCACAGCGTGGTCTCTTGCCCAATCGCCCCGGCGGCGGGCACCGACACCGGTGGTGCACCTCCGATGGCAGCGGCCACCGCGTCGGCCTTGGAACCGCCGGACACCATCAGCCACACCTCGCGAGAACGCTGAACGGCCGGCAGCGTCAAGGTGATTCGTTGCGGCGGCGGTTTGGGGGAGTCTTCGACCGGCACCACCATACGCGCGGTTTCCAGCACGGCAGGAGTGTCCGGGAACAGCGAGTTGATGTGGCCCTCTGGTCCCATACCCAGCAGGTGGACATCAAAATTCGGTACCTGCTGGCCCGGTTCGGCGTTGGCGGCCAGCAACTGTTCGTAGGCCAGCGCCGCCGCGGCGATATCGGTGCCGAACTCACCGTCACTGGCCGGCATCGCGTGCACATGGCTGGACGGGATGTCGATCCGATCCAGCAGCGCCGCCCGCGCCTGCTTGTCGTTGCGCTCGTCGTCGTCTTCCGGGACGTAGCGTTCGTCGCCCCAGAACAGATGGACCTTCGACCAGTCGATCTGCCGTTCATCGGTGCCGAGTGCCTCGAGCAACCCGATGCCGTTACTGCCGCCGGTGAGCACGATGAGTGCCCGGCCCCGGGCCGCCGCGGCGGCCCGAATGGCATCGGTCAGTCGCGTCGCGGCGGCCGCGACCAGGGCCTGGCTTTCCGGGAAGACCTCGACAACGGTGCTCACACGTACTGCACCTTCTTGATGCCTTCCAGCGCTGTCAGGTAGATCTCGTCCGCATCCAGCCGGCGCAGGTCCTCGGCCAGGCATTCACCGGTTTCCCTGCGCGCCAAGGGAACCAGGGCCTCGGGCCTGGCTGTCCGGCTCAGCGTGGCGGTCCTGCCATGCTGCGGCCGGCTCAAGACGATCGTCTCGCTCTTGCGTACCAGCTCCACTTTGAGATCGCCCACCGCCCGGCGCACCGGACCATCGATTCGGCTGGCCAGCCAACCCGCCAGGATGTCGAGGGCGGGCTCGGTCTTCAGGCCGGAAACCAGCGCCGACTCGAGCGGTTCGTGCGGCGGCTGGTCGACGGCAGAGGTCAGCAGCGCGCGCCAGTAGGTGATGCGCGCCCAGCACAGGTCGGTGTCGCCGTCGGTGTATCCGGGCAGGCGGCTCTTGATCGCCGACAACGGATCGACGCCGTTGGTGGCGTCGGTGATGCGCCGGATCGCCAACTTGCCCAGCGGGTCTTCGGCGGGCTTGTCCGGGGCGATGTCGGGCCACCACGCCACCACCGGGATGTCGGGCAGCAGAAAGGGAATGACCACGCTCGACGCGTGCCCGGCCAGCAGCCCGGACAGATTCAGAATCACCACTTCACTGGCGCCGGTGTCGCCGCCCGAGCGCAATTGCGCGTCCAGGCGCGGGGCGTCAGCATACGGGTCGCCCCGCATCGTCACAATGATCCGGGCGGGGTGTTCGTGGCTGGCATCGTTGGCGGCCTTGAGCGATTCCTCCAGCACGTCCTCATTGTCGGGCGCGATGATCAGCGTCAGCACCCGCCCCATCGTGATGGCACCGGCCTTCTCGCGTAGCTCACTGAGTTTCTTGTTGATCGCCGTGGTGGTGGTGTCGGGCATATCGACGATCATCGGCGCCACTCCTCAGCATCGCTGCGCTCTGCATCGTCGCCGGCGCGGATCACGGCCGCCGCCATTCCCGGCCGGTGCGGCGCAGCATCTCGAACGCCGACTCCGGTCCCCAGGTGCCGGCCTCATAGGGCTCGGGCTTGCCGTGGGCAGCCCAGTTCTCGAGGACGGGATCTAGTATCTCCCAAGCCAATTCGACCTCCTCGTTAACCGGGAACAGGGACGGCTCGCCGAGCAGCACATCCAGGATCAGCTGTTCGTAAGCTTCGGGTGACTCTTCGGCGAACGCCGATCCGTAGGAGAAGTCCATGTTGACGTCACGGACCTCCATCGCGGTGCCCGGAACCTTGGACCCGAACCGCAACGTGGTGCCTTCGTCCGGCTGGATGCGGATGACCATGGCGTTGGCGCCCAGTTCGTCGGTCATCGTGGCGTCGAACGGCAGGTGTGGCGCCTTCTTGAAGATCACTGCGATCTCGGTCACCCTGCGGCCCAGGCGTTTACCGGTTCGCAGGTAGAACGGCACGCCGGCCCAGCGTCGGGTGTCCACCTCCAGCGTGATGGCCGCGAAGGTCTCGGTGGTGGACTCCGGGGAGAACCCTTCCTCGTCGAGCAGCCCGACGACTTTCTCCCCGCCCTGCCACCCGGCGGTGTATTGGCCGCGGCTGGTGGTCTCATCGAGCGGTTCGGCGAGCTGCGTCGCCGAGAGCACCTTGATCTTCTCGGTTTGCAGCGCCGACGGGTTGAAGCTGACCGGCTCCTCCATAGCGGTCAGCGCCAGCAACTGCATGAGGTGGTTCTGAATGACGTCGCGAGCGGCGCCGATGCCGTCGTAGTAGCCGGCCCGGCCGCCCAGCCCGATGTCCTCGGCCATAGTGATCTGCACGTGGTCGACGTAGTGCGAGTTCAAGATCGGGTCGAACAACTGGTTGGCGAAGCGCAGCGCCAGGATGTTGCGCACTGTCTCCTTGCCCAGGTAGTGGTCGATCCGGAACACCGACTCCTCCGGAAAGACGGCGTTGACCGCCGTGTTCAGCTCTTGTGCGCTTTTCAGATCATGACCGAACGGCTTCTCGATGACCACCCGGCTCCACCTGTCGCCCTGCGGGCGGGCCAAACCGGACTTGTGCAGCTGCTCGCACACCACCGGAAACGCATTGGGTGGGATCGCGAGGTAAAAGGCATGGTTGCCGCCGGTGCCGCGCTCGGCATCGAGCTTTTCCAGCGTCTCGGCCAACCGGGCGAACGCCCGCTCGTCATCGAAAGCGCCCGGCACAAAACGGAATCCCTCGGCCAGCCGCTCCCAGTTCTCCTCGCGGAACGGTGTGCGGCAGTGGTCCTTGACGGCTTGGTAGACCACCTTGCGGAAATCCTGGGTTTCCCAGTCCCGGCGGGCGAAGCCCACCAGGGAAAAGGTAGGCGGCAGCAGTCCGCGATTGGCCAGGTCGTAGATCGCCGGCATCACCTTCTTGCGGGCCAGGTCGCCGGTGACGCCGAAAATCACCATGCCGCATGGCCCGGCGATCCGAGGCAGCCGCTTATCCTCTTTGTCTCGCAACGGGTTTTGCCACTGCGGGGCGCCGCCGCGGGCGCCCACCTTGGAGTTCGCGGGGCTCATTTGGCGGCGGAACCCAGCTGCTTCTGCGTTTCGTCGAGCAGCTCGGTCCAGGACTTGACGAACTTCTCCACGCCTTCGTTCTCCAGCACCACGAACACGTCGGTCAAGTCGATCCCGACCGCCGCCAGCTCGTCGAACACCTCCTGGGCGGCCGCGGCGGCTCCGCTGACCGTGTCACCCTTGATGACGCCGTGGTCGGCGACGGCGTCGATGGTCTTTTCCGGCATGGTGTTCACCGTGTTCGGCGCGACCAGTTCGGTGACGTAGAGGGTGTCGGAGTAGTCGGGGTTCTTGACACCGGTCGACGCCCACAGCGGGCGCTGCACCCGGGCTCCGTCGCCCTTGAGCGACTCGTAACGGTCGCCGCCTTCAAAGGCTTCCTGGTAGGCCGCATAGGCCAGCCGGGCGTTGGCCACACCAGCCTGGCCGCGCAACGCCAGCGCCTCCTCGGTGCCGATCTTCTCCAGGCGCTTGTCGACTTCGGTGTCCACTCGGGACACGAAAAACGATGCCACCGAATGGATCTTGGACAGGTCGTGACCCGCCTCGCGGGCTCTCTGTAAGCCGTCCAGGTAGGCGTCCATCACCTGACGGTGCCGCTCGACGGAGAAGATCAAGGTGACGTTGACCGAAATCCCTTCCGCAAGAACGGAAGTGATGGCGGGGATGCCGGCCTTGGTCGCCGGGACCTTGATGAACAGGTTCGGCCGGTCGACGATCTTCCACAGCTCGACGGCTTGGGCGGTGGTCTTGTCGGTCTCGGCGGCCAGGCGCGGGTCGACCTCGATTGACACCCGGCCGTCGACGCCGTCGGAGGCTTCCCACTGCGGCCGCAGCACGTCGCAGGCGTTGCGGACGTCGTCGGTGGTGACGGTCCGGATCGTGGCGTCCACGTCGGCGCCGCGCTCGGCGAGTTCGGTGATCTGGGCGTCGTAGGTGTCGCTGTCGGCGAGCGCCTTCTGGAAGATCGACGGGTTGGTCGTCACGCCGACAACACTTTTGGTGTCGATCAGCTCCTGAAGGTTGCCCGATTGCAGCCGTTCCCGCGACAAGTCATCCAGCCAAACGGAGACTCCGGCGGCGCTCAACGCCGCCAGGTTAGGGTTCTGACTGGTCATGTGAATCACCCTTTCTCAGTTATCCACTACCTGTTCCGCGGCGGCGGCGACGGCCTCTGCGGTGAAACCGAATTCACGGAACAACGTTTTGTAGTCGGCGGATTCGCCGTAGTGCTCGATCGAGACGATCCTGCCGGTGTCACCGACGAGCTTGTGCCAGGACTGCGCGACGCCGGCCTCGACGGCCACCCGCGCCGACACCGACGGGGGCAGCACGCTGTTGCGGTAGTCATCGGGCTGGGACTCGAACCATTCCACGCACGGCATGGACACCACCCGCGCGACAATGTCCTTGTCGGCCAATAACTTCTGCGCCTCGACCGCGAGCTGAACCTCCGAGCCGGTGGCGATCAACACGACATCGGGCTCGTCGCCGCCGGCGTCGCCAAGGATGTACCCGCCCTTAGTCACGCCCTCGTAGTTGGTGCCCTCAAGCACCGGCACGCCTTGACGGGTCAGGATCAGCCCGACCGGGCCGCTGCCGTTGCCGCGGGCCAGAACCGTGCGCCAGGCGTAGGCGGTTTCGTTGGCGTCGGCCGGGCGCACCACCGACAGCTTGGGGATGGCGCGCAGCGCCGCAAGGTGCTCGATGGGCTGATGGGTCGGACCGTCCTCGCCGAGCCCGATCGAGTCGTGGGTCCACACGTAGATGGTGTCGATGTCCATCAGCGCGGCCAGCCGCACGGCGGGACGCATGTAGTCAGAGAACTGCAAGAACGTGCCGCCGTAGGCCCGGGTGGGTCCGTGTAGCACGATGCCGGACAAGATGGCGCCCATCACGTGCTCGCGAATCCCGAAATGCAGGGTGCGGCCATACCAGTGCGCGGTGTAGTCCTTGGTCGAAATGGACGGCGGCCCAAAGGAATCGACGCCCTTCATGGTCGTGTTGTTGCTGCCCGCCAGGTCCGCCGAACCGCCCCACAACTCCGGCAGTTTCGGGCCCACCGCAGACAGCACCTCACCGGACGCCGCGCGAGTGGCCAGGGCTTTGGATCCGGGCTCCCAATAAGGAATGTCGGCGTCCCAGCCCTCGGGCAACTCCTCGGCGGTCAACCGGTCCAGCAGCGCCTTGCGGTCGGGTTCCCGCTGGGCCCAGGCGTCGAAATCCTCCTGCCACTTCTCGTGGGCTTCCTTGCCCCGGTCCACCAGCTTGCGGGTGTGGGCGATGACCTCGTCGCGCACCTCGAAGGTCTTGTCCGGATCGAAGCCGAGGATTTTCTTGACGGCGGCCACCTCTTCCTCACCGAGCGCGGCGCCGTGCGCCTTGCCGGTGTTCATCAGGTTGGGCGCCGGATAGCCGATGATGGTGCGCAATTCGATGAACGACGGCCGGTCGGTGACGGCCTTGGCGTTGGCGATGGCCTCTTCGATCCCGACGACGTTCTCGCCGCCCTCCACCCGCTGCACGTGCCAGCCGTAGGCCTCATAGCGCGCGGCCGTGTCCTCGCACAGTGCGATGTTGGTGTCGTCCTCGATCGAAATCTGATTGTGGTCGTAGAACACGATGAGGTTGCCCAGCTGCTGCACGGCGGCTAGCGAGGAGGCTTCCGAGGTGACGCCTTCTTCGATGTCGCCGTCCGAGGCGATCACATAGATGAAGTGATCGAACGGACTGGTGCCTTCGGCGGCGTCCGGATCAAACAGGCCCCGCTCGTAGCGCGATGCCATCGCCATGCCCACCGCCGACGCGAGTCCCTGGCCGAGCGGGCCGGTGGTGATCTCAACGCCCTTGGTGTGCCGAAACTCCGGGTGCCCGGGCGTTTTCGACCCCCAGGTGCGCAGCGACTCGATGTCTGACAACTCCAGGCCGAAGCCGCCCAGGTAGAGCTGGATGTAAAGGGTCAGGCTGCTGTGCCCGCAGGACAGGACGAACCGGTCGCGGCCCAGCCAGTAGGTGTCGGTGGGATCATGACGCATCGTCCGCTGGAACAGGGTGTAAGCCAGCGGCGCCAAGCTCATCGCCGTTCCGGGATGCCCGTTGCCAACCTTTTGGACCGCGTCAGCGGCCAGCACCCGAATCGTGTCGACGGCGGCCGAGTCGATCTCGGACCAGTCGTCGGGGAGGTGAGGTTGGGTCAGCGTAGAGATCTCTTCGAGTGTGGTCACAGACTCAGTCCTTGGGGTCATCGAGCTGATCAGTCCACCCTAATGCGGGAGGGCCGGCTCTTGCAGTGCAGGATTCGGGTACCCATTGCCGGCCGAGGTGAAAATACGCGTTAGTCGCCTGCCCTTTGCGAACTGGTCGGAAATCTGGGAGAAATCTGGGTGAATGGACCCTGCGGGCGGGACACTGAGGGCACCCGGTCTACCATCGTGCGTAGTAGATGCTGCGCGCTGCTGCGACCCCAAGGAGTTGTTTGCGTGAGCGTTCGCGGGCGCGTCGCGCCGAGCCAAGTGCAGACCCGACTTCCGGGCCGGGTACGCGGGACGGTGCTGGCTTACCTGGCGCTCACCAAGCCTCGGGTCATTGAACTGTTGCTGGTCACCGCGATACCGGCGATGCTGCTCGCCCACCGCGGCACGGTGAACCCGCTGCTGATCGCCGACACCTTGATCGGCGGCATGCTGGCGGCCGGGGGAGCCAACACGCTCAACTGTGTGGCCGACGCCGACATCGACAAGGTGATGAAGCGGACCGCGCGCCGGCCGCTGGCCCGCGCGGCGGTGCCGACGCGAAATGCCTTGGTGCTCGGGCTGGTGCTCACCATCAGCTCGTTCTTCTGGTTGTGGTGGACGACGAACTTGTTGTCGGGGCTGCTGGCGCTGGCCACGGTCGCGTTCTACGTGTTCGTCTACACACTGTTGCTCAAGCGCCGCACGTCCCAGAACGTGGTGTGGGGCGGAGCGGCAGGATGCATGCCGGTGATGGTCGGCTGGTCGGCGGTCACCGGGACGATCGGTTGGCCCACGTTGGCGATGTTCGCGGTCATCTTCTTCTGGACGCCGCCGCACACCTGGGCGCTGGCGATGCGCTACAAGGACGACTACATAGCGGCCGGGGTTCCGATGCTGCCGGCCGTGGCGACCGAGCGTCAGGTCACCAAGCAGATCTTGATCTACGCCTGGTTGACAGTGGCTGCGACGCTGGTGCTGGCGCTGGCGGCCGGCTGGTTATACGCGGCGGTCGCCGTGGTTGCTGGAGTGTGGTTCTTGGTGATGGCTCATCAGCTGTACGCCGGCGTGCGGGCCGGCGAGCCGGTCAAGCCGCTGCGGTTGTTCTTGCAGTCCAACAACTACCTGGCCGTGGTGTTCTGCGCGCTGGCGGTCGACTCGGTGGTGTCGCTGCCGACGTTGCTCTAAGGTGGGCACATCGTCGACCCCGTCCCGCGCCGGGACGTCTGTGGCAGATGTGACCGGCGCCGCCGCCCGACCCTTCAGGGCAGCAGCACTATCGAGCCCGTCGTCTTGCGGCCCTGCAGGTCCTGATGGGCGCGGGCCGCTTCGGCCAGTGGATAGCGTCCGCCGACTTCGACTTTGAGCGTGCCGCTGGAGATCGCATCGAACAATTCGCCGGCCCGCCAGTTGAATTCCTCGCCGGTGCGCAGGAAGTGTGCCAGCGACGGCCGGGTCAGATACACCGAGCCGGCGGCATTGAGGCGCTGCGGGTCAAACGGTGGGACGGGTCCGCTGGACGCGCCGAACAGCGCCAGCGTGCCGCGGACCGCCAGGCTGGCCAGGCTCGCGTCGAACGTGGTGGCGCCGACTCCGTCGTACACCGCGGCCACGCCGGCGCCGTCGGTGAGCCCCCTAATTTGCTCGCCGAACTTCGCCGCGTCGTCGGGGTAGGAGAGCACTTCGGCCGCGCCGGCGTCCCTAGACATCCGCGCCTTCTCCGGAGTCGACACGGTGGTGATCACCCGGGCGCCCAGGGAGGTGGCCCACTGCGTGAGAATCAACCCGACGCCGCCAGCGCCCGCATGCACCAATATCGTGTCTCCGCCTTTCACCGGATACACCGACTTCACCAAGTAGTGCGCGGTCAGACCCTTCAGCATCACCGAGGCCGCCACCTCGGCCGTCACGCCGTCCGGCACCTTCGCGGTCAAAAATGCTGGGGCCGTGCAGAATTCGGCGTAAGCGCCGGACGCGGCAGCGGTGCCGACCCGGTCACCCTCGCGCAGGCTCTCAACTCCCTCGCCCGCCGCCACGACGGTTCCGGATGTTTCGGTGCCGAGGATGAACGGCAACTCTCGCGGATACTGCCCGGAGCGGAAGTAGGTGTCGATGAAGTTGACGCCGATTGCCTCGGCCTTGATGAGAACCTGGCCCGGCCCCGGGGTGGGTTGGGGCGTTTCGACGTAGCGCAGGACTTCGGGGCCACCGGTTTCGCGGACTTCGATTGCGTGCATGTGCTTATCATGCCCGGAAATGAAGCTCGCGCGACCGGACGTCTTCCATCCCCGCATCGTGCTGGCGGGGTGCCCGCACAATGTCGCCGGCGACCCCGACGACGCGGGGCTGGTGGCCGCGCTGCGCCATCGCGGGCTGCACGCTCGCTGGTTGTCCTGGGACGACCCGCAGACCGCCGGCGCGGATCTGGTGATCCTGCGGGCCGCCCGCGACTACGCCGAGCGCCTCGACGAGTTTCTGGCCTGGACGAAAAGCGTGACCAATCTGCTGAACCCGCCCGGCATCGTGGCGTGGAACCTCGACGAGCGGCATCTGCAGGACCTCGCGGATGCCGGCGTGCCGGTCCTGCACCGCGGGCCCGCTCAGGCGGCGCTGATCTTTCTGCAAGGCCAGCAGTCGCACGCCTTCACCGGCACGCGGCCGGTCGAGCCGGAATTCGACGTCTGGGACGTGGGTTACGCCGCCATCGCGGCGGCCGCCGACCACGTCGGCATCGAGGCGCGCGAGCTGCTGTACGCGCGTGTCGACGTGCACGGCGGACCCGGCGAGGCGCGGCTGGTGGGACTCGATCTGGTCGCGCCGTCGCTGGGGTGGCGGCTGTTGGATGCGGACACCCGGGATCGCGCTCAGCGCCAGTTCGCCCTCGGCGTCGAGTCAGCCTGTGAGCGGCTCGGGCTGGGTCCGCTCTCGCATCGACGCCCATAGCGCGGCGGTCGCCGCGGTGCATGCCGCGGCCCCTGCGACGTGCAGTGCGACCAGCGCGGCCGGCACGCCGGTGAAGTATTGAGCGGTGCCGACGGCGGCTTGCGCGCATACCAGGGCGAGCAGCACACCCAGGCGCAGCAGGATGGCCCGGGCGGCGCGCACCGCCAGCAGCCCGAAGCCCAGCCCGACCAGCAGCGCCATGTAGGCCACCAGCAGCGACGAGTGCGCGTGCACCAGGGTGGCCACCTCGACCTTGAGTCGGGGCACCGTGCGGGTGGGACTGCGGTCGCCGGCGTGCGGGCCGGCGGCTGTCACCAGCGTGCCGGTGACCAGCACGGCAGCCAGGTTCAGCCCGGCCAGCGCGGTCAGTGCGCGCAGCGGGGTGGTCACTCGGTCGTTCACGACTCCGTCGTCGGGCTCGCCGATCTTGACGTAGAGCAGCACCGACAGCCACACCATCGCCATCGACGTCAGCAAATGGATGGCCACCGTCCACCACAGCAGCCCGGTGCGCACGGTGATGCCGCCGATCACCGCCTGCACCACCGTCGACACCGGCATCAGCCACGCGTAGACCAGCACCTCCGGCCGGCGCCGTGCCCGCGTCACGGCGAGGACGGCCAGCGTGGCAGTGATCACCACCGCGAAGGTGATCATCCGATTGCCGAATTCGACGGCCTGGTGGATGCGCGGCACCTCGGCGTGGGCCACCGGGGTGAAGCTCCCCGGAAAGCACTGCGGCCAGGTGGGGCAACCGAGTCCGGACGCAGTGACGCGGACGATCGCGCCGGTGACGGCGATCCCGCCCTGGGTGAGGATCACCAGCGCGGCGACTAAGCGCTGGGCGCGCAGGCTGGGGTTGGGCAGCAGGTCCACCAACCGTCGCAGCGTTCGTCCAGGCACCGCCCGATGGTAAGCCACCGAAAACTACACCCTGTAGTACGGCCCATGCGTCGCGAAACTTAAACCATTGCGACCCTCAGCGGCGTGTCGGGTGCGTGGTTTAAGTGTCGGAAGCCGGCGACCACTCGGGTGACGCGGAACCAGCGGAGCGGGCCAGCGCCGCGGCCTGGCGGGGGTCAGGTGAAGCGGAACCAGCGCCGCGCGGCCAGCGCGGCCAGCGCCCCCCAGATCGCCAGGACGACGATCCCGAACCAGTCCACCGACAGGGTCATCGCCTGGGACAGCGCCTCGGTGAGCGCTCCTGACGGGGTGAGCCGCGCTGCCCACTTGACGGCGGTCGGGATCATCCGGCTTTCCAGGGTCAGCGCGCCCAGGCCGGCGAAGACGAACCACATCAGGTTGGCGACCGCGAGCACGATCTCGGCCCGCAGGGTGCCGCCGAGCAACAGCCCGAGAGCCGCGAACGTTGCCGTGCCCAGCGCGATGACCGCCGCACCCAGCAGCAGGGCCGCCGCGGCCGGCCGCCAGCCCAACGCAAAGCCGATGGCGCCCAACAGGATTGCCTGCAAGAAGACCACGGTGACCACGGCTAGCGATTTCCCGGCGATGATGCCCCAGATTGGCAGCGGGGTGGCGCCCAGGCGTTTGAGCGCGCCGTAGCGGCGATCGAAGGCGACCGCGATCGCCTGCCCGGTGAAGGCGGTGGAGATCACGGCGAGGGCCATGATCGGCGGCACGAACGTGGCCGCGCGGTTGTGGCCGAAGTTGCCAAACGGCAAAAGGGTGAGCCCGACCAGCAGGGTGATCGGGATGAACATGGTCAGCAGCAGCTGTTCGCCGTTGCGCAGCAGCAGCTTGAGCTCCAGGCCGTACTGCGCGGCGAGCATCCGCGGAACGGCGTTGGGCCGCGGGTCGGGGGTGAAGGTCCCGGCGGGAAAGACTTCCGTCATTGCCGTAACTTTCTTCCGGTCAGGTCGAGGAACACGTCCTCGAGGCTGCGTTGCTCGACCCGCATGTCGGTGGCCAGCACGTCGATCTGCGCGCACCACGCCGTGACGGTCGCCAGCACCTGTGGGTCGACCGGTCCTTCGACCAGGTACTTGCCCACGGTCACCTCCGTGGCCTTGTAGTCCTCCGGCAGGGCCGCGGCCAAGAGTGTCAGATCGAGTCGCGCCGGCGCGCTGAACCGCAACTGGTCTTTGGCGCCGGTGCGCATCAGTTCGCTCGGTGTGCCCGCGGCCACGGTCTTCCCGTGGTCGATGATGACGATCCGGTCGGCGAGCTCTTCGGCCTCCTTGAGCTGGTGGGTGGTCAGCACCACCGCCACACCGTCGCGGCGCAGCGCGTTGATCAGGTCCCACACCAGCAGGCGGGCATGGGCGTCCATGCCCGCGGTGGGTTCGTCGAGGAATACCAGTTCGGGACGGCCGACGAGCGCGCAAGCCAGCGCAAGTCGCTGTTGCTGCCCGCCGGAAAGGCGTCGATACGTGGTCCGGGCCGCGTCGGTCAGCCCCAACGTGTCCAAGAGCCACGCCGGGTCGAGGGGGTCGGCGGCGTAAGCGGCCACCAGGTTCAGCATCTCGCCGGCGCGTGCCGCAGGGTAGCCGCCGCCGCCCTGCAACATCACCCCGATGCGGGCGCGCAACCGGGCGTTGTCGGCGATCGGATCCAGCCCGAGCACCCGGATCGTGCCGGCGTCCGGCCGCACGAAGCCCTCGCACATTTCGACCGTCGTGGTCTTGCCGGCGCCGTTGGGGCCGAGCAGCGCCAGCACCTCGGCGGCATGTACATTCAAGTCGAGATCGCTGACGGCCGTGGTGGACCCGTAGTGCTTGCTCACTCCGCGCAGCCGCACGACCGTTTCGGGTGGTGCGGGAGCGTCCGGGAGCGAGCTCACGTGGAATCAGCGTAGGCGTCAGGTACCGCCGCCGGCGCAGCGGCCTGAACGGGATCCGGGGCCGCGGCCGTGTCGACGGCGGCCTGTCCGTTTGGTGGTGGCGGGGCCTCCCCGGGCAGTCGCCGCCACGGCAACCGGGTGTAGGTCAGCGCGATGAGTATTGCCACGATGACCGTGCTGGCCACGGTGGCGTCCACGATTTGGAACAGGGCAAAGCGATCCCCGTTGGCCGTAGGGCCGAAGATGCCGACGACGAGGGTGATGATGATCACCGCCACCCGAAAGCCGGTGCGGGTCGCCCAGGCCGCCAGCGGGATGATCGCCCACAGCAGGTACCAGGGCTGTACCACGGGGAACAGCAGCACCGTGACGCCCAGCGCGACCCCCAGGCCGCCGATCGGGTGCAACCGGCCCCGGAAGACGGCCAGCAACAACCAGCCCACCATCAACATGATGATCAGCACGCCGATCGCACGAGTCAGCCCCAACACCGCGGTGGTGTGATCGCCCAACCCCAGCAGAATGCCCACCTGCCCGGTGCCGAGCGCCAGCAGCGTCGGGGGCGACATCCAGCTGCGCACCACGTTGGCGGTGCCCAGCGTGTAGATCCAGCCGAACCCCAGCCCGCTGGCCCAGCCGACCAGGGCCATCACCGCCAACGACAACGCCGTCATGCCGCCGCCGGCCAGCAACAGCGCCCGCAGGGTGCCGCCACAGCGGTGGGCCAGCGCCATCGTGACGAATCCGAGCGCCAGCAGCGAAGGCAGCTTCACCTGCGACGACAACGTGATCAGAACGGCGCCGGCCAGCAGCATGCCCAACGGCTCCCAATCGGGCCCCGGCCGCCACGATTTGGGCCACAGCCGCGGCGCGTCGATACCGCGCAGCGCGAATTCGGCCCCGGTCAGCATCAGCCCGAGCATCAGCGCCTCGTTGTGAACCCCGGCGACCAGATGCATGATCAGCAGCGGGTTGGCGGCGCCCAGCCACAGCGCGCTGACCTCAGCGACGCCGCAGCGGCGGGCCAACCGTGGAGTCGCCCACACGATCAGTCCCACGCCGATCAGCTCGACCAGCCGGTGACAGAGCACGGCGGCGACGATGTTTTCCCCGGTGAGGGCGGAGATTCCACGACCGATCCATAAGAACAGCGGACCGTAGGGCGCCGGTGTCTCGCGCCATAGGGTCGGGACCGAGAGCGTGAAGACGTGCGAGAGGCCGAGTCCCGACGCCGGGCCCACCCGGTACGGGTCGAGGCCCTCCAGCGAGATTTGGCTCTGCGCCAGGTAGGAGTAGACGTCCTTGCTGTACATCGGCGGCGCGATGAGCAGCGGCAGCGTCCACAACAGCAGGGTGCGGTCCAGGTCGCCGCGCGACATCCGCCTGCTGCCCAGCGCGAACCGGCCGAGCATCAACCAGGCCAGCGCCATCATCACCGCGCCGGTCGTCGTCATCGTCAGCGACACGGTCTGAATCCGTGACGGCAGATTGAGCAGCCGCACCCCGAAGGTGGGATCTTGCACCACGGGACGGGCCCCGGCGCCCAGGGCGCCGATCGCCATCAGGACGGTGCCGGCGGCGCCGAACAGGCGGGTCGCCCGCAGCGCAGTGAGCTCGGTATCGTTCAGCGGCGAGCCCACGGCTTGCTCGTCGCCGTGCAGGCTGGCGATCGACGAACTCAGCGTATGGTGGCGGGCTGCCATCAGAGCAGCCTAGCCGCCGCATACTCACCCACGGCGATCGCAAGCGCGGCGGAGCCGGGCGCGGCGGGTCGCCGTATGTTGCCGCCGCGGCGATCGCAAGCGCGGCGGAGCCGGGCGCGGCGGGTCGCCGTATGTTGCCGCCGCGGCGATCGCAAGCGCGGCGGAGCCGGGCGCGGCGGGTCGCCGTATGTTGCCGCCGCGGCGATCGCAAGCGCGGCGGAGCCGGGCGCGGCGGGTCGCCGTATGTTGCCGCCGCGGCGATTGCAAGCGCGGCGGAGCCGGGCGCGGCGGGTCGCCGCATGTTGCCGCCGCGGCGATCGCAAGCGCAAACGCGCAGGCGGGGGACCCGTGCTAGACCGATCCCCGGAATTGCGTCACACTGGTGTTGTGAAAATCCGAACCCGCCTCGAGGAGGCGCCCGTGGCTGTGGTCGGCGCCGCGGTGCCGGATGGTCATACCCGCCGCGCCGTCGTGCGCTTGCTGGTGGAGTCCGGGTCGATCACCGCCGGCGAGATCGGGGAGCGGCTCGGCCTGACGCCGGCCGGGGTGCGTCGCCACCTGGATGCGCTGATCGAGGCGGGTGACGCCGAGTCGGTGCCCGCCGCGAGCTGGCAACAGGTGGGCCGCGGGCGCCCTGCGAAGCGCTTCCGGCTGACCGCGGCGGGCCGTGCCAAGCTCGACCACGCCTATGACGACCTGGCGGCGGCGGCCATGCGGCAGCTGCGCGAGATCGGCGGCGAGGACGCGGTCCGGACGTTCGCCCGGCAACGCATCGATGCGATCCTGGCCGGTGTCCAGGCCGCCGAAAGCCCCGACGACGCCGCCGTCGAGGCGGCGGCCGAGCGGGTCGCCGCGGCGCTGAGCGGGGCCGGTTACGTTGCCACCACCACCCGGGTAGGTGGCCCCATCCACGGGGTGCAGATCTGCCAGCACCACTGCCCGGTGTCGCACGTCGCCGAGGAGTTTCCCGAGTTGTGTGAGGCCGAGCAGCAGGCCATGGCCGAGGTGCTCGGAACCCACGTGCAGCGGTTGGCGACCATCGTCAACGGAAACTGCGCCTGCACCACCCACGTACCACTCACTGTGCCTATCTCGAAGGCGCCCAGCCCGCGCCGCGACACCACGAGCACCGAAGGAGCGTCGCTATGACCCTAGAGGCCGACAAGGCCAGTGCCGAGCCGTTGACCCAGGCACAGGCAATCGCCTCGCTGAGCCGCTACGGCTACGGCTGGGCGGACGCCGACGTGGCGGGCGCCAGCGCCCAGCGTGGGCTGTCCGAGGCGGTGGTCCGCGACATCTCGGCGAAGAAGAACGAGCCCGAGTGGATGCTGCAGACCCGGCTGAAGGCGCTGCGCATCTTCGAGCGCAAGCCGATGCCGACCTGGGGTTCGGACCTCAGCGGCATCGACTTCGACAACATCAAGTACTTCGTGCGGTCCACCGAGAAGCAGGCCGCCACGTGGGATGATTTGCCAGAAGATATCAAAAATACGTACGACCGGCTTGGAATTCCCGAAGCCGAAAAGCAAAGATTGGTTGCTGGAGTAGCGGCTCAGTATGAGTCAGAAGTTGTTTACCACCAGATCAGAGAGGATTTAGAGGCCCAAGGGGTCATATTCTTAGACACTGATACTGGTTTGCGGGAGCACCCGGAGATTTTTAAGCAGTATTTTGGAACGGTAATTCCGGCGGGTGATAATAAGTTTTCTGCATTGAATACAGCAGTGTGGAGCGGCGGCTCGTTCATCTACGTGCCGCCGGGTGTGCTCGTCGACATCCCGTTGCAGGCCTACTTCCGGATCAACACCGAGAACATGGGCCAGTTCGAGCGAACCCTGATCATCGCTGACGAGGGGGCTTACGTTCACTATGTCGAGGGCTGCCTGCCGGCCGGCGAACTGATCACGACCGCCGACGGCGACCTGCGGCCGATCGAGTCGATCCGCGTTGGTGACTACGTCACCGGCGATGATGGGCGGCCACATCGCGTGACCGCGGTGCAGATGCGCGACCTTAATGGCGAGCTGTTCACCTTTACGCCGATGTCACCCGCGAACGCGTTTTCCGTCACCGCGGAGCACCCCGTGCTTGTCGTCCCGCGTGACGAGGTGCGCGTCATGCGGAAGGAACGCAACGGGTGGAAGGCCGAAGTCAATGGCGAAAAGCTGCGTCACACCCAGCCGCGTTGGATCGCGGCAAAGGATGTGGCCGAGGGCGACTTCTTGGTGTACCCCAAGCCGAAGCCCATCCGCCACAAGACGGTTCTGCCGCTGGAATTCGCGAGGCTGGCCGGTTACTACCTCGCCGAGGGTCACGCGTGTCTGACCAATGGCTGTGAATCGCTGATCTTCTCGTTCCACAGCGACGAATTCGAGTACGTCGAGGATGTGCGTCAAGCGTGCAAGTCGCTGTATGAGAAGCCGGGTTCGGTTTTGATAGAGGCGCACAAGCATTCGGCACGCGTCACCGTCTACACGAGGTCGGGCTATGCCGCGATGCGCGACAACGTCGGTATCGGATCGTCGAACAAGAAGCTGTCAGATCTTCTGATGCGTCAGGACGAGACGTTCCTGCGAGAGTTGGTTGACGCCTACGTGAACGGCGACGGCGACGTCGTCCCGCGCAGCGGCGCGTTCTGGAAGCGCGTCCACACAGCGTCGCGCGTCTGGGCGTTCCAGCTGCAGTCGATTCTGGCGCGGTTGGGTCACTACGCCACGGTCGAACTGCGTCGCCCTGGCGGTCCCGGTGTGATTCAGGGTCGTAACATCGTCCGCCAGGACATTTATCAGGTCCAGTGGACCGAGGGCGGCCAGGGGCCCAAGCAGGCCCGCGATTGCGGTGACTACTTCGCGGTGCCAGTCAAGAAGCGCACGGTGCGGGAGGCGCATGAGCCGGTGTACAACCTCGATATCGAGGAGCCGGACAGCTATCTGGCGTTCGGGTTCGCTGTGCACAATTGCACAGCTCCGATCTACACATCGGATTCGCTGCACTCGGCAGTGGTCGAAATCGTCGTGAAACCCCATGCGCGCGTCCGTTACACCACCATCCAGAACTGGTCGAACAACGTCTACAACCTGGTCACCAAGCGGGCCCGAGCCGAAGCCGGCGCCACCATGGAATGGGTCGACGGCAACATCGGGTCCAAGGTGACCATGAAGTACCCGGCCGTCTGGATGACCGGCGAGCACGCCAAGGGCGAGGTGCTCTCGGTGGCGTTCGCCGGCGAGGGCCAGCACCAGGACGCCGGCGCCAAGATGTTGCACCTGGCGCCCAACACCTCGAGCAACATCGTCTCGAAGTCGGTGGCGCGCGGCGGGGGCCGCACCTCCTACCGCGGCCTGGTACAGGTCAACAAGGGCGCGCACGGGTCGCGCTCCAGCGTGAAATGTGATGCGCTGCTAGTCGATACGATCAGCCGCAGCGACACCTATCCCTACGTCGACATCCGCGAGGACGACGTCACGATGGGTCATGAGGCCACCGTGTCGAAGGTCAGCGAAAACCAGCTGTTCTACCTGATGAGCCGCGGGCTGACCGAGGACGAAGCGATGGCGATGGTGGTGCGCGGCTTCGTCGAGCCGATTGCCAAGGAGCTCCCGATGGAGTACGCCCTGGAGCTCAACCGGCTGATCGAGTTGCAGATGGAGGGCGCGGTCGGATGACGGCCGCTGCCTCACTCAACAAGGGGGAGCTGTTCGCGTCGTTCGATGTCGACGCGTTCGAGGTGCCCAGTGGCCGTGACGAAATCTGGCGGTTCACTCCGCTGCGGCGGCTGCGCGGCCTGCACGACGGTTCAGCGCCGGCGACCGGCAGGGCGCAGATCGAGGTCGGCGAACAACCGGGCGTGCAGACCGAGACGGTGCGACATGGCGACCCGCGGCTGGGTCAAGCCGGAGTCCCCGCCGATCGCGTTGCCGCGCAGGCGTTTTCTTCATTCAACTCGGCGACGCTGGTGACCGTCGGGCGTGACACGCAGGTCGCTGAGCCGATCAACATCGCCGTGACGGGACCCGGTGCGGGCGCGGTGGCCTACGGGCACCTGCAGATCCACGTGGCAGAACTTGCCGAGGCGGTGGTGGTGATCGACCATCGTGGTAGCGGAACCTACGCCGACAATGTCGAATTCATCGTCGGGGACGCCGCCCGGCTCACCGCGGTATGGATCGCGGACTGGGCCGACGACGCGGTTCACCTCAGCGCGCATCACGCCAGACTGGGCAAGGACGCCGTGCTGCGGCATGTCACCGTCACGCTGGGCGGCGAGGTGGTGCGCATGTCGGCCAATGTGCGCTTCGCCGCCCCGGGCGGCGACGCGGAACTGCTCGGGTTGTACTTCGCCGACGACGGGCAACACCTCGAGTCGCGGTTGCTCATCGACCACGCCCAACCCAATTGCACCTCCAACGTGCTGTATAAGGGTGCACTGCAAGGAGATCCGACCTCGCAACGGCCCGATGCGCACACCGTGTGGGTCGGTGACGTGTTGATCCGCGCCGCAGCCACCGGCACCAATACCTTCGAAGTGAACCGCAACCTGGTACTCACCGACGGGGCGCGCGCCGACTCGGTGCCGAACCTGGAGATCGAGACGGGCGAGATCCTCGGCGCCGGACACGCCAGCGCCACCGGACGTTTCGACGACGAGCAACTGTTCTACCTGCGCTCGCGCGGCATCCCCGAAGAGCAGGCGCGTCGCCTGGTGGTGCGCGGCTTCTTCGGTGAGATCATCGCCAAGATCGCCGTGCCGGACATCGGCGAACGCCTGACCGCGGCCATCGAACACGAACTGGAAATCACGGAGAAGACGGAAAAGACAGTAGCTTCATGACCACTCTTGAGATCAAAGACCTGCACGTCAGCGTCGAAGACCCGAACGCCGCCGAAGGGAATCGCGAGATTCCCATCCTCAACGGCGTCAACCTGACCGTCAATTCCGGTGAGACGCACGCGGTGATGGGCCCCAACGGCTCCGGCAAGTCCACGCTGTCCTACGCCATCGCCGGCCACCCGAAGTATCAGGTGACGTCAGGGTCCATCACACTGGACGGCCAGAACGTGTTGGACATGAGCGTCGACGAACGTGCCCGGGCCGGACTGTTTCTGGCCATGCAATACCCCGTCGAGGTGCCTGGCGTGTCGATGTCGAACTTCCTGCGCAGCGCCGCCACCGCCGTCCGCGGGGAGCCGCCGAAACTGCGGCACTGGGTCAAAGAGGTCAAAGCCGCGATGGCCGACCTCGAGATCGACCCGGCGTTCGCCGAACGCAGTGTCAACGAAGGGTTTTCGGGCGGGGAGAAGAAGCGCCACGAGATCCTGCAGCTGGGGTTGCTCAAGCCGAAAATCGCGATCCTCGACGAAACCGACTCCGGTCTGGACGTGGACGCGCTGCGGGTGGTCAGTGAGGGTGTGAACCGCTACGCCGAAGCCGAGCATGGCGGCATCCTGTTGATCACCCACTACACCCGGATCTTGCGCTACATCCACCCGCAGTTCGTGCACGTGTTCGTAGGCGGCCGGATCGTCGAATCCGGTGGGCCGGAGCTCGCGGACGAACTCGAGGAAAACGGCTACGTGCGCTTCCAGCAAGCGGCGGCTGAGAAAGTCTGACGGAGCCTGAATCATGACCACGCCACTGGACGTCGAAGCGATCCGCGCCGACTTCCCGATCCTCAAGCGCATCATGCGGGGCGGAGAGCAGTTGGCGTACCTGGATTCCGGCGCGACGTCGCAGCGCCCGTTGCAGGTGCTCGACGCCGAGCGCGAGTTTCTGCTCACCTCCAACGGCGCCGTGCATCGCGGTGCGCACCAGTTGATGGAGGAGGCGACCGACGCGTACGAGCAGGGCCGCGGCGACGTCGCCACGTTCGTCGGTGCCGACGCCGATGAGCTGGTATTCACCCGCAACGCCACCGAGGCGCTCAACCTGGTGTCATATGTGTTGGGCGACAAGCGGTTGGACCGCGCCATCGGACCGGGCGACGTCATCGTCACCACCGAGCTGGAGCACCACGCCAACCTGGTCCCGTGGCAAGAGCTCGCCCGCCGTAGCGGCGCAACGTTGCGCTGGTACGGGGTGACCGACGACGGACGCATCGACCTCGACTCGCTGCAGCTCGACGAGCGCGTGAAAATCGTTGCGTTCAGCCATCAGTCCAATGTGACCGGTGCGGTCGCACCGGTGGCTGAACTGGTCGGCCGGGCCAAGGCGGTGGGTGCGGTGACCGTGCTCGACGCCTGCCAGTCGGTGCCGCACCAGCCGGTCGACTTCCACCGGCTCGACGTCGATTTCGCGGCGTTCTCCGGGCACAAGATGCTGGGGCCCAACGGGGTCGGTGTGCTCTACGGTCGTCGCGACGTGTTGTCGGATATGCCACCGTTCCTTACCGGCGGGTCCATGATCGAGACCGTCACGATGGAGTCCGCCACGTACGCCGCGGCGCCGCAACGGTTCGAGGCGGGCACGCCGATGACTTCCCAGGCGGTCGGATTGGGTGCGGCGGCGCGCTATCTCGGCGCCATCGGCATGGACGCGGTCGAAGCGCACGAACGCGACCTGGTGGCCGCGGCAATTGCGGGCTTGTCCGCCATTGACGGCGTACGTATCGTCGGCCCGGCGTCGCTGGAAAACCGGGGATCGCCGGTGGCTTTCGTTCTCGACGGGGTGCACGCGCACGATGTCGGGCAGGTGCTCGACGACGGCGGCGTCGCAGTAAGGGTGGGGCATCACTGCGCGATGCCGCTGCACCGCCGGTTCGGCCTGGCGGCCACCGCTCGCGCGTCGTTCGCGGTCTACAACACCGCCGACGAGGTGCAGCGATTGGTGGCCGGCGTGCGGCGGGCGCTGGATTTCTTTGGGAGAGCATGATATTGCGGCTCGAGCAGATGTATCAGGACGTGATCCTCGATCACTACAAGCACCCGCAGCACCGCGGCCTGCGGGAGCCGTTCGGCGCGCAGGTCTACCATGTCAACCCGGTGTGCGGCGACGAGGTGACATTGCGGGTCACGCTGTCCGACGACGGCCGCCGCGTCGCGGATGTGTCCTATGACGGCCAAGGCTGCTCGATCAGCCAGGCGGCGACGTCGGTGCTCACCCAGCAGGTGATCGGTCAAAGTGTGCCGGAGGCGCTCAACACCGTCACCGCGTTCACCGAAATGGTGTCGTCGCGCGGCGCGATACCGGGTGACGAGGACGTTTTGGGCGATGGAATCGCGTTCGCCGGGGTAGCCAAATACCCAGCGCGGGTGAAATGTGCCCTACTGGGCTGGATGGCGTTCAAAGATGCGCTTGCCCAAGCATGCTCGGACACCGAAGCTGACTTCGAGGAGGTTGACGATGAGCGAGACCGCCGCACCGGATGAGGAGTTGCTGGCCGACGTCGAGGAGGCGATGCGTGACGTCGTCGACCCGGAATTGGGCATCAACGTTGTCGATCTCGGCTTGGTTTATGGCCTGAACATCGAAGAGGGCGACGAAGGCACCGTAGCTCTGATCGACATGACGTTGACGTCGGCGGCCTGCCCGCTGACCGATGTCATCGAAGACCAGTCGCGCAGCGCGCTGGTGGGCAGCGGTCTGGTCGACGAGCTGCGGATCAACTGGGTGTGGAATCCGCCGTGGGGCCCGGACAAAATCACCGACGACGGTCGCGAACAGCTGCGCGCCCTCGGCTTCACCGTCTGACGCCTCCTCCGCCGAAAGCCGATACCTCCGCTACAGGTGGAAGGGCAGATGGGGCAGGTGCAGGTGATGGTGCGGTTGGCCCATCGGCGGACAGGCTTGCAGGCTGATCATCGCCGCCTGCAACACGCCATCGCCGTTGGTGCCCTGAGCGCCCAGGCAGGTCCCGTGCACGATCGCGTCGGCGCCGGCAGCGTTCTGCTTGGTGTAGGACGTCGTGTCGGCAACGGTCACGGTGGTGGCGGGCGGCTGGCCGTTGCCGCCGGTGCCGTTGACGGTAAACGTGTTACCTGACACCGAGGCGACGGTGCCGTAGAAGCCGATGGGCGGCGGGCACTTGCCGTCGATGGGTGCCGTGATGGTCACCGATTGCGCCGTGATCGCCGCGCCGGTGGGGGCGCCCTGCGAGGCGGCACGTACGTTGACGCAACTGCCGGGGGTGACATCGCTTAGCCGGGCCGGGGTGACCTGTACGACCCTGGTCGACGGCGAGAAGTCCACCGCCGCGGTCCCGGTCCGGGTTCGCAGCTGAATCCGGCTGCCCGAGACCGACTCGACCAGTCCTTCGACGTAGTCCTTGCCCACCGGGGGCGGCGGTGGCGCGGGTGGCGGTGCCGCGCTCGGTGCAGGGGTCGAGGGAATTGCCGATATGGTGCGCTTTCCGGTGTCGCTGCTATTCGAGGGGTGCGACGGGCCGCACATGGCGACGCACAACGCGATGACGGCGATGACGGCGACGACCGCAAAGTGAGTCACCCAAGATCTTACGGAAAGGGCAGGCACCGACACATCTCCGATCGACAGTCAGAACCGAATACCCAGCTTGGCGCGGTTCTCACCACCGCGCCAGTCCGACAAGCTCAGGTGTTATCACCCACCCTGGCCGGGCGGCTTGGGCTTACCGCATTTGCCATCGTCGGCGGCTCGCACGCTGATGCTGGTTGCCTGCAGCGCACCGGCGTTGTCCATGGTTCCGCGTGCGTTCAGGCACTTGCCCTGCGTGATCGCATCGGTGTTGGCGGAGGTCTGCTTGGAGTACTTGGTCCTGTCGTCCACCGTCACGGCGGTCTGCGTGGTGTTGCCGCTGGCGTCGGTGCCGCTGACGTTGATGGTGTTACCCGAAACCGAAGCCACCGAGCCCTGCACCGGCGCGGGCTGTGCCGGCGGCGGCGTCGGTGCACCCGAGGGGGCCGGGCTCGGTGAGCCGCCAGGCGCGGCTGCCTTGGGCTTCGGGCAGGTGCCGTTGACCGAAGGGCTGACCTTCACCGACGCCGCGGTGACTTGCTGCCCGCCCTGCCCCTCGTTGGTGGGCCGCACGGTGACGCAGCTGCTCGTGGTGACATCGGTCAGCGCGGCCGGGATGATCTCGGTGACCTTGGTCGTCGAGGTGAAGTTCACCGCGGCGGTGGCATTGTCTTCCTTGGTGACCTGGATCGAGTTGCCTGCCACGGAAGTGATCAGGCCACTGACCCGTGCTTCGCCGTTGGCTGGCGACGTGGTCGTCGCGACGTGGAGGTGGAGGTTGACGTCGGGCTGGCTTTATTGGACGAGCTGCAGGCGGCGATGGACAGGGCGGTGGCTCCAGCTACAGCGAGCACCGCGAACCGGGTGAGCCGGGGCGCATGACAGCTGGCAGGCATCAGGGTTTCTCCAATCGTGGTCGGGCCAACGAAAGGGTTTACCCGTTGAAGCTGTGGCTAACCTGTGTAATGCCCGCCGTCAGAAGGCATTTTCGGAAGCGCGCATGATTTCGTCGTCAATCGACTCGATGACTGTGCGCAGCGATGTCAGCTTCGGAAGCATGTTCTTGGCGAAGAACGCCGCGGTCGCAATCTTGCCTTGATAGAACAGCGCATCGTTCTTGGCGTCACTGGCGGCGGCGTTGGCCAGCGCGGCGTGCGCGATGCCGGCTTGCACCAGCAGTCGCCAGCCGATGAGCAGATCACCGACCGCGAGCAGATACCGCACCGAACCGAGCCCGACTCGGTAGATGTCGGTGGGATGCTGGGTGGCGGCCATCAGGTATCCGGTCATGGCCCCGGTCATCGCCGTGACGTCGTCCAGCGCGGTTTGCAGCAGCTGGGCTTGCGGTTTGAGTGCTTCCGCGCAGTCATCGATCGTCTGGGTGACCTGTGCTGTCACAAATTGCAGCGCTTGGCCCCGATCGCGAACGATCTTGCGGAAGAAGAAATCGAGCGCCTGGATGGCCGTGGTGCCCTCGTAGAGCGAATCGATCTTGGCATCACGGATGTACTGTTCCAGCGCATAGTCGGTCAAGAACCCGGAGCCGCCCAGTGTCTGCAGCGACTCGGTCAGCACTTCGTAGGCCCGTTCCGAGCTCACTCCCTTGACGATCGGCAGCAGTAAGTCGTCCACGCGGTGCGCCATCTCATGGTCTGCGCCCGAAACATATTGCGCCACAGCATCTTCTTGGTGTGCGGCGGCATACATGTACAGCGCCCGCAAACCTTCGGCGTAGGCCTTCTGCGTCATCAGGCTACGACGCACGTCGGGGTGGTGAATAATGGTCACTCGCCGCGCGGTCTTGTCGGCCATCTGCGTGAGATCGGCACCCTGTATCCGCTCCTTGGCGAAGGCCAGCGCATTCAGGTAGCCCGTGGACAGGGTGCCGGCGGCCTTGACGCCGATCGTCATGCGCGCGTGCTCGATCACGGTGAACATCTGCGCGATCCCGTTGTGCACGTCACCGACCAAGTAACCGACGGCGGGCACATCCGTTGCGCCGAAAGTCAATTCGCAAGTCGGGGAGGACTTGATACCCATCTTGTGTTCCACTCCGGTGACGTAAACCCCATTGCGGGGACCGAGTTCGAACGTTTCTGGGTCGAAGAGATATTCGGGCACGTAGAACAGGCTCAGCCCCTTGGTTCCCGGTCCGGCACCCTCCGGCCGGGCCAGCACCAGGTGGAAGATGTTCTCGGCCGTGTCGCCGACGTCCCCACCCGAGATGAACCGCTTTACGCCCTCGATATGCCAGGTGCCGTCGGGTTGTTGGATGGCCTTGGCGCGGCCGGCGCCGACGTCAGAGCCGGCATCGGGTTCGGTGAGCACCATGGTGGCCGCCCACCCGCGCTCCACGCCCTCGGCCGCCCATCGCCGTTGCTCCTCATTGCCCTCGACGTACAGTGCCTGAGCCATCACTGGGCCGAGGCAGAAGAAATTCGCAGAAGGGTTGGCGCAGATGATCATTTCGTTGACCGCCCACGCCAGCGGCGGTGGCGCGGGCATGCCGCCGATCTCTTCGTCGAGCATCAGCCGCCACCAGCCGGCGTCTTTGATCGCCTCCACCGTCTTGGCCAACTCGGGCGTCACGCTGATGGTGTGGGTGGCCGGGTCGAACACCGGCGGGTTGCGATCGGCGAAGGCGAAGGTTTCGGCGACCGGGCCTTCGGCCAGGCGAGCGGCTTCGGCCACGATCGTTCGGACCGTGTCCTCGTCGAGGTCGCCGTAGCGTCCGGCGCCCAGCACAGCACCCACCTCGAGCACTTCGAACAGGTTGAACTCGATATCGCGGACGTTTGCGATGTAATGGCCCAACGTAATTCCCTCACTGGTCCCTCGGGGCGGCGGATGGTCCGCCTCAGTCTGTCGGACGTGGGAAAACGTACGCAACCGTAACCTCGGTCGGCCCGCGGGGAACATCGCGCCAGGTCCCGGCGTTGGGAGCAAATGTGACAACACTCGATCTCACTGCTGAGAAGTTCAACGAAACCATCGAGGGCAACGACATCGTGCTCGTCGACTTCTGGGCGTCCTGGTGTGGACCATGCCGCCAGTTCGGGCCGACTTTCCAGGCGTCGTCGGAGAAACACCCCGACATCGTGCACGCCAAAGTGGACACCGAAGCCGAACAACAGCTGGCGGCGGCCGCCCAGATCCGGTCCATACCCACGCTGATGGCGTTCAAGAAGGGCAAACTGCTGTTCAATCAGGCTGGGGCCCTGCCGCCGGCTGCCCTGGAAGACCTGGTGCAGCAAATCAGGGCCTTCGACGTCGACGCCGCAGAAACCGAGCAAGCCTGACCCGCGCCGCCGGGCAGGCGGGTCCCGGGTCCGCGATACCGTGCACGGGTGAGTTTGGTACTGGTAGAGCACCCGCGGCCCGGCGTCGCGCTGATCACCCTCAATCGGCCCGAGCGGATGAACTCCATGGCGTTCGACGTCATGGTCCCGCTCAAAGCGGCCCTGGAAGAGGTCACCTACGACAATTCGGTGCGCGTGGTCGTGCTGACCGGGGCGGGCCGGGGATTCTCCTCCGGCGCCGACCACAAGTCGGCGGGCACCGTACCGCACGTCGAGGGGCTGACCCGTCCGACCTACGCGCTGCGCTCCATGGAGATCCTCGACGAGGTAATCCTGGCGCTGCGGCGACTGCATCAGCCGGTGATCGCCGCGGTCAACGGCCCGGCCATCGGCGGTGGGCTGTGCCTGGCGCTGGCCACCGACATTCGGGTGGCATCGACCAGCGCCTACTTTCGCGCGGCCGGCATCAACAACGGGCTGACCGCCAGCGAGTTGGGGCTGTCCTATCTGCTGCCCCGGGCGATCGGCTCGTCGCGGGCCTTCGAGATCATGCTGACCGGCCGCGATGTCACTGCCGAGGAGGCCGAGCGCATCGGCCTGGTGTCCTGTCAGGTGCCCGAAGAACAGTTGTTGGATACCTGCTACGCCATCGCCGCGCGCATAGCCGCGTTTTCCCGGCCGGGAATCGAGTTGACCAAGCGCACACTGTGGAGTGGACTGGACGCCGGTAGCCTGGAAGGGCACATGCAAGTCGAGGGCTTGGGACAGCTGTTCGTTCGCCTGCTCACCGCCAACTTCGAAGAGGCGGTTGCCGCGCGCGCAGAGCGACGCCCTCCGGTGTTCACCGACGACAAATAGCCGACAACAGGGAGTTAATGTGATCACGGCCACGGACCTTGAGGTCCGCGCTGGTGCGCGCATACTCCTTTCTCCCGACGGCCCCGACCTGCGCGTGCAGCCTGGCGACCGGATCGGGTTGGTCGGTCGCAACGGCGCCGGCAAGACCACGACCCTGCGCATCCTGGCGGGTGAAACCGAACCGTACGCCGGATCGGTCGCCCGCGCGGGTGAAATCGGTTATCTGCCGCAGGATCCCAAGGAGGGCGATCTCGACGTGCTGGCCCGCGACCGGGTGCTGTCCGCTCGCGGCTTGGATGTGCTGCTCACCGACTTGGAGAAGCAGCAGGCGTTGATGGCTGAGGTCGCCGACGACGACGCCCGGGACCGCGCGATCCGTCGCTACGGGCAGCTGGAGGAGCGGTTCGTCGCACTGGGCGGCTATGGCGCCGAAAGCGAAGCCAGCCGCATCTGCGCCAGTCTTGGTCTGCCCCAGCGGGTGCTGACGCAGAAGCTGCGCACGCTGTCCGGCGGGCAGCGCCGGCGGGTGGAGCTGGCGCGCATCCTGTTCGCCGCCTCCGACAGCGGCTCGGGACAGGCGACCACGTTGCTGCTCGACGAGCCGACCAACCACTTGGATGCGGACTCGATCGGCTGGCTGCGCGACTTCCTGCGGGCCCACACCGGCGGGCTGGTGCTCGTCAGCCACAACGTCGAGCTACTTGCCGACGTGGTCAACCGGGTGTGGTTCCTGGATGCCGTGCGCGGCGAGGTGGACGTCTACAACATGGGCTGGCAGAAATATCTGGACGCCCGCGCGACGGACGAACAGCGCCGCCGCCGCGAGCGTGCCAACGCCGAACGCAAAGCCGCCGCATTGCGCACGCAGGCCGCCAAACTGGGCGCTAAGGCCACCAAAGCCGTTGCGGCGCAGAATATGTTGCGACGTGCCGACCGGATGATGGCCGCGCTCGACGAGGAACGGGTCGCCGACAAGGTGGCCCGGATCAAGTTCCCGACGCCGGCGCCGTGCGGGCGCACCCCGCTGGTGGCGACCGGGCTGAGCAAGTCGTACGGGTCGCTGGAGGTGTTCAGCGGTGTGGACCTGGCCATCGACCGCGGCTCGCGGGTGGTGGTATTGGGCTTGAACGGTGCCGGCAAGACCACACTGCTGCGATTGCTGGCCGGCACCGAAAACCCTGACGCTGGACGGCTGGAGCCCGGACACGGTTTGCGGATCGGCTATTTCGCACAGGAGCATGACACGCTCGACAACGACGCGACGGTCTGGGAGAACGTCCGGCACGCGGCGCCGGATTCGGGCGAGCAGGATTTGCGTGGCCTGCTGGGCGCGTTCATGTTCAGCGGTGCGCAACTCGACCAACCGGCGGGCACCTTGTCCGGCGGTGAGAAGACCCGGCTCGCGCTGGCCGGTTTGGTGGCGTCCACGGCGAACGTCCTGCTGCTCGATGAACCGACCAACAACCTCGACCCGGCGTCGCGCGAGCAGGTGCTCGACGCGCTGCGCAGCTACCAGGGCGCCGTGGTGCTGGTGACCCACGATCCCGGGGCGGCCGAGGCGCTCGACCCGCAACGCGTCGTGCTGTTGCCCGACGGCACCGAGGACTTCTGGTCCGAGGCGTACCGGGATCTCATCGAACTGGCCTGACTTTGACCAACTGGCCGCAGGTGATTCGGCCAAATCGGCCCGCGCGCGACGCGCTGTTCTTACTCTAAGTGCTTGCGATCGTGTTCAGGCGCGGAGGCGACTTATGAAAAGGACAGTGCAACGGTCGAAGAAGACCCGCGACGAGTGGTTGTACGAGCTGCGCAACGCCTATGAGGGCGGAGCCAGTATCCGCAGTCTGGTCGCTACCACCGGCAGGTCTTACGGATCGATTCACAGCATGCTGGTTGCGGCCGGGACCACGATGCGTAGCCGCGGCGGGCCAAACCATACCTCCCGGTCCGCGCGAGTCTAGCGTCAGTGCGACCCAGAGTCGTTGCGGCGCAACGACGTTTCCACCAGCTCGAGCACCGCTGACAGCCGCTGCGGATCTTCGCCGGAAGCCAACCGGGCCACCAAGCCGTCGAGAACCAGCTCCAGATAGCACTGCAGAACGTCACCGGGAACGTCGTCGCGCAGCCGGTGTGCCTCCTTCTGCCGGCGCAATCGATCGGTCGTCGCGGCCGCCAGCTCCGCGGAACGCTCGGCCCATCCCCGGCTGAACACCGGATCGTTACGCAGCTTGCGTGCGATCTCCAACCTGGTGGCCAGCCAGTCGAACTCCTCTGGCGCAGCGAGCATGTCGCGCATCACCTGGATGAGCCCCTCGCGTGAGGCCACCTCGGCCATCCGCTCGGCGTCCTGGTGAGCCAGTGCGAAAAACAGAGCGTCCTTGTCGCGGAAGTGGTGAAAGATCGCACCGCGCGACATCCCGATCGCCTGTTCCAGCCGCCGCACCGTCGCCTTGTCGTAGCCGTATTCGGCAAAGCAACGGCGGGCACCGTCCAGGATCTGACGGCGGCGAGCCGCCAGATGGTCCTCGCTGACTCTTGGCACGAGTGGTGCCGGGTCAGCCAGACTTCAGCATGTTGCGCAGCACGTATTGCAAGATGCCGCCGTTGCGGTAGTAGTCGGCTTCTCCGGGGGTGTCGATGCGCACCACGGCGTCGAACTCGATCGGGTCGCCGGAGTCTTTACTGGCCTTGACGTGCACCGTCTTTGGTGTCTTGCCGTTGTTGAGCGCGTCGATACCGGTGATGTCGAACACCTCGGTGCCGTCCAGCCCCAGCTCCGAGGCGGTCTTGCCCTCGGGGAACTGCAGTGGGATGACACCCATGCCGATCAGGTTCGAGCGATGGATGCGCTCGAACGACTCGGCGATCACGGCTCGCACACCCAGCAGCAAGGTGCCCTTGGCCGCCCAGTCGCGGGAGGAGCCTGACCCATATTCTTTACCGCCCAGCACCACCAACGGAATGTTCTGTGCCGCATAGTTTTGCGCGGCGTCGTAGATGAACGCCTGCGGGCCGCCGTCCTGGGTGAAGTCGCGGGTGTAGCCGCCGGACACGACCTCTCCCAATGTGCGAAGCAGCTCGTTCCTAAGCCGGATGTTGGCGAACGTGCCGCGAATCATCACCTCGTGGTTGCCGCGTCGCGAGCCGAAGGAGTTGTAGTCCTTGCGGTCGACGCCGTGCTCGTCGAGGTATTGCGCGGCCGGAGTGCCCGGCTTGATGGCGCCGGCGGGGGAGATGTGGTCGGTGGTCACCGAGTCGCCCAGCAGCGCCAGCACCCGGGCGCCGGTGATGTCGCCGACCGGCTCGGGGTCGGCCGACATGCCCTCGAAGTACGGGGGCTTGCGTACATACGTCGAATCCGGGCTCCACTCAAAGGTATTGCCGCTGGGAGTTGGCAGATTGCGCCAGCGCTCGTCGCCCTTGAACACGTCGGCGTAGTTCTTGGTGAACATCTCCTGGCTGATCGCCGAGGCGATGGTGTCCGAGACGTCCTTCTGCGATGGCCAGATGTCTTTCAGGTAGACATCTTTGTCGTCTTTATCCTGGCCGAGCGGCTGGGACTCGAAGTCGAAGTCCATGGTCCCGGCCAGCGCGTAGGCGACCACGAGCGGCGGCGACGCGAGGTAATTCATCTTCACGTCGGGGTTGATGCGGCCCTCGAAATTGCGGTTGCCCGACAGCACGGCGGCCACCGACAGGTCGTTGTCGTTGATCGCCTTGGAGATCTCGTCGGGCAGCGGGCCGGAATTGCCGATGCACGTGGTGCAGCCGTAGCCCACGAGGTAAAAGCCCAGCTTCTCCAAATACGGCCACAGGCCGGCCTTGTCGTAGTAGTCGCTGACCACCTGGGAGCCCGGCGCCATGGACGTTTTCACCCACGGCTTGGACGTCAGCCCCTTCTCGACGGCGTTGCGGGCGAGCAACGCCGCGCCCAGCATCACCTCCGGGTTGGAGGTGTTGGTGCACGACGTGACCGCGGCGATCACCACCGCGCCGTGGTCGAGCACGAACTCACCGCGTTCCTCGGACTTCACGGTCACCGGGTTGCTCACCCTGCCTTTGGCGTGCGCCGCCGCCGAATGCACTTTCGGCTTGTCGTCGGCGTGGCCGTTTTGCGGCTGTCCCGGGTCGCTGGCCGGGAACGACTCGTCGACCGCCTCATCCAATTTCGAGTAGTCGTTCTTGTCCGGGTCGTCACCGACGTAGTCCGGAATCTGCTTACGGAACGTGGATTTGGCCGCCGACAACGCAATACGGTCCTGCGGACGCTTGGGCCCGGCGATCGAGGGCACCACGTCGGACAAGTTGAGCTCGAGGTACTCCGAGAACGCCGGCTGGTGCTTGGGGTCGTGCCACATGCCCTGCGCTTTGGCGTACGCCTCGACCAGCGCCAGCTGCTCTGGCTTGCGCCCGGTGAACTTCAGGTAGGAGATCGTCTCTTCGTCGATCGGGAAAATGGCTGCCGTGGAACCGAATTCCGGGCTCATGTTGCCCAGCGTGGCGCGGTTGGCCAGCGGCACCTCGGCCACCCCTGCGCCGTAGAACTCGACGAACTTTCCGACCACGCCGTGCTTGCGCAGCATCTCGGTGACCGTCAGCACGACGTCGGTAGCCGTGACGCCCGGCTGGATTTCGCCGGTCAGCTTGAAGCCGACGACCCGCGGGATCAGCATCGACACCGGCTGGCCGAGCATCGCGGCCTCGGCCTCGATACCACCCACGCCCCAGCCCAGCACGCCGAGTCCGTTGACCATCGTGGTGTGCGAGTCGGTGCCCACGCAGGTGTCGGGGTACGCCACCCCGTCGCGGCTCATCACCACACTGGCCAGGTACTCGATGTTCACCTGGTGAACGATGCCGGTGCCCGGCGGCACCACCTTGAAATCCCGGAAGGCGCCTTGGCCCCAGCGCAGGAACTGGTAGCGCTCGCCGTTGCGCTGATACTCGATTTCGACGTTGCGCTCGAAGGCGTCCGCGCGGCCGAACAGGTCGGCGATCACCGAGTGGTCGATCACCAGGTCGGCCGGCGCCAGCGGGTTGACCTTCTCCGGCTTGCCGCCCAAATCGGCGATGGCCTCCCGCATGGTGGCCAAGTCGACAATGCACGGCACACCGGTGAAGTCCTGCATCACCACTCGGGCGGGCGTGTACTGGATCTCAATGCTGGGCTCCGCCTTGGGATCCCAGTTCGCGATGGCCTCGATATGCTCTTTGGTGATGTTGCTGCCGTCCTCGTTGCGCAGCAGGTTCTCGGCGAGGACTTTGAGGCTGTAGGGGAGTTTCTCAGTATTGGGGACGGCGTCGAGACGATAGATCTGGTAGCTTTCGTCGCCGACCTTGAGGGTGTCGCGTGCTCCGAACGAGTTCACAGGTTCCTTGCTAGTCACATCCACTCCCAAGATTGAGTTCGTCCGCCGAGGTGTCGGCGGCCTGTGCCACTTTAACAGTACGCTTGTCCTGCATTGCGTCGGGCACCCGTAGGTCCAGTCTTGTCGGCTTGGGAGCGGGTTTAAACCCCCGCGGCCCTCGAATACCAGCCGACCGCCACGCTAGAGTGACCGCCGTATTCGAGCGACGCCCCAGCGTGACGCTGCAGCAGGAGGGAAACGATGACCTTGCAGCCGGTCCTGCCCGCCTACATTCCGGTCGACGTCGACATGACCGCGATCAAGGCTCAGGTTGCGGCCAGCGGCGTCAGCGCGGCGCCTTCGGCCATGCCCGGTCTGCTCGACGTCGTCAACGAGGCGCACGCCAAGGGCATCAACCTCAAGATCGTGCTGCTCGACCACAACCCGCCCACCGACACGCCGTTGCGCGACATCTCCACCGTGGTCGGCGCCGACTACCACGACGCCACGGTGCTGACCCTCAGCCCGAACTTCGTTGGCACCTACAGCACACAATTCCCGCGGGTGACGCTCGAGGCCGGCGAGGACATCGCCAAGACGGGCAACCCGGTCGTTTCGGCGCAGCATTTTCTGCATGAACTGGAGTCGCCCGAATTCCCCTGGACGGGCCTGACCATATTCCTGTTGATCGCTGTCCTGGCGGCGGCGGTCGGCACGCGATTCCTGCAGCTGCGCAGCAAGGGTGCAGCAACGCCGGCCGACGCCCCCGAGGCGACCACCGAAACGTCTCGTGGCGCCTAGTAACGGGGCCTGACACCGCCATCCGGCTCCGCCCGTCTACTCCGGCAGCCCTTCGAGCGTCCTTGCGGCAAACATCGCAGGTCACTTTTCGATCACAGTAAACGCACGTAGAGAGTGCGATTTCGGCCGGATATTTGCACGTCCTTCTATGTGACGTACGGTGCAAATGATGCTGCTGTTGTCTTTGGCGCCTATAGCGAAATCTGTGGCCGGCGCCGCCCGTCGCGTTGAGCCGTAGGAGACCTAGTCGAATGAGACGCGCACGCTGGGGCTCTGCTGCGCGACCGGCCGCAAGGCTGGTCCGACCGGTGGTGCCGTCGGTCCTCAGCGTGGCCCTGCTGGTGTGCACGCCGGGGCTGGCGTACGGCGAGCCGACGGCTGACAACTTGGCCGGATTGATCGCCAACGTCGCCAAAGCCAACCAGCGCCTGGACGACTTGAGCGCCGAAATCCAGACCGAGCAGGAGAGCGTCAACAAAGCCTTGGTGGACGTGGAAACCGCCCGGGACAACGGCGTCGCGGCTCAACACGACCTCGAGGCCAGTCAGCAGGCGGTCAAGGACTCCAACGAGGCGATCGCCGCGGCGCAGCGTCGCTTCGACGCATTCGCCGCGGCCGCCTACATGAACGGCCCGTCGGGCAGCTACCTGACCGCGAGCAGCCCCGAGGACATTATCGCAACCGAAGCCGCAGCCCGGACCCTGACCGCGAGTTCGCAGCAGGTGATGACCCGGCTACAGCGGGCGCGGACCGAACAGGTGAACAAGGAATCCGCGGCCCGCCTGGCCAAACAGAAGGCCGACAAGGCCGCCGCCGACGCGAAGTCCAGCCAGGACACCGCGGTAGCCGCGCTCACCAACTCCAAGCGCAAGTTCGACGAACAACGTGAGCAGGTGACTCGCCTGGCCGCCGAGCGGGACGAGGCCCAGGCCAAACTCGAGGCGGCCAAGCTGCAATGGTCGGCAGGAGCGGGCGGGGGCGCTGCCCCCACGCCGGGTGACCGGTGGGAGACGGGTTCGCCCGGCGCGCCGATGTCGCCGAGCGGCGGCCGCAAGTGGGACGGCGCCTGGGATCCCAGCCTGCCGATGGTGCCCAGCGCCAACGTCCCCGGCGACCCGATCGCGGTGATCAACCAGGTACTGGGCATCTCCGCCACGTCGACGCAGGTCACCGCCGGCTTGGGGCGTAACTTCCTGCAACAGCTCGGCATCCTCAAGCCCGACGACACCGGCATCGCCAACCCTGCCCCCGGTCGTGCTTCCGGGCGCATCCCGCGGGTCTACGGCCGGCAGGCCACCGAGTACGTGATCCGTCGCGGAATGTCGCAAATCGGCGTGCCGTACTCGTGGGGCGGTGGCAACGCGGCCGGCCCTAGCAAGGGAATCGACTCCGGGGCCGGCACGGTCGGCTTCGACTGTTCGGGTCTGGTCTTGTATTCGTTTGCCGGAGTGGGCATCAAGCTGCCGCATTACTCGGGTTCGCAGTACAACTTGGGCCGCAAGGTCCCGTCCTCGGAGATGCGCCGGGGCGACGTCATCTTCTACGGCCCGGGCGGCAGCCAGCACGTGACCATCTACCTCGGCGACGGCCAGATGCTCGAGGCCCCGGACGTCGGTCTGAAGGTCCGCGTCGCACCGGTGCGTACCAGCGGCATGACTCCCTACGTGGTCCGCTACATCGAATGGTGAAACGGGATCGGATGGGTGAACCAGTGACTACTGAACGAGGAGCCATGTGCCGCAAGGGCTTTCGTCTCATGAGCCTGGCCCGGATTGCCGCGCTGGTGGCCGGGCTGATGCTTGGCGTGGCCGGTCCGGCTCCCGTGGTCAGGGCCGACCCCGGCCAGTGGGACCCCACTCTGCCCGCCGTGATCAGCGCCGGCGCACCGGGAGACCCGCTCGCGGTTGCCAACGCGTCGTTGCAGGCCACCGCGCAGGCGACCCAGACCACGTTCGATCTGGGCAAGCAATTCCTGGGCGGGCTGGGCATCAACATCGGCGGCAACGACGCCCCCGCGCCCGCGGCCGCCACCAACCCCGGCGGCAAGATCCCGCGGGTCTACGGCCGGCAGGCCGTCGAGTACGTGATCAAGCGGATGGGGTCGCAGATGGGTGTTCCGTACTCCTGGGGTGGCGGCTCGCTGGACGGTCCCAGCAAAGGTGTCGGCGACGGCGCCAACATCACCGGCTTCGACTGCTCGGGCCTGATGCGTTATGGCTTCGCCGGGGTCGGCGTGCTGATCCCGCGCTTCTCCGGTGACCAGTACAACGCCGGTCGCCACATCCCCCCGGATCAAGCCAGGCGCGGTGACCTGATCTTTTACGGCCCGGGCGGCAGCCAGCACGTCACCATGTACCTCGGCAACGGCCAGATGCTGGAGGCGTCCAGCCTGGCCGGCAAGGTGACGGTGAGCCCGGTGCGTAAGCCCGGCATGGCGCCGTTCCTGACTAGGATCATCGAGTACTGATCCAGGTATGTGGTCGTGCGGCCGGATTGCGGGCCCGACGACCAGCGTCGACGGAATACGGCTGGCCTGGAATAGTTGAACGCGGGCACGTTGCTGCCCCACGACATTGGTCGTGCCGGCAGTCGTGTCCGATTGAACTGTGGAGGGTTCTTGATGACAGCAGCAGGTGGGCCGCCCCTGGGCGCCAGCGGTTACTCGGGCCAGGGCGTGCATTCCGGCCCGCCGGCGCATGAAGCGCCGTCAGGTGGTGGTAACGGCCTGGCCGCCGAGGTGCAGACCCTGGAGCGGGCCATCTTCGAGGTGAAGCGGATCATCGTGGGCCAGGACCAGCTGGTCGAGCGGATGCTGGTGGGTCTGCTCTCCAAAGGGCATGTGCTGCTCGAAGGTGTCCCCGGCGTGGCCAAGACGCTGGCCGTCGAGACCTTCGCGAGGGTGGTCGGCGGCACGTTCGCGCGTATCCAGTTCACCCCCGACCTGGTGCCGACCGACATCATCGGTACGCGTATTTACCGGCAGGGGCGCGAGGAGTTCGACACCGAGCTCGGGCCGGTCGTGGTCAACTTTCTGCTCGCCGACGAGATCAACCGCGCCCCCGCCAAGGTGCAGTCGGCGTTGCTGGAGGTCATGCAGGAACGCCACGTGTCCATCGGTGGCAAGACGTTCCCGCTGCCCAACCCGTTCCTGGTGATGGCCACCCAGAACCCGATCGAGCACGAAGGTGTGTACCCGCTGCCCGAAGCCCAGCGGGACCGCTTCCTGTTCAAGATCAATGTCGGCTACCCGTCGCCGGAAGAGGAGCGCGAAATCATCTACCGGATGGGCGTGCGGCCGCCGGAGCCCAAGCAGATCATGAACACGGGCGACCTACTGCGGCTACAGGACATCGCGGCCAACAACTTCGTCCACCACGCGCTGGTCGACTACGTGGTGCGCGTCGTGACCGCCACCCGCCATCCCGAGCAGCTCGGCATGACCGACGTCAAGACCTGGATCGCGTTCGGTGCGTCGCCGCGTGCCTCGCTGGGCATCATCGCCGCGTCGCGCTCGCTGGCGCTGGTGCGGGGCCGCGACTACGTGATCCCGCAGGACGTGGTGGACGTCATTCCCGACGTGCTGCGGCACCGGTTGGTGCTCACCTACGACGCGCTCGCCGACGAAATCTCGCCCGAAATCGTCATCAACCGGGTCCTGCAGACGGTCGCCTTGCCTCAGGTGAATGCCGTGCCGCAGCAAGGCCATTCGGTGCCGCCGGTGATGCAGGCCGCCGGTGCGGCCAGCGGTCGGTGACCGACCCCAACACGTCGGCGGTCAACCATCCGCCGTCCATGCAACGCGGCCAGATCGTCGACCCCAAGCTGGCGGCGGCGCTGCGCAACCTCGAGCTGACGGTCAAGCGCAAGCTCGACGGGGTCCTGCACGGTGACCATCTCGGCCTGATCCCCGGTCCCGGATCTGAACCGGGGGAGTCGCGCGAGTACCAGCCCGGCGACGACGTCCGGCGGATGGACTGGGCCGTCACCGCGCGCACCACCCATCCGCACGTCCGGCAGATGATCGCCGACCGGGAGCTGGAGACCTGGATGGTGGTCGACATGTCGGCCAGCCTCGACTTCGGCACCGTGGGGTGCGAGAAGCGCGACCTTGCGGTGGCGGCCGCGGCGGCGATCACCTACCTCAACAGCGGGGGCGGCAACCGGTTCGGCGCGGTCATCGCCAACGGCGCGACCATCACCCGCGTGCCGGCGCGCTCTGGACGACAGCACGAGCAGACGCTGTTGCGCACCATCGCCACCACGCCGCGGGCGCCGGTGGGGGTGCGCGGGGATTTGGCGACGGCCATCGACGCGCTGCGCCGGCCGGAACGCCGCCGCGGGATGGCGGTGATCATCAGCGACTTCCTCGGCCCCATCAACTGGATGCGTCCGCTGCGGGCGATCGCCGCCCGGCACGAGGTGCTGGCCATCGAGGTGCTCGATCCCCGCGACGTCGAACTACCCGACATCGGTGACGTCGTGCTGCAGGACGCCGAATCCGGCGTCACCCGCGAGTTCACCATCGACGCCCAGCTGCGTGACGATTTCGCCAAGGCGGCTGCCGCGCACCGCGCCGACGTTTCGCGCACGATTCGCAGCTGCGGGGCCCCGATATTGACCCTGCGCACCGACCGCGACTGGATCGCCGACATCGTCCGGTTCGTCGAGTCCCGCCGGCGTGGGGCACTGGCGGGGCGGCAGTGACACTGCCATTCTTTGGCGCGATGTCGCTGTCGGGCTTCGCCCACTCCTGGTTCTTCCTGTTCCTGGTGGTCGTCTTCGCGCTGGCCGCCATGTACGTGCTCATGCAGCTGGCGCGGCAGCGGCGGATGCTGCGGTTCGCCAACATGGAGCTGCTGGAAAGCGTTGCGCCGCAGCGACCGTCGCGCTGGCGGCACCTGCCGGCGATCCTGCTGGTGGTGTCGTTGGTGTTGTTCACCATCGCGATGGCGGGACCGACCCAGGACGTCCGGATACCCCGCAACCGCGCGGTGGTGATGTTGGTGATCGACGTGTCGCAGTCCATGCGCGCCACCGACGTCCCACCTAACCGGATGGCGGCTGCGCAGGACGCCGCCAAGCAGTTCGCCGACGAACTGACCCCGGGAATCAACTTGGGGTTGATCGAATATGCGGGCACGGCGACCGTGCTGGTGTCGCCGACCACCAACCGGGAGGCGACCAAGACGGCGCTGGACAAGCTGCAGTTCGCCGACCGGACCGCCACCGGCGAAGGCATCTTCACCGCGCTGCAGGCCATCGCCACGGTCGGCGCGGTGATCGGTGGTGGCGATACACCGCCGCCGGCGCGCATCGTATTGTTCTCGGACGGCAAAGAGACGATGCCGACCAACCCGGATAACCCCAAGGGCGCCTTCACCGCCGCACGCACCGCCAAGGACCAGGGCGTGCCGATTTCGACGATTTCGTTCGGCACACCGTACGGCTTCGTCGAGATCAACGACCAGCGCCAGCCGGTGCCCGTCGACGACACCACCATGAAGAAGGTTGCCGAGCTTTCCGGGGGAAACTGGTACAACGCCGCCAGCCTCGCCGAGTTGAAGGCCGTGTATGCGACGTTGCAGCAGCAGATCGGCTACGAGACGATCAAGGGCGACGCGAGCGTGGGTTGGCTGCGGCTGGGTGCGCTGGTATTGACGCTCGCAGCGCTGACGGCGCTGCTGATCAACCGCCGGCTACCGAACTAGGTGCGATTCGCGGGCGTGACCTGGCTGCGATTTCCGGGCCCGAAAGTCGCAGTCCGGTTACGCTCGCGGCCTGAAAGGGGGCAGATTTCGGCCGTGCCGCGCCGGGGCGCTAGGTTGTCGGGGTGACTGACACGGCCACCGAGAACGCCACCGAATACGGCCGCCCCGCGTTCGTATCCCGCTCAGTCCTGGTGACAGGCGGAAACCGGGGGATCGGGCTCGCGATCGCACGGCGGCTGGCCGCCGACGGCCACAAGGTGGCCATCACGCACCGCGGATCCGGGATTCCCGAGGGGCTGTTCGGCGTCGAGTGCGACGTCACCGACAACGACGCCGTCGATCGCGCCTTCAAAGAGGTCGAGGAGCACCAGGGTCCGGTCGAGGTGCTGGTGTCCAACGCCGGCGTGGCCGCGGACGCCTTCCTCATGCGGATGACCGAGGAGAAGTTCGAGAAGGTCATCGACGCCAACCTCACCGGGGCGTTCCGGGTGGCTCAGCGGGCCTCGCGCAGCATGCAGCGAAACAAGTTCGGCCGGATGATCTTCATCGGTTCGGTTTCCGGCAGCTGGGGCATCGGTAATCAGGCCAACTACGCAGCCTCCAAGGCCGGTGTGATCGGCATGGCCCGCTCGATCGCCCGGGAGATGTCCAAGGCCAACGTGACCGCGAATGTGGTGGCCCCGGGCTACATCGACACCGATATGACGCGTGGGCTCGATGAGCGGATTCAGGAAGGGGCACTGCAGTTCATCCCGGCGAAGCGGGTCGGCACCGCCGCCGAGGTTGCCGGCGTGGTCAGCTTCCTGGCGTCCGAGGATGCGAGTTACATCTCCGGTGCGGTCATCCCGGTCGACGGCGGCATGGGCATGGGGCACTGATTTCACCCACGACCTAAGACATTAAGGACGGATATGGCAGGACTGCTCGAAGGCAAACGGATTCTGGTCACCGGGATCATCACCGACGCGTCGATCGCCTTCCACATCGCACGGGTGGCTCAAGAGCAGGGCGCTGAATTGGTGCTGACCGGATTCGACCGGCTGCGGCTGATCCAGCGCATCGCCGACCGGTTGCCTGAGAAGGCGCCGCTGCTCGAGCTCGATGTGCAAAACGACGAACATCTGAACACGCTCGCCGACCGGGTGCTCGAGGTGATCGGCGAGGGCAACAAGCTTGACGGCGTGGTGCATTCGATCGGCTTCATGCCCCAGACCGGTATGGGCATCAACCCGTTCTTCGAGGCGCCCTACGAAGACGTGTCGAAAGGCATTCACATCTCGGCGTATTCGTATGCCTCCCTGGCCAAGGCGCTGCTGGGAATCATGAACCCCGGCGGCTCGATCGTCGGTATGGACTTTGATCCGAGCCGGGCGATGCCGGCCTACAACTGGATGACAGTGGCCAAGAGCGCGCTGGAGTCGGTCAACCGGTTCGTGGCCCGCGAAGCCGGCAAGTTCGGCGTGCGCTCCAATCTCGTTGCCGCCGGCCCGATCCGGACGCTGGCGATGAGCGCGATCGTCGGCGGCGCGCTGGGCGAGGAGGCCGGCGCCCAGATGCAGCTGCTCGAGGAGGGATGGGACCAGCGCGCACCGATCGGGTGGAACATGAAGGATCCCACACCGGTTGCCAAGACGGTATGCGCCCTGCTCTCGGAGTGGTTGCCGGCTACCACCGGAACGATCATCTACGCCGACGGCGGCGCCAGCACGCAGTTGCTTTAGCTGGCAATGAAATTCGACGCGGTCCTGCTGCTGTCCTTCGGCGGGCCCGAAGGGCCCGATCAGGTGCGGCCGTTCTTGGAGAACGTCACCCGTGGCCGCAACGTGCCGTCCGAGCGTCTCGACGAAGTCGCCGAGCACTACTTGCATTTCGGTGGGGTGTCACCGATCAACAACATCAACCGCGCGCTTAGCACCGAGCTGGAAGCAGAACTGGAGCTGCCGGTCTACTTCGGTAACCGCAACTGGGAACCGTACGCCGAGGATGCCGTTGCGGCCATGCGCGACAACGGTGTTCGTCACGCTGCGGTGTTCGCCACGTCGGCGTGGAGCGGGTATTCCGGCTGCACGCAGTACGCCGAGGACATCACCCGGGCGCGACGGGCCGCCGGGCCGGACGCGCCCCAGCTGGTGAAACTGCGGCCGTACTTCGACCATCCGCTGTTTGTCGAGATGTTCGCCGAGGCGATCGCCAAGGCCGCCGACACCGTACCGGAAGGCGCGCGACTGGTGTTCACCGCGCATTCGGTGCCGGTGGCCGCCGACGAGCGCCTGGGCCCGAGGCTGTACAGCCGCCAAGTCGCTTATGCCACAAGGCTGGTCGCGGCCGCGGCCGGATACGCAGATTACGATCTGGCCTGGCAGTCACGATCGGGACCACCGCAGGTTCCCTGGCTGGAGCCGAGCGTCGAGGACCATCTGACAACGCTGGCCGCCTGCGGCACCCAGGCCGTGATCGTCTGCCCCATCGGGTTCGTCGCCGACCATATCGAAGTGGTGTGGGATCTCGACTACGAGTTGCGCTTGCAAGCCGAGGCCGCGGGGATGGCCTTCGCCCGCGCCGCTACGCCCAACGCCGACCGCCGATTTGCCCGGCTGGCCGCCGATCTGATCGCGGAACTGCGCACCGGCCGAAACCCGACCCGGGTGGCCGGCCCCGACCCGGTGCCCGGTTGCCTGGCCGGCGTCAACGGCGCGCCGTGCCGTCCGCCGCATTGCGTGGCCGGCGCGTTCTAGCCGTCGAGAGTGAAACCTGGGAGGCGACACGGGCAGCCCCGCCACCGCTTCACACTCAAAGCCGTCGACTCACAATCGAGGCGCCGGGCGGGGTAGCTAGTCCGCCCAGGCGGAATGCAGGATCGCAGTGACCGCGGCTATCCTCGCCGAACGGACCACCGCGCTCAGCGGCCGCAGCGCATCGCCCGCGATGCGGGCCCCCGAGGATGACTGCGTGCCCACCGGCTCCAGGCCCGCAACGATGGGCGCGGTGAACCGGTCCCGGGCGTCGGACGATCGACTGAGCCCGGCGCTCACCGCGATGATCGCGTCCACGTGCGCCGCGTTCTCCAGCACCCGTAAGGCGCGCGTCGGCGCATGATCCGGAACGCGGTGCTGGCGTGCGGATTCCAAGAGCTGTTCGACGAGTCCTCGCGGATCCTCGATGTCGACTGCGGCGGATCCCAACCCGATGGCACCGAGGGCATCGGCCGCCGACCGCACCGCCGACCGCAGCGTGTACTCGGCGTCACCGAGCTCGTAGTGGTCCAGCACCGGCGCGGCCGGCAGTGAGTACACCGTCCAGGTCAGTGCACAGAGTTCTGCGAAGCCCGTTTCGTCATCGGCCGACTCCTCGAGGTCGTCGTAGGAGAATTCCGGAACCAGGCCGACGGTCGTGGCGGGATCGCGCGGGTTGGCGACGATCACTGCCTCACCTGCGGCCAGTGCATCGCGTTCGAACTGCGTTCCCGGAGCCAGCCCGCGCACATCACCGGGCACGGGCAAAACGACGTTGATCGTGCCGCGCAACCTGCCGGACCCGTCCGGTGTCGATGTGGGCCGGCCAACGGCGGCACGCAGCGTTTGCAACAGCGTGACCGTCCCGGCGTCGTGGACGTCGGGCCACGGCAGTCCGGTGTGGCCCGCGGCGACGGCATCATACGCGGTGACCGATTGCTTTGGCGCCCAGACAGATAACGCGTCCAGAACGTCGTCGGGCGCGGCCTTGCCCGCGAGCCAGGCGTTGGCCCACAGGGACAGCGAGACACTGGGACACCACACGATGTCGCAGTGTAGTTGTTTTGTCCGGCAAAGGCCGATCACGCGTATTCTGTCGGCATGCCCGCGGCGGTGTTTTGGCTAATATTCGCGCTGGTGCTTGCCGGTGCGGAGGCGCTCACCGGCCATCTGTTCCTGGTGATGCTCGGTGGGGGCGCGCTGGCCGCGGCGGTGACCAGCTGGCTGATCGATTGGCCGGCGTGGGCCAACGGGGCGGTGTTCTTGATCGTCTCGATGCTGCTGTTGGTGCTGGTCCGGCCCCCGCTGCGGCGGCGGCTGACCCCCGCGGGCGGGTCGCAGCTGGGAATCGAGGCGCTTCAGGGCAAAAAGGCGCTGGTGCTCGAGCGGATCAGCGGAGACCACGGCCAGGTGAAGCTCAACGGGGAAGTCTGGACGGCGCGCCCGCTCAACGAGGCCGACGTCTACGAGCCGGGCGAGTCGGTCACCGTCATGCAGATCGACGGCGCCACGGCGGTGGTCTTCAAGAGTGGTCTCTAGCGAAAGAGACTGCAAAAGAAAGGAACTCGGGTGGAAGGTGCGGTTGCCGGTTTAGTGTTTCTGGCCGTCCTGGTGATATTCGCGATCGTGGTTGTGGCCAAGTCGGTCGCATTGATCCCCCAGGCGGAGGCCGCGGTCATCGAAAGGCTGGGTCGTTACAGCCGTACGGTCAGTGGCCAACTGACGTTGTTGGTGCCATTCATCGACCGGATCCGCGCCAGGGTGGATCTGCGTGAGCGGGTTGTGTCGTTCCCGCCGCAGCCGGTGATCACCGAGGACAACCTGACCCTCAACATCGACACCGTGGTCTACTTCCAGGTCACCGTGCCGCAGGCCGCCGTCTACGAGATCAGCAACTACATCGTCGGTGTCGAGCAACTCACCACGACCACGCTGCGCAACGTGGTCGGCGGCATGACGCTCGAGCAGACCCTGACGTCGCGGGATCAGATCAACGCCCAGTTGCGCGGCGTGCTGGACGAGGCCACTGGCCGCTGGGGGCTGCGTGTTGCACGGGTGGAGCTGCGCAGTATCGACCCGCCGCCGTCCATCCAGGCGTCGATGGAAAAGCAGATGAAGGCTGACCGGGAGAAACGCGCCATGATCCTGACCGCCGAGGGCACCAGGGAAGCGGCGATCAAGCAGGCCGAAGGCGCCAAGCAGGCGCAGATCCTGGCCGCCGAGGGCGCCAAGCAGGCCGCGATCCTGGCCGCCGAGGCCGACCGGCAGTCCCGGATGTTGCGTGCGCAGGGTGATCGCGCCGCGGCCTACCTGAAGGCACAGGGGCAGGCCAAGGCCATCGAGAAGACGTTCGCCGCGATCAAGGCGGGGCGGCCCACCCCGGAGATGCTGGCCTACCAGTACATCCAGACGCTGCCAGAGATGGCGCGCGGCGACGCCAACAAGGTGTGGGTGGTGCCCAGCGACTTCAGCGCGGCACTGCAGGGGTTCACCCGGCTGCTGGGCGCCCCGGGCGAGGACGGAGTTTTCCGGTTCCAACCATCCCCGGTCGAGGACGCGCCTCAGCATGCCGCGGACGACGACGCCGAGGTCGCCGACTGGTTCTCCACCGAAACCGACCCGGCGATCGCTCAGGCGGTGGCCAAGGCCGAGGCGATCGCCCGAGCGCCGGTGGACGGACAGCCCGGGGCGCCTCCGCAACTGACCCAATAGGATTCGCGCGTGAGCGCTCTGACGTCACCGAAAACCTATGCGGCGCTTGCCGCGTGTCGGGCCGGGGATGCGGTGGCATGTGCGATACCGCTGGCTCCCATCAAGAAGACGCTGGACGACCTTTCAGTCCCGGACAGCATCCGCCCGGTGCTGCCGGTGGTGAAGGCGGCCGCCGCGATCGGTTTGCTGTCGGTCAACTGGTTCCCCGCGCTTGCCCGGCCCACCACGGCGATGCTGACGTTGTATTTCGCCCTGGCCGTGGGCGCGCACGTCCGCGCGCACGACAAGATCGTCAACGCCATCCCGGCCGCGACGTTCCTGGCCACTTTCGCCGCGATGACCGTGAAGGGTCCGGACCGCGGTTAACCCAGGCGTAGCTCCACCAATGGCAGCGGGGTGGCGGTGTCGCTGATCGGGACGCCCAGCGTCTGCTCGAGCACCGGGCGCATCCGCTGCCAGGCCCTGGGATGCCGGCTGCGATAGGCGGCCAGCGTGCGGTCGGCCTCGTCTTGGTCCAGGACGCGTGCCGCCGCACCGCGGGGCGCATGGCTGCCGGCGTAGACACGCACCTGCGAATTGGCTTGAATGTTGCGAAACCACTGTGCTTTTCGGCCGAACCCCGAGGCAACGACGTAGCTGTCGGGGGTGGAGTGATCGACGATTTCCAGCATGGCGTAGCGCCGCGCGCCCGACTTGCGGCCGATGTGCTCGAGCATCAGGAAACGCGAGCCGAACAGCGCGCCGGCGCGGGCCTTATAGAGCCAGACCGGTGCCCGCATGAGACGGCGCGAGCGCAGCAGGCGTGCGCCGATCCTGGCGAATAGTGACGGGGATTGCATCACCCCAGCCGCCGCCTCATGCGTGCGGTGCCGGCGGAAAAGGCGGCGCCGGGACAACGCCCGGACCGGGCGGCGGGGGAGGCGTGAAGACGCAACCGGGCGAACCTGACTGCGACAGCGGTGGCGGATACGGCGGCGGGGGAAGCTGGACGCGGACCGTCCAGATCAATCCGGTGATCGCGAAGGCGGCCTCGTGCCGAGCACCAGGCCCACCAACCCGGCAACGACCGCGACGCCGGTGGGGAAGCGGTTGCGGCCGCCGGTCGGTTGTGCTGCGGCGGGCGCGGCCGGCTGCGGTGCGACGTTACGGGTACCGGTGTTGTCCGAGGTCATGCGGCTCTCCACGGTCGGCGGATGGCGGTAACCGAGACGGTACTGGCGACGCGCTGCCGCCGCCACGATGGCGGGCCTTTATCGCGGCGGGGCCGATGTGGTGACGGCGGTGAGATGCCACTTGTCGAGCCATGGCCGCACCAGCTCGGCGACGGAGAATTTGGCCGGGGCGGAGCACCCGGGGTTGGGGGTGTAAGGGTCGCCGCCGCGGATCAGGATGCCGACGGCGCTGGCCGTGCCGTCGCTGCCCAGCTGATAGACGGGGCCACCGGAGTCGCCGCATTGGCCCGGCGCCAAGAACACCACCTTGCTTTCGGTGACGTCCATGATTTGGCCGCATGCGGCTTCCCCGGAGCTCATGCCGAACTTGCAGAGCTGCTCGCCGACTTGCAGGTCCGAGGCGACGCCGCTGACGGGCAGCGAGGCAGCGATCGCCGAGTTCTGGGGTACGTTTTCGCCGTCGAGCAGGATGAGGCCGATGTCGTGCTGTTCGCTGTGACCGCCTTCGCTGACCGTCTGGCTGAAGGTGCCCAGCGTCGCGTAGGGCAAGATCCCGGCCAAGTTGATCCTCACCTTGCTGGGCTCGCCGGGCCGGTTGCAGTGACCGGCGGTGAGAATGCCGGCTTGACCGCTGTTGGTGTGCACCAAAAAGCCAGCGGTACAACCCATTCCGCCCGACCCGTCGGCGTAGTCCACATAGATCGCGGCGCCGGGGCCAGCGGCACTTGCGGCAGGCAAATCGATCGGCGAGAGGACGGGCGGCGGGGGGAATTCGTGCGCCGGCTCGGCATTCTTGGGCAGCAAGAACATGGCCGCCACGAGTGCGGCCACGCTGCTCAGCGCCGCGATCGTCAGCAACGAGGTATGCATTCGCGGACCTTGTCGCGCCGGTCCGTTCAGCCCGGGCAACCCGCCCTGTTTGAGTGCATGCTGACGCTTGCGATTGAGCAGCAAAAGGAACGCGGCGACCATCACCAACGCCATGGCGCCGAGGAGGAGTACCACGGTGCGAGCCGGCGCAGGCTGCGAATCGCCACTCGCCAGCTCCAGCGCGCAGAGCCTCACCATTGTTCAAATCTTTCAGGCAACACCTGGCGCGCTCAACAGCGCCGGCCGATCAGCTGATGGTTGCCGGTTCCGAGGCGGGTCGGTCGCCTACCGAGCGGTGCGCGTGGCGGCGGTGGTGCCGGCGGTAGTGCCGAATCTCGACGACCAGCCCGGCCAGCCCTATGGCGGCCGTGCACGCCGACACCAGGTACAGCAGCGAGCTGGGGTGACCGGCGAGCGCGTCACCGAGGATCACCACCGCGGCAGTGCCGGGAAGCAAGCCGGCCAGGGTGGCCAGTGCATACGGCAGCACGCGGACGGCCGATGCGCCGGCGGCGTAGTTGAGCGCGGAGAACGGGACGGCGGGAATCAACCGCAGCGACAAGATGGCCAGCCAGCCCCGTTGTTGCAGCCGCTCGTTCACCGTGTGGATCGATCGGTGACGAACCAAGCGGTTTAGCCGCCAGCCGGCGGCGCGGACCAGCAGCATCGCGATCATCGCGCTCGCGGTGCTGGCGACCACCGCGATGGCAATGCCCAGGACCGGGCCGAACAGCAGCCCTGCGGCCAGGGTGAACGCCGTGCGCGGTACCGGCACCACCGTGGCAACGATGTGCGCAACCAAGAACGCCAACGGAAACCAGGGACCCACCGACTCCGCCCAGTCACGCATCTGCACCGGCGTGGGCATCCGAACCCAAGTCGCGAGTACCACCAGAGCTGTGATCCCGACCACTGTCCAGACCACCCGCGGCCGGGAGATCTGTCGCGCGGCCGCGCGGATCCCGTCGCCGAGATCGCGCAGGGTTTCGCGGATTTTGCAGGTGGCGGAAGCCGTCACGCCTTACAAGGTTACGGCGACTCGATGAATGGGGCGTTTCCCCAGGCTGGCGTTTCGTCGCGGGTCCGGCCAGGGCCGCCGCCCAGGCGGTTTCAGTGGCGAGCTTGAATCAATTAGCCTCATTGGCAAGTGGGATCCCACGGCAAAAGCTGCCAATTGCTGGGAAAAGGGAGCAATCGGTGTCCATTGATGTACCCGAACTCGCCGACCTAGAACAGGTTCGCGGGCGTTGGCGTACTGCGGTCGCCGGTGTATTGGCGAAAAGCACCGGAAAGGACCCAGCCGAGCTGGGAGACCAACCCGAGCGGCTGCTGGAAGCCCCGACCTATGAGGAAATCGCCGTCCGGGCGCTCTACACCGCGCTCGACGAACTGCCCGAGCCGCCGTTGCCTGGTGAGTGGCCTTACGTGCGTGGCGGCGAGACGTTACGCGACCTCGCCTCCGGCTGGAAGGTGGTCGAGGCTTTTCTCGGCCGCCTGGCCGGCGACGGCTACGCCGCCGTGCTGGCCGCGCTCGCCGACGGGGTGAGCGCGTTGCTGATCCGGGTGGGGGAGTCCGGTGTGGCAGCGCCCGAGCTCGAGCAGTTGCTCGCGGGCGTGTATCTGGACCTGGCGCCGGTGATCCTCGACGCGGGTGCCGACTATCCGGCGGCCTGCGATGCGCTGCTGTCACTGGTGGAGCAGCTGGATCCGGACCAGCGCGCCAAAGTGTCGATCGACTTGGGCGCGGACCCGCTGACTGCGCAGCTGAGCGGCCGCGCGGCTGCCTCGATGCAACACGTCATCGCGGTGGCAACCCGCGTGGCCGGTGACCGCGGTGTGCGGGCGATCACCGTCGACGGACCCGCTTTTCACAACCTCGGTGCCAACGCGACATGGGAGCTCGCCGGAAGCATCGCGGCCGCGGTTTGCTACCTGCGGGCGCTCACCGAAGCGGGCATCGCGGTGGGCGAGGCATTACGGCAAATCAGTTTCCGGTTGGCGGCCGACGACGACCAATTCATGACGATCGCCAAGATGCGCGCCGAGCGTCTGCTGTGGGCACGTGTCGCCGAAGTCGTCGGCGACCCCGCGGGCGGCGCGGCCGTGCTGCACGCGGAGACATCGCTGCCGATGATGACGCAGCGCGACCCATGGGTGAACATGTTGCGCGGCACGCTGGCGGCCTTCGGGGCGGGGGTCGGCGGCGCCGACACGGTGCTGGTGTTTCCGTTCGACGTGGCCATCCCCGGCGGCTATCCGGGCGTGGCTGCCGGATTTGCCCGCCGGATGGCGCGCAACACCCAGCTGCTGCTGCTGGAGGAGTCACACGTCGGCAAGGTGCTGGACCCGGCCGCCGGCTCGTGGTACGTCGAAGATCTCACCGAGCAGCTGGCCCAGCAGGCGTGGCAGCGGTTCCAAGACATCGAGGCCCGCGGCGGATTCGCCGACGCTTGCGATTACGTCGCCGGCCAGATCGCCGAGACAGCCCAGCGTCGCGCCGACGACATCGCACATCGGCGCACCGCGGTCACCGGGGTCAGCGAATTTCCAAACTTGGCGGAACTGCCTTTGTCGCAAGATGTTTCGCACACCAATGGCGGATTACGGCGCTATGCTGCCGATTTCGAGTCGTTGCGCGACCGCTCAGACGTCTTTCTGGCCCGCACCGGTTCGCGCCCGCAGGTGCTGTTGCTGCCGCTGGGTCCGCTGGCCGAGCACAACATCCGAGCCACCTTCGCAACGAACCTGCTGGCGTCGGGCGGTATCGAGGCGATCAACCCGGGGCCCGTCGAGGCCGGCGGGGTCACCGACGCCGTTTCCGCAGCCGGGGCACCGAAGGTCGCGGTCATCTGCGGTACCGACAAGCGTTACTCGAGCGAGGCCGCGGACGTGGTGCGGGCAGCCCGAAGCGCCGGAGTATCAAGGATTTCCCTGGCCGGACCGGAGCGGGCGCTGGGCGACGCCGAACAGCGGCCCGACGATTTCCTGACCGCGAAAATCGATGCGGTGCAAACCCTGTCGAACCTGCTCACCGAATTGGGAGCGTAGTCACGATGACGACCACCACACCCGTGATCGGCAGTTTCTCGTTCATCCCTTTACACGGCGATCGCCCAACGCAGCGGCCCACCGAGGCCGCGGTGCGCGAGTTGATCGCCGGGGCGCCCGCGTGGCATACGCCGGAAGGCATTGACGTCAAGCCGGTGTACATCGGCGCCGACCGCGCCGCCGCGGCCACCGACGGTTATCCGTTGAACAGCTTCCCGGGCGAGCCGCCCTTTGTGCGGGGCCCCTACCCGACGATGTATGTCAACCAGCCCTGGACAATTCGCCAGTACGCCGGGTTCTCCACTGCCGCCGATTCCAACGCGTTCTACCGCCGCAACCTGGCCGCCGGACAGAAGGGCCTGTCGGTGGCCTTCGACCTGGCCACCCACCGCGGCTACGACTCCGACCACCCGCGCGTCCAGGGCGATGTCGGAATGGCCGGTGTGGCAATCGATTCCATCCTCGACATGCGCCAGCTGTTCGACGGCATCGACCTGTCGGCCGTCAGCGTGTCGATGACCATGAACGGTGCGGTATTGCCGATCCTGGCGCTGTATGTGGTGGCGGCCGAGGAGCAGGGGGTGCCGCCGGAGAAATTGGCCGGCACCATCCAGAACGACATCCTCAAAGAGTTCATGGTGCGCAACACCTATATCTACCCGCCCAAGCCCTCGATGCGCATCATCTCCGACATCTTCGCCTACACCAGCGCCCGGATGCCCAAGTTCAACTCCATTTCGATCTCCGGCTACCACATCCAGGAGGCCGGTGCCACAGCGGATTTGGAGCTGGCGTACACGCTGGCCGACGGGGTCGACTACATCAAGGCCGGCCTGGACGCCGGCCTGGACATCGATAAGTTCGCGCCCCGCCTCTCGTTCTTCTGGGGCATCGGGATGAACTTCTTCATAGAGGTGGCCAAGCTGCGGGCCGGCCGGCTGCTGTGGAGCGAACTGGTCGCGGGTTTCGGCGCGCAAAATCCCAAATCGCTTTCCCTGCGTACTCATTCGCAAACGTCGGGCTGGTCGCTGACCGCCCAGGACGCCTTCAACAACGTCGCGCGCACCTGCATCGAGGCGATGGCCGCCACCCAGGGCCACACCCAGTCGCTGCACACCAACGCGCTGGACGAGGCGCTGGCGCTGCCCACCGACTTCTCAGCGCGGATCGCGCGCAATACCCAGCTCCTGCTGGCACAGGAGTCGGGCACCACCCGGCCGATCGACCCGTGGGGGGGTTCGTATTACGTGGAGTGGCTGACCCATCGGCTCGGGCAGCAGGCCCGCACGCACATGGCCGAGATCGCCGAGCACGGCGGCATGGCCCAAGCGATCAGCGACGGCATCCCCAAGCTGCGCATCGAGGAGGCCGCCGCACGCACCCAGGCTCGTATCGACTCGGGCCAGCAGCCGGTGATTGGTGTCAACAAGTACCAGGTCGACGAGGACCAGAAGATCGAGGTCCTCAAGGTGGAAAACAGCCGGGTGCGCGCCGAGCAACTGGCCAAATTGCAGGAGCTGCGGGCGAATCGGGACCAGAAGGCCGTTGACGCCGCGCTGGCCGAGCTGTCTCGCGCGGCCGCCGCCACCGGGCGCTCGGGTGATGACGGCCCGGGCAACAACCTGCTGGCGCTGGCCATCGATGCCGCCCGGGCCAAGGCCACCGTCGGGGAGATCTCCGACGCGCTGGAGAAGGTGTATGGCCGTCACCAGGCGGAGATCCGTACCATCGCCGGGGTCTACCGTCACGAAGCCGGAAAGGCCACCAACATCGCCAGCGCCACCGAATTGGTCGAGAAGTTCGCCGAGGCGGACGGCCGCCGGCCGCGAATCCTGGTGGCCAAGATGGGCCAGGACGGCCACGACCGCGGTCAGAAGGTGATCGCGACGGCGTTCGCCGACATCGGATTCGACGTCGACGTCGGGTCGCTGTTCTCCACCCCCGAGGAGGTGGCGCGTCAGGCCGCCGACAACGACGTGCACGTCATCGGGGTGTCCTCGCTGGCCGCCGGTCACCTCACCCTGGTGCCGGCACTGCGCGACGCGCTGGCCGAAGTCGGACGGCCCGACATCATGATCGTGGTCGGCGGGGTCATCCCGCCCGACGACTTCGACCAGCTTTATGAGGCCGGGGCCGCGGCCATCTTCCCGCCCGGGACGGTGATCGCCGACGCCGCAATCGGCGTGCTGCACAAGCTCGCCGAGCGGCTGGGGTATGCGCTCGATTAGATGAGCGGAATCGGTCCTGCGAGCGTAACGCCAGTGCGAAAAATCCAGCCGAACTCCGCCCTGGGGTTTCCCCCGCGAGCGGGAGGTGCCCCCAGCTCGTGACTTCCCGGCAGAACGACTCCGTCGAGGATCTGGCCGAAGCCATCCGCTCCGGCGACCGCGCGGCGCTGCCGCGAGCCATCACCCTGCTGGAGTCCACCCGCGCCGACCATCAGCAGAAGGCCCAGCAGCTGTTGTTGGAGCTGATGCCGGACTCCGGCAGCGCGCATCGCGTGGGCATCACCGGCATCCCGGGGGTGGGAAAGTCCACCACCATCGAAGCCCTCGGCATGCACCTGATCGAGCAAGGTCACCGGGTGGCGGTGTTGGCCGTCGACCCGTCGTCGACGCGCACCGGTGGATCGATCCTTGGTGACAAGACCCGGATGGCGCGCCTGGCAGTGCACCCGGACGCCTACATCCGGCCGTCGCCGACGTCGGGCACGCTCGGCGGGGTGGCGAAGGCCACCCGGGAAACCGTGGTGTTGTTGGAGGCGGCCGGTTTTGACGTGATCATCGTAGAAACCGTCGGGGTCGGTCAGTCCGAGGTCGCGGTGTCCAACATGGTGGACACCTTCGTGTTGTTGACCCTCGCCCGCAGCGGCGATCAGCTCCAGGGCATCAAGAAAGGTGCGCTGGAGCTGGCCGACATCGTCGTGGTGAACAAGGCCGACGGCGAGCACCTGGCGGAGGCACGGTTGGCCGCGCGCGAACTGTCCGCGGCGATCAGACTGATCCATCCGCAGGAGACACTGTGGCGGCCTCCCGTCCTCACCATGAGCGCGACCGAGGGGACCGGCCTGAAAGAACTGTGGGACACCATCGAACGGCATCGTCAGGTGCTCACCGACGCCGGAGAGTTGGAGGCACGTCGGCGGGTCCAGCAAATCGACTGGACCTGGCAGATGGTGCGCGACACGGTGCTGCAGCGGGTGCTCTCAAACCCCAGGGTGCGTCAGATTCGCGCCGACGTGGAACGGCAAGTCAGGACCGGTGAGCTCACCCCGGCACTGGCCGCGCAGCAAATCCTGAAAGCCGCGTCCAGCTAACGGAACGGTAAAGATACAGGTTTCGCGCCTGGTAGGCGCGAAATCGAAGTAAATTTCAAGTGTGGTGGAAATGAGAGTCGATCGCCACGCGGTCCCTGTCCGCGGTGACCCTGACGCAGGTCATCGTGTGTCCGGCGCGGCGGACTCACGCTTTGGATGCGTCGTTCGCAGTTTCGCCAGCATGTTTCCCGCGCGCCGGTTCGGCGGTGGGGCCCTGGCGGTGTATGTCGACGGCCAGCCCGTCGTCGACGTCTGGACCGGGTGGTCCGACCGGCGCGGTCATCGGCCGTGGTCGGCCGACACCGCCCCCATGGTGTTCTCGGCGACCAAGGGCATGGCCGCCACGGTCATCCACCGCCTCGCCGACCGGGGGCTGATCGACTACGAGGCTCCGGTTGCCCAGTACTGGCCGGCATTCGCGGCCAACGGCAAGGCCAATCTGACCGTGCGGCAGGTGATGAGGCATCACGCCGGTCTGTCGGGCCTGCGCGGCGCCACCAAGGACGACTTGCTCGACCACGTCGTGATGGAGGAACGGCTCGCCGCGGCCGCCCCGGGACGCCTGTTGGGCAAATCGGCCTATCACGCGCTGACCTTCGGCTGGCTCATGTCGGGTCTGGCCCGGTCGGTGACCGGAAAAGGCATGGGCACGCTGATTCGCGAGGAGCTTGCCGAGCCATTGGGTACCGACGGCATGTACCTGGGCCGCCCACCGGCCGATGCGCCGACCCGGGTCGCCGAAATAATCGCGCCGCAGACCATCGTGGGCAATCCGGTCCTCAACTATGTGACGCGCAAGGTCGCCAACGAGCTGTCCGGTGGCTTTCGGTCCATGTACTTCCCGGGCATGGTCGCCGCCGTCCAAGGTGATACGCCGTTGCTGGACGCCGAAATCCCGGCGGCCAATGGGGTGGCGACGGCCCGCGCGCTGGCGCGCATGTACGGCGCCATCGCCAACGGCGGCGAGGTCGACGGGATACGATTCCTGTCCCGTGAACTGGTTGCCGGCCTGACTGGTCGGCGTAGCCTGCGGCCCGACCGTAACCTGTTCGTGCCGTTGGCTTTCCACCTTGGGTACCACAGCTTGCCGATCGCGGACGTGATGCCCGGCTTCGGCCATGTCGGGCTGGGTGGGTCGCTCGGCTGGTCCGACCCGGCGAGCGGGGTGGCGTTCTCGCTGGTCCACAACCGGCTGCTGACACCGTTCGTGATGACCGATCATGCCGCGTTCGTGGGCATCTATGCGCTGATCCGGAAAGCGGCCGCGAAGGTACGCAAACGGGGCTTCCGGCCGGTCACCGAGTTCGGGGCGCCGTTCTACGAGCCGGGAGCGGTCGCGGGCTGACGCGCGTTCACTAACATCAGGCGGCCTTGGGGGCATTCGAAGGACCCTTGCAGCCAACTTTAGACAGGCGGCCTTTGGATCGGGGCGGTGAGAGCGTCGTGGTACCTCTCGCCAAGCAGCGCACGCACCACCGGACGCGGTGGCTCAGACCGGAGCATCTGACTGGCAGGCCGCGGACGAACCACCTGCGGCCACCAGAACCAGCGTCCCAGCAGCGCGGCGATAGACGGTGTCATGAAGGAGCGCACAACCAAGGTGTCAAACAACAGGCCCAGGCCGATGGTGGTACCGACCTGACCAATAATTCGCAAATCGCTGGCCACCATCGAGGCCATGGTGAACGCGAACACCAGGCCCGCGTTCGTGACGACCTTACCCGTGCCACCCATCGCGCGGATGATACCGGTGTTCAGACCGGCGGCTATTTCTTCTTTTACTCGGGAAACCAGCAGCAGGTTGTAATCGGAACCCACCGCCAAAAGGACAATCACTGACATCGGCAGCACCATCCAGTGCAATTTGACGCCGACAATATATTGCCAGATCAGCACCGATAGCCCAAAAGATGCACCTAAGGAAAGTGCTACGGTACCCACAATTACCAGTGCGGCGACCAAGCTTCGCGTGATGACGAGCATGATGATGAAAATAAGGCAGAGGGCGCCAATCCCGGCGATGTAGAGATCGTATTTTGCCCCGTCGTGAAAATCCTTGAAGGTCGACGCCATGCCGGCGATATAGATTTTGGCGTCCTCCAGAGGCGTCGATTTCAGCGCCTCCTCGGCGGCCGTCCTTATCTTATCGATCCGCGCTATACCCTCGGGCGTCGCGGGGTCGCCCCCGTGCGAAATGATGAATCGAGCCGCTTTCCCGTCCGGAGAAAGGAAGGAATTCATTGCCTTCTTGAAGTCCGCATTCTGGAAGACTTCCGGAGGCAGATAGAAGGTATCGTCGTTCCGCGCCGCATCGAACGCCTGTCCCATTGCGGTGGTGTTCCCGCTCGCTTCATCCACCGAGCTCAAAGTGCCGGCCATGGTGCTGTGCGCTTTCAGCATCATCATCCGCGAGTCCTCCGCAACCGCGATCAATGGGGGAAACTGCTCGAGCAGCCGCGGCAACAGGGCGTCCATTTTGTTCAGATCGACAACAACCTCGCCGAGTTTATCGCTAAGCTCGTCGACACCGTCGATCGTGTCAAATATGTTTCTCAACGACCAGCATATGGGGATATCGTAGCAGTGCCTTTCCCAGTAGAAGTAACTTCGAAGCGGTCTCCAAAAGTCTTCAAAATCCGAAATGTGGTCTCTCAACTCATATGTAATGGCAGCCACTTCTTTTGTCTCGATGATCGTGTGATGAGTAATGTCCGTGAGCTGCTTCTGCAATGCATACAAGCGCTTCATCAAGGCGATTTGTGTTGCCATCAGATCGGCCTGCTTGAGCATGTCATCGGCACGCAGTTTCATATAATGCATGGTTTGCACCTGCGCCGCGTTCTGCATGCTGATCAGAAACGGTATCGACGTGTGTTCAATCGGGGTTCCCTCGGGCCGGGTTATGCCCTGCACCCGAGATATGCCTGGAACCCGGAAAATTGCTTTGGCCAGCTTGTGTAAGACGAGAAAATCTGCAGGATTGCGCATATCGCGATTTGATTCAATCATCAGAATTTCGGGCATCATCCGGGACTGAGAGAAATGACGATCCGCGGCGGCATACCCCTGATTGGCGGGAATGTCCTGGGGTAGATAGAGGCGGTCGTTGTAGCTCGTTTTGTAGCCCGGCAGCGTCACCAGGCCGACCAGCGCGACCGCTATTGTTGCGACGAGAATGGGCGCGGGCCAGCGGACGATCGCCGTGCCGATCCGGCGCCACCGACCGAAGCCGATGGTGCGCGTGGGGTCGAACAGCCGGAAGCCACTTCCGAGTGCAAGAACCGCCGGAACCAAGGTCAGTGCGATCGCGACCGAAACGAGCATGCCCACGGCGCACGGCACGCCGATCGTCTGGAAGATCGGCATCCGGGTAAAACTCAGGCACAACATTGCTCCGGCGATCGTCAGACCGGAACCCAGGACAACGGGAGCGACCGAACGGTAGGTGGTGTAGTAGGCCGTTTCGCGGTCCTCGCCGGCCTGACGCGCCTCTTGATATCGACCGAAGAAGAAGATCCCATAATCGGTTCCGGCCGCCATCGCGAGGGCCACCAACAGATTAATAGCAAACGTGGAGAGCGCAACCATATTGTTATCGCCGAGAAACGCGATGATTCCCCTGGCGGCAAATACTTCGATCCCAACCGTGACCAACAAACCTATCACGGTGAAGACCGAACGGTAGACAAAAAGCAGGACCGCGAAGATTATCACGGCGCCTATCAGGGTCATCTTGTAGATGGATCTGTCACCACTGCTCTGCATGTCCGAAATGAGCGCTGATGGACCGGTGACATAGGCCTTGACACCCGGGGGCGGTGGTGTCCGCGCGATGATATCCCGGACCGCGGCAATGGAGTCCTGGCCCAAGGTCGTCCCTTGGTTGCCGGCCAGATTCAATTGCACATATGCGGCCTTGCCGTCCGGGCTTTGCGCGCCCGCCTGCGTGAGTCGATCTCCCCATAGATCCTGCACGTGCTCGACATATTGGGGGTCGTTTCTTAATTCACGGATCATCCGGTCGTAGTACGCGTGCGCGTCATCGCCGAGGGGCTGCTGCCCCTCCAGCACGAGCATGGCGAAACTGTCCGAGTCGGATTCTTTGAAGTCCTTTCCCATGCGCTTCATGGCTTGTACCGCCGGCGCATCTTGCGGGGCCAAGGGAACGGAATGGTCTCGGCCGACCGTCTCCAGCCAGGGAACCCCGAAACTCACAGTCAGTGTGAGCGCCAGCCAAGCCAGGATAATGAACAACGAAAGCCTACGGATCGTCCGCGCTACCAAGGGGACTTGTGGGCGTTCGGTGTTCATGGGCCGTTCGACTGGGTACTCCGCCACTTACCGCGGCTGTCTAAGCAGGGCACGTACCAACGGACGGGGTCCTGACGGCCGAAGCATTTGACTGGCGGGGCGGGAGCGGATTTGTTGGGGCCACCAGAACCAACGTCCCAGCAGCGCGGCGATGGACGGCGTCATGAACGCGCGCACGATCAGCGTGTCGAACAGCAGGCCCAGACTGATCGTCGTGCCTATCTGCCCGATGATGATGAGGTCGCTGGCAATCATGGACGCCATGGTGAACGCGAACACCAGGCCGGCGTTCGTGACGACCTTGCCGGTGCCGCCCATGGCGCGAATGATGCCCGTTTTTATGCCGGCGCCCATTTCCTCTTGCATCCGGGCTACCAGTAGCAAATTGTAGTCAGACCCCACCGCCAGCAGGACCAGCACGGCCATCACGAGGACCAGCCAGTGTATTTGTATGCCGAGTAAATTCTGCCAGACCAGCACGGACAGACCAAAGGATGTGCCCAGCGAGAGCAATACCGTCCCTACGATAACCAGGGCGGCAATCAAACTTCGCGTTATGATCAGCATGATGATGAAAATGAGGCAGACCGCAGCCACTCCCGCGATCATGAGATCGTACTTCGAGCCGTCCACAATATCTTTTGCTACCGCGGCGGTGCCCGTGAGGTAGATCTTGGCGTTTTCCAGAGGAGTTCCCTTGAGCGCCTCCTCGGCCGCGGTTTTTATCGGTTCGACCCGTCCCACGCCCTCGGGCGACGCGGGATCGGCCCTTTGCGTAATGAGCATACGGGCGGCCTTCCCGTCCGGTGAGACGAAAATATCTACTGCCCGCTTGAAGTCCTTGTTCTTGAAAATATCCGGAGCAATGTAGAAAGAATCGTCGTTCTTGGCAGCGTCGAAAGCCTTCCCCATGGCCGTCGAATTTTCGCTGGTCTGGTCCATCGCGCTGAGAATCCCGGACATGGTGCTATGCATAGTTAAAAGCATGGTGCGCATGTTCTGCATGATTTCGATCATCTGCGGGAACTGCGCGAGGATTTGCGGCATGATCACGTCTATCTGATCGAGGTCCGCCACCAGATCCTTCAGCTTATCGGTAATCTCGTCGACACCGTCGATGGAATCGAATATGGATCTCAACGAAAAACAGATGGGAATGTCGTAGCAGTGCCTTTCCCAATAGAAGTAACTGCGGATCGGCCTCCAGAAGTCCTCAAAATCCGAAATGTGATCTCGCAACTCGTTTGTGATTGCCTGCATGTCGTGCGTGAGGCCGACCATGTGATGAGTAGTGGCGACGAGCTGTTGCATGAGGCCATACATGCGCTGCATGATGCCGATCGTTTCCGCGAGCTCGTCGGCCTGCTTGAGCAGATCGTTCATCTGTTCTTTCTCGAACGGCATGATTTGCATCTGCGCGGCCTGCTGCATGCTGAGCAGAAACGGTATCGACGTGTGTGCGATCGGAACTCCCTCGGGCCGAGTCAAGCCCTGCACCATGGAAATGCCTGGAACCGCGAGGATGCCCTTTTCTAGTTTATTCAATACCAACGCATCTGCTGAGTTTCGCAGATCGTGATCAGCCTCGATCATGAGGATCTCGGGCGACATCATTCGCGACGGAGGAAAATGCCGCTTTGCCGCCTCCAACCCCAACGCGGCGGGGATACCCTTGGGAACATAATTCATGTCGTTGTAGCTGGGTTTGTATCCCGGCAACGTCAACAGCCCGATGAATGCGACTGCCAACGTCGCGATGAGAATGGGCGCTGGCCACCGAACGATCGCCGTACCTATTCGCCGCCAAGCATGTGCCGTGATCTTTCGCCTGGGTTCGAACAGACCGAAACGGCTCCCGACATTAAGAACTGCCGGAACGAGCGTGAGGGCGACGGCGACCGCAACAATTACGCCTACCGCGCAAGGAATGGCGAGGGCCTGGAAATGGGGCAGCCGGGTGAACTTAAGGCAAAACAATGCGCCGGCGATAGTCAAACCGGAGGCCAAGACGATCCTGGCGACGCCGTGGTATGTGGTGTAGAAGGCCGTTTCCCGGACCTCGCCGGCTTGCCGTGCCTCTTGATACCGACCGACGAAGAATATCGCGTAGTCGGTTCCCGCCGCGATCACCAGGGATACCAGCAGATTGATGGCGAAAGTAGTGAGACCGATCATCTGCAAATTGCCGAGCAAAGCGACTATTCCTCGGGCCAGCTGCAATTCTAGCCCGACCAGCAGCAACAAAACAATGACGGTGGTAATCGAACGGTAGATGAGGAGCAACGTAGTGAAGATGACCGCGAGGCTCACCACCGTGATGATGATGACCGTACGGTCACCGCTGTTGCCGATGTCCGCGACGATTGCCGCGGGTCCGGTGACATACGCCCGGACTCCCGGTGGCGCCGGCGTCCGGTCCACCATGCGCCGGACAGCTTCCGTCGATTCGTTCGCCACGCTCGAGCCGGGTTTACCGGTGACGGCCACTTGGACATACGCGGCCTTACCATCGGCGCTTTGCGCGGCGCCCACCGTGAGCGGGTCGCCCCAGAAATTCTGAATGTGCTCAACGTGTTTCGGATCGTCTTGCAACTGGCGAATCAAACGATCGTAGTATTTGTGGGCATCGTCGCCGAGGGCTTGCTGACCCTCCAAGACGATCATCACCGCGCTGCCGGACGAGGTTTCCTTGAAGTCCTCACTCATACGTGCCGACGCCTTGAACGCCGGCGCATCGTTGACATTCAGGGATATCGAGTGCGCTTTCTCGACCTGCTCCAACGACGGGACGCCGAGACTCAGGATTACGGCTACCACCACCCACGCCAAAATGATCGGCACTGACAGTCGATAAATCGTCCGCGCCGCGAATGAACCCCTGGCGTCCTCGCTGCCCACGTGTTGTTCGCTCATGCGGCCTTCAGCAGACAGAAGGCAAAGGCGTTCACTTCGTGCGAGGTCTTCTCGGCTTTGACCACATCGTCCACCAAGATGCGGCAGCCAATGCTGTCACTATTGCCCTGCGCGATGACATTTCCGACGGCCGTCGCCGCGCCGATCGGAAACTCCAATGACCACGGCAAGCTCGCCCCGTTGAGGTGCTGCGGGTCACCATTGCCGTCGAAATAGCTGATGTCGGCCACGGTCCCTGGTGCTCCGAAGACCTCGTACCTCAGGTGCTTAGGGTTGAAAGGCTTGCCTTGATCGACTCTGGTGTCGGCATAGGACAGTTGTTTCTCAGAACCGAAGATGCCGTGCAGCCGCGACACGGTGAAGCCTCCCGCGACAACCACCACGAGTATGACGAGCGGAACCCACAGCCGCCTCAGAACTCCGAAAACCGCCAACCCCCCATTTCGACGAGTTTCTCGAGATCGTGCTCGAGGTCCGGGCGAAGGTTGGCGAGCACCTCGCAGAAAAGGGGGTCGACGGCCAGATGGTGGGCTGCTGGCTAGGGGGCCCGCGTCAGCGACATCGGGCCGGGCCTGCGCAAATTCGCGCACTCCGCGTTCGACCACCGAACCCAACCTCCCACCCGTTTCGAATACCCCTGCATGATGTCAGCCGCTGGAACATGCACCTACATATCGGTCGGCGAGAACCCCCGTCGACGTTACATCGATGCAATGGGCATCGCAGCCTTATCAGCGCAGCGATACCTCAAACGCTCACCACCTTGGGGACACGATCCGATCTTGGAGAGTAAACCATGCCGATGGCAGCCATGCGGGCCGTTCCCCAACGCGATACGCGATCAATGCATACCGCGTGCGTAAGGCACGGTACCCAGCTGCATGTATCCGCGCACCACGTCAGGTGCGTCGTCCTCAGCGGTGCTGCTGTTACATTCCAACGCTGGACGGAACAGAATAAGCGCCGATGTACGACAGCGATAAGTAGCTGTGGGAGGCTCGCTAGCCTAGGAAACCGTCGTCACGTCAGGGTGAAGACCAGGAACTTTATCTGAAACCTCGGAGGGTTCCCTGACGGCCTCCTCGGACGGTTCCCTGACGGCCTCCAGTATGGTTTGAAGGGGACTGCTGCGCGTCTGGACTACATCGAACAGAACTGGCCCGATATACGGGCCGAAAAGTCTGCGCGACAGGCCGGCAGCGGGCCGGGTTCTTGGCAAATAAACCGGGCGGCTTGGGGGAGTCGGGAAGGCTCGAAGCCGGTCGGGATCGCGCCGCGGCAAGAAACCGAGGTCGATGCCTCGAACGCGACGTTGCGCCGGAACGGAAAGAGCCGCAGCAGGATTTCGTCGTCGAGGTCGCGTTTCCGACCTCGACGAATCGCCCACCGAGCGCTGGCAATTCGAGGTTCGCCGTGCTGGGCGGTGCCCGGTCACCGAGCACGTCGTCGACGCCCGACCCCTCGGTGCCACGGCGTATCAAATCGGCGAACTCTAGGCTTCGTGAGTCTTAACATGCTCGATGCCCATGTCGCGCAACAATTGCCGATGCTGCCCACTGCCGACGGTGTGGCGAAAAGTGTATACGTGTCTGCAGTCGGCTAGCCTTGTGCGAGACTGCCGACACTCGACCAGCCCTTCGGCCGGACCGTCGTAGGTGTTGTCGCCCTGCGGCCGGACACGGACGATTCGTTAATCGACCTCGCCGGCCAGGTCGAACTCAGCCAGCGTGCGCGCGGTCAGCTCACGTAAAGCGGCCTTTGTGTTCTCCGCGCCCGGTTGGTAGGCCTCGACGGTGATGGCAATCTTGCCGCCGATGCGCCAAGACTGGAGAGTCAATTGGCCGCCCGCCCGCTCAAGCCACTGTCGCGTTACGTCCTGCCCAATCACTCGGATGAGATGCAGTGGATAGAGGTGGGCGCTGATAGTGGCAGCTTCGGCGTCGTTGTGGGCCAGGGCGTACACCACCAAGCCGAGGTCGCCGAGATTAGAACAAAATACCGGGGAATCGGGATCGGCGACCGTCGCACTGGCCATCCGTTTCAATGCCCGCTTCGGCGCGAACGGGGCCAACGGAAGGAGTTGCAAGGACTCATCTGGCGTTTCCCGCAGGGTCGTCAGCGCCTGCTTGATGGCGGCGCGGAGGTCACGGAGATCCGTCGTGACCCGCGTCGGGTCGACGCTGAGGCGCGCATACGACACTGCAACCGCACGGGTATCATCCACGGTGCGTTCGCTGATAGGGAGTTGCAAGGTGACGGCACCGTCGCCGGCACGTCGGCGCCCCAAGTGCTCCCCGAACTTCGCAGCCAACCCGGCGATTAGTGTGTCAGTCGTTCCGCCAAGAGCCTTCGCACGGGCATCCCAATCATCTAGGTCGATGTGGACGGTGATAACCGGCACGGCGACAACGTCATCGCCGTCACCCCCACCCAGGGCGACGGGTCGCGATGCCGGTGATCGGGCACTATCCTGGCGGCGACGGCGGGCCAGTTTTGCCGCCACGAGTAGCGCCCGGCCAACCTCGGGCAGGTCCTGCGCCGTTTGGCGGGCATCCTGTATCACCGCGCGCAGTCGAGTGCGCGAACCTAGCTCTGGGTAGCCAAGATCGCGCGTGTTGGCGAGGACTGCATCAGCTATCGTGAGTGCGAGCCCGAAGCCGTCGATCAGGTAGTGGGAAATCACCAAGCTGACCGCGGTCGAGCCATCGGTAAGCGGAAGGACGCCGATGTGCCAGCCGGGCCCCAATTCCGGATCAGTAGGCAGTTGTGCGCGTTCATCAGCCCAGTCGCCGAGTTCCGCGCGTGGACGGGCACGCTCAGCGATCTCTATGTCCGACGGCCCTCCATTTGCGACCCATCGATGCCGGGCGAACGGCAGCGACGAGCGCTCGATGCGCCGTCCCACGAACCCTTGACCGAGATTGCGGTTAAAACGCCTCACCCCATCGAAGTCGATGGGATGCTCATAAATCCACACGACCTGGATGACTACATTCCGGCCGATGGCGCGATGCTGCGCAAACAAGGCATGGTCCATGAACGCGAGCCGATTGTCCGGCGGCGCATCACCATTGGATGCGCGGCGCTCGAAGGATGCTCGTGCAGGGCGTATCCGAATTGGCACTGATCTGCCTCCGCCGACACGGATGGATTCGCCCGCGACGCCCCGTGGGGTGTACACCTCGTCGGGGAGGGCGACGATGCGCGAGACGACCCGGGCCTTGGTAGAAATGAACCAATTCATCACCTGAGAGAGTAGCCGATCCGGTGTGATCGCACGGTTGGCAACAGGCCGAATGCACCTGCGGAGCGGGGCCTTAGCCTGTGCGACGAGGTGCCACTTGTCTAAAACTTTGGGATTCGGGTCGATAGCGCGGGTATCGCGGTTATGCTGCCGGGCGATCGGCCAGCGGAGGCGAGGCTCTCGCTTTCATCTCGCAGAATGCGCACGGTAAGTGAGAGGCTAGGATCGGCAAATGAAATTTGTGCTGGCGAGCTATGGGACTCGCGGCGATGTCGAGCCCTGCGCCGCCATCGGCCTTGAGCTGATGCGCAGAGGGCACGACGTGCGCATGGCTGTCGCGCCTGACCTGGTTGGCTTCGCCGAGTCGGTTGGGCTTGCGGCAGTCGCTTACGGACCGGATGCGCGGATGTGGCAGGACCTGCACCGCGACTTCTTGACGCATCTAACCCGCAACTTCTGGAAGATCCAGGATCTGATCAGGTTGGGGCGGAAAGATTGGGAGCTGTTTACCCAGTGTTGGAAGGAGATCTCCACGACGCTGACGTCGCTGGCGGACGGGGCCGACCTGCTACTCACCATCGTGATTGGTCAGGAGCCCGCTGCCAACGTCGCGGAGTATTACAACATTCCGTTGGCCATGCTGCACACCCACCCGATGCGGGCCAACGGCCAGATGGTTCCGATCGTGCCGGCGCCGCTGATCCGCTCCGCAGTGACGGTGTATGACTGGCTGGGTTGGCGCGTGGTGGTGAAGAACATCGAGGACGCGCAGCGCCGTGAACTGGGGCTACCAAAGGCCAGAGGGCTCTGGTCGCGACGGATCGCCGAACGCCGGCCGCTGCAAATCCAGGCCTACGATGAGGTTTGCTTTCCCGGGTTGGCCGCCGAATGGGCGAAATGGGATGGCCAACGGCCCTTCGTTGGCGCGCTGACGATGGAGTTGCCGGCGGATGCCGATGAGGAGGTCGCGTCGTGGATTGCCGCGGGGACACCGCCGATTTTCTTCGGATTTGGGAGCACGGCGGTCAAATCTCCGGCCGACACGGTCGCCATGATCAGCGCGGCTTGCGCGCAGTTAGGCGAGCGGGCGTTGGTTTGCTCCGCCGAGACTGACATTAGCCACGTCCCCCATTCGGACCATGTCAAGGTGGTGGGCACGATGAATTACGCGGCGGCCTTTCCTGCCTGCCGCGCAGTCGTGCATCACGGTGGCGGGGGCACCACAGCCGCGGGCCTGCGCGCCGGAGTCCCTCAGTTGATCCTCCCAACGTTTCTCGATCAGATGATCTGGGGAACTCGGGTCAAACGATTGAAGGTGGGCACCGCCCGGCGCTTTTCGACCGTTACCCACGAATCGCTGGTCGCGGACCTGCGCATCATCCTCGCCCCGCAATATGTCGCCCGAGCCCGCGAGATTGCCACCAGGATGACCAAACCTGCTGAAAGCGTTACGGCCGCCGCCGATCTCCTGGAAGCTTTCGCCCGCCAGAGGCGTGCTGGCTGATCGGCGAAGACGGACCGCCAGGGTGAGCGGTGCCGGCCAACTCTGGCAGGTTGCCTCGGAGCGGGTTGATGGGATCCGCCGCCCGGGGAAACCTCGCCGCGAATGCACGACATGATCGATCGCCGCGTGTCTGCGTTTCTGCAAGGCCCAGCCTGCAGGCAAAGCGGTGTGGACGGCGGTAGCCTGCACTTTTCCCGAAACTCGCTGTGACATGGGCTTTGAGTTAGTGAAAGTGCTTGTCCTGCAAGGGATAATGAGACAACTCACGATCCATTATCCAAGTGGGAAGCCGCTTTCTAGGCGTGTCCTTCATCATTCGGATGATCCGCTGATCACTCCGCTTGCTAACCCGCTAGAGCTACCCACCGCCGCACGAGAAGCTCGTCGCGATCAAGCTCGTCATGGACCAGGCCGATTTGCTGGCCCACGCCGTGTAACAAATCTCCTGTCGTGTCAGGTGAATATTTGGCTACAGTTCCCCGGCGTTGAAGGCTTTCTTGGCTTCCTGCGCGTGCGCCACCTCCTGCGCGGTGTAGCCGATGAGTAGCGCTACCCCACCGACCAAGGTGACCACCCCGGCCAGCCATAGCAGGCCGTAGGTGTAACCGTGGTCCAGCGCATGCAACTGGGCGGCGTTCATGAACTTCACGGGCCCGGTAGTGCCGCCTAGGGACAGCGTGCGCGACGTGACGACGGCCTGGATGACGGTCAGCACCACCGGCCCGCCGAGGCTGGAAAGCATGAGCGAGATCGCGGATGTGGGCCCGATCCGGTCGAAACCGACGTTCGCGATCACCGATAGTGAGAGCGGGACGTTGACTATGCCGATACCGATAGCGGCGACGACGAGCGCCACCAGCAGATTCGGGAAGTAGGGGATGCCGCGGTGGAGCGTCGACCCGTAGAGCATCGCGCCCAGGACCGGGATGCCACCGGCGAGCACCACCAACCGCGGCGGGAACCGCGTCACCAGCTGTAACGACACGCCCGCCCCGACGCCCGCCGCAATGGCGAACGGGATGAAGCCGGCGCCCACGCGCAGGCCGGTGTAGCCCATGATGTCCTGCACATACAGGGCGATCAGCACGGTCATGGTGAACAGCACCCCACCGGCCAGAAAGATGGCTGCGAACGTGGCCAGCCGGCTGCGGTCGAAGAACAAACTGAACGGCACGACGGGGTTCTCGGCCTTGCGCTCGACCACGGCGAACGCCATGAAAGCTCCCAGGGACACCACACCCGCACCAATCGTCGGGGCCGACAGCCAGCCCTTCTCGGGCACCATCGAGAAGCCGAAAACGGCCGCGGCGCACATCAGCGTGGCCAGCACAGCCCCGGTGGCGTCGAGCTTCAACCTCTCCTTATGGGTTTCCCGCAGCGTGGTGCTGGCCAGGTAGACCACCACTAGCCCGATCGGCAGGTTCACCAAGAACGCCAGCCGCCACGACACCTCGGTGAGCGCTCCGCCCACCACCAGGCTCAGCACCGCGCTGACACCGCCCATCACGCCCAACCCCGCCATCGCGGCGTTGCGCGCCGGTCCTTTCGGGAACGTGGTCGCCACCAGCGCGAAGGACGTCGGTGCGGCGATCGCGGCGGCTACGCCCTGCAGCAGCCGGGCCACAACGAGGATGGCCCCGTCCCAGGCGATGCCGCACATCGCCGAGGCGACGATGAACAGTGCGACCCCGACGATGAAGGTGCGCTTGCGCCCGAAGGTGTCACCCAGGCGACCGCCCAGCAGCATCAGCCCGCCAAAAGTCAGCACGTAGGCGTTGACCACCCAACTCCGCCCCGCGTCCGACACGCCCAGCTGGTTCTGGATCTTGGGAAGCGCGACGACCGCGATGGTGCCGTCCATCATCGCTATCAGCTGCATGCCGCCGATGGCAATGATTGCGCCGATAAACCGGCGAGACGGCAGCCAGGCCGGGAAGTGCTTGTTCGTACGATCTAAGGTGGTCTGTTCGACGGGCATTGGGTCGCTCATTCCGGCGGTCAGTCGTCTCGTGAGGTAATGCCAGCTCTGCATCGAAGAGAGCCGTCACATGGCGCGCTACGCCACTGCATACTAAAAATGGTTATCCGCAAACCTACCAGATAGGCATTCTCGGTCACCGGGTGAGCGGAATTTTAAACGCCCGCTTATGCGTTCGCGGTCAACCCGTTCAAGCCCTCGCCAGATCGGTAATTCTCGCGCTCCGTCCGCATGCGTCAGCGGCACGGAGCGACTCGTCCAGCAACTCCTGGGCCGCGGGAAGAACTCGGCCTGCTACTCCTTGAGAACGGGTGTGGAAGAAGATCAAACCGACCGCATCGGCAAGATCGGCGTCACCAGCAAGGACCAACCGAAAACCAATGCCGCCAGGGCCGGAACGGGTCCCACGACCATTACCCGCGAATCGCTGGTCGCGGACCTGCGGACAATCCTCGTCCCGCACCATATCGCGCGGGCCCGCGAGATCGCCAACCGGATGACCAAACCCGCTGAAAGTGTTATGGCCGCAGCCGATCTTGTGGAAAATTTCGCCCGCCAGGGGCGTGTTGGCTGATCGATAAAGGCGGCGGTCGGGGTGAGCAGCGCCGGCTAACTCGGGCAGGTTGCCTCCCAGTGGGTTGATGGGATCGCTGTCGGCTGGGCGGTTTCCAGGGGTCGATGCAACACATCATCTGAGTGAGAAGTGTTTGGGATCTCGTTGGTGCTCGCCGTCGACGGTTGCTGCGTTTTGGGATCAGATTCGCGCCGGTGTCAGTGCTGCTGAAGCCGCTGCGGCGGTAGGCGTGTCGAAGCACGCCGGACGTTGTTGGGTCGCTCAACGTGGGGTTGAAACCACGGCTGAGCAAACTAATTACAGCAGGGCCCAGGCCACGGCTGACCCAGCGTGAGCGGGTGGAGATTCAGGTCGGCGTGGCCGCAACGAGTCGTTGCGTTCGATCGGTCGGCGGTTGGGCCGGCCGGCGTCGACGATCAAGCGGGAGCTGGACCGCACTGTGCGCAACCGCTATGACGGTCGCAAGTCGGGGTATCGGCGCAAGGAGCGCTTCGGGGTCAACCAAAGTGGGATGGATGCCAGGGTGTGTTACGACGCGCTCGCCGCCGAGCGGTAGCCGCTCAGCGGGCACTTCGGCCCAACCCCGGCAAGCTGGGTACGGATGTCCGGTTGCGACGGGAGGTGCAGACTCGATTGGGGTTGCGCCACAGCCCGCAGCAGATCGCGCGGCGGTTGCGGTGTGACTTTCCCGACGATCCGGAGATGTGGGTGTCACACGAGGCGATCTACCTGGCGATTTACGTTCTGGGTCGGGGGGCGCTGCGCCGTTTGTTGAGTTGCACCAGTGCCTGCGCACCAAACGCGCACTGCGCCGCCCCCAGCATCAGCCCGGCCTTCGCCGTGGCCGCATCCCCGGCATGGTCAACATCAGCGAGCGCCCGCCCGAGGTCGCCGACCGCGCTGTGCCCGGGCACCGGGAGGGCGACTTGATCCTGGGCAGCACCGAGTCCGGCTCGGCGATCGGCACTCTCGTGGAGCGTTGCACCGGTTTGTGATGCTGCTATATCTGCCCGGCAGCCACGGCGCCCTGGCCGTACAGAACGCCATCGTCGAGAAGATGTCTGAGCTGCCCGAGCACCTACGCCGCTCGTTGACTTGGGACCAGGGCAGCGAGATGGCCAACCACATCGCCGTCGCCAAAGCCACCGACATGGACATCTACTTCTGCGACCCGCACTCGCACTGGCAGCGCGGCAGCAACGAAAACACCAACGGCCTGCTGCGCCAGTACTTCCCCAAAGGCACCGACCTGTCCCTGCACGGCCCCGGCATTCTCGACAACGTCGCCGCCGAACTCAACGGCCGACCCCGCCAAGCATTGGGTTGAAAACACCAGCCGAAGCGCTCAACGAACTAGTGTCGAAAAATCCACCTGTTGCAACGACCGCTCGAAGTCGCCCTGGGAAAACTCGCCGCGGATGCACGACATGGTCGATCGCCGCGTGTCTGCTTTCTGCAAGGCCGGTAGGCCGTTAACGGTGTCCATCATGTTCTACCACACAGGACGGGCTCGTACATGTGTGTGATCGCTTGGCTCCAAAGGTAATTCGTGCTGTTCGCCGATCCATGTAAGCAGTGCATGCAGGCAATCGTCGAGCGCCCACTTCGGACGGCAGTGGAGCGTGTCCTGCGCCGGCTCGGTGGTGCAGTCAGCGGCGCGTACGTCACCGTCGCGGAATTTCGGTACGACAATCGGTTCCGGGGCGTTGCAGATGGCGGCCATCTTGCGGGCCAGCTCGTGGATGGTGGTCGCGATGCCGGACCCGATGTCCAAATAGCGTGATTCGGCCGCAGGCTTCTGCACGGTTGCCAACAGCGCGTCGACGACATCGTCGATAAAGACGAAGTCGCGCACGATCCGACCGTCTTCGTAGACCTCCACCGGGCGTTGCTCGCGCGCCAATCGTGCAAAGAGACTGACTATTCCGGTGTACGAATTGGTCAGCGATTGGCCCGGCCCGCAGACATTCTGCAGACGCAACACGCTGAGACTGGTGACGTGCGCCGCCGTCCAGGCCGCCAACATGTGCTCCTGTGCGAGCTTGGTCGCAGCGTAGATGTTGGTGGGCGGGGCTCCGTCCGGCCTGCGCAGCCCGAAAGCGGCACCGCAGGTTGGCCGTTGGGCCCCTTGGGATCCCAGATACCGGCCAGCAGCTGGGCGTGGCTGCGAGGCCACGGGTAGAAGCTTTGGTCGGGCACGGGTGCTGAGTGGCTCAGGTCCGGCTGGTGCACCACGAACGCCTTGCCGGCAGACACCTGTTGGCTTCCGCTCAGGCCGTCGGAAGTTGCCATATCGGCACGGGCCGTTGATCCGGCATACGGTAGCCTTTTCTGCTTGGGCACGAATTCCTCGAGGAGGGTCGAGTGGACGCGGTTACCAGCGAGTGCCGACTATGCGAATCGGCTGGTCCCCATCAAACTATTCAAATTCGCGAGATGATGTTCGGAACCCGAGAGCTGTTTGAATATTATAGCTGCGTTGCGTGCGACACGTTGCAGATTGTGAATGCGCTCGAGGACGAAGAGCTCATGCGTCATTATCCGCCAAATTACTACTCCTACAATGCTTCAGCTCAGCCGAGGGTTTTCCGATGGCTGGTTACGCAACGAGACCTATATATATTGCATCGCGGTAGCCGGATATTCGGTTCCCTCATAACGGCGCCCGTGCCCGAAGGTATCTTCCGGTTGCTTCTCGGAGGAGACGTCGTCACAATGCTCGCTCAGCTTGCGGTTGAGCGCGATGCGCGAATTCTAGACGTGGGCTGTGGTAGCGGTGCGCTGCTGGACCGGCTGGCTAGAGTTGGATTCAACAACTTGGCTGGTGCTGATCCGTTCATCGCAGCCGATGGCGAGTCGCCCGGGGGCGTCCCACTAATGAGGCGAGACTTGAGCGAAGTGACTGGGGAATTTGATCTCATCATGTTCAATCATTCGCTTGAACACATGCCCGACCCGGTCGCGACACTTAAGGTGGCATACGACAAGCTTGCTGCTGGCGGGATGTGTTTGGCTCGCGTGCCGACAACCTCCTCCGAAGCGTGGACTACCTATAGGGCGAACTGGGTACAAGCCGATGTGCCTCGGCATATGGTTATACCTTCGCGACTGGGAATGGCACTGGCAGCGGAGAGGGCAGGGCTGCGAGTTGAGAAGACATTTGACGATTCGACTTTAGGTCAGTTCATGGGAAGCGAAGCTTATCGGCGTGATGTTGCGGTGACCGATCCCAAAATCCTTCGGCTTTTTGGACCAAAGCAAATCTGGGATTGGGAACAACGCGCGAAACGACTCAATCGGCAGGGCCGCGGTGACCAGACCTGTTTTGTCTTGCGAGCCAAGTGAGGAGCTAAATGGGCGCGAACGGAGCGCAATAGGGCCTGCATCAACCCAAATCGATCTCGGAAAGAAGATCGGCCCGCACTTGATTTGGGTGCAAGCCAATCCTTGATACCTCAAAGAATTCGCAATAAACCCGCCGTAAAACAGCCGACGAGCCCGGAACCGGGTGGTGCGATTACGCCACCGCGTAGTTGCGGGTCGCCGACGGATCCCGCCGGGGCGATGCAGAACCTCGGTCAGCTCCCAATACCGACGCTGCACCGACAACAGCTGAGGCCCGCCCGTCATCAACGCCCCTAACTACGAAGTGTTGCAATCACCCCTTGAGCCCAAGGCTGAAAACTCGCCACGGATGCGCGACATGGTCGCCGCGTGCGGGCGTTTCTACAACGCTTAGCCTGCAGTCAACTGCTGTGCACGGCGGTAGGCCCTTAACGGAATCGATCACGGTCTACTACGCCACGGTCTGGCCCGTGTGTGATCGCTTGGCTCCAAAGGTAATTCGTGCTGTTCGCCGATCCATGTAAGCAGTGCATGCAGGCAATCGTCGAGCGCCCACTTCGGACGGCAGTGGAGCGTGTCCTGCGCCGGCTCGGTGGTGCAGTCAGCGGCGCGTACGTCACCGTCGCGGAATTTCGGTACGACAATCGGTTCCGGGGCGTTGCAGATGGCGGCCATCTTGCGGGCCAGCTCGTGGATGGTGGTCGCGATGCCGGACCCGATGTCCAAATAGCGTGATTCGGCCGCAGGCTTCTGCACGGTTGCCAACAGCGCGTCGACGACATCGTCGATAAAGACGAAGTCGCGCACGATCCGACCGTCTTCGTAGACCTCCACCGGGCGTTGCTCGCGCGCCAATCGTGCAAAGAGACTGACTATTCCGGTGTACGAATTGGTCAGCGATTGGCCCGGCCCGCAGACATTCTGCAGACGCAACACGCTGAGACTGGTGACGTGCGCCGCCGTCCAGGCCGCCAACATGTGCTCCTGTGCGAGCTTGGTCGCAGCGTAGATGTTGGTGGGCGGGGCTCCGTCCGGCCTGCGCAGCCCGAAAGCGGCACCGCAGGTTGGCCGTTGGGCCCCTTGGGATCCCAGATACCGGCCAGCAGCTGTGCGTGGCTACGAGGCAGCGGATGGAAGATCCGCGTGCCGCATTGCCAAGCGGCCTCACCTTAGACGCCCGTGACGACGCCAGGACGAGCTGGTCGGCC
>Ga0335069_10000170_pt1 | contig 113212 bp, 92 predicted proteins | sample Lox_Sample_11_FD_206714 | JGI IMG/M metagenome (GOLD analysis project Ga0335069, IMG submission 206714) | Soil microbial communities from Loxahatchee National Wildlife Refuge, Florida, United States - Lox_Sample_1.1 | ecosystem: Environmental > Terrestrial > Soil > Wetlands | place: USA...
TCCACAGGGCTTCGACATCCTGCGGCGCCAGGGCGATGGCGCGGCGCAAATGCCCTGCGCCCTCGGTCGAAGCGCCCTGATCCGTCAGCGTCCGGCCGAGATTGAACAGCCCGCGCGGATAGTCGGGCCGCAGCGCCACCGCTTTGCGAAAGGCGGCGATGGCCTCATCGATGCGGCCCACCGCCCGTAGCGCCGATCCAAGATTGTTGTGGAACTGCGCCTGGCGCCCATCGGCCGCGATCGCCTTGCGCAGCGGCTCGATCGCGTCCCCCGGCCTGGCCGACTGCAACTGGATCAGGCCCAGCAAGTGCAGGCCTTCGGCGTGGCGGGGGTGGGCGAGCAGGTGGACGCGCAGCGCCTGTTCGGCCTCGGCCAGCCGTCCCGCCTGATGCAGGCGCGCGGCCTGGGCGAACGTGGGATCGAGAAGAGCCGACTGCGCTGCCCCTGCGACGTCCGGCGCGCCGCCCTTGCGCTCGGCCGCTCGACGCTGCTGGCGGTTCATCAGCCCGCCTCCTCCTCGACCGCCTCCGGCAGGCGCGGCGAGACGCGCAAGGCGGTGATCTGGTTGCGCTGGCGGCGCAGCACCTGGAATCGGTGGTGGTGGAAGATGAAGGTCTGACCCGCCTCGGGAATGGTCTGGGCCTCATGGATCACCAGGCCGGCCACGGTCACCGCGTCCTCATCGGGCAGGGTCCAGTCCATGGCCCGGTTAAGGTCGCGGATCGCCACCGAGCCGTCGACGTTGACCGAGCCGTCGGCCTGTCGGCGAATGCCCTGCAGGGCCGGATCGTATTCGTCCTCGATGTCGCCGACGATCTCCTCGAGGATGTCCTCAAGCGTGACCAAGCCCTGCAGCGCGCCATATTCGTCGACCACCAGGGCGAAATGATTGCGCGCCTTGAGGAAGGCGTTGAGCTGGTCCTTCAGATTGGTGGTGTCGGGGATGAACCACGGCTCGCGCGCGATGGCGGCGATGTCCAGCGCCTCGGCCTTGCCGTCGGCGGCGCTCAAGGCCCGGGCCAGGTCCTTGGCGTGCAGCACCCCGATGATGTTCTCCGGCTCGGCGCGATAGAGCGGCAGGCGCGTGTGCGGCGCTTCCAGCGCCTCCATCACAAGCAGGCGCGGCTCCAGGTCCGCGTCGAGCAATTCGATGTTCTTACGGTGGACCATGATCTGCGACACGTCCATGTCTGACAGGTCCAGCACCCCGCCCAGCATGTGCCGGTCGCGGCTTTCGACCAGGCCTTCGGAGTGGTGGTACTCGACCGCGCCGCGAATCTCCTCGTGCGCGGCCAGTACGTCCTGCTCCATCGACAGATCGATGCCGAAGGGCTTCAGCGTCATGCGCACGATCCACTGCACGGCGAAGATCACGGGGCCGAACAGCCGCACCACCACCAGCATCGGCGCCGACAGATTGCGGGCCACGTTGTCGGAGTGGACGATGGCGATGGTCTTGGGCAGGACCTCGACGAACACCAGCACCAGCACGGTCATCACCGCCGTGGCCAGAGCCACGCCCCAGGCGCCGGGCACCGACTGGGCGATGAACTCGGTGACCATGGCCGAGGTCAGGATGTTGATGGCGTTGTAGCCCAGCAGCACCGCGCCGATCATGGTCTCCTGATCGCTCAGGAGCTTGTTGACGCGCTTGGCCGGCAGGTCGCCGTCGCGCTCCAGTTGGTGCATGCGGCCGCGGCTGGCGCCGGTCAACGCCGTCTCCGCGGCGGAGAACAGGGCCGAGACGAACAGCAGGGCCACGACCACGAGGCCGAAGCCCACCAGCGACAGGTTCATAACCGATTTCAAGCCTCAGCTAGGGCTCAGCGCCCTCGGCCAAAAGGAACGCCCGAACGGCTTCGCTGTCCACGCCCTTCGCGACGAATGCCTCGCCGATGCGCTTGGCCAGAATGAAGGTCAGTTTGCCCGCCTCGGCCTTCTTGTCCTGGCCCATGTGGGCGATCAGCCGCGCGGCGGAGAACGGGCCGCCGGGGGCGTCGGACAGGCGGGTGGGCAGGCCGGCCGCGGCGATGGCCTTTTCCACGCGGATCGCGTCCTGCGGCGCGCAGTGGCCCAGGGCGGCGGAGAAGCGGAACGCCTGGGCGCAGCCCAGCGCCACGCCTTCGCCGTGCAGCAGAGCCTCGCCATAGCCGGTCTCAGCCTCCAGCGCGTGGCCGAAGGTGTGGCCGAGGTTGAGCAGGGCGCGCGCGGCGGCCTCCTTTTCGTCCTCGCCCACGATCTCGGCCTTCATCTGCACGCAGCGGCCCACGGCGTGTTCCAGCGCGGCCGCATCGTTCGCCAGCACCCTGGCGCCGTTGGCCTCCAGCCATTCGAAGAAGCCGGCGTCGCCCAGCATGCCGTACTTGATCACCTCGGCGTAACCGGCGCGCATTTCGCGGGCGGGCAGGGTGGACAGCACGTCCAGGTCGGCCAGCACCAGGCGCGGCTGGTGAAAGGCGCCGATCAGGTTCTTGCCCCGCGGGGTGTCGATGGCGGTCTTGCCGCCGACTGAGGAATCCACCTGGGCCAAAAGGGTGGTCGGAATCTGGACGAAATCGACGCCGCGCTTGTAGATCGACGCCGCGAAGCCGGCCAGATCGCCCACCACCCCGCCGCCGAACGCGGTGATCACATCGCCTCGGTCCAGGCCCAGTCGCAGCAGCCGGTCGGACAGGTCCGACAGCCCGTCCCAGCTCTTGGTCTGCTCGCCGGGCTCGATCTGGATGAACTCGGCGGCGATGCCCGCTTCCAGCAGGGCTGCCTCCAGCCGCACGCCGTGGCGCGCGCGAACAGTGCTGTCGCACACCACCGCCGTGCGCCCGCGCGGCAGCAGCGGCTTCATCAGCGTCCCGGCCCGGTCGATCAGGCCCGGCTCGATCAGCACGTCGTAGGACCGGGCGCCCAGGCCCACATTGACCTTGGCCATCAGTCCGCTCCCGCCAGCTTGAGCCGGCGCAGCGCCGTCACGATCGCCTCGACCGTGGCCTGGTGCGGCCCGTCGCCGCTCTCCACCGTAAGGTCAGCCTGGCGATAGGCCGCCTCACGCTTCTCCAGCAAGTCCTGCAGCACCTCGCGCGGGTCCTTGCCCCGCAGCAGGGGCCGGTGGCTCTTGCGCGCCACGCGCCGGGCCAGCACCTCGGGCGAGGCCTTGAGCCATACCGAAACCGCGTTGCGTCCCACCAGTTCGCGCGTCTCGGCGTCGGTGAAGGCGCCGCCGCCGGTGGCCAGGACGTGCGGCGGCTGGTCGAGCAGGCGCGCGATCACCCGCCGTTCTCCCTCGCGGAAGGCCGCCTCGCCGCGTTCGTCGAAGATCTCGGCGATGGTGCGCCCGGCCGCGCGCTCGATCTCCTCGTCGGCGTCGAAGAACGGCATGCCCAGGGCCTCGGCCAGGCGCTTGCCCACCGAGGTCTTGCCCGCGCCCATTAAACCGACCAGGACGATCGTCCGGTCTTGCAGCGCCGCGTCGGAAAGTGACTTTTTCATAAGGGTCGCGATCTTTACACGATGGTCCGCGCCGCCGCCAAGCCGCGCGCGCGAAAGGCGCATCCGGCGCTGTCGGCCGCGCACGCTCGTGATTTAATACGGGAAGACGTCAGCCGGTGAATTGCATGATTCGTTCGACCTCCGTGGGCCTGCTCGCCGCCGCAGGGCTTGCCGTCGCCTGGCCGACCGTCGGCGCCGCCCAGGCGCAGGATGCGGCGCCCGCGCCCGCCGCGCCGGGTTCCGACGCGCCCGTCGCGACGGCGCCGCCGGCCGAGGTTGTAGCCCCCGTCACCACCGTCGCCCCGCCTGCGCCGGTCACCGCCTCCAGTCTGCGCGCGCCCGATCTGTTCTCGGCCTCGGCCGGCCGCACCGGCCTGCCGGACACGCTGTGGGACGGCGCCTCGGCCGACCTGGCCCGCGCGGTCATGCCCATGGCCGGCAAGCCGATGAGCCCAGCGGCGACAGCCTTCGCGCGGCGCCTCTACGCCACCGGCGCGCACGCGCCCGACGGCGCCGCCGCCGACGCCGACCTCGCCGCCGCGAGGTTGGCCGCTGTTTTGGCCTTGGGCGACGCCGCTGGAACCGAGGCGATGTTGGCTCACACGCCCGGCGTCGCGGCCAGTCCCGCCCTGTCGCAGATCGCCGCCGAGGCGGACCTGGTGCTCGGCCATGAGGACCAGGCCTGCCTGGTCGGCGACGCCCTCACCCAGGGCAAGGACCAGCCCTACTTCCGCCGCCTGCGCGCCTATTGTCTGGTGCGCGCCAATTCGATGGACGCCGCGCAGTTGTCATTCGACCTAGCCGGGTCTCAAGCGCGCGACGAGGTCTACCAGCGCCTGATGAGCGCGGCGCTGGGCGCCGCCGCGCCGGGCGCGGCCGACCTGCGCGATGGGCTGAACTACGCCTTGTCGAAGCATCTCAAGCTCGACCTGACGCCGGCCCTGACCGGCGCCTGGCGGCCGATCCTGGTCGCCATAGCCGCCGATCCGGCGGCCGACCCCGCCTTGAAGGCCTCGGCCCAGGGCCTGCTGCAGCCCCCGGCCGTGGCCGCGCCGCCCGCCGTGGCCGCGCCGGTGCTGACGCCGCTCGCGGCCGGGGACCTGAAGAGCGCCCGCGCCGCCCGCGCCCAGATCGCCCGCGACGACGCGGCCGGGGCCACGGCGCTGGAACTGGCGCTGATCGACGCGGCGCTGACCGCCGCCGAGGGCAAGCCCGATGCGGCGGTGATGGACCAGCTGGTCGAGCGGGGCGGGGCGGGCGATCCGGGCGAGCGCCTGCGCGCCCAGCAGGCCGCCGCCCTCTACGGGGCCCTCGACGTCGGGATGAGCGGCCCGGCGCGGGCTGAATTCGCCGCCTTCGACCTGGGTCGCTCGCCCGCCTCCCAGGCGCGGCTGTTCGAGTTGCAGCTGGTCCAGGCGCCGGGCGACATGGCCCTGCTGGCCTTATGGCTGGCGGCCGACGCGGGCGTCGCCGGTCCGCCGCCGGTCGAGCGCGCCCAGATCGTCCGGGCCCTGATGCGCGCGGGCTTCAAGGACGATGCGCGCGCTTTCGCGGTGGAGGGGCTGGTCGGTCTGATCACGCCGCCGCCCGCTCCGCCGCCGCCGAAGGCCGCGACGGCCAAGGCCAGGGCGCCGGCCCCGCGCCGCCGCAAGCGCTAGGCCATGAGCAAGGGCCAGGACTGGGCCGAAGCGTTCCTGGAGATGATGGCGGTCGAGCGCTCAGCGGCCCAGAACACCCTCACCGCCTACGGCAAGGACCTGACTGACGCGCGCGCTTTCTTGGCCTCGCGCGGACGCGACCTACACGACGCCTCGGCCGAGGAGGTGGAGGCCTATTTCGTGGCCCTGGGCGAGCGGGGCCTGGCGCCCGCCAGCGCGGCCCGGCGCCGCGCGGCCCTGCGCCAGTTCTATCGCTTCGCCCTGGGCGAGGGATGGCGCAAGGACGACCCCTCGCGCCGGATCGACGCGCCCAAGGCCGGCCGGCCCCTGCCCAAGGTGCTGTCGCGCGCCGAGGTCGAAGCCCTGATCGCCGCCGCCTCGGCCCGGGACGGGGCCCAAGGCTTGCGTCTGGCCTGCATGATCGAGCTGCTCTACGCCTCGGGCCTGCGCATCTCCGAGCTTCTGGCCCTGCCGCTGGCGGCCCTGCAGCGCGACCCGGCCTTTGTCATCGTCAAGGGCAAGGGCGGCAAGGAGCGGCTGGCTCCGCTCAACGACGCGGCGCGCGCGGCGGTCGCCGCCTATCTGCCGGTGCGGCCGTCCTTCCTCGCCAAGGGGCTGAAAGACAGCCCGTGGCTGTTTCCCTCGCGCGCGGCCGGCGGGCGCCTCACGGCCCGGCGCATGGCCCAACTGCTCGATGAAGCCGCCGTCGCGGCGGGCGTCGACCCCGAACGCGTCAGCCCCCATGTGCTGCGCCACGCCTTCGCCACCCATCTGCTCGAAGGCGGAGCAGACCTGCGCGCGGTCCAGACGCTGCTGGGCCATGCCGACATCGCCACCACCCAGATTTACACCCACCTGGCTGAGGACCGCCTGCGCGCCGTGGTCGAGCGCGGGCACCCCCTGGCCAAGAAGCGCTAGGCGCGGTTACCCTCGGCCATGTCCCAAGCGCCCGACCTGATCGCGATCCGCTCCGCCCGTCTCTCGGCAGAGATCAACCCCTTGGGCGCGGAGCTGCACGCCCTGCGCGACGCCGAGGGGCGCGATCTGATGTGGGACGGCGATCCGGCGGTGTGGGCGGGGCGGGCGCCGATCCTCTTCCCCATCGTCGGCGCCCTGGCCGGCGGCGCCTATCGCTGGCGCGGCCAGTCCTACGCCCTGCCCCGCCACGGGTTCGCCCGCCGACGGCTGTTCCAGCTAGTCGAACGCGACGCCTCTGGCGCGACCTTACGCCTGGACTGCGACTCCGAGACCCTCTCGGTCTATCCCTTTCGCTTCCAGCTCGACCTGCGCTTCGCCGTTGAGGGCGCCACGCTCGAGGTGACGGCCACCGTGCGCAATCTGGGCGACGCCGCCTCCATGCCGGCCAGCTTCGGCTTCCACCCCGCCTTCCGCTGGCCCTTGCCCTATGGCCAGCCGCGCGCCGACCACCGCATCGCCTTCGACCATCCTGAACCGGCGCCGATCCGCAGGCTCGACGCCAACGGCTTGCTGCTGACCGAGGGCCTGCCCACGCCCGTGCACGGCCGCGACCTTCCGTTGACCGATGATCTGTTCATCGACGACGCCCTGATCTTCGACCGGCTCACCAGCCGCACCCTGCGCTATGGCGCGGGCGAGGGGCCACAGCTCCAGATCGCCTTCCCCGCCATGCCCGAGCTCGGCGTGTGGACCAAGCCCGGCGCCGGCTACCTCTGCATCGAACCCTGGCGCGGCTTCGCCGACCCCCAAGGCTTCACCGGCGACCTCGCCGAAAAGCCGGGCGTATTCATGGTGACGCCAGGCGGGGCGGTGGACTGCGCCATGTCCGTCACGCTCCTGGCGGGGTAGACGCCGCGCCGAGCGCTTCCGCCGGTGCGAGGCGCGCGAGCTCGCTGCCGTTGTGCTGGCCTCGCGCGGGTTCGTCATGGTTGGGTTTGCCGAATAGGCTGCCGCGCGGGCGCGTATGGCCCACCCGATCGGCGGGCGGAATGGACTCATAAATGCGCGGCGGCTTGGCGAGGCGCAGTCGGGTGCGCGCTGCAACGAGCGGCTCTCCGAGCAGGCGCACATAGTCCTCGCCCAGGAGCCAGGCGGCGTTGCGCCCGCGCACGTAGCCTTCGAGGATCGCCTTACGCACCGGCTCCGGCCTCCACGCGGCTTTGAAAGCGCTTCCCACGGCGATCAGGGCCCAGCCCAGCCCACCCGTCTGGGCGTAAGAAAAGGCCGCCAGGCAGGCCTCGCCAAGCGGATCTCGGCCGTAGCCGGTCAGGACGTGCCAGATATCGTGTGTGTCGCGCACCCGTCGGCCGAACCACGCATGGGGATGGGGGATGTCGTTGCGTCTTGAATCGAAGCCGCGGCGGCTCTTGCGAATGAGCTCCTGCGGCGAAAGGCGTTCAGTGGCCACGAACTGTCCATAGGCGGCGCCCACCGAGCCGTCCGCAAGCCGGGAAAGCCCTGGGAGATCCATCAGCAGGTCGGCCAATTCCATCCGCTCATAGGCCATACGTCCGCCGTCAGGGGTTTCCAACAGCCGGTTGTAGCCGCGGGCGACCGAACGTCCCGCAAGGGCGCGGATGATGGTGAAAACCTGCGCAGTGTCCTGCTTGTCGTCCATCAGGCGTTCGAAGGCGCGATAGGCCTTAGGCCAGTTCAGCCTATACCGGCGCTGCAGAGGGCTTCGGCGGCGGGGGCGCATCGGTGTATCGACTCGGGCGTTTGAAATGACCTGACCGAAGCCATCAGGGGGCAAGTTGTCGCCAAGGCGTCCAACCTGCAAGCCGAATGCTCGACGTTTGGCCGGTGCTTGCGCATTGCGCTATTTTGACGCCGCCGATGCGCCTGCGATCGCGCCAAACCGACAACCGAAAGCATTCCCTCGTTCGGCATGCACCTGTAGGTCTCCATCGCGCCGTGGCCGTGGTCCATGTCGGCCAACACGCTTGCGCCCGCGCCGTCCAGCGCTGCGCGCAGGCGACGGGGAGAAATCGCGCGCGCCGCTCCACGCCAGAGGCGTCGAAGCCTGGATCAGACGTTGCGCCCTACTGCTGCTGTTGCTGTTGCTGCAGGATCTGCTCGCGGTGCAGTTCGAGCAAGGTGGTCGCCTGGCGACGGCGCACCGCGCCCGGGAACACCGGCTTGGTCAGGCGCATGAATTCGGGCTCGGCAGCCGTGGCGCGCGCCTTGCGCACCATCACGCCCACCACCAACTGGCTGTCCTGCTCGCCCTTGTAGACCCCGCGCGAAGGCGGCACGTCGGTATAATCGCGGCCCACGGCCACGGCGATGTGGCGCTCGCCGGTGATGACGTTGTTGGTTGGATCAAACCCGACCCAGCGCAGCGAGGGCAGAAAAACCTCGATCCAGGCATGGGTCGCTTCGGGATCGGAGCGGTCGCCCTCGGACCGGTCTGTGAACAGATAGCCCGACACATAGCGCGCCGGCAGGCCCCAGCTGCGGCAGATGGCCAGCATAATGTGGGTAAAGTCCTGGCACACGCCCCGGCCCGAAGCCAGGGCAAGGTCGATCGGGCTTTCGGCGGTGGTCACGCCGGGCTCGTACTCGAAAGCGTCGTAGATCGCTTTGTTCAGGGCGATCAGGGCGCTCAGGGGGTCGCGGTGGCGCAGCGCGTCCAGGTCATGTTTCTGCACGAAGGCGCGCAGGTCGTCGGTTTCGGTGGCGTAGCCGTAGGGCTGCAGGAAGTCGAAGCATTCGGCCTGGACGAACGAGGAGCGCAGCCGGTCCCATTCGCCTAGATCGAGCGCGGCGGGCCGGTCCAGGGCGGCCGAGGTCTCGACCGCGGACCGCGCCTCGATGCGCAACTGGCTGTGCGGCTGGGGCACGTCGAAATGATAGACCGCGTTGCCAAAGGCGTCGGCGTAGGAGAACAGGCGCGCCTGAGGTTCGATCTCGACCTCGAACGAGACCAGCCGCTGCGAACCGCTCTTCTGCGGCTGCATCCACAGCTCCATCACGCTTTCGCGCACCGGGCCGGCGTAGTGGTATTCGGTAACGTGGCGGACTTCGAGCAGCATGGGTTTTCCTGGAGTCTTAAGCCGGAAGACGCTCTTCCAGGGGATAGGCGACGAAGGTCTCGTAGATCGCTTCGTGGATGCGCGCGCATTCGGCGACGACATTGGCCAGATAGGCCCGCGCGCCATGCTCGGCGATCTCGTCATAGTCGGCGAACTCGACCCGCGCGGCGAGGCGTCCAGCCAGCCGCTCGGGCTTGGGGCCCTCGAGCGGTTCGATGCGGCCTGACAGCGCTGTCAGGTGTTCCTCGATGCGCGCCGAGCAGAATCGGATCGAGCGCGGATAATCGGAGTCGAACAGCATGAAGTTGATCATGTGCCGCTGCTCGATCTCCGCGCCGTAGACGCGCAGATAGGGCTCCAGGGCGCAGGCCATGCGCAGCACGCTCAGCTGGGCGAAGTGCTCGTTCAGCAGATAGCCGCCGGCCGCGTCGCCGAAGCAGACGTCGAGCAGGCGCGCGATCAACTGGGCGCGCTCCAGGTAAACGCCCAGCGCCAGGAACCGCCAGCCTTCGCCGTGGCTCATGGTGGCGTCAGCCGCGCCCTTGAACAGATGCAGGTCGGCGATGATCTCCGACAGATAGCCCGTGGGATTCTGCAGGAACCAGCTCTCAGCGTCGGGCGCGGTGATGCGCAGATAGAGCAGATTCAGTCGTTCCCACGTCTCGGTGGTGATCTGGTCGCGGACTTGGCGGGCGTTCTCGCGCGCGGCGGCCAGGGACGACAGGATCGAGCCGGGCTCCTCGCGGTCGAGGGTGATGTTGCGCACCGCCCCGATCGGATAGCTTAGGGCGGCGTCGGGATCGACCTCGTCCTCGCCCATGGCGCGCAGCACGATCGAAGCGGCCTGGCGGGCGCTGTCGGTCTGGTCGACCACGGTGCTGAGCATCACTTCCGACAGGCGGGCGAAGTGTTCGGCGCGTTCGATGTAGCGGCCGATCCAGTACAGGCTGTCGGCCACGCGGGCCAACATCATGTGGAGGCCTCCGCTTCGGCCAGGACCCAGGTGTCCTTGGACCCCCCGCCCTGGCTGGAGTTCACCACCAGCGAGCCGCGCTTCAGCGCAACGCGGGTCAAGGCGCCGGGCGTGACCACCGTCTTGGCCCCCGAAAGGATGAAGGGGCGCAGGTCGACGTGGCGCGGCTCGATCTGGCCATCGATCAGGCACGGCGCGATCGACAGCTTCAGGGTGGGCTGGGCGATGTAGTTCGCCGGGTCGGCCGCGATCTTCTCAGCGAACTCGTCGCGCTGGGCCTGGGTCGCGTGAGGACCGATCAGCATGCCGTAGCCGCCCGAGGCCCCGACCGCCTTGACCACCAGCTTGTCGAGGTTGGCCAGAACATAGCTCAGCTGAGCCGGCTCGCGGCACAGATAGGTTTCGACGTTCGGCAGGATCGGCTCCTGATCCAGGTAATAGCGGATGATATCCGGCACATAGGCGTAAACCGCCTTGTCGTCGGCCACCCCTGTGCCGGGCGCGTTGGCGATCACCACCGAGCCGGCCCTGTAGGCGTTGAACAGGCCGGCCACGCCCAGGGCGGAGTCGCGGCGGAAGGTCAGGGGATCGATGAAGTCGTCGTCGACCCGGCGATAGATCACGTCCACCCGGCGCAGCCCTTGGGTCGTGCGCATGTAGACCATGTTGTCGTGCACCACGAGGTCGCGGCCCTCGACCAGGGGCGTGCCCATCAGGCGCGCCAGATAGGCGTGCTCGTAATAGGCCGAGTTGTAGACCCCCGGCGTCATGACCACCACTTGCGGATTGGTTCGCCATTCGCCGGCCATGCTCTTGAGCGTGGACAGCAACAGGTCGGGATAGTTCTCGATCGGCCGCACCCGCGCCGCGCCGAACGCGTCGGGGAAGGTGCGCTTGGAGGCGTCGCGGTTGGCCAGCATGTAGGACACGCCCGAAGGGACGCGCAGATTGTCCTCCAGCACCATGAACTGGCCGGTCTCGTCGCGCACCAGGTCGCTGCCGCACACATTGGCGAAGGCGCCGTGCGGCACGTAAAGCCCGATCATCTCGCGTCGGAAGGAGGGCGCGCCCAGCACCAGGTCGCGCGGCACCACGCCGTCCATCAGGATTTTCTGGGCGCCGTAGATGTCCGACAGGAACATGTTCAGCGCCAGCAAGCGCTGCTTCAGTCCAGCCTCGATCTTGGTCCAGGTCGGGGAGTCGATCACACGGGGGAACAGATCGGTCGGAATGATCCGCTCGGTCGAACTGCCGGCGCCGTAGACCGTGAAGGTGATGCCCTGCAGCAAAAACGAGCGCTCGAGGGTTTTTTGCCGTTCGCCCAATTCGCTGGGACCCAGCTTGGCGATGTGCGCGTTGAGCGGGGCGTAGGCGGGGCGAACCTCGCCGTCGCTTTGGAACATTTCGTCGAAGAAAACGGGATCAGAGGCAGGCGAGGCCGGCTTTTTCACTGGCGCAAGCGCCATATCCATGCGCTTGGCGGACGTCGGTAGGGCTTCAGCGCTCACAGGACTCTTATCCGATTGATCAAGACTTTTTGGCATTTTCAGCTTATTCGCCGCCCCGCAAAGACCGAGGCGTTTCCCGCCCAAATCCCGTCTGCCCCGAACGATGCTCAATCATTGTGCAACTGCTAAGTCATTGAGCAGACACCTTGGGGCCGCGCCCATTGCGCGGAATGACGCAAGCTGTCCAACATCGGTGACGGACGGTCCCTACGCCTATAGAGCGGATCAGGGTGGTTGGGCGAGGACAAAGGCTTGAGATCGTTTGCATTGGCGGTCTTTTTTGTGGCGGCGGCGGCAGGGCTCCAGGTCGCTCCGGCCCGGGCCGATGTGCCAAAGGTCGTTATCCTCGGCGTATCGGACAGCCGCCTGCGCCAGCAGCTCGCACAGGCCGTCGGCACGGCCAAGGCGCCGCCGCAGAGCCGGTTTGAGGCCCGCCGCCGAGCCCAGTCGACGGCCGACGACGTGATCGCGGTGCTCCGCTCGGAAGGCTATTACGAATATGACGTCGAGCCCGACGTGGGGACGGGCGACCAGCCCCAGGCGGTGATCAAGGTCACGCCCGGCCCGCGCTTCACCTTCGCTGAGCCCGATATCGAATGGTCCGGCGAGGCGCCGACGCCCGAGGCGGCGCTCGCGGCGGTCTCTTCGATCGGCCTGACCATCGGCGCGCCCGGCCGCGCCGCCGACATCCTGGCGGCCGAGGGGCGGATCGTCACCATCATCGAAAAGCGCGGCTACGCCGACGCGCGGCTGCAGCCGCGCGAGGTGGTGGTCGACCACGCCACCCACACGGTCCAGACGACATTCCACATCGAGGCCGGGCCCCGGGTCCTTATGGACGGGGTGAAGGTCTCGACCCGCGGCCGCACGCGCCTCGCCTATGTCAACCGCTTGATCCCTTGGCGCGCCGGCGCGGTCTACGACCCGGAAGACATCGCCGAGCTGGAGCGACGCCTGCGCGAGACCTCCGTGTACGACGCTGTGGCCGTCACCCTGGCGCCGGCCGACCAGGTCCTGCCCAACGGCGAGCGTCCTGTGGACGTGAGCCTGACCGACAAGGCCAGATCGACGCTGGAACTGGGGGCCAGCTATTCCACCGCCGAGGGCTCGGGTGTGGACGGCCGCTGGATTGTCTACAACCACCTGGGCGTGGGCGACACGATCACGGTCGATACTCAGGTGGCCAACATCCTGACCAAGGGCGAAGTCGACCTGGCCCTGCCCGACCTGCGCCAAGCCGGTCAGACCCTCAAGCTGTCGGCGTCGGTCTACAAGGACGACACCAGCGCCTACATCGAAAACGGCGCGCGCCTGGCGTCGGACATCCAGCGCAAGCTGACCAAGGCCGATTCGATCGACGTCGGTCTGTCGCTCGACGTCAGCCGCGATCAGGAGCCCAATGTGGTCAACAACGTGCTGGTGGTGGACTACCGCCGCCTGCTCACGGTCACAGGCCTGCTGTCGGGCACGGCCGACCATTCCGACGACCTGCTCAACCCCAAGCGCGGCTGGCGCATCTCGGCCACGCTCGAGCCCACGGCCAGCTTTGGCGACGGTCCGATCGACTATTTGAAGGCCCAGGCCCAGGTCAGCGCCTATCTGCCGTTCAACGCCTCTGGATCGACCGATCTGGCGGGGCGCATCCACATCGGCGACATCTTCAACGGCTCCATCCCCGGCGTGCCGGCGGCGCGGCGCTTCTACGCCGGCGGCGGCGGCTCGGTGCGCGGCTACGGCTACCAGGAGGTCGGGCCGCGCTTCCCCAACGACGCGCCCGAGGGCGGGATTTCCCTGCTCGAGGGCACGCTGGAATTGCGCCAGCAGGTGCTGGGCCCCTGGTCGGTCGCGGCCTTCGTGGATACCGGCGTGCTGGGCACCACCCAGGCGTTCAACCTGTCGGCGGTCGAGACGGGCGTCGGCATGGGCCTGCGCTATGACCTGGGCTTCGCGCCCTTGCGCGTGGACGTGGCCCTGCCGATCGAGCGGCGCTCGGGCGACTCGCCGTTCCAGATCTACATCAGCATCGGACAGAGCTTTTGAGCGATCCGTCCGACCACGACCACCCGCCCGACCCGGCCGCAGCCCCGGCCAAGCCCGCGCGTCAGTCGTTCTGGCGTCGCCGGTTGCGGCCGCATTCTCCGCTCGGCTGGCTGGTCGAGGCGGCGATGGTGCTCGTCCTGGCCCTCGGCGTTGGCCTGGTCGTGCTGCGCTTCGGGCCGCTTACCACCGAGATTCGAGCGCTGATCGAATCCCAGATCAATGGCTTCCAGGTCGGGCCGCTCGGCCGCCTGCGGGTGCGCGGCGTGCGCGGCGACATCTTCGACCGTTTCACCATCCGCCAGCTGACCTTGACCGACGCCAACGGCGTGTGGATCGAGGCCGATGATGCGGCCGTCGCCTGGCGGCCGGGCGAACTTCTGTTCGGCCGGCTGCATGTGCAGTCCCTGGCGGTGGGCAAGATCACCGTGTTCCGCGCGCCGGTGTTGGCCCCGCAGAAGCCACAGGGCCCGGGCCCGCGACTGTCGCTGCAGTTCGACGCTCTCAAGATCCGTGTGCAGACCGAACCGGCCTTCAGCCAGACGCGCGCGGTCTACGATCTGGCCGGGCGCCTGGACCAGGAGGCGCGCGGGCGCGCCACCGCGAGCCTCGCCCTGACCAGCGTGCTGCGACCGGGCGACTACCTGAACGCCGTCTACGACCTTGGCCGCACCCAGACGCTCAAGCTCGACGTCGAGGGACGCGAGACGCGTGGCGGCGGCATCGCCGGCGCCTTGGGCCTGGCCGCCGACAAGCCGTTCGCGCTCAGCGCCCACCTCACGGGGCCGCCCAGCGCGCGCCTGCTGTCCGCGGTGGCTCGGTCCGGCGCCGATACGCCCCTGACCGTCCAGGGCGCGTGGGGGCCGGCGGGCGGGCGGATCGAAGCGCGCCTGATGCTGCTGCAGTCGCGTTGGACGGCGGGCTGGGCCGGTCCCTTCGGGCCCCAGGCCGACCTGTCGCTCGCCGCCAAACAGGCCGGCAAGTCGCTCTATAACCTCGACGCGGCGCTCAGGAGCGACAACCTGGTCCTGACCGCGCGGGGCCCCATCGACGCGGCCAAACAAACGACCAAGGGCCTGACGGCCAGCCTGACCATCGCCAACCTGGCCAAGCTCACGCCCCAGCCGGTGATGGGCCGAGGGCAATTCGCCGGCACCCTGTCCGGCTCGATGAGCAATCTGAAGCTGGCCGGCCAGGTCCAGGTAGCTGACTTCAACTTCCTCGACTGGCGCCTGGCGCGCTTGGCTGGCCCCGCGACCCTGGCCTGGAAGAACCGGCAACTGGCGGTCCAGGCGTCCGTCGCGGGAACCGGCGGGGCGGGCTCCAGCCTGATGGCCCTGGCCGGCGGTCCCACCCCCACCGGCAAGATCGACCTGTCGATCCTGTCGGACGGCCGCGTGCTGATCCGCTCGATGTCGATCCTGGGCAAGGGCGTCAAGGTGGCGGGCGAAGGGGGGGAGAACATGCTGGGCGGCGGCCTGACGTTCAAGGGGCAGATGCTGGCGCCCGACGTGGCCACCCTGCATTCAGGCGGCGCGGGGTCGTTCGAGGGCAGCTGGTCGGCCGCGCAATCCACCGCGCCTGGCGCGCCCTGGACCTTCGCGGTCGAGGCGCATGGCGACAAGTTCGCCACGGGCGTCGCGGGCCTGGACGCCCTGCTCGGGACCGAGCCGCGGTTCTCCGGCGCGGCCGGCTTTGTGGGCGACGACGTGTCGTTCAGCAAACTGAGCTTGCAGGGCGCCAAGGCGCAGGCCGACGCCCAGGGCGACTGGAAGCTGGACGGCTCGCTCAAATTCGGCCTGTCCTGGCAGGCCGACGGCCCGATCGCCCTCGGTCCCCTGGAGCTTGACGGCAAGGCCAAGGGCGCGGGCGAGCTGACCGGCGCCCTCGGGGCGCCCCGGCTTGATCTGCAGTCGGACCTGGAGCGGGTGGACTTGCCCAATCTCACCGTCAAGGCGGCCAAGCTGGCGCTAAGCTATGTCGCCCTTCCCGACGGCGCGGACGGCCACGTGAACCTGACGGGCCAGAGTGATTACGGCCCCGCGCGCCTGGCGTCCGACTATCGCCTGGCGCCGCATGGCGTGGTTCTGACCGGCCTGGACGTCGATGGCGGGGGCGTGCGCGCCAAGGGCCAGATCGCCCTGATGGACGAGGGTCAATCCACCGCCGACCTGTCGGTGCAGGTCGGGCCGGGCGCGGTGCTGACCGACGGCCAGATCGCCGGCCGGGTCAGCCTCAAGGCGGGGCAGGGCTCGACCCTGGCTGACCTGGACGTCGAGGCCAAGGGCGCGGTGCTGCGCGGCCCGGCGGTGGCGCTGGGCTCGGCCAAGCTCACTGCCCACGGCCCGATCGAGCGGCTGCCCTACCAGGTTCAGGCCGACGGGGCCCTGGCGCACGCGCCGATGAAGCTGACCGGCTCGGGCCTGTTCCAGGCCGACCCGCACGGCGCCCAAGCCACCTTCGAGGGCTCGGGTCAGATGCGCCGTTCGGACTTCCACACCCTGGAGCCCGCGCAGATTCGCATCGCCGACAACGCGAACTCGGCCCGCCTGCGCCTGGCCCTGGGCGGCGGCCGAGCCGAATTCGACGGGCGCGAGGGCGGCGGCGCGGCCAGCGTCAAGGCGGTGCTGACCGGCGTGGACCTTGCGTTCGTATCCGAGGACTTCACCGGTCAGTTCGACGCCAGTCTCGATCTCAACGGCAAGGGCTCGTCGTTGCAGGGCGCGCTGCAGGCCGCGCTGAAGAACGCCCACAGTCGCGACGCCGGCGCGGGCCTGTCGATCGACGGTCAGGTCAAGGCCCAACTGGCCGACGACAAGGTCACGGTCCAGACCGAGCTGCAGGGCGGCTCGGGCCTGAAATCCACCGCTGCGTTCGTCCTTCCGGCCCAGGCCTCGGCCGCGCCGTTCAACATCGCCCTGGTGCGCGACCGGCCCATGCAGGGCCATTTCGAGGCCGATGGCGAGGTTCAGCCGCTGTGGGACCTGTTTCTGGGCGGCGAACGCAGCCTGGGCGGGGTGCTGTCGGCCAAGGCCGACTTCGCCGGCACCCTGGCCGATCCCAAGATCACCGGCCGCGCGGACCTGACCGGCGGGCGCTTCGAGGACTTTCCCACTGGGCTGAAGCTGCGCGACGCCGCCTTCGGCGCCTCGCTCAACACCGACACCATCGTGGTCGACAGGTTCAGCGGCGCTGACAACCAGAAGGGGACCATCGCCGGCAGCGGCCAGATCAGCCTGGCGCGCGGCGGCGCCAGCAGCCTGCTGATCAAGCTCAACAACTTCCGCCTGGTCGACAACGACACCGCCACCGCCAACGCCACCGGCGACGTCACCATGGTGCGCGGGGCCGATGGGCGCGGGCGCATCAGCGGCGCCCTGCAGGTGGTGGGGGGCGCGATAAACGCCGCGGCCAAGACCAGCCCCGACATTCCCACCGTGGCCGTGGTCGAGAAGAACCGGCCGTTCAATCTGCAGGAACAGCTGCAGCCGGCGACCGCCAGCGGCCAGAGCGGCGTCGATCTGGACATCACGCTGAACGCCAGCAAGGGCCTCCTGGTCAAGGGCCGAGGTCTCGACATGGACATGTCGATCGACGCCAAGGTCACCGGAACCAGCGACAAGCCGATCCTGTCGGGCCAAGCGCGCGTGGTGCACGGCGACTACGACTTCGGAGGCCAGCGGTTCACCTTCGACGACCGCGGTACGGTGCAGCTGTCCAACGACCCGGCCCAGATTCGCCTGAACCTCACCGCCACGCGCCAGGACCCCAACCTCACGGCCGTGATCAACATCCAGGGCACCGCGGCCAAGCCCCAGATCACCCTTAGCTCGACCCCGGTTCTCCCCAACGACGAGGTGCTGTCCCAGGTGTTGTTCGGATCGTCCGCCGCCCAGCTCAATCCGCTACAGGCCGCCGAGCTGGCCTCGGCCCTCACCGCCCTGGCCTCCGGCGGCGGCTTCGACGTGATCGGCGGCATCCGCAGCTTCGCCCGGCTCGACCGCCTGGCCCTGATCAGCGACAGCGCCACCGGCAGCGTCGGCGTGGCCGGCGGCAAATACCTGACCGACCGGGTCTATGTGCAGGTGGCGGGGGGCGGACGCGATGGTCCCAGCGCCGAGGTCGAGTACCGCATCACCAGCAACCTCTCGCTGGCCTCGCGCCTGGGCAGCGTGGTGCCCGTGACGGCCACCTCGGCCGTGCCAGGAACCACCACGATCAACGATACCGGCTCCAGCATCTCGATCCGCTGGCACCACGATTTCCACGATCCGGCGCCCAAAGCGCCGCCCAAAGCGCTGACCGGACCGGCGACCCAGCCCGCTGGCTAGTTCAGCATGAAGCGCAGGCCGGCGGCGACCGACGCCTGATCCGGCGTGCCGCCCTGGCGCACGATTGGGCTCGATGCGGCGTGGTCGAGCAGGCGGTCGTAGTCGCCGTGCAGCGTCAGCCGCCAGCGCGATAGCAGCTTGTATTCCACACCTGCCTCAATGCCGGCCGACAGCGGGCCGCCGCGCGCCGTGTAGGCCGCGTTGAAGCGCGGGCTCGCCAGGGCCTCGCCCGGCGTCACGCCGAAATAGGTGCCCATGTAGTGATCGTCGGCCCAGCTGAAGCGCGGGCCGGCCGACAGGGTGAACTTGCCTGGGTGGGTCACGAAGTCCGCCCCGGTGTTGATCAGCAGGCCGTCTTCCGAAACCAGGCCCTTCAGCGCCTCAACCCGCACACGCATCCAGGGGGTGGGCCAGATGTTGACGAACCCGCCGCCCTCGCCGGCATAGCCGATGTTGCGCATGCCCTGCAGGCCCTTGTTGTTGCCGCGGTTGTCAATCACCGCCGCGGCGATGCCGAACTGAACGATGCGGGTGTTGACCAGGGCGAAGCTGGCCGAATCGTCCTGGGCGTAAAAGTCGTCGAACTGCCACGGCTTGGTCAGGGCGATGTTGCCGCTGGGGAACACCGAATAGTATTTGCTGCCCTGCCAACTCGGCGCCGACGCCGCCTGCAGGCTGGCCGACAGGTGATAGCCGAAGAAGGTCATGGTCTGGGCCGAGGCGGTCCCGGCGGTCAGGGCGGCGCAGCTGGCGCAGGCGATCAGTAAAGCTTTCAAATTCGACCCCTCGGTTCGACGCGGCGCTCGGTCCATCGTCGATCAAGCGCCGGCGACGCGGCTGAGTTCCACTTCAGCATGCTTTTGCCGCGCTTGGCGCCGAATTAAGGCGGACGAATTCAGTTCGCGCCGAACAGCACCGAGGTCATCGACAGGCTGCTCATGACTTCATCGGTCAGGAACTCGATCCGCTCGTCAGGGTCGCGCGCGCCCAGCACATACAGCAGCGGATGATAGTGGTCCGGGTCGGGAAACGCCTTGGCCACATCGGGCAGGGCGCGATAGTCGATCAGGGCGCCGTCGTCGCCCTCGGCGATCTTGGCCTTGACCCGCTCGTTGAACGCCACGGCCCAGGCCGGCGTGGCCGCGCCGGGCCGCCAGTCGAACAGGCGCAGGTTGTGCACGATGTCGCCGCTGCCGATGATCAGCACGCCCCGATCGCGCAGGGGCTTCAGGGCCTGCCCGATGCGGTAGTGGCCTTCGGGGCTCAGGCGCGCGTCCATGCTCAGCTGCAGCACCGGAATGTCCTGCGCTGGATACATGGCGTTCAGCACCGCCCACGCGCCGTGGTCCAGGCCCCAGCTGTCGGCGTCCGCCCGCCCGACCGGCGCCAGCAGGGCGGCGATCTCCTGCGCCAGCGCGGGGTCGCCGGGCGGATTGTACTGCATGGCGAACAGCGCCGGCGGAAAGCCGTAGAAGTCGTGGATCGTCCTTTGCTGCGCCGCCGCGGTCACCAGCACGCCCTTGGTCTCCCAGTGCGCCGAGATCACCAGGATCGCCCGCGGACGCGGCAACCGCCGGCCCAGTTCGGCCCAGGCGCGGGTGAATGGGTTGTCTTCCAGGGCGTTCATCGGCGAGCCATGGCCCACGAACAGCACCGGCATGCGCTCGGGAGTCGTCATGCCGCCAATATAGGCGATTTTACTGTAACCGCTAGTGTGGCGGATAGGGATTGGGACCGTTCAGCGCCGGACCATCTGAAGCAATGTCAGCGTGATTTCCGCCAGGATCAGACAGACGATGATCACCTCCAGGCGAAAGCGAGAGCGCGTCGCGCCGCTCCAACGCCGTCGTATCGATGCGCTCGCCCAACACCACGGCCTTGGCCGACAGGGTCGAATGGCCAGACGCGTTCGCGGCGGGGAGGGTGGCGGGCATGGACGCAGATGAGCACGGCTCGTGCTCCCGGCCCATGCCTGTTTTCGCGCTACCACAGTCGGTCGTTGCGCTGAGGCAGGTCCGCGGGATCCAAGGGAACCTCCACGGTGCAGACGCTTCCCTGGGGCAGGCCGTTGTTCAGCATCCAGCGGTCGAGTCTGACCGGAGCATCTGTCGCCAAGGCGTCGCCCAAATCGTATCCCGGCGGCGTCCATCCGCTCAGCCCGTTGACCGCCGGTTTTCCGCTCAGCGTGGCGGCAAGAGGGACGGTGTACGCATAGAAGAACAGCGTGCTGCGATAACGTCGGCCGGCCTCGGGATCCAGATAACGGTGCTCGGCTCGCCCGAACTTCACGTAATGATCCCAGGCGGGACCGGTCCAGTTGGCGGCGACATCGGGGTTGGCCGCCAAATAGGCTTTGGCGTCAAACGCCGCCTGCGTAGTTACGACCGGAGGCGGCGGCAATAATCCAGGCGGAGCCACCACATAGAAGGCCGGGCATTGTGCCGGCACGGCTACGGCCACGCGGCGGGCGATACGCTCTGCTTGGCTACCTGAATAGGCGTATCCCGTCCCCGCCTGCTCGAGGGCGCCAAAAGCAAGAGCGCACACGAGTAGCGACCTCACCCAGCGCCGGCGCCGTTCGCACGCCCACAGCCGCTGCGTAACCAACGCCAAGGCGAGCGCGATGGACAGCATGATCAGCAGTTCCAAGCGCGAAACGGCTCTCACGCCGCTTAGGCCTGGGAAGCTTGTGTAAAACAGCCACCACAGTGAAAGATTGAGCGGCCAGCACAAAATGCTCAATTGCAAAATCGCGCTGACCACCAGGATCAGGGCGGCGCTGGACGCCCGGGAACCGAGCACGGGATTGAGAAAGGCGGCCCGGACACCGCTGATGGCGCCGATCGCCCACATCGTGGCGGCGCCCCACGCCAGGCCGACGACAACGCCGGAGCCGATACGCATTTCTGGCCAATTGCGATCCGCGCGCAGCGGAAAGTGACCAAACAGCCAGCCCCAAATAAAATTTTCGCGTCCCATCCATTCCATGTCGGATGGATGGACGAGAAATTGGGTCACTTCGGGCCACGCCCGTCCGCCGCTCAGGCGCGCGACCGGCCGATAGACGTCGATGATGGGCGCTGCGAAGGCGGCTAGCAGCAAGCCCCCGCCGGCGAGGCTCCAAGCGTGGCGGCGCAAAACCGCAACGATATGTCGACGAGAACTCGTCCGCGCTAAGCACAAACCTACTGTCAACGTCAGCGCGAGGGCGAAGAACAACGCATAGTAAGTCGTGGTGGATATAAGCAATGCGAACAGCAAGGCGAAGCCGGCTGAGAGGATCAATCCTTCCGCCTTTGTGATCGTCAATCCATCGCGCAGAATGCGCAAGGCAAGCAGGGCCAATAGGGGCAGGGGAAAGGTGAACTGGAGCTGTTCGTGGACCAGCTGCGCATAGCGGGGCCAGCCGAATGCGAAATAGTAGGCGCCGACGCAGCATGCCTCCGTGGCCAAGCCGAAGCCGCGCCTCAGGAAGCTGTAGCAGGCAGCGAACGCCAGGCCAGACAGAAGGACAAGCTGGGCGTTGACCGCAGCAAAGACCCCGAGGCCCAGATGGCGCAGGAAGACATGCAACGCGCCCATACCGAACAGCGCATCCGAATAGCCTAAGACGCCCCGCAGCGGGTAGAAGATGAGGGGCGAGCGCCAGTGGGCCTTGCCTTCCGCGACCGCGTTCCAGTGTTCCAATAGAAAGGCGATGAATCGACTATCGCCATTGTCTGCTTGCACCTGATCAAGGCCGCTGAGGATGCTATAGCGATGATAGATGAACAGGCCGAGCAAGCACACAAGCCACGGCGCGAGGGGTCTGAATCTCCGCGTGCGCGCTAGGCTGCTTGTCACCACCGGAGCCGCTCAGTCCCCATAGACCGTCAATTCCCCGAAATTTTCGCCTGTCCGCGACGGGGACAATCGCCACGCACCCATCGTTGCATAGGCAATCGGAGAATCTGTGGCAAGTGGAAGGGAAGGCCGCGCTCAGCGAGCTGCGGCGATGGGGAACGGCGCCAAGTTACGTGCCCTGCTCGATTCGTGGCGGATTCGGGCGATTAGCCCGTTGACTGGACGAGAGGCCGTCTTGGTGAAAACAATGCTAGCCTCCTGCCGTCACCTTCAAAGCATCCCAGCAGTTCCGTCCGTAAACCGATAATATGGATTCTGAATGTCCAGGCTTTCCGCGCGCATAAAGTTCCTGATACGCGCACTCGGCGTAAACGGCTATATTATCAGGTTGGTTATTGCGCGATCGGTTTTGATGCGTGCAGTAAAGCTTAGGCTTCCGGTTTCAGAATTGTTGGCCATAGTCGATGGGGCTATAGAGCAAAATAATCGATTTTACCGACGAACTAATTATTCGGATTGGCAAAGTCTATACGCGCCAACCGATTTTTTTGGTCGTGGTTTTCCACCTTCTGTTGGCGTGACCGTGGTGGTCTGCCCACGTCGTTCCTCATTAAGCCATTTGTACAAATCGTTGCGTTCCATTGAGCGCGAGCGCTCTCCGGCTATTGATGTCGTAGTCTTATCAACAGGGCCCTGGTCAGACTTCTTACTGGGAATGGCCGCCTACGCGGCCGGCGGCGCGAAGTCGGTAATCATCCGACGACCGACCGATCTTGAAGGTCTGCTACGGGAACGTGTCGCGCTGATCCAGGGGGCGCCTGTTTTGCGCCCCGGCGCTCTTGGAGCGCTCAATGCATCGATGGATAAAGACCCATCAACCCGCGCCGTATATGCAGATGAGGATCGGACTATCGGCAAGCGCGTTGATTTTCCACAATTCAAGCCAGATTTTTCACCTGTATTGGGTCAGCAATACGATTACGTTGGCAACGTCATCTTGTTTACGAGAGAGTTTTTTCTAAGCAACGTATTGCCGGATGTTCGAATCAACGCGATTCCTTCGTGGATTGGTGACCGGTCACTTCCCCAAGGTGCGGTAGTCCACCTGCCACAAGTTCTTCATTCCGAACAAACCAGACGTCGCCTGACGCATATATCTGGCGCTGAATTCGACCAAGAACTCGCTATGACCATACAGAATGAAGCGCAAAGGCCATCGGTCGCAATCATAATTCCAACAAGGGACCGTGAAGAGCTTCTGCGATCTTGCATTCAAGGTATTGATGAATGCACTGATTACGACGCCTCTCGCATTTCGATTATAATTGTTGATAACGGAACAGTCGAACCAGCTGCTGTTCATCTTCTGAGTCAACTTGAAGCCCGTCATAATTTTAGTGTTGTTAAGCGTCCCGGAGAGTTCAATTATTCATGGCTGTGTAATCAAGGTGCAGCCGCGGCCGCAGCCGACATCCTAGTGTTTATGAATAATGATATTGTCCTTAGAGATCGCAATTGGCTTGGAAAGCTCGTCAGCGCCGTATCGCTGCCGTCTGTGGGCGTTGTGGGCTGCAAGCTGCTTTATCCTTCCGGCAAGATCCAGCACGCCGGCGTTATCCTCGGCATTCACGGTCTGGCGGGCCATATCGGGGTGGGCGCGAATGAGTTTGATGGGGGATATCTAAATCTCGCCAAACATACGCGGGAGTTGTCCGCCGTGACCGGCGCGCTCGTTGCTGTTCGCCGAAGCGTCTTCCAGGCGGCGGGCGGCTACGACGAGCGTCTGGCTATTGCTTTTAGTGATATTGCACTTTGCCTGACCTGCAATGGGCTCGGGTTCCAGACGCTGTGCCTACAGAGTGCATTGGCTTTTCATCTGGAATCCGCATCGCGAGGGGACGATACGCTTGACCCATTGAAGCATATTCGATTGCTTGAGGAATGTTTGCAGGTCTTGTCGACGCACGGGAGTCTGAAGATTGACCCGTTCTATAATCCAAACCTCAGTTTGATCGGCCCTTACGAACTCGCCGATCCGCCACGCCTTGTAGCCAGAACAAATCTACCGAACCGGGCGCCGCGCGTGCTGATGCTCAGTTGGACATTCCAGGTGGGCCATGGTGTGGCCGTCGTGGTCGATATTCAAGCGCGGGCTTTGGAGTCGATGGGGTGTGTAGTGTTCATCGGCGCGCCGGTTAAGGCGAATGAAATTCCCTGGCCGAAGAACCGGCGGCTCGATGTTTCAGATGAAAATACCGCCGCCAAGCTGGCCGCCGAGCTCAATTTCGACGTTGTCATGGTACACACTCCGCCGTTCTTTAGTGTGTTCAAGGTGTTGCCTATGAATATCTCCGGTATAGCTTATGATTACGGAGAACCGCCGCCGTCGTTGTTTCCGGATACAGTTGAGCGCCGGCTGGTCGACGCGGAAAAATTTATGTCGATGGCATATGCAGACCGCGTATTGGCCATTTCTGAGGTGGTGCGGACAGCGAACGCACTTCCCACGTGCGAAATATTGCCGTTGGGCAACACTCACCTAGCCCAATGGAATGCGGAGTCGGTTGAACGCCGCATGAAATCTCGTTTAAGCCGCAACTGGCCAGGCCAGCTTGTGATTCTAAATGTTTGTCGGTTCACAGAGGCCGAGCGCGCGTACAAGGGCGTGGATTTCTACATCAATCTGCGCCGAGCGCTTGATTTGCTCCACCCGGATATAGGCGCCATGACGCGTTTTGTTCTAGCCGGCAGGGCGCTTCGCGAGGATGTCGATGCGGTGTCTGCGGGAGGAATAGATGTCATCGCCAACCCGAGCGATGAGGGCCTAGCAGACCTCTACCATGCTGCTGACCTTTACTTGAGCGCCAGTCGGTGGGAGGGCTACAACCTCGGCATAGCTCAGGCGCTTGCGATGGGACTTCCTGTCTGCGCTTCAGACATTCCCGCGCATCGCGCCTTTGGCGTTCCTGTGTTTACCTCCCTGAACGAAGCCCTGAGTGAGGTGGTCCAAGCTTTTCGGGACCCGTCCAGACGTGAAGGAATTCAAGCCCGCCAACCTATACTTCGTGACTGGAAGCCGCCCGCCGAGCGACTGCGTGACTTGATCGATGAACTGGTTCTGGACAAGCAGGCTGAAAATCGGCGGGCGGCGGATGGCCGGTAGGCCGAGTTCGGGCGAGCGAGGGGCTCACTTGGGCCGTGCGACGAAAATGTCGGGCGTTCCCGGCGATTTGAATTTTTCGCACTGCCATCCAGTTTGATCCAGGACGTGACGGAAAAAATCCTCCCTGAAGCCGAGCTCCAGCCATCCTCGAGTGCGGATTTCCCAGAGAGAGGCGCCGTCGAGCCTTAGACCCCAAGGTTTTTGGAAGTCGGCGTAGATGGGCTCGCCGGCGAACACCAGAATGCCCCCCACCGCCAATCGATCGTGCAGCTTGCGCAGCAACGCCACGAAATCAAGGCAATGGTGGAAGGCTTCATAAAACAGGATGATGTCAAAGCGCTCGCCCTCGTCGGGAACCTCGCCAAAGGCGCCGACGTGGGTTCGGACTTGCAACCGGCGGCCCGCGGCCAAGGCGTTGAGCACGCCGATGGCTTCGGCGTTGATGTCCACTGCGGTCATGCGATAGCCCGACGCCGCGAGCAGGGCGGTGGTGAACCCCACGCCGCAGCCGTATTCGAGGATTGTGTGCGCGGTGGATGGCTTGGCTCCCCACAGAACCTGCATGATCCGGCTAATGCCGAGCAGATGCCCTGCAATGAGATCCCCGTGTCCCGTGTTGAACGGATAGGGTGCGGGATCCAGCGCGCCTTCCATCGAGAGGGTCGTGGGCTCGGCTACCCAGGGGTCGTAGTCGCTTGCGCCCGATATTTCACAATAGAGCGCGACCTGCGCGTCGCGGTAGGCGCGCGACAGCGGATCGGTCGGAAGCCGGGAGATGTCCTCATGGTAGGTGAACGTGGCGCGGGCCCGCATCCAGTCGGCCATTGAGTGGCTAAGGAGCGCCTTTAGTCGATCAATCTCGGCGTCGAGCGCCTGTGGAGTCTGAACAACGCGCAGCTTGAGCGCCCGGCCCTCGCTACGCCCGAAGGCCTCGTAGTGGGCCGCGCCGGACGCAAATTGGCCGTCGGTCACCGCCTGGCGAACGTCGGGGTGCGCACTGAGATAGGCATGCTCGTCGAACCCTTCGTGGGCCGAGATGATCGGGTGCGGTGATTTCATGTCTTCTCCTAGAGCCCCGCCAAACGGATGGCGGGCGCCGCGCGTCTCGCCTCAATTCCCCTTAGCCGCATCCCCCGCCGGCTTGGCCCCTGCCGACGCGGGCGTCGCTTTGGCCACACGGGTGGCGTGGTAGGCGACTTCCATGTCCGTGCGGGGCAGTTCGGCTAGGGTGATGTAGCCCTTGGCGCCCTTGTCCAGAGTGTGGAAATGGCGGTCGGCCTGGTCCAGGAACTCCTGGCGCGTGATCTTGAAATCGAAGTTGCGATCGGCGGCGGTGATCGGCTCGGGCTCCTTGAACAGGCTGAAGGGGCTGGCGCCCTGGTCGGCCGCGGTCTCGCCGCCCAGAGGATTGACCTGGGTCACGATGGGCACGAGGTAGCCTTCGTAGGCGTGGATCTCGCCGCTATCGAGCAGCCCGTCGTGGTCGCGGTCCAAAGCGTCAAACACGTGCATGGCGTCGGCGCGGAACTCGTCGATGTCGACCTTGCCGTCGCCCTTCTTGTCCATGCGGGCGAACCATTTGACGACCGGATAGGGGTCGGTGACGGGCGCGGAGAAGGCTTCGCCCGCCGGGCTGATGAAGATCAGCTGATCGGTCTGGATGTCGTCGCTGTCGGCGGCCCGGGCCCCGGACGCACCCCAGGCCATGGCCCACGCGGCCAAGAGGCCGAGGGCCCCGCGAACGGGGGCGCCGCGCAGTCTGTGGGTGAAGTTCATGCCGCCGCGGCCCTTCGTCTCGTCTGCATCAGCGCGTCCGTAAAGTGGCCCATCGGCCCCGCGCGGGCAATGACGCAAGCGCTTTAGCCGTCGGCGTCCAGCCCCACGTCCAGCGCCGGCGCCGAATGGGTCAGAGCGCCCGAGGAGATCACGTCCACGCCGGTCTGGGCGATCGCGCGCACGGTCGCCAGCGTGACCCCGCCGGAGGCCTCCAGGATCGCGCGGCCTTTGGCGCGGCCCACCGCCTCCTTCAGCTCGTCCAGGCTGAAGTTATCGAGCAGGATCACGTCGGGGCCGAAGGGCAGGGCCTCGTCGAGTTGATCGAGCGTATCGACCTCGACCTCGATCTTGACCAGATGGCCCGCCGCCGCCCTGGCCCGCGCCAGGGCTGGCCCCACGCCGCCGCAAGCCGCGACATGGTTGTCCTTGATCAGGATCGCGTCGTCCAGGCCGAAGCGGTGGTTCATGCCTCCGCCGCAGCGCACCGCGTATTTCTCCAGGTTGCGCAATAGGGGCGTGGTCTTGCGGGTGCAGGCGATGCGCGCGCCCGTGCCCTCGACCGCCTTGACATAGGCCGCCGTCAGGCTGGCCACGCCGCTCAGCCGTCCCAAGAGGTTCAGCGCCACCCGCTCGGCCGACAGCAGGGCGCGGGCGTTGGCCTCGACCTCGGCCAGCACGACTGGGCCGTCCACCGCGTCGCCGTCCCGGGCCAGGGCGCGATAGGTCGCGCTCGGGTCCAGAGCCGCGATGGCCAGGCGCACGCAGTCCAGTCCCGCGAGGGTTCCGGCCTGACGCGCGGCGAAGCGGGCGCTCAGGCGCGCGTCGGCGGGGATGCACGCGGCCGAGGTGATGTCCCCGGCGCGGCCCAGGTCTTCGGCCAGCGCCGCGCGCACCACCGGCTCGATCAGGATATCAGGCAGGGACCAGGTCAAATCGCCGACGCGTCCTCGGTCAGGGTCAGCACGGTTCGCCGCGCGGGCGAGGCCATGCACGGGAAGTCGGGCCGGTAGTGGGCCCCGCGGCTCTCGGTCCGCTCCAGCGCCGCCTCGGCCACCACCCGCGCCGTGGTCAGCACCAGGGCCTCGCCGTGGATCGCGCGCAGGGTCTCGATCTGGCCGAGCAGGCGCTTGAGGCCCTCGCGGTCGCGCACGACGCCGGCGTCGCGGGTCATGGCCTGGCGCAGCATCTGCAGCGCCGAGGGCGGCAGGTCGGGGCTGGCCTGGGCCGGCAGGATCGGCTGGGCCGGCGCCTCGCGCTCCTGGCCGGCGGCCTGGCCCGCGCGCGCGCCGTAAACCGCCGCTTCCAGCAGCGAGTTGGACGCCAGGCGGTTGGCGCCGTGCACCCCGGTCGAGGCGCACTCGCCCACGGCGTAGAGGCCGGGCAAGGACGTCCGTCCGTCGCGATCGGTCATCACCCCGCCCATGTGGTAGTGCGCCGCCGGCGCCACAGGGATCGGCTGAACGCGCGGATCGAGCCCGGCTGCCTGGCACGCGGCGAACACGGCCGGGAACTCGTCGGGGAAATGCTCGCCGATCGCCTGGCGGCAATCCAGGAACGCCCCGCCGCCGCCCGCGATCTGGCGATGGATGGCGCGGGCCACCACGTCCCGCGGGGCCAGGTCGCCCATGGCGTGATAGCGGGCCATGAACGGATGTCCGTCGGCGTCGATCAAGCGTGCGCCCTCGCCGCGCAAGGCCTCGGAGGCCAGGGGCGCGGGGTCGGCGTCGACCGCGATGGCGGTGGGGTGGAACTGCACGAACTCGGGATCGGCGATGGTCGCCCCGGCCCGCGCCGCCAGGGCCAGGCCCTCGCCGCGCACGGCCGGCGGATTGGTGGTGACGGCGTAGAGTCCGCCCAGGCCCCCCGTGGCCAGCACCACGGCGGCGGCGATGATCTGCACGCGCTGGCCATCCGGCGTCTCGACCAGGGCGCCGCGCACCCGTCCGCTGGCGTCTTGCAACAGGGCCAGGGCGCGGCCCTGGCGGAAGCGGATATGCTCGCTCGCCTGAGCCGCGGCGACCACCGCCCGCATGATCTCGCGCCCCGCCTGGTCGCCCTTGACGCGGGCGACGCGGGGCCGGCTGTGCGCGGCCTCGAGGCTGAGCACGAACGCCTCGCCGTCGGCCTCGCGGTCGAACGGCGCGCCCAAGGCGGCCAGGCGGCGCACCGCGGCCGGACCCTCGCGTGTCAGCAGGGCGGCGGCTTCGGGATCGACCAGACCGGCGCCCGCCGCGATGGTGTCGGCGGCGTGCATCGCCGCGTCGTCGTCGGGCGACAGGGCCGCGGCCATCCCGCCCTGGGCCCAGGCCGAGCAACAGCCCTCGCCGAGCGGCTGGGGGGCCAGCGCCAGCACGCGCCGCGGCGCGGCGGCCAGCGCCGCCGACAGGCCCGCCAGGCCGGCGCCCAGGACCAGCACGCCGTCGAAGGTTTCACGCTCGGCCATGGGCCGCATCCAGGGCGTTGAGCCGTTCGCGCACCAGATCGCCCGCCGCCGGGCTAAAGCAGCACAGCAGGACGACTTCGATCTCGTCGCGCTTGGCGATGGTCTGGGTCACCGTCTTGACCGCGATCTCGGCCGCCAGCCCGGCGGGGAAACGGTAGACCCCGGTTGAGATGGCGGGGAAAGCGAACGAGCGCACGCCGTTGTCCATGCCCACCCGCAGTGAGCGCTTGTAGCACGAGGCCAGCAGCTCTTCTTCCTTGCGGCCGCCGCCGTCCCACACCGGCCCCACCGTGTGGATCACGTGCTTGGCCGGCAGGTCGAAGCCGGGCGTGATCTTGGCGTCGCCGGTCTGGCAGCCGCCCAGCTTGCTGCAATAGTCGGCCAGCCGCGGCCCGGCCTTGCGGTGGATCGCCCCGTCCACCCCGCCGCCGCCCAGCAGGGTGTGGTTGGCGGCGTTGACGATGGCGTCCACCTTCAGGGTGGTGATGTCGGCGACGACCACCGAGATGCGCGGGTCCATGGCTCGATCTTTCAACTCAACTCAGATCAGCTCGACGTCGACGTGATGGCGCGCCTTGATCAAATCGTAACGCGCCGGCGTGGCCGGCGGGGGCAGGTCGATCATGCGCTGAACGGCGGCGCGCGCCCGCTCGGCCACCGCCGCGTCGATCGTCACCTCGAACCGGTCGTGCAGCAGGGCGTCGTAGATGTTCTGCAGGCTGATGCGCTTCATGTGCGGGCACAGGTTGCACGGGCGCACGAACTGAGTGTCGGGGGCGTCGCACGCCACATTGTCGGCCATGGAGCACTCGGTGATCAGCACCACCTGCTTGGGCTTGCGCTGGGTCACGAAGTCCGACATCGCCGCCGTTGACCCGGCGAAATCGGCGACTTCCAGCACCTCGGCCGGGCATTCGGGGTGGGCCAGGATCTGCGCCTGCGGATAGGCGGCTTTCAGCTCCAGGATGTCGGCGGCGGTGAAGCGTTCGTGCACCTCGCACCGGCCCTGCCAAGCGATGACGCCGACCTCGGTCTGGCGCGCCACGTTGCGAGCCAAAAACTCGTCCGGCAGCAGGATCACCCGGTCCACGCCCCACTGGCGCGCGGCGTGCTCCACCACCTGCACGGCGTTGGCCGAGGTGCAGCAGATGTCGGTCTCGGCCTTCACCGCGGCGGTGGTGTTGACGTAGGTGATCACCGGCAGGCCTGGATAACGCGCCTTGATCAGGCGCACATCCTCTGCCGTGATCGAGGAAGCCAGCGAGCAGCCGGCGGCCAGATCGGGGATCAGTACGGTCTTGTCCGGACACAGGGCCTTGGACGTCTCGGCCATGAAGTGCACGCCGGCCTGGACGATGATGCTGGCGTCGCTGCGGGCGGCCTCGCGCGCCAGTCCCAGGCTGTCGCCAACGAAGTCGCCCACGCCATGGAAAATCTCGGGCGTCATGTAATTGTGCGCCAGGATCACCGCGTTCTTCTGGCGCTTCAATTCGTTGATCGCCGCGATCAGGGGTGCGTGCGCGCGCCATTCCAGGGGCGTGACCTGGGCCTTCACCTTTTCCCACAAGGGGCGGGTGGCGATCTCGACCGCCGTGGTGAAATCCAGACCCTGCGAACCGTCGGCCATGACCAGCTCCTTTTGCTCAAACTGAGCATTACGGGGGCCTAATAAAACGCCGAGGCGAGAGTTTCGCTGCGGCGCACCCTTATGCTAAGGCTGAGCATAAGTGGCCTGTCCGATATAGACCCCTGCGCCCGGCCAGGGAAGAGGCAATGACGAATTTATGATGCCTGAGATCGCGGCGCCCGTTCACCGGGTGCGCAGGCGTGAATCCGCCGCGGCGTCGCCGCTTTGCGGCTTTCGCTATGACGAGCGCGCGCCCATCTTGGCAGGCCATGCGCTCAACACCGTCTCTCTCCGCCCTCTCGCCCGTCCGCCAGGCCTTGGTCGGACAGGTGCGCAAGGTCGTCGGCGGCACGGGCGACGACACCGTCGAGCGCAATCGCCAGGACACCGGCCTGTTCGGCCCCGACAGCGCCTGCTGGAAGGTCCACGGCGATTTCACCAGCATGATGGTGGGCGGCATCGCCGCCCTGCTGGTCCAGATGCTGCACCCCCGCGCCCTGGCGGGCGTGTGGGACCACTCAAACTTCCGCCATGACATGTCCGGGCGCCTCAAGCGCACCGCCCGCTTCATCGCCGGCACCACCTACGGCGACCGGCAAGAGGCCGAGGGCCTGATCGCGCGCGTCCTGGCCATACACGCCCAGGTCAAGGGCGTCCTGCCCGACGGCGCGCCCTATTCGGCTCAGGACCCGGACCTGGTGACGTGGGTGCACGTGACCGAGGTCAGCGCCTTCCTCGCCGCCTATCTGCGCTATGTCGATCCCGCGTTCGCGCCCGCCGAGCAGGATCGCTACCTGCGCGAAACCGCCGAGATCGCCCATCGCCTGGGCGCCGTCTCGGCGCCGCAGAGCCGCGCTGAACTTGCCGCCTATATCCAGGCCGTGCGTCCGGCCCTGCGCTATGACGCCCGCACTCGCACCGTCGCCCAGGCCCTGCTTTCAGAGCCGCCGCCTAGCCTGGCGGCGGGGCCCGCGCTGGCGTTCGCCTTTGACGCCGCCAAGGACCTGTTGCCCGGTTGGGCGGCGCAAATGCACGGCTTCTACATCTCGCCGGTACGCCGCGCCGCCGCCCGGGCTGGCGTCCACACCCTGGCCCGCTCGTTGCGTTGGGCCTTGGTCAACAGCGCCGAGGCGCGCGCGCGCCGGCGCGCGGCCGAGTTGGCCGACGGATCGCTAGGCTCCTAGGGCGCACGGACTGGAGGCGGTCCGCGCTCTCACCACGCCCCGATCGCGTTCGCCTCCGCCTCGCCGATCGGTCGATGGGCCTTGGCGTGGTCTTCCTCCGCCAACAGGCGCACCGCGTCCAGAGCGGCCATGCAGCCCATGCCCGCCGCCGTCACGGCCTGGCGATAGACGTCGTCGGTCACGTCGCCGGCAGCGAAAACGCCCTTGATCGCGGTCGAGGCCGTGCCGGGTTTGACCTTGAGATAGCCGGCCCGGTCCATCTCCAGTTGCCCCGCGAACAAGGCCGAGGCGGGGGCGTGGCCGATGGCGACGAACAGGGCGCTGCAGGACAAGGCGCGCTCATCACCGGTGTTCACGTCCTTCAGCGCCACGCCGGTCACGCCCAGGGGATCGTCCGGGCCCAGCACCGCCTCGACCGTGTGGTTCCAGACCAGCTCGATCTTGGGGTTGGCGAACAGCCGCTCCTGCAGGATGCGCTCGGCGCGCAGTTCGCCCTTGCGATGGACCAGCGTGACCTTGGCCGCGAAGTGGGTCAGGAACAGCGCTTCCTCGACGGCGGTGTTGCCGCCGCCGACCACGACCACGTTCTTGCCCCGGTAAAAGAAGCCGTCGCAGGTGGCGCAGGCCGACACGCCCGAGCCCTTGAACTTGCGCTCGGACGGCAGGCCCAGCCACTTGGCCTGGGCGCCGGTGGCGATGATCAGGGGCTCGGCCAGGAACTCGGCCCCGGAGTCGCAGGTCAGGCGGAAAGGCCGGGCGGACAGGTCGGCCCGGACCACCAGGTCGTTGACCAACTCGGCGCCCACCTGCTCGGCCTGCGCGCGCATCTGGTCCATCAGCCACGGCCCCTGGATCGCCTCGGCGAAGCCTGGATAGTTCTCCACATCGGTGGTGATGGTCAGCTGGCCGCCGGGCTGGAGCCCCGAGATCAGCACCGGATGCAACAAGGCGCGCGCGGCGTAGATCGCGGCGGTGTAGCCGGCGGGGCCCGAGCCGACGATGGCGCAGCGCACGGTGCGAGGATCAGACATAAAGCTTCCGCCAGGCCGATTGTGAGGCTCTACTTAGCCCGTGATCGCCGGCCGCTCCAGCGGCGGCGCCGAACAGGACCGCCGATGACTCCACCCCGCGTGCTGGTGTTTCCCGACGGCGGCCCGCGCATCGGCGGCGGCCATGTCATGCGCTGCCTGACCCTGGCCGAGGCGTTGAGCGATCAGGGGGCGCAGGTCGCCTTCGCCGCCAACGCCGCCGCCGGCGCGGTTATCGCCGCCTATGGCCCAGTCGGGGTTGAGGTCTTTCCGTTGCCAGACGATCTGGACGCTGCCGTAGCGGTTGTGTCGCAGGCGCCTGCCGATTGGGTGTTGCTCGACCACTATCGGCTGACCCTGAGTCAGGAGGCGACGCTGAAGGGCAAGCGGCGGCTGGCTGTGCTCGACGACCTGGCCGACCGTCCGCGCGCGGCCGATCTGTGGCTCGATCCCGGCTATGGCCGGACGGCCGCCGACTACGCCTCGCTCGCGCGTCCCGGCGCGAGCGTCCTCGCGGGCCCCGCCTATGCGCCGGTGCGCCCGGCCTTCGCCGCCCTGCGCGCGCAGGCGCTGGCGCGTCGCGCTCTGGACACGCCGCCCGCGCGCGCCCTGGTGTTCCTTGGCCTCGGCGACCTTGACGCCATTACCGCCCGCGTCCTTAGGGCCCTGCGCCCCGCCTTGCCGACGCTGACGTTCGACGTGGTGCTGGGCAAGGGCGCCGCGAGCCTGCCGGCCCTGTGGGACGCGCCCGACCCTCGGGTACGCCTGCACGTCGACACGCCCGCCATGGCCGAGCTGTGCGCCCAAGCCGACCTCGCCATCGGCGCGGGCGGCAGCGCCACCTGGGAGCGCGCCGTGCTCGGCCTGCCGTCGGTGACGGTGATCCTGGCCGATAATCAGCGCGCCATGGCTCAGGCCATGGCCAGGGACGGCCTGACCCTGGCCCTCGACTCCTCCGCGCCCGACTTCGACGCGCGCCTGGCGGCTGCCGCGCGCCAGCTTCTGGATGATGCGGCCTTGCGCCAGGCGCTGTCCGCCCGCATCTCAGCCCTGTGCGACGGACGCGGCGCCGCGCGCTTCGCCGAGGTTCTGCTGAGAGAGGCGGGGTCATGACGATCCTCGACCGCATCGGCGTGAGCCTGCCGATCGTGCAGGCGCCCATGGCTGGCGTCTCGACCCCGGCCTTGGCGGCGGCGGTGTCTCAGGCCGGCGCGCTGGGCTCGATCGGCGTCGGCGCGACCGACGCGGCCGGCGCGGCCGCGATGATCCAGGATCTGCGCGCGCGCACCAACCGGGCCTACAACGTCAACCTGTTCGTCCACGCGCCCGCCAGGCCCAACCCGGTGCGCGAGGCGGCGTGGCTCGAAGGGCTACAGCCCCTGTTCGCCGAGTTCGGGGCCGAGCCGCCAAACGGCCTGCGCACAATCTACAACAGCTTCGCCGATGACGACGCCATGCTGGCCATGCTGCTGGAGCTGCGGCCCCCGGTGGTCAGCTTCCACTTCGGCCTGCCGGGCCCAGACCGTATCGCCGCGCTCAAGGCCGCCGGCTGCGTGCTGCTGTCGACCGCCACCACTCTGGACGAAGCCTTGGCGGCCAAGGCGGCGGGCGTCGACGCGCTTGTGGCCCAGGGCGTGGAAGCCGGCGGTCATCGCGGGGTGTTCGATCCGGACGCGCCCGACGAGGGTCTGGGCGTCCTGGCCCTCACGCGCCTGCTGGCGCTGCGCGCGGGCCTGCCGGTGATCGCGGCCGGCGGGATCATGGACGGCGCGGGCGTGGCCGCGACGCTGGCGCTCGGGGCCGTGGCCGCCCAGCTCGGCACCGCCTTCGTCGCCTGTCCGGAAAGCAGCGCCGACCCGGCGTTTCGCGGCGCTCTGCTGGCCCCGCATCCCCATACCGTGATGACCCGCGCCATTTCCGGCCGGCCGGCGCGCTGCCTGGCCAACCGCTTCACCGCCTGGGGCGAAACGAGCGGGCTGCAGCCGCCCGACTATCCGATCGCCTATGACGCGGGAAAGGCGCTCAACGCGGCGGCCAAGGCGGCCGGCGAGGGCGGCTTCGGCGCCCAGTGGGCCGGGCAGGGCGCGCCGCTCGCCCGGTCGTTGCCCGCCGGCGAGCTGGTGCGCCAGTTGGCGGCCGAGCTGGATGCGGCGCAATCTTCGCCGGGACGAGCCTAGTTAGGCAGGGCGTAGGCGACATAGGCGGTGGACCCGCGTCCGCCCGACGCCAGGACCACATATTCCTTGCCGTCCACCATGTAGACCGCAGGCGTCAGGGCCGTGGAGTTGGGCAGCTTGCCCTGCCACAGCAGCTTGCCGTCCTTGGTGTCATAGCTGTCCAAGGTTCCCACCGCGCCGATGAACAGCAGGCCGCTGGCGGTCGCCACCGGGCCGCCGCGACCGGACTCGAACGGGATCACCCAGCGATAGGCCCCCGTGTTCAGGTCCACGGCGTCCAGCACCATGTCCGGTCCCTTCAGCCCGGGGTGGCCGTTGGGCAGGCGAAACTGGCCATAGCCGGTGAAGGCGTATTTCAGCAGGGCGAAACCGTTCTGGGCGCCCCCCGGCGGGGGCGGGCCGCCCGGTTCGGGCGGGACCTGGAAGTGCCTGTTCAACGTCATGCGGGTCATGCCCGCGCTGTTGGACACCGCCGCGTAGATCACGCCCTTGTGGTCGGTGGCCATGCCGCCCCACTCGTTGCCGCCCGAAAAGCCGGGGATCACCAGGGTGTTCTGATCCAGGCCAATCGGCACATAGGGGCCGGCCCCGCCATAGAACCCATCGAACATCGCCTTGGCCGCCGCGTTGTCCTGGACCGAGGCGTCGGTCAGATCGGCGACCGTGAACGACTTGCGCGACAGGGGCCGGGGCAGAACCGGGATCGGCTGGGTCTTGGACGCCACCTCGCCCGGCACGTCGCTGCCCGGGAACGGTTGCTCGACGATAGGGAACACCGGCTTTCCGGTGGTCCGGTTGAACACATAGATATAGCTCTGCTTGTTGGTGGCGACCGCGACGTCGACGGGCTTGCCGTCGTGCTTCACCGTCATCAGGACCGGCGGCGAAGTGGAGTCCGAATCCCACAGGTCGTGATGCACCTGCTGGAAGTCCCACAGTCGCTTGCCGGTCAGGGCGTCCAGCGCGATGGTCGAGTTGCCCAGCCGGTCGTCGCCGATCCGGTCCGCGCCGTAGAAGTCGTCGGCGGGCGAGCCGGTGTTGACGAACAGTATGCCGCGCTTGACGTCGATCGAGGCGCCCGACCAGGCATTGTCGCCGCCCTGGGTCTTGTAGGCGTCCGCTGGCCAGGTCTCGGCGCCGACCTCGCCGGGGTGGGGGATGGTGTGGAAGGTCCACACCAGCTTGCCGGTATGGGCGTTGAACGCGCGCACGTCGCCGGGCGAGGCGGGCGTGTTCTCGGCCACCCGGCCGTTCACATAGATCAGGTCTTTGTAAACCATGGCCGGCGAGGTCAGGTAGATGTGGTTGTCGCTGGCCGGGCCGCGCAGGTTCTCGCGAATATCGATGCGTCCGCCGTCGCCGAAGGCGCTGACCGGCTGGCCGGTCTCGGCGTCGATCAGATAGAGGAAGTTCTGGGTGCCGAACACGACCCGCAGCTTGCCGCCGTCACGCCAGCTGGTCAGGCCCCGAATGGGCTGGGTCTCGGTCAGCTTGGGATCGAACGTCCATTTCGGCTGTCCGGTCGCGGCGTCGAGCGCGACCAGTTGCTGAGTGGTGGTCACCACGAACAGCGTATGTCCGATCATCATCGGCTGGGATTCAAGCCCGCCGCTGGCCATCGGAAAACGCCAGGCTTCCTTGAGCTGGGCGACGTTGGCGGGCGTGATCTGGGTCAGGGGCGAGAAATGATCCTCGGCCGGACCGCCATTGTAGGCCCAATCGACCGACTTTTGGGCCGCGCTGGCCGTAAGGGGAGCCAACAGGGCTGCGCTCCATAGAACGCCAGCCGCCAGTGAAGCCTTCATGACCTATCCTCCTCCGCGTGGCGCTTTTCTGACCTCAGCCGTTGCCCTTGCCCATAGCCGCCCGCGCGGGCGGTCACAACGCCGGGCGCCCGGCGTCGCTCAAAGCGTGAGGGATGGGCGGCGCGTCAGTCCAGGGCGAAGCCGAGCCGCCGCAGGCGCGCGACGATTCCGGGCCGCGCGGCGTCCCAGTCGGCCTTGAGCAGGCCCAGCCCGATCACCGTCTGCGCCGCGCCGCCCTTGATCACATGGGCCCTCAGCCGCGCCTCGATCTGGAAGCCGAACTTCTGGTGCAGCTTCCAAACCGCCTCGTTCGTTTCCAGCACCTCGCACCACAGCTTGGTCAGGCACAGCTCGCCAAAGGCCCGTTCGATCATCAGGAATTCGACAAAGCCCCCCGCGCCCTTGCCCCGCGCCGAGGGCTCGGCCAGGTAGTAGGCCCAGGCGGCGCGGCCCTGGGCCGGTTCGATGTCGTAGAAATTGGCCAGCCCGGCCGGCGCCCCGTCGATCTCGATCACGCGGTAGTCGCGCCGCGCGTCTCCGTCCACGCCGGCGAACCAACGGGCGTGCTCCTCAGGCGAAATGGCGTGGTCGGAATACATATAGGCCGCCACATCGGGCGAATTGCGCCAAGCCAGCAGGCGGTCCTGGTCGTCGGCGCGTAGCGGGCGCAGGGTCACGGCGGCGGCCATGGTCAGATCCTCCGATCCCCGCCGAACATGGCTAGGTCCGGCCTGCTCCGCAAAAAGGCGCGCACGTCATCCGAGGTGAAGTCGGGCCTGGACGGATAGAGCGCGTCGTACACCGTCCGCACCAGCTCCAGGTCGTCGGGCCGGTCGACCGTCCAGCGCAGCTCGCCCTCCTCGGCCGCCTGGCTGAGGAAGGCCTGGGGGAAGCGCTCGGGATGGCGGTAGAAATAGGGCGTCACGTGCTCGCGCTCGTAGGGATCGCCCGCCTCGCGCCCGGCGCGCGTCAGGCACGACGCCCGCACCACCTCCACGTCCAGGCCTTTGGGAAAGGTGCGGTGGGCCGGGGTGTTGGCGGCGTAGTCGGTTCCACGCTCCAGGTGCAGGGCGATGGTGGCGTCGATCACCTTGGGGTCGGCCAGCGGGCAATCGCCGGTCAGACGCACCACCTGCTCGGCCGGGCCGAAGGCATTGAGCGCGCCGACGAAGCGCGCCAGCACGTCGTTCAGCGATCCGCGGTAAACGCCCGCGCCCAGCGTCGCCACATGCTCGGCCAGCGGATCGTCGCTAGGGTCGGTGCTGGTCGCCAGGACGATGTGGTCGATGCGCCGGGCGCGGCGCACGCGCTCAATTTGCCGCGCGATCATCGGCGCGCCGGCCACCTCGGCCATCACCTTGCCTGGCAGGCGGGTGGAGGACATGCGGGCCTGGAGAATGGCGAGAATCAGCGGGGACGCTCCGGTGCGGACCGAAGACTATCCCCTAGGGCTGGGCCGCCGCCAGGGTCGGCCAGTCCTCGATCTTGATCCGGCCGACCAGCTTGGCCTGACCCGCGCCGTCGGGGCGGAACACCAGGGCCTCGCCGTCCGCCAGCACCGCCCCCTCGGCGGGATAGGCGGCGCGGATGTTGGGCAGGTGGGTCAGGATTACCGTGTCGGTCCCCGCCGCCGGCGGATCGGCGGTCTGGCCGCGCAGCCATGCGCCCTGAGCCGGGGCCTGGCTCGGAGGGGCGCTCTGGGGCGGCCCCATGGCCATCTGCATGCCCATGCCGCCGTCGCCCAGTTCGGAGAAGGTCTCGGGCTTGGGCAGCCCCGCCAGCCGCGCTGTCTCCAGCGCCCGGTAAGTGGGGCTCGACAGCACCCGGCCGACCGGAATCTTCAAGGTTCGCATCGCCTGGCCCATGGCCGTGGCCGTGCGCTTGCCGGTGGCGTCGAGCTGGCGCTCGGACCGGGTGTTGTCAGGTTCGGCGGCGGACTTGTCGGGAATGGCGAACGGCGAGGCGGCGTGCCGCATCAGCAGCACATAGCCGCCCCGTTGCAATTGGGCGACCAGGTCGGGGCCTGACAGGGTCTGCGCCTGAGCGCCGGCCGCGCCGACCGTCAAAGCCAATACGGCGGCGAGGGTCTTCAACATCACGCGGCCTCCCGTGAAACGACCTTTTATGGGGTCGATCCTGAAGCCGTCGTGTGACGAAATCAAATCAGTTCGCGCGAAGCCGCGTTCAGACCCACTCGACCTTGAGAATCTCGTAGGCCTTGACGCCGCCAGGGGTGTTGATCTCCACCACGTCGCCGACTTCCTTGCCGATCATGCCGCGCGCCAGGGGCGAGGTGACCGAGATGCGGCCGCTCTTCACATCGGCTTCGTGCTCGCCGACGATCTGGTAGCGGGCCTCTTCCTCGGTGTCCTCGTCGACCACATTGACCGTGGCGCCGAACTTCACATGGCGGCCCGAGAGCTTGGACACGTCGATCACCTGGGCGCGCGCCATCTTGTCCTCGATCTCGGCGATGCGGCCTTCGATCCAGCCCTGGCGCTCCTTGGCGGCGTGATACTCGGCGTTCTCCGACAGGTCGCCGTGCGCGCGCGCCTCGGCGATGGCGGCGATCACATTTGGCCGCTCGATCGACTTCAAACGCTTCAATTCTTCGTCGAGGGCGGTATAGCCCTCGCCGGTCATAGGCACTTTTTCCATAACGGATTTAGCTCTGGTCGCCCTGGGGGTGTTGATTGGAGATCCGGCCACGGGCGAGTTCGTCCGGGGGCAAGACCATAAAACCACGAATGTGGCGATGCAAGGGCCCGGTTCCATGAGCCTTTGGGATGGCGCTTAAAGGCTCAACCCCAAGAGCGCAACCCTTTGGTGTTCAACCGGCTTCGCGCACATCCCGTCGCCATGCCCCGTCGGGGCCCAGCGTAAAGCCGCCGTCGCGATAAAGGTTGCGCACGGGCCCGTTGCGCGCGGTGGGCGTGATGCGGCCGTGCAGGCCCGGCCCGCCCCAGTCGCCCACGATGAAGCTCAGCAGCGCCTGCTCGACACCCAGGCTCAGCACCCGGCAACTGATGGCCAAGCCGAGGATTTCGCCCGCCTGGACCACCGCAGCCCCGACCAGGCCGTGATCACCGAATCGGTCCGCCACGTGCATGACGAAAATGGCGGCATCGTCCTGACCCAGCATCGCCTTCAGTTCGCTCGCCGGCGGCTTGATTCCCGTGGTGTTGAACTGGGTGGTGCGCGCCAGCAGCTCGGCCACCCGGTCTAGGTCCGCGCCGGGCGCCAGTCGCTCCACGCGAGTCCGCACCTGCAGCGAGGCGAGGAACGCCGCCTCGTCAGGCGCTTCGGCCAGGGCCGTTTGCCGCACCATCTGGGCCTGGGTGGTCGCCGTGCGCGCCGCCGCCTCGGCCGTCAGGCGCGGGGTCATCAGGCGTGGATCGCTCAGCAGCCGTCGACGCAGGCTGAACAGGTCCTCGCCCCAGGTCTCTACCTCGGGCAACATCTGCCGCACCCGCTCGCGCTCGGCCGGGTGGTCATCGACGAACACGAAGGCGTCCAGGCCGAAGCCCAGCGCCTCAGCGATGTCGCGGATGTTGCTGGCCTTGTCGCGCCAGTTGATCTTGAGCGAAACGAAGTCCGAAGGGCTCAGCATCACGCCCGGCGGATAGCCCTCGCTGAAGCGCCACAGCTCGCGCACGACCGCCTCGTCGTTCTTGCTCACACAAGCCAGCAGCACCCCGCGCCGCTTGAGCGTCTGCAGCGCTTCGTGGATCCCGAAGTACAGGCCGACGTATGAGAAGGGCGGGCTGACCTCCTGGCTCCAGGCGAAGGGCGCCCCGGTCTCGGCCAGCACGCCCGGCCACAGCACCCCGTCCAGGTCCACGATCACGCACTTCTTGCGGTCGAACCCGGTCACGGTGATCAGGGCGTCAAGGTGAGCGCGCGCCATGACCTTCTCGCGGCCATAGGGATCGCCGTCCAACGTGGCCGCCAGGGCGGCGGGATCGGGGAACAGGCCGTGCACCGCCGCCTTCTCCGCCTCGGGCCGCTGCAGCATCCAGCCGGGCGAGCCAAAGTGGGTGTAGCCAAACTGGCCGTCGTCCAGCATGCGCTCGGACCCCGCGGCCGCCAGGGCCGCCGCCACGTCGACCACGTGCACGTCGCCATAGGCCTCGGCCAGTTCGGCCAGGTCCAGGTCAGCGGCGCGAAAGCGGTTGCGATGACCCCAGCGGCCACGCTCGGCCATGCCCAGAGGCTGCACCGTCGGCTCGGGCAGGTTGTCGATCAGGATCGGAGCGGAAGTCAGCTTGCGTAGCGCCTCGACAATCTGGCGTGTCTGATCCAGCAGCATCTGGTGCGGCGGCCGGCCTTCACCGGGCGCATACGGCCCGGCGATGGCGTGCCGGCCGACCAGGGCGCCGATGATGATCGCCTGGTGCGGATGTTCGCCCGCCAGGCTCAGGTCGCTGGCGAAGGTCGCCGCCACGCGCAGGTCGATGCCGCGCCGCCCGGCTTCAGCCGTCAGGAACCCGGACTCCATATGAAGGTCGCAGTCGCCGAACAGCAGCACGTCCATCCGCAGCCGCTCGCCCCCAAGAGTTTCGGCGCTCAGCGCCGGCCCTGCCGCCCAATAGGGATCGGGCCCCTCCATCGCTCGGCGCCGCCAGGCGTGCAGCATGTCGTCGGGATCGCGGCCGTAGAAGGCCCCCAGTTCGCGGCTGGTCTCCTCGGCCTCCTGCTGCGCCGTTTTGGCGGTGAGGTAGCCGCGCTCGACCAGCGCCTGGATCACGTTTGGCGGGACTCCGGGTGGAGGCTCGCGCGGAATCTGGAAATGTTCGATCAGGCCCGCGATGCGTCCGTCCACCACGATGCGGTTGTGCGTCACCGCATGCAGCGCCATCCACCGACCGGGGCCAACGGGCAGCACGTGCACGAAGCTGGATTTGCGCAGCGCCATGCCGGCTCCTTCCCTCATGCGACCGGCTCTACCAAACCCTTGGCCTGCTGGGGAGGGGCGGGGCGCGCCGAAGGACTTTTCCGCCGAGGGGCGGCGCCTCTACTGGGGCCGTCGCAGCCGTAGGTATTCGATCAGGCATCCCGCGCCGAACACCAGGGTGGGAAAGCCGATGCACACCGCAAGCGGCGGCCAGCCGTGGGCGGCGGCGTCGGCGGGGCCCACAGCCAGGCGGGGCGCGGCGTAGAAGAAGCCGGCGGCCAGGGCGCTGAACACGATCCACCACAGGGCCAAGGCCGTGGCTAGATCGGCGTTCGCCACCGCCGGAACCCCGCTCGGCGCCTGGGGATGGGCCGCATCGTGCAGGCGCCGCCAGGAGTCGGCATAGATCCTCAGCTTGCCCACGTCGGGATCGCCGAAGGTCAGCCGCGCCATGGGAAAGAAAAACACGCTGATCGCCTCGGCCCGAATGTCCGCCCAAGGCGCCAGGAACGGTCGGCTGAAGGGGAAGAACCAGCGCGAGACCGCCACGCGCAGGCCCGAGGGGCAGGCGCTGAGGGTCAGCACGCCGTTGATGCGCACGCCCGCGCCCATCATGCCCGATTGCCAGCGCAGGGTGAGCAGGGCGGCCTCGCCCGTGTCCGGATAGGCCTGGCTCAACCCGGACCAGCCGGTCATGACGCCGAGCAGCGCCCCCACCATCAGCCACATGGCGATGAAGAACAGCGGCAACAGCACGACCGGGAAGATCAGTAGCGGATAGGGCGGGTGGCCTGGCAAGACGCCCTCCGGAGCGTGTGCGACTCCCCTAAGCGTAGCTCTGCAGTGAACGCACCTCCAGCGCCCCTTCGGGCGCCGAGGCGATGGCCTGGGCGGCGGCCAGGGCGCCGGCGGCGGTGGTGTAATAGGGGATCTTCATCATCAGCGCCGAGCGGCGGATCGAGAAGCTGTCCTGCAGCGACTGGCGGCCCTCGGTGGTGTTGAACACCAGCTGCACCTCGCCGTTCTTCATCCGGTCCAGCACGTTGGGGCGGCCTTCCAGCACCTTCTTGATCGGCTCGACCTCCAGCCCCTGCTCGCGCAGATAGGCGCAGGTGCCGCCGGTGGCGATGACGGTGAATCCGGCGGCCTTGAGCAGGCGCACCGGCTCAAGGATGAAGGCCTTGTCCGCCTCGCGCACCGACACGAACGCCGTGCCCGAGGAGGGCAGGCGCACGCCGCCGCCCAACTGGCTCTTGGCGAAGGCGCGGGCGAAGGCGGCGATGGCGGGCTCGCCGGGGCGGCGCCAGTCCAGGCCCATGACCTCGCCGGTCGAGCGCATCTCCGGGCCCAGCACGGTGTCCACACCGGGGAAGCGGGCGAAGGGGAACACCGCCTCCTTGACCGCGATGTGATCGTAGGGCCTGTCGGACAGTTCGAACGAGGCCAGGGGCGCGCCGGCCATGACCTTGGCGGCGATGCTGGCCAGGGGCCGGCCGATGGTCTTGGCCACGAACGGCACGGTGCGGCTGGCGCGCGGGTTGACCTCCAGCACAAAGATGCGCGGGTGGTCCGACAACGGCTCCTCGATGGCGAACTGCACGTTCATGAGGCCGCGCACGTTGAGCGCCTTCGCCATCTCCACCGTCTGGCGCTTCAATTCGGCGATGGTCTCGGGGCGCAGCGAAAATGGCGGCAATGAGCAGGCGCTGTCGCCCGAGTGCACGCCGGCTTCCTCGATGTGCTCCATCACCCCGGCCACGAAAACATCCGTTCCGTCGGCCACGGCGTCCACGTCCACCTCGGTCGCGCGCGACAGGTACTGGTCGATGAGCACGGGGCTGTCGCCCGACACCTTGACGGCGTTGGTCACGTACCGCGCGAGCTGTTCGTCGTCGCGCACGATCTCCATCGCCCGGCCGCCCAGCACATAGGAGGGCCGGATCACGATGGGATAGCCCACGGCCTTGGCGCCGGCGAAGGCTTCCTCGGCCGAGCGGGCGATGGCGTTGATCGGCTGTTTCAGCCCGATCTTGTGCAGCAGCTGCTGGAAGCGCTCGCGGTCCTCGGCCAGGTCGATGGCGTCCGGCGTAGTGCCCAGGATGGGCACGCCCGCGTCTTCCAGGGCCTGGGCCAGCTTGAGCGGGGTCTGGCCGCCGAACTGCACGATCACGCCGGCCAGGGTCCCGTTGGACATCTCCACCGCGATCAGCTCCAGCACGTCTTCGGCCGTCAGGGGCTCGAAGTAGAGTCGGTCGGAGGTGTCGTAGTCGGTCGAGACGGTCTCGGGGTTGCAGTTGACCATGATCGACTCGATGCCGATGTCGGCCAGGGCGAAGGCCGCGTGGCAGCAGCAGTAGTCGAACTCGATCCCCTGGCCGATGCGGTTGGGGCCGCCGCCGAGAATGATCGCTTTCTTGGCCGCCGACGGCTCGGACTCGCACTGCGGCGCCTGGCCGAATGCGCCGCTCTCGTAGGTCGAATACATGTACGGTGTCTTGGCGAAGAACTCCGCCGCGCAGGTGTCGATGCGCTTGAACACCGGGCGCACGCCCAGGTCCTGGCGATCCTTGCGCACCTTGGCTTCGCTCTGGCCGGTCAAATGAGCCAGCCGCGCGTCGGAAAAGCCCAGGGCCTTGAGCGCGCGCATCCCCGCCGCATCAGCCGGCAGGCCATGGTCTGTCACGAAGGCTTCCTGGCCGACGATGTGCTCGATCTGGCGCAGGAACCACGGCTCGTAGGAGCAGGCCTCAGCCACCTGCTCGACGCTCAGCCCCAGGCGGAAAGCCTGGGCGATCACGCGCAAGCGGTCGGGCGTGGGCTCGCTCAGGGCCCGCAGCACAGCGGCGGTCACCGCCTGATCGTCGGCCTCGTGGCCCGTGCCTGGAATGGCGATCTCGTCCAGCCCGGTCAGGCCGGTTTCCAGCCCGCGCAAGGCCTTCTGCAGGCTTTCGGCGAAGGTGCGGCCGATGGCCATAACCTCGCCCACCGACTTCATCGAGGTGGTCAGATAGGGTTCTGCGCCCGGATACTTCTCGAAGGCGAAGCGCGGGATCTTGGTGACCACATAGTCGATGGTCGGCTCGAACGCGGCGGGCGTGGCGCCCGTGATGTCATTCATAAGTTCGTCGAGCGTGTAGCCCACCGCCAGGCGCGCGGCGACCTTGGCGATCGGGAAGCCGGTGGCCTTGGACGCCAGGGCCGACGAGCGCGACACGCGCGGGTTCATCTCGATCACGACCATGCGGCCGTCCTTGGGATTGACCGCGAACTGCACGTTCGAGCCGCCGGTCTCCACCCCGATCTCACGCAGCACGGCGATCGAGGCCGTGCGCATGCGCTGGTATTCCTTGTCGGTCAGGGTCAGGGCAGGGGCGACGGTGATCGAGTCGCCGGTGTGCACGCCCATCGGGTCGATGTTCTCGATCGAGCACACGATGATGCAGTTGTCCGCCTTGTCGCGGACCACTTCCATCTCGTACTCCTTCCAGCCGAGCACGCTCTCCTCGATCAGCACTTCGGTGGTGGGCGACGCGTCCAGCCCCCCGGCCACAATGGTGCGGAACTCCTCCATGTTGTAGGCGATGCCGCCGCCGGTGCCAGCCAGGGTGAACGAGGGCCGGATGATCGCGGGAAGGCCGATGTAGTCGGCGCACTCCAGCGCCTCGTCCAGGCTGTGCACCGCCCGCGAGCGCGGGCTCTCCAGGCCCAGCTTGTCCATCGCGTCGCGGAACTTCTGGCGGTCCTCGGCCTTGTCGATCACCGCTGCGTTAGCGCCGATCATCTCCACGCCGTACTTGGCCAGGGCGCCGGAGGCCTCCAGCGCCAGGGCGGTGTTGAGCGCGGTCTGGCCGCCCATGGTGGGCAACAGGGCGTCGGGCCGCTCCTTGGCGATGATCTTCTCGACCATCGCCGGGGTGATCGGCTCGACATAGGTCGCGTCCGCCACATCCGGGTCGGTCATGATGGTGGCGGGATTGGAGTTGACCAGGATGATCCGGTAGCCCTCCGCGCGCAGCGCCTTGCAGGCCTGCACGCCGGAGTAGTCGAACTCGCAGGCCTGTCCGATCACGATCGGCCCGGCGCCGATGATCAGGATGGAGGCTATGTCGGTCCGTTTGGGCATGCTCGTCTCGCGCGCGGTGAGCGGGCGCGCGGGTCGCGCGTCCGGTCCAGGTCGAATTGCGGGTTAAGGGGATCGTTTAGTGGGGGCGGGGGCGCGGAGCAAGCTGAGTCTGTGGTGAATTTCGCACGCGTTTCGTGCGTTATGGTCCGTGAACCCGCTGATTGCTTTGGGGCGATTGCCGATGCGATGGGGTTTTGACCCCCTTTCCCCTTGGATGGCAGGTTTCCACAGCATGAGTCGCCCTGCGGGCGTCTGGCCCCGGTCGGACTGAAGGGCTTCCCGTGAATCGCCGCACCGTCCTCCTCTCCGCCCTCTCCCTGACCGCCTGCGCGCCGGACCTTCAACACGCCCTGTCGCCCGCGCCGGGCTTTACCGGCCCGCGCCTGGACCCGGACGCCTTCGTCAGTTTCGATGGCGCGCGCCTAGGCCTCAGCCAATGGGTCCCCGACGGCGAGCCGTGGGCGGTGATCGCCGGCCTGCACGGCATGGACGACTACGCCAACGCCTTCCATCTGGCGGGGCCGGCGTGGGCCGAGCAGGGCATAGCCACGTACGCCTACGACCAGCGCGGCTTTGGCCGCTCGGCGCCGCGCGGGATCTGGCCCGGGACCGAACTGTTGTGCGAGGACCTGCGCGCCTTCTGCGCCGCCTTGCGCGCGCGCCATCCCAAGGCGGTCCTGGCCATCGTCGGCGAGAGCATGGGCGGGGCCGTGGCCATCGCCGCCCTGGCCTCCGCCCGTCCGCCCAACGCCGACCGGGTCGTGCTGCTGGCGCCCGCCGTGTGGGGCTGGTCCAGCCAGCCCCTGGCCTATCAGGTCGCCCTGCGCTTCGCCGAATTGGTCGCCCCGCACAAGGTGTTCAATCCGCCCTCCTTCGTCACCAGCCATATCGTCGCCTCGGACAACACCCCCGAGCTGATCGCCATGGGGCGCGACCCGCTGATGCTGTTCGGCGCGCGCACCGATACGCTCTACGGCCTGGTCGACCTGATGCAGACCGCCTGGGCCAACACGGGCAAGATCCGTATGCCCGCCGCCTACCTGTGCGGGGCCAAGGACCAGATCATCCCGCGCCGCCCCTCGCTGCAGGCCGCCGCGCGCCTGCCGACCGGCGATCCCACCGCCTTCTACGCCGATGGCTACCACCTTCTGCTGCGGGATAATCAGCGCGCCAAGGTGTTCGCCGACATCGCCAGCTTCGTCCGCGACCCGGCCGCGCCCTGGCCCTCGGGCGCCCCGCCCATGCCCAAGCCGTCGTAGGCAAGCTGGTGGCCTAAACGCCGGCGACCAGTTGCGCGACCAACGCGGCCGCTCGGTCGAACGCCTCAGCGTCGAGCCTCTCCAGGGCGACCTCGCCCAGGGCGCTGTTCGTGGCCCGGCTGCTCGCCCGGCGATAGGCTGGATCGTAATGGCTTTCGATCAGGGCGCCGGCCAGGGTCTCCAGGTCGCCCGCCCGCGCCAGATCGGTCCAGGCCTGCAATCGCTTGCGCCCAGGCCGGTCGGGCAGGCGCGAGAGCAGGTCCACCAGCGGCTCGGCATCGCCGCCAAACGCGGCGTACGCTCCCACCAGATAGCGCGCCCGCGCCTCGACCGGCGCCGTCAGCACGATGCGCGGGGCCCGCTCCATCGCCTTCCACAGTACGGGCGGCACCATCCGCTGGCCAACCTTGCTCGATTCCGCTTCGACCACCACCGGCCGCGATGCGTCCAACCTGTCGAGGGCGCTCAGTAGGCGACTCTCGAACAGCTTCTGGCTTGGCTGCGGCCGGCCCGGCAAGGCGCCGAACAGCGACCCCCGGTGCGCCGCCAGGTCCTCCAGATCGAGCGTCTGCACCCCAAGCGCGGCCAGGCGCGACAGAACCTCGGTCTTGCCGCTGCCCGTGTGACCGTCGAGCAGCACGACCTTTGCCATGGGCTCACCGTCGTAGAGGCGCTTGACCACCTGCCGCCGGTAGGTGCGCCAGCCGCCTTCCAGCACGCTCGTGCGCCAGCCGACCTGAGCCATGATCGCCGCCATGGCGTTGGAGCGCATGCCGCCGCGCCAGCAATAGACCAGCGGCTTCAGCGACGCCGGCCACGCGGCCATCTCGGTTTGCAGGTGACGGGCGACGTTGCGCGCCACATAGGCGCCCCCCACGCGGCGGGCGTCGAAGCGCGACTCCTGCGTATAGATCCGGCCCACCTCGGCGCGCTGGGCGTCGTCCAGCACCGGCAGGTTGATCGCGCCAGGTATGTGATCCAGCGCGAACTCGCCGGGGCTCCGAGCATCGATGATCACGTCGAAGCCGGCGAGCGTCTGGCGCCGCGCATCCTTGGCGACGGCGACATCAGGCATGGTCAGGGCGGCCTTGTCTCATGCGGCCTCTATATAGCCGCTCGGCCAGAACCCGAACCCAAAGGCGTCTCGGCGCCGAAAGCCGGCGAGAACGAGAGGCGGCGGGCTAAACGAAGCCGCCACCGCGTCTTCTCCCGTCGGCGTTCGCCTTGTCCCGCGGCTTGAACGGCAACACCTGAGCGCCAGCCCTGTCGCTTTCGACCGACGATGGCGAAGGGGCTCCGGGCGCGGCTGGACCTTCGGGCTCCTGCGACCAGGCGATAGGGTCCAACAGGTCGGCGATCTGCTGCGCGGTCAGCGCGTCCGCCGCCGGGCGGCGAGGACCTTTCGCTGGGGTGAACAGGCCTGGGGCGCCAGAATAGACGGAATAGTTCGACGCGCTCATACAGACCCCAGACGCGCTGACCTGGATGCATCGCTGCCTCTGGTCCCGCGGCAAGCGCCAGTAGAGCTTTCTCGCCGCGCTTTCAGCCGAGCGGGCCAGCAGGATATGGGCGGCGTCCGGCGCCAGAGTGACCGCATGCACCCCGCCATCGTCTCGGAGGAGGAATGCGACGCCGCAGAATTGAAATAATTCGCTCAAGCGGCCCTCCTGGACCAAATCAAGGGCATGGTCACGGTAAGAAAATGGCCTTCAGACCGAGGCGTTCCGCTTTGCAGGATTGGTGGCGCGTGCGCCCGCGCACCGCGTGCTCGACAACAGCGTCCGCTCCGGCCGGGACGCGGCCAAACCGCGAAAAGGGGACTGACTATTGGTCAGTCCCCTCGCGGATGCCTAAACGGCGCGTCGGCCAGTAAGGGCGTGGTAGATAAGAAGAACCACGATCGCGCCGACGACTGACACGAATATGCTGTAAAGGTTTATGCCTGTGGCGCCCGAATGACCCAGGGCGTTGAACAAAAACCCGCCGACGACTGCGCCAACAATACCAAGTACGATATCCATAACCAGGCCTTCGCCGGTCTTGTTTACTATCTTACTCGCGATGAAGCCTGCGATAAGGCCCACGACGAGCCACGCGACAATCGACATGGCAGCCTCCCAAATTGAATCCGCTAAACGCGTGACAAGGTAAATCCCGACGATCCGGGATGTTCCTGCCAACGGCGTCGCGGTGCGTGTTCAATCGGTGCGGTGACGAAGAGGCCGGAGCACTGGCAGCGCGGCGAGCGCGTGTAGAGCGCTCATCGCGGCCCGCGCGCCGCGCCTATTCGACGCCGGCCCGGCGGCGAAGGCGCTCCACGAGCTTGCTGAACTTCGCCCCGTGCAGCCGGTAACAAGACAGCACCACCGGCGCGCCGGGCGGGAGCATTCGGGCGATCTCGGCCATGTCCGGGGTGACGTCGGTGCGCCAGACCATGCGGCCCTCGTCGTCCGCCGGAAACCGGACGGGGACGGCCATCTGGCGACTGAGATGCGGGCAAAGGCGCGCGGCGCGCTCGGCGCATCCCTTGTGCACCGGCGGAACGTTGCCGCCGTACCGCCGCCGCCCGTCGCCCAGGGGAACCCATCCGCCGCTGTGCACGGGAAAAAGCCATCGATCGGTGGTGAGGGTCGGCGCTCCGCAGACGTGGCAAAGGTATTCGATCTGCCCGCGCCTGTTCCGCGTCATGTGGTTGAAGGCGAAGATCGGGCGCCCTTCGCCGAGCGCGGACGTCTGCACAAGTTCGAGATGACCCGGAAAATCCAGGTCGGGGCGCAGCACGAACGCCTGCTCGCCCGTCCAGGCCACCGACCAAGGCACCGATTCCCCGACGACCCAGGGACCGGCGGCGGGTTGTGAAGGATCGTCCAAGCTCAGTCCTTCCTCGCCCTTTTGACGCGAACCGATCTAACGTCCGGCTGCGGCGTGCGCTCCGTTCTGAGCGGGCCTCAGGGGGCGGCTAGCTCTTAACGATCGACAGCAGCTCGATGTCGAAGATCAGCACCGCATTCGGCCCTATGTCGTCGCCCGCGCCCTGGTCGCCATAAGCCAGCTCCGCCGGCACGAACAGCCGCCATTTGGAGCCCACCGGCATCAGCTGCAGCGCCTCGCTCCAGCCCGGGATGACGCCGTCGACCGTCAGGCTGGCCGCGCCGCCGTGCTTGTCCGAGTTGTCGAATTCCGTGCCGTCGATCAGCGTGCCGCGATAGTTGCACAGGATCGTATCCGACGCCTTTGGCAGAGGCCCTGTCCCCGCGGTCAGGATCTGGTATTGCAGCCCGCTTGCGGTCGTCACCACGCCGGGCTTGGCGCCGTTGGCCTTCAGGAAGGCCGCGCCCTGCGCCTTGTTGGCTTCGGCCGCCGCCGCCATCTGCGCGCTGCGGCGGGCGCTGACGTCAGTCTGCAACTGAGCCATGATGGCGCTGATCTGTTCGTCGCTCAGCGCCGGCTTGACGTTGGCCACGGCGTCCTTGACCCCCTTGAGGAAGGCGTCCGGATCGATCGCGAGCCCGTCGCGCCTAAGGCCAGACCCCACGTTCAGCCCCAGCGCATAGCTCGACTGCGCCTGCGGCGTGGCCAGACCGGGCGGCGCCGTGGCGGCCGTGGCGGCCGGGCTGGCCGGCTGCGCCAGAGCCGGGGACATCGCCGCGGCGACCAATGTCCAGGTCAGGGCGGGCAGGGCGAAGGACAGTGGTTTCATGGCGCCCGATCCTCAAGATGGCGATACGGCAAGCCCCACGGGGGCGCGGTGTGTAAACCAGATCGGCGAGTGGCGGACAATCCCGACCCGTCCAGCGGCCGCCCTGCGCAGGTCTCAGGGGTTCGATGCAGCCTCCGCCGCTTCCAGGCGTGCGCTCGCCAACGCCAGTGCGAGCGCGGCGGCGGCCGCCGGCCACAGGGCCTGCAGGCCAAGGCGAGGATAGCACGCCGCGCCGAGGACGGCGCCGCAGACCAGGCCGAGCCACAGCCACAGATAGGGCAGCCAGCCCGTCGGATCCTCGCCGAACAGCGCGCCCGTCGCCCTCTGTCCGAGCTTGACCAGCGTGCCCGTCATGTAGGTCACGCCGATGCTGACTTCGCCGTCACGCTCGAACACGGTGTTCTCGGCGCCCATGGCCATGGCGACCAGGGCCAGCGCGGCCGTCCTCGCCCCCAGCGCGGCCAATGAACCGCCGCTGGCCAGCAGGAGCGCCACAAGCGCCAGGATCGTCATCGTCCGTCGCCGGCTCGCGCATCGACCGACCGCCGAGCCGAACATCACGCCGATGACGAAGGCCCCGATCAGGCCCCCGGCGACCCAGGCGTCGTGCGAGTGATGCGCCAAGCCCACGCTCAGGCGCGTGGAGTTGCCGCTCATGAAGGACACGAAAAACCCGCCCAGCGCCATGAAGCCAATCGCGTCCACGTATCCCGCCAACAGCGAGAGGCAGACGGCCAGGGCCCGCAATGAGCGTGCATATCGAATCATACGGTCATTGTGGCCGAGGCGCCGGATTTTGGCGGCCCTGAATCTGGGTTTCGCGCGAACTTGCGCGCGGTCTAGCAGTCAAATTTCGCTCGCTCACCACACGGCTAGGCTGCGACGGATCGGCGCAAGGGGATTCTACGTATCGCCGCATTAAATATATGAAAAATAGGCGTTATTATTCTGGTCGATCCGCAGGCGGCGCTGAAATTACCCCTGTCGGTTGTGCTCGCTCAAGGTTGAAACACACTTATTAAGGGTGGTTGCCGACCATATACGCGCAAGAGGGAGGCTCCCCATGTTCAGGGTCTATCTGTGCATATCGCATCAGCACGACTGGCGGTTGCTGGTCGCCGCCGTGGCGACGTGCGCGGTGGGCGCCTGCGCGGCGTTCTGGCTCTACGCCCAGGTTCCCTCGACGACCCGGGCGCGGCGGCGTCTGTGGTTGGCGATGATCGGTCTGGTCGCCGGGGCCGGCGCCTGGACGACCCATTTCGTCGCCATGCTGGCCTTTCGCACCGGCCTGCCCACGGGCTACAGCCTTGGCGCCGCCTCGGCGTCGCTGGCGATCGCCATCGCCGGGTGCGGGGCTGGATTTTCCGTCGCGTCCCACGGCGCTGAAAAGGCGACCGTCGCCCGCGCGGCGGCGGGCGGTCTGATCGTCGGCCTCAGCCTCACCCTGATGCACTATGTGGGCATGGCCGGGTACGAAACGGCCGGCATCCTGGCGTGGGATCCGCGCTACGTCGGAGCGTCCATCGTCATCGGCGCGTCCCTGGCGACGGCCGCCCTGACCGTCGCGCGGCCGGCGGATAGGCAGCCACAGGCTCTCGGCCGGCCAATGGCCGGGGCCATCCTGCTGATGGCCGCCATAGCGGGCATGCACTTCACCGGCATGGCCGCGGTGTCGATCATGCCCGACCCGTCGATATCCGTTCCGCTGTCGCTGCTGTCCGCCGAACAGATGGCCTTCGGAGCGATCGGGGGGGCGGCCTTCGCCGTTTTTACCACCCTGGGCGGCGTGGCTTTGAACGCCGTCAGCCGGCAAGGCGCCTTGAAGCAGTTGCGCACGGCGATCGACACCATGCCCGAGGGGCTGGCCTTCTTCGACGCCGATGACCGGCTGGTGTGCTGGAACCGGCAGTACGACGCGATTTGCGCGGGCTGCGGCCCGCTGACGGTCGGCCGGCCCTACGCCGATATCCTGCGGGCGAAGGTGGCGGCCGGCTCGGCCTTCGCCAGCGTCGCCTGGGATCCCACGTGGTTCGAGCGAAGGCTGGCGGCGCATCGGGCCGCCGAGGGCAGCGCCGAGCGACGGACCGCCGACGGGCGTTGGCTGCAGATCCGCGAGCGCCGCACCGACGACGGCGGCATCGTGATGGTGTGCGTGGATGTGACCGAGATGAAGCACGCCGAAGCCGCCTTGGCCCAGGCGCGCGACCAGGCCATGGCGGCCAGCCGGGTCAAGACCGAGTTCCTCGCCAACATGAGCCACGAGATCCGCACGCCGATGAACGGCGTGATGGTCATGACCGACATGCTCAAGCGCAGCAACCTGGACGCCCAGCAACGCAAGTACGCCGAGATCGCCCAGAGTTCGGCCGAATCGCTTCTCGCCACGGTGAACGACGTCTTGGACATCGCGCGACTGGAGGCCGGCGAACTGGAATTGCAGAGCGCCGCGTTCAACCTTCCCGCGCTCGTGCGCGACGCCTTCGCCCAGGCGGCGACGGAGGCGTCGGGCAAGGGGCTGGCGGCAACCCTGGACCTGGACGACGGCGAGGGGCCATGGCTGTGCGGCGACGCCCCGCGCATACGCCAAGTGCTGCTGGCCTTGCTGTCCAACGCGGTGAAGTTCACCGACCGCGGCCTCATCGCGCTCAAACTGCGCGCCGATTCGGGTGGCGCCGGGCGATGCGTTGTCAGGATCGAGATCGAGGACACAGGCATCGGCCTGAGCGAGACGGCGAAGGCCGCGCTGTTCCAACCCTTCAGCCAGGCCGACAGCTCAGCCACGCGCCGATTCGGCGGCTCGGGCCTGGGCCTGGCCATCAGCCGGCGGCTGATCGATCTGATGGGGGGGCGCATCGGCGTGCGCGACGGGGCCGACGGCGGCTCGGTCTTCTGGTTCGACCTGGATCTGGAAACGTCCGCGGACGGCGCGGCGGCGCGCACGAACTCCGCGCTGCCGCTGGCCAGCTAGCGCCCCGCCGCGAAGCCCCTTAGACCGCGTCCATCATCTCGGCGAAGCGCTCGAACAGGTAGAGCGAGTCCGTCGGGCCGGGCGAGGCTTCGGGGTGGTGCTGCACGCTGAACACCGGCTTGCCGCTCAAGGCGATGCCCGCGTTGGTGCCATCGAACAGAGATACGTGCGTCTCTTCCACCTCGGCAGGCAGGCTGTCGCGGTCCACCGTGAAGCCGTGGTTCATCGATACGATTTCGACCTTGCCGGTGGTCAGGTCCTTGACCGGGTGATTGGCGCCATGGTGGCCCTGGTCCATCTTGGCGGTCTTGGCGCCCAGCGCCAGCGCCAGCATCTGGTGGCCCAGACAGATGCCGAACACGGGCACGCCGCTCTCGACCAGCTTCTGGATCTGGGGCACGGCGTAAGCCCCGGTCGCGGCGGGGTCGCCCGGACCGTTGGATAGCAGCACGCCGTCGGGATTTCGCGCCAACACCTCCTCGGCGGTGGTGGAGGCGGGCACCACGGTGGCGCGGGCGCCGATGCTGGTCAGGGCACAAAGGATGTTGCGCTTGACGCCGTAGTCCAGCACCACGACCTCATAGGGCCGCTCGCGCCCCAGCGGCGCCTTGCGCTGGGCATAGCCGGCCGGCCAATCCCACAGGCCCTCGTCGAACACAAACGCCTGGCGGCAGGTGGCGTCCTTGGCCAGGTCCAGTCCCTCCAGCCCGGCCCATGCGTGCGCCTTGGCCTTGAGTGCGTCCAGATCGAACCGGCCCTCCGGGTCATGGGCGATCACGCCATGCGGCATGCCCGTCTCGCGGATCAGGCGGGTGAGGGCGCGGGTGTCCACGCCCGCCAGGCCGATCAGACCGCGCCGCTTCATCCAGCCGTCGAGGTCCGATTGCGCGCGCCAGTTGGCCGGGGCGGTGGGCAGATCGCGCACGATCGCGCCGCGCGCGGCGGTTTGCGCCCCCTGGCCGAATTCCTCGATGTCCTCCAGGTTCACGCCCACGTTGCCGATGTGAGGGAAGGTGAAGGTGACGATCTGGGCCATGTAGGACGGGTCGGTCAGGATCTCCTGATAGCCGGTCATGGCGGTGTTGAAGCACACCTCGCCCACGGCGTCGCCTACCGCGCCGAAGCCCTTGCCTTGCAGCACCGAGCCATCGGCCAGCACCAGAACTCCAGTCGCGCCGGGGATGAGCGTATCGGTCATGGCTGGGCTCCTGGGTTGGGACGGGCATAGTCGCAAAAAAGCGGGCCGAGGTCTCCCCCGCCCGCGCGAACCCGGCAATTAGGCGCCGCGTTCGTGCGCGTCAACCCACCGCGCGTCATTCGGGCGCCCTGCCGCGCGTGCATCGCCGCGCGTTTCTCGCTAACTAGGGGCGTGCGCTACGACGAACGTTTCCTGGACGAGATCAAGTCTCGCCTGCGCCTGTCCGACGTGATCGGGCGGACCGTGAAGCTGCGCCGCCAGGGCAGGGAGTATGCGGGCCTCTCGCCCTTCACTAAGGAGAAGACGCCCAGCTTCTACGTCAACGACGAGAAGGGCTTCTACCACTGCTTCTCCTCGGGCAAGCACGGCGACCTGATCAGCTTCCTGCAGGAAACCGAGCGCCTCAGCTTCCCCGAGGCGGTCGAACGGCTGGCGAATGAGGCCGGCGTCCCGCTGCCCGCGCCAGACCCGCGCTCGATCGAGGACGACAAGAAGCGCCTGAGCCTGATGGACTGGCTGGAGGCCGCCGCCGTGTGGTTCGAGGGCGAACTGCGCCGGCCGGGCGGCGCGGCCGCCAGGGCCTACCTCGAGCGGCGCGGCCTGCCCGAGGCCGAGTGGAAGCGCTTTCGCATCGGCTTGGCTCCCGCCGGCCGCACGGGGCTCAAGGACGCCTTGGTGCAGAAGGGCGCGCGCCCGGCGGAACTGGCCGAGGCGGGCGTGCTGATCGCGCCCGAGGACGGCGGCGCGCCCTACGACCGCTTCCGCGACCGCATCATCTTCCCCATCGCCGATACGCGCGGACGGGTGATCTCGTTCGGCGGCCGCGCCCTGGATCCCGAGGCCAAGGCCAAGTACCTCAACGGCCCCGACACGCCCCTGTTCGACAAGGGCCGCACGCTCTACGGCCTGCACGAGGCGCGCAAGCTTCTGGCGCACAATTCATCAGCGGCCGGCGAGGATGCGCCCCTCGTCGTGGTCGAAGGCTATATGGACGTGATCGCGTGTCAGAGGGCGGGCGTGGCCGCGGTGGCGGGCATGGGCACGGCCCTGACCGAGGACCAGATGGCCCTGATGTGGCGCTTCCACCCCGAGCCGACCCTGTGCTTCGACGGCGACGGCGCAGGCCAGCGCGCCGCCTCGCGCGCCATCGACCGCGCCCTGCCGCTGCTGCAGCCGGGCCGCTCGTTCCGCTTCGCCATCGTCTCGGGCGGCAAGGACCCAGACGACGTGCTGCGCGAGCAGGGCCCGGCCGCGCTCAAGGCGCAGCTGTCGAAGACCACGCCCTTCGTCGAGGCGCTGTTCATGCGCGAGCGCGACAAAGAGGCGCTGGAAACGCCCGAGCGGCGCTCAGCCCTCAAGTCGCGTCTGCGCCAGGCCGCCGCCAGCATCCAGGACAAGGATCTGGCCCAGGCCTACCGCGACGACCTGCTGGCCCGTTTCGACGCCCTATGGGCTAGGCCCTCCGCCTCGGGGCAGCCGCAGAACGCGCCCCAGAACCAGGGCCAGAACCAGGCCCAGCGCCCGCGCCGCGCCTATTCCGGCAAGGGCTCCGACCGCTTCGCGCCGCCGCCGCCGCTCACCGCCGAGGCCCGCGCCGCAGCCCAGCGCCTGCACGCCTCGCTCGACCCGCTGGCCGCCGCCGTGGCCAAGGGCGCGATCGAGCACCCCATGTGGCTCGATGAGCATGTGGAAGCCTTGCAGGTCCACGGTTTGGGCCATATGACGCTCAATCGTCTCGCTGACGCCATCGTTGGCTTAAGACTTGAGGCCGATGTCCTTGACTCCGAGGCCCTTAAACGCCATCTGGCGGCCAGTGGCTTTGGCGCCCTGCTCGGTGAAATCGATCGGGCCGCCCGGACATCCGGCGCGCCCTTCTTGGAGTCTGGTGTCTCACCGGCCGCCGCCAAGCCGCAGTGGTCCCAGGCGTTCGAGGTTCTGATCCGGGTGGCCGCGTTGGAAGAGGCCCTCTCGTCCGCCAAGGCGGACCTGTCCGATGCGGAAGGCGCCGCCGCCTTCATGCTGTTGAAAGGCGAGCGCGACGCCTTGCGGCGGGCGATCAAGACGGGAACCGTCTGGACGTCCCGGATATCTGTCGAGGCGGGCGCGTTGGACTAAGGCGTCGGCGGGCGTTCTGGGGGCCGTCCCCAGGGCCGTGAGCCGCGGACGTCGGGAAATTTGCATATTCGGCCAGCCCGGGGCGGACGCGCTCCCAAGGCCGAACGGAGAACTGAATGAGCACCACGACGACCGAGCCCACCGAGTCGACCACCGATGGTCCTCTGCTCGATCTGACCGATGCGGGCGTAAAGCGCTTCATCAAACAGGCCAAGGCCCGCGGCTACGTCACCATGGACGAGCTGAACAAGGTGCTGCCTTCGGAAGAAGTCACCTCCGAACAGATCGAAGACACCCTCGCCATGCTGAGCGAGATGGGCGTCAACGTGGTCGAGAACGACGAGGCCGAGGCCGAGGGCGAAGGCGAGGGCGGCGAAGTGGCCGTGCGCGAAGACAGCGCCGTGGCCGTGGCCGAGAAGCCCGAATCCTATGACCGCACCGACGACCCCGTGCGCATGTACCTGCGCGAGATGGGCTCAGTCGAGCTGTTGTCGCGCGAGGGCGAGATCGCCATCGCCAAGCGCATCGAGGCCGGCCGCGACACCATGATCCGCGGCCTGTGCGAAAGCGCCCTGACCTTCGAAGCCATCATGGTGTGGCGCGACGAGCTCGGCGCCGGCCGCATCCTGCTGCGCGAAGTGATCGACCTGGAGCAGACCTACGGCGGCCAGCCCGGCGCCGGACCCCTGCCGACCGAGGGCGACGAGGCCGACGTGGCCGAGGACAAGGCTGAGAAGGAAGAAAAGGTCGAAGGGGCCGAGGGCGCCGAGCCCGCCGGCGACAGCGACGAGGACGATTTCGACGATGGCGCGGGCCCCTCGGTCAGCGCCATGGAGGCCGAGCTGCGCGACGGCGTCATGGCCACGCTCGACGCCATCGCCGCCGAGTTCGAGGCCTTCCGCAAGCTGCAGGAACGCCTGGTTGAGGCGCGCCTGACCGGCCGCGACCTGACCGACGCCGAGCGCAAGCAGTACGAGACGCTGTCGAACCTGATCATCCAGCACCTCAAGACGCTCAAGCTCAACAACAACCGCATCGAGGCGCTGGTCGACCAGCTCTACGCCATCAACCGCCGCCTGATGACGCTGGAAGGGCGCCTGCTGCGTCTGGCCGACAGCTACGGCATCTCGCGCGGCGAGTTCCTCAAGGCCTATTTCGGCTCCGAGCTGAACCCCAACTGGTCCGACACCATCAAGGCCCAGGGCGTGCGCTGGACCAAGTTCGCCGAGAACGACGGCGGCCAGATCGCCGAGATCCGCCAGGAAATCGCCTCGATGGCCCAGGAAACGGGCGTGCCGATCGACGACTACCGCCGCATCGTCCAGACGGTGCAGAAGGGCGAGCGCGAGGCCCGCCAGGCGAAGAAGGAAATGGTCGAGGCCAACCTGCGCCTGGTCATCTCCATCGCCAAGAAATACACCAACCGCGGTCTGCAGTTCCTGGACCTGATCCAGGAGGGCAACATTGGCCTGATGAAGGCGGTCGACAAGTTCGAGTACCGCCGCGGCTACAAGTTCTCCACCTACGCCACCTGGTGGATTCGCCAAGCCATCACCCGCTCCATCGCCGACCAGGCCCGCACCATCCGCATCCCGGTGCACATGATCGAGACGATCAACAAGATCGTCCGCACCAGCCGCCAGATGCTGCACGAGATCGGCCGCGAACCCACGCCGGAAGAGCTGGCCGAAAAGCTGGCCATGCCGCTGGAAAAGGTGCGCAAGGTGCTCAAGATCGCCAAGGAGCCGATCTCCCTCGAAACGCCCATCGGCGACGAGGAAGACAGCCACCTGGGCGACTTCATCGAAGACAAGAACGCCATCCTGCCGATCGACGCGGCCATCCAGAGCAACCTGCGCGAAACCACCACCCGCGTGTTGGCCTCGCTCACCCCGCGTGAGGAACGCGTGCTGCGCATGCGCTTCGGCATCGGCATGAACACCGACCACACCCTGGAAGAAGTCGGCCAGCAGTTCAGCGTCACCCGCGAACGCATCCGCCAGATCGAGGCCAAGGCCCTGCGCAAGCTCAAGCACCCCAGCCGCAGTCGCAAGCTGCGCAGCTTCCTGGACAGCTAGCGCCGGCGCATTCCCGAGCAGGCGGGGATCCAGGCTTTTTTGTCCGCAAGCGCCTATAGTGGGTCCCGCGCCGCACAGGGCGAAACCGCGAAGCGATCACGAGATGACGGCCCCGCTTGCCCAACGAAGCCCCGCCCGGGGCCTGCTGCCCCCGATCGTGTCGATCGCCCTGGCCTTGGCGGTCGGCGCCATCGGCGGCTTCGCCACCGCGTCGAACATTCCCGGCTGGTACGCGGGCGTGCACAAGCCCCCGTTCAATCCGCCGAACGCGATCTTCGGTCCGGTCTGGACGACCCTCTACATCCTCATGGCCCTGGCCGCCTGGCGCGTGTGGCGGGTGGACACCAACGCCCGCGCCCGCCGCACGGCGCTCGGGCTCTACGCCGTCCAGTTGGCCCTCAACCTGGCCTGGTCGCTGATCTTCTTCGGCCTGCACCGCCCGGGATGGGCGTTTGGCGACATCGCCGTCCTGTTCGCCGCCATCATCGCCACCGCGCTCGCCTTCGCCCGTGTCGACCGTCTGGCAGGCGCCATGCTGATCCCCTACGCCGCCTGGGTCGCCTTCGCCGCCCTGCTCAACTTCGAGATCTGGCGGCTGAATTAGGGGCGGGGCCAGGCGCTAAAAAATCTCGGGCGCCATGGAAAGCCTGGCGCTGCAGCCAGCGGCAGGCTCCAGAGAACACCCATGGCCAAACCGGGCGTGGGTGATCTATCCCTGTCGTCAATGATGGCTTTGGCCAAGCGGCGGGGAGGATGAGCATGGATACCGACAGACGAGCGCTGGTTCAGGGGCTGGGCGCGGGCTTGAGCGCCGGGGCGCTGGGTCTGGGCCTCAGCGCGGCGGGCTCGTCGGCCCTGGCGCAGCCGGCGAGGCCGCCCAAGGCCGGCCGCAAGATGATCGTGCGGGCGGACGACGTGGGTCATTCCAAGGTGTGCAACATCGGCACCTTCGACGCCATCGATCACGGCGTGGTCACCACCGTGGCCATCATGCTGGATTCGCCCGGCACCGAAGACGCGCTGGAGCGGCTGCGCGCCTATCCTTGGCTGCCGCTGGACTGGCACATGCACATGTGGGGCGCCCCGGTGCTGGGCGCGGCGCGCACGCCCTCTTTGGTCGAGCACGGCGGCCCGTTTGACGGGCGCTTCCGCATGGACCTGGCCCGCGCGCCCGACGTGTCGTTCGAGGAGGCGGTGGCGGAGCTGCGCGCCCAATTGGAGCGCTGCATCAAGATCGTAGGCCGCGCGCCCGACACGCGCGGCGGCAGCGACGACGGAACCTCGCCCTGGGCCCGCGCCATCACTCAGGTGGGAGCCGAATACGGCATTGTCTATAACTTCGCCGGCAGCCCGCCGACCGATCCGGTCTATCAGAAGCACATCAACGACGCCCAGAAGGCGGGCGAGGAGTGGGCCAAATACTATCCCGCCAAACCCAGCCCCGCGGTGGCGGCCGACGCGCGCTGGGCGGGACGCAAGATCTACAATCTGGGCGGCACCACGGCCTATATCGATCTTCTGACCGACTCCATCTCCAGCGTGGAGAAGAACTACGACGCGGTGAAGTTCTATACTGAGGACCGTTCCGGCATTCTCAAGACTCCAGCCGACTGGGTCACGATGCAGGCCTGGCATCCGGGCTACGTCGATTATTACGTCTATCGCCTGGGCGAGCGGGTCAACCGCGCCCGCGCTCAGCAGTTCGTGGTCGGCCGCACACAGGACGTGGCGGCCCTGTCCGACCCGCGCCTGCGCGCCTGGATCAAGGCCAACGGCATCGAGCTGGTGTCCACCCGCGACGCGCTCTACGGCACGCGTGAGATCCAGAACCGCTTGGAGACCATCGGCAGCGATCTGGCCTTCGCATGAGATGAGAGGGTTGGGGCATGCTGCACCGCAATGTAATTGAACCTTCACGCGCAAACGCCTATATCCACGGGCACTGTGGTTGGGCCCGCGCGAGGACTTGATGCTGGTCACGATGATGAAGGCGAAGCTGCACCGGGCCACGGTGACGCAGGCGGACCTCGAGTACGAGGGTTCGATCGCCATCGACCGCGACCTGCTCGACGCCTCCGGCATCCTGCCGCACGAGCAGGTCGACGTGCTCAACATCACCACCGGCGCGCGCTTCACCACCTACGCCATCGAGGCGCCGCGGGGCTCGCGCACCATCGGCGTCAACGGCGCCGCCGCGCGCCTGGTGCAGGCCGGCGACAAGGTGATCGTGGTCACCTACTGCCAGATGGACGCTTCCCAGGCGCGCAACTACGCCCCGCAAGTGGTGCTGCTGGACGAAGGCAACCACGTCAAAGCCGCGGCGTGACCATGCGGGCGCCGCGCCAGGCGCTGCGGGTTGTCGCGGCCTTGGCGTCGTGCCTGGCGCTGGGCGCCTGCGACCGCATCCAGCACCTGATCCATGGGCCAGGATTCGACACCCAGGGCTTCGAGGCGGCGCTCGACCCGGTGATCGGCGGGCCGGACACCTGCGTGGTGATCCTGGAGGAGAAGGACGGGGAAGAGCTCTACCGCTACGGCGACCACGCCGTGTGCAACCGCCCGCTGGCGCCCTGCGCCACCTTCAACGCGCCCATGGCCTTGATCGGGCTGGATAGCGGCGCAATCACGCCCGCCACGGTCTTCCGCTACGACGGCTCGCCCCAGTCGGCCCAGGAATGGAAGCGCGACACGACTCTGGCCGGCGCCTTTCAATGGGGTGCGCCGTGGTGGTGGCGCAAGCTGGCCGGCCTCATCGGCCCGGCCCGCTTCGCCCAGTGGCTGCCCTCGATCGGCTACGGCCCGGGCAAGGCGGCGGGCGATCCTTTGGCTTTCTGGCAAGGCCCGGCGGCGGGCGGCGCCCTCTACATCTCCACCAACGACCAAGCGTCCTTCCTGCGCCGCCTCTACCGCGGCGAGCTGCCGGTTTCGGCCAGCGCGAGCCGGACGGTGGAAGGACTGATGGTCGAGGAGACGCGCGGGCCGGTCACGCTCAGCGGCCTGACCGGCAGCTGCCCGTCGATCGCCGACAGCTCGCGCAACCTCGGCTGGTGGGTGGGCCGCATCGCCGGGCCCGACCGCACCCTGATCTTCGCCATGTCGATCGAGGGCGCCAACGCCCTGCCGGGCATGGAGATCCGCAGCCGCATGACGCCGATCCTGGCCCGGTACGGCTTGTTGCCGCCTACTTGACCAGTTCGTAGCTGCCCGAGACCTCGACGCGGATATCGAGCTCGCCGGCCGACACGGGCGTCGGCGCCGAGCCGGCCCGCGCGGCGGCCAACATCACCGGGCCGGGCGTCGGCGCAGGCTCGAAGCCCTCCCGCAGGGTCATCAGCTTGACCGCGCGGAACCCCGTCGCCTGGGCGTAGAGATCGGCCTTGGCCGCCAACGCCTTGGCCGCGCGCCGCCGCGCCTCGTCTTCGCTGGCCAGCGGGTCCTTCAGGCCGAAGGTGACGCCGTTGACCTGGTTGGCGCCGGCGGTGCTGACCGCGTCGATGGTCAGGCCCAGTTTGGCCAGGTCGCGCACGGTGGCCGTGACCACGTTCTCGGCCTTGTAGCCGGTCAGCTTGGGCGGCTGGTTGTCAGCGTAGGCGTAGTCGGGGTTCAGGCTGATCGAGGACGTCTGGATGTCCGCGTCGGCCACGCCCTGCTTGCGCAGCGCGGCCATCACCTGGGCCATCCGCTCGGCATTGGCGCGCCCGGCCGCCAGCGCGGTGGGCCCCTGGCTCGACACGCCGATCGACAGCCGCGCCATGTCCGGCGCGGCCTGCACCTCGCCCACGGCCGACAGGTCGAGGGTCGGCGGCCGGCCGGGACCCTCGCCGCTATCGGCGCGCTGGGCCCACGCGGCCGACGACAGGGCGGCGGACGCCAGAACCATGGGCACGAGGGCCGCGAGGCCGGCGAACGGACGGGCGCTGAGCATGCGGGCTCCTGGGACGAAGGGCGGGCGCGCCATGGACGCAGCCCGCCGTGGTTTAATCAAGACCCGCGCGCCGCTGGCGCCTCAGCCCTCGTAGGGATAATCGACGTACTTGAGGCCCTTGAGGGCCAGTTGCTCGCCGAAGCGCTCCGCCGAAAGGGCGCCCGCCTCGTAGCGCTTGCGCGCGGCCATCTCGTTGGACTCGCGCTTGCGGCCGGCCTCCAGGGTGGTGGCGGCGTTCTTGCGCTTGACCACCACCACGCCGTCGTCGTCGGCCACGACCACGTCGCCGGGCTCGACGTACTGATTGGCGATCACGATCGGAGTGTTCACGTTGGCGATGGTCTCCTTGACCGTGCCTTGCGGGTTGACGGTCTTGGACCAAACGGGGAAGCCCATCTCGGTCAGCACGGCGATGTCGCGCACGCCGGCCTCGATGATCAAGCCGCGCACGCCGCGGTGCATGAGCTGGGTGGCCAGCAGTTCGCCGAAATAGCCGTCGTCGCAGGGCGAGGTGGGGACCACCACCAGGATGTCGCCCGGCTGGCACTGAGTGACCGCCACGTGGATCATCCAGTTGTCGCCCGGCGCCACCTCGCACGTGATGGCGTTGCCCGCCACCTTGGCCGGCCGGTAGATCGGCTTGAGGATCGGCAGGAAGGTCCCGGTGCGGCCCTGCGCCTCGCTGACCGTGGCCGTGCCGAGCTCGGCCAGGCCATCCACCACGTCGAGCGGGGTGCGGGGGGTGTTCTGGACGACGACGGCCATGGGGTAGCTCCTCTGGATGGCGCTCGCCTCGGGCGGCGGAGCGGTGGCGGCCGACCGCGAAGGGCCGATGGGTGGGGTGTTGATCGACGCATCCAGTAGCTGGGCCGGGCGTGCATTTCCAGCCCCAGCGACGCTCAGCCGGCCAAAGGCGCGGCAGGCGCGTAAGCGTGCGCTCGCGGGCTTTCTCGATTTGCCCCTGATGGAAGAGGCTAGGCGGCGCGGCGCGAGGGCCGCATGCGCCACATCAGCTCCTCTTCGTCGTCGGCCACCGAGTGCGGCTGGGGCGCCTGGGCCACGCGAACGATCTGGGCTTCGTGCTCGTCCCAGATGATGGCGATGTCCGTCAGGCGCCGATAGGTTTCGCCCAGCAGCGCGCGGGTTTCGGCATCGACCTTGTCCAGGTCGCTCAGGCTCAGCCGCACGCGGCAGCCGCCCGCCGGGGCGCGCTGGTCGTGCAGGCGCAGCACGGCGTCGATCATGGCGGTGGAGGGCAGGGCGCGCGGAATGGCCGGCTGCCGATCGACGGTCGAGGTGAAGGCCGGGCGAGGATAGCGGCGATAGCGCGGGGCGATGGGGGCGGCTTGCGGCGTCATGGCGGGCTCCAGTCGTTCGATGACCTCACCTTGGGCGTGCATTACGACACAATCGGTCGTATCGTGAACAAATGCGGCACGAAAAAGCGACCCTCCTGCTCGACCTCGCCCGGCGGCTCGCCGCCAGCGCCGAGGGGCTGACCCTGGACGAGATGGCTGAGGCCATGGGCGTGGGCCGGCGCACGGCCGAGCGCATGCGCGACGCGGCCTGGAGTCTGTTCCCGCAGATGGAGGAGATCGCCGACGGCCCGGCCAAACGCTTCCGCATCCCGGGGGGGCTGGACGGTCTCTACCAAAGCCCCACGGCCGAGGAACTGCTCGAGCTAGGCAAGGCGGCGACGCAGCTGCGCGCCTCGGGCGCCGTAGGGCGGGCCCAGGCCCTGGAGAGCCTGGAGCGCAAGGTGCGTGCGGCCCTGCGCGGTTCGGCCTTGCGCCGGATGGCGCCGGACATCGAGGCGATGGCGCGGGCCGAGACCCACATCGCCGTGCACGCCGGGCCGCGGCCCTACGAGGACGCCGCCCTGATCGGCGCCATCCGCCAGGCCCTGACCGCCATGCGCCAGGTCAGCTTCGTCTATAGCGGCGGATCGCGCCCGGGCGAGCGGCGGGTGATGACGCCCTACGGCCTGATGTTCGGCCGGGCCAACTATCTCGTGGCCGCGCCCGAAGGCTCGACCGAGCCGCGCAACTTGCGCCTGGACCGGATCAGCGCGCTCGAGGTGCTGGATGCGCCGGGCGCGCCGCCGGAAGACTTCGACCTGGACGCCTACGCCCACCGCTCGTTCGGCATCTATCAGGACGCGGTGATCGACGTGGTGCTGCGCGTCCTGCCGTCGGGCGCGGCCGAGGCCATGGCGTGGCGCTTCCATCCGACCCAGACGGTCGAGCCCCAGGCGGACGGCGCGGTGATCGTGCGCTTTTCCGCGTCCGGCGCCCTGGAACTGGCCTGGCACCTGTTCACCTGGGGCGACAAGGTCGAGATCCTGGCCCCCGTCTCGCTGCGCGCGACCCTGATCGACGGCTTGCAGACCGCGCTGGCGCGCCATCAGGCCACCGCCGCCTTGCCCGACCCCCCCGCGCGCCTAGGATAGGGCGATGATGGACAGCCCGATCAGACGCCGCCAGGCCGCGCTCGCGATCGCTCTCGCCCTTGTCATCCCGTCCACGGTGTATGCGGGACCTGCCCCCGATCCCGTGGCGGCCCGGGCCCGCCTGGCCGCGTTCGAGGACCAGCTGGACAGCCACGCCAGCGCCACGGCGGTGTTGCAGGCCTGGTGCGACGCACATGGTCCCGCGCCGGGGACCAGGATCGTGGCCCGCCTGGCGCCCGGCGCCGACAGGCCGCCCCCGCCGCAGGTGGCCCGGGCGCTGGACGCGGGCCCGGGCGCGGTGGTGCGCTACCGGCGCGTGGACTTGACGTGCGGCGACCGGGTGCTGTCGCGGGCCGACAACTGGTACCTGCCGGCCAAGCTGACGCCGGCGATGAACCAGGCGCTCGACCAGACCGACACGCCGTTCGGCGCGGTGGCGGCGCCGCTCAGGTTCAGCCGGCGCAATCTGGAGACCGAGGTGCTGCTCGGCGTCGGCCCCGCGCCCCCGGCGGTCCTGCGCCATTCGGCGGTGCTGCTGACCGCGGCGGGCGCGCCGTTCAGCTTCGTGGTCGAGACCTACGCGCGCGCCGTTCTGGAATACTGAACCGGCCCGGACGATTGGCGCCCCCCTTGCTTGACCGGGGGCGTCCTCCCGAGTGGCGGGGGGATATCGACCGTGTGGACCGCGATTATGTCTCAGAATGATCCGATAGCCGCCGCCATGGGACAACAGCCGCCGGAACGCCGCCGCGAAGTGCGTCGGCGCGTGTTCCTCAAGGGCAAGGTGGTGCTGCCGAACACCACCATGAGCGCCGACTGCACGATCCGCGACCTGTCGGAGACGGGGGCTCGCATCGCGGTCAATCCCGACACGATCGCGGCCGATCCCTATCTGATCGTGGTCAAGGACGGCGTGGTGCACGCCTCCACCACCGCGTGGCAGACGCAAGACCAGGTGGGCCTGACCTTCCACGCCACCGAGCATCTGAACACCGCCATCACGCCCCCGCACCTGCGCCTGGTTCATCGCCTGTGGGTGGAGCTGATGCCCCGCTGAGGGCCTCAGGCCGGCGGATAGACGTGCGGCTGGCCATTGGGATCCTCGACCACGCCGTCGCCCACATAATCCGGGCCCACCGGCACCTTGCCGTGGCCGCCGGGGATGTCGAGCATATAGCTCGGCTGGCATAGGCCCGAGATACGTCCCCTCAAATCGCGCATCAGCGCCTGGCCCTCGGCCAGGGTGGTGCGCAGGTGCGCGGTGCCCGGCGCCAGGTCGCCGTGGTGCAGGTAGTAGGGCTTGACGCGGGTCTCGACGAAGGCGCGCATCAGCGCGGCCAGCGTCTCCGCATCGTCGTTGACGCCCTTGAGCAGCACGCTCTGGCTGACCAGGACGACGCCCGCGTCTACCAGACGCGCGCACGCAGCGCGGGCGGCGGGGGTCAGTTCGCGCGGATGGTTGGCGTGCAGGGCCAGATAGGTGGTCTTGCCCGACGCCCGCAGCGCCGCGATCATGGCCGGCGTGATCGCCTCGGGGTCGGCCACGGGCAGGCGGGTGTGCACGCGCACCAGCTTCACATGTTCGATCCGGCCCAGGCGGCGCATGATCTCGTCCAGCCGGCGCGGCGACAGGACCAGCGGATCGCCCCCGGTCAGGATCACTTCCCAGATCTGCGGATGGCCGGCGATGTACGCCATAGCGGCGTCGAGCGCGGCGCCGGTCAGGCCGCCCAGGCCGCCCGGCCCGACCATCTCGCGACGGAAGCAGAAGCGGCAATAGACCGCGCAGGCGTGCACCGCCTTGAGCAGCACCCGGTCCGGATAGCGATGCACGATGCCGGGGACCGGGCTGTGGGCGTCATCGCCGATGGGGTCGGGGCTTTCGCCGGGCGCGGCGATCAGCTCGCGCGGATCGGGCACGAACTGGCGGGCGATGGGATCGTAGGGGTCGTCCGGGTCGATCAGGGCGGCGAGGGCGGGGGTGATCGCCACGGCGTAACGCGCCGCGACCGGTTCGAGCGCGGCGACCCGCGCCGGGTCGATCAGGCCGGCGTCGGCGAGGGCTTTGGGCGAGGCGAGGGCGGCCATGGGCGGTTTATCGCTCGATTTGGCCGGTGGGGCGATTGTTGACACTTAGCAGAACCTGGGAACGTCCGGTTGTTGGCGCCCTGGCCAAGCTCGGCCATCTCGGGGCGCACGGACGACGCATCTCTTCCGTTCGAGGAGCCCGGTTTACGGAGGTTCAGCCGGCAATTCCCCGGCCAACCTCAAGCGCATCGGTATGCCGAGAACCAACTTGTTCATGAGCCTGTCGGGCCAGTCCTGCTCGAAATGAACCCTCGGCTTCGAGAGAATACTGGCACCAACATTCGACAAAAGTCCGCCAAGCGAAACAAGCCAAGCGCGCTGCTTGTGCTCGTAGTCGAATCGCATACTGCCGCGTCGGTCCGCAAATGACCCGACATCGCCTCGAAGCATGCTTGGCTGGAGGGCTTGGTTTTCGGGGTCAAGACCATGCCACCGCATAAAGCGACCTCAGCCGAGACAGCTTGGAAGCGTGTTGCCGCTGAACAAGCAGCGCCATATTACTCCTTCGGTGCTTCATTCATGAAATTGCCGACGGTCTCGAACTCTCTGGCGAAATATTCCAGATTTTCGATCATGTTCGTGCTTGTTACCCCATCGGCACCAATAATCAGGTAATGATAGACGGCAACCGTTTTGTCCTTTGGGCTGTAGAAAACGCTCGCATAGACTTCATCTAATGCGTATTTCTTGAATATATAATTGGCTTGCGCCTGAGTTACATCAGTCCATTCGCCAAGAAGTTCCACGTAATTGCAGTCAAGGTCGGCGCAAGAACTAAATCCGAGCATAAATTTGCGGCCGCCTACGCCGGTGAAAATCTTTGGGCTGTTGACATCGGAGGTGTTTACCTCAGCCTTATAGCCTGCCGCCGTCAGCGCGTTGGCAAAGAAACGGACATTTCTGCCTAGCTTGGCGCTTGCATCGTAAGCCGCCTTAGGCTCGGCTTTCTTTGCGTCCGCGCCCATCAAATCGGATAGCTCAGGCGTGCCGGAAGGCTCGGTCGGTTCGTCAGCGGTGAGCCGCCTGAAAGAGATGTCCGATGCCGTCTCGCTTTCTTCCGAGAGCCAAGAAATATCACTTGGGGCTGCGCTGGTGACGAAGATCACTGCGCGCTCATCGAACCCTAGTTGCGACAGGTAATGCCCGACTAATGCATTCCCCGTTCCCACCTCGATGAGCTTGCCGCCCACATCTTGGTATGAAGCATGGAAGCCCACCCGCGCCCCAGTGTAGATCACGCGATCATTCCCCGCCAACCAAATCAGCGCGCAGGCAGAAGCGCAGGTTGAACCCTTGTAGACAATCGTGGGATATTCGCGCAGCTTGATCGTCTTTCCAATTTCCATCGCTGGGACGATCTGACCGCCTGCGCTGTCGAGGAATACTATCGCATTCGCGTTGGTCGCCGCGAGCGCGTTGAACTTTTCGGCGTCTCCATTGACGATATCGCCCGAAATCGAAATGCCGACCGTTGGGTCGGCCCCGTTCCTAAACACCTGAATGTCGGCAGCATTGGCCTGCTGCCCGGCACCCAGCCCGAAAGCGGCGCACGCCAGCGTTGGGAAAACTAGCCTACGAAAGAACATGTTCAGCCCCCAGCCAACCTACAACGCGACCCCAACTCGAATTTAGGCCTAGCAGTACCAATCGTTGTTTGTCGGATTTTTCGATGGCCGGATCAAGACCTTCCCACCACCCACGAAAGTGCTGAAAGCCTTGGAGTCCACCTGAGCGGGATGGCAGGTTATGGAGCGCGTTCGATTGTTTAAATCGAGCTAAACTGCGTAGTTTGCAGTCGCGGGAATCGCGGCCCTAAAGCCTATGTATGACTTCTTGACCAATACGGCGGACAGGATGCGGCCTCCGTTCTGATGGGCTTTGGTGCGCTCCTGAGCGCGTTGCGGGTGCCAATGGCGCTGGGCGCAGGTCAGCTAAGCCGTCCTAGGTGGTCAACAGGTCCTGGGTCGTAAGGACGCGGCAATACTCGCCGTCGAGGTCGGCCAGGCTCATGGCATGGACTTCTTCGGCCGTTCGCCACCCGCCGCGGTAGTCTTGCCGCGCGAGCGTGAAGCAGGCCTCCTCGACGAGGTAGGTCTCGAACCCCAGGTTTCCCGCCATCCGCACCGTGGATTCAACCGAGTTATTGCTGATAACCCCAGCAACCACGGTGCGGTTATCGCCCAACGCTCGCAGGTCGACTTCGAGCGAGGTGCGGACGAAGGCGCTATTGGTATGCTTGGGAATGATTTTCTCGCCGGCGATCGGCGCAGTTCCTGGACGGAACTCGTGCCCTGACTGCTTCAGCCGATAATGCGATCTCGGCTCCAACGAGTCATGCCGGACGTGCCAGACGGGCCAGCCTGCGCTGCGCCACCGGGTCAGCAATTCAGCGAGGTGGACCTCGGCGTTGGGGTTATTTCGTTGGCCCCACGACGGATGATCGATGCTTGCTGAAGGTCGATCAATAGCAGCAATGCTCCGCTCGCAGGATGTGCGTGCATCGTCTGAACTTACCCGTCTCAAAGACGGCCGCAAGGCATGCCCTCCCGACGCTTCAACGGGTCGATCGGGCGGGTAGGCCGCCCCTGAACGGCCAGGTTCTGGAGCTAATCCAATGTCCGCTACTGGCGCCAAACCGCCCTCAGCCTTCATCGCGAGCGCCGCTTCCACCCGCGTTGGCCGCCATGTGCTCCCGAAAGACGCCGGCCGGAGCCCCGCGCCCTGCCTAAATCTCCGCCACCGGCGCCCACAGCACCTGCTCGATGTGCTCGGCGCCGGTGGCCAGCATGACCAGGCGGTCCAGGCCCAGGGCGCCGCCGCTGGCCGGGGGCATGCGGCCGAGGGCTTCGAGGAAGGCCTCGTCGATGGGGTAGGCCTCGCCGTACAGACGCCGCTTTTCGGCCATGTCGGCCTGGAAGCGGGCGCGCTGGACCTCGGGGTCTGTCAGTTCGCCGAAGCAGTTGGCCAGTTCCACGCCGCAGGCATAGAGCTCGAAGCGTTCGGCCACCTTGGGCGCGCCGGGTTTGGGGCGGGCCAGGGCGGCTTCGGGAATGGGGTATTCGTACAGGATGGCGGCGCGGCCGTCGCCGATGCGCGGCTCGACCTTGGCCACCAGCACCCGGCTGAAGATGTCCGACCAGGTGTCGTCGTCCGCCACGCGCAGCCCCGCGCTCTGCGCCTGGGCGGCGAGGCCCGCGCGGTCGGTTGCGCCATCGGTTTGCACGGTGGCGAGCAGGTCGACGCCCGCGAAGCGCTCGAACGCTTCGGCCAGGGTGATGCGCTCGGGCTCAAGACGCGGATCGACGCGGCGGCCGCGAAATTCGAAGGCGTCCACGCCCGGCGTATCCGCCGCCAGGGCCAGCAGGGCGGCGCAGTCGTCCATCAGCGTCTGGTAGGGCGTCTCGGCGCGGTACCACTCCAGTATCGTGAACTCGGGATGGTGCAGGGCGCCGCGCTCGCGGTTGCGCCACACGCGCGCCAGTTCGTAAAGGCGCGGCTCGCCGGCGGCCAGCAGGCCCTTGCAGGCGAACTCGGGCGAGGTGCGCAGATAGAGCGGCGCCCGCGAGCCGTCCGGGCCGATGGCCTCGGTGGAAAAGGCGTGCAGATGGGTCTCGTTGCCGGGCGAGACCTGCAGGGCCGGGGTCTCGATCTCCACGAAATCGCGCGCCCCGAACCAGGCGCGCACGGCCGCGGTGATGCGGGCGCGGGTCATCAGGCGCGGGCGGCGCAGGGCGTGCTGATGGGGTCGGCGCCAGGCTTGGGTCACAGGTTCGGTCGCGTGGGCTGGAGATTTCGGCGCTTATCGTATAGGTGCGCGGGACAAGGCTGCTCCAGCAGAATCATGCGCGCCGCGATCGGCCGCCGAATTGAGGAAGACATTAGGTGAAGGTCCAGGCCAGTTCGCTCCGCAAGGGCAGCGTCGTCGATATGGACGGCAAGCTCTACATCGTGCTCAACGCCGAGAACATCCACCCCGGCAAGGGCACGCCGGTGACCCAGCTGGACATGCGCCGCATCTCCGACGGGGTGAAGGTGTCCGAGCGCTACCGCACCACCGAGCAGGTCGAGCGCGCCTTCGTGGACCAGCGCGAGCACACCTTCCTCTACCGCGACAGCGAAGGGTTCCACTTCATGAACCCGGAGACCTACGACCAGTTCGTGGCGACGCCGGAAATGGTGGGCGACCTGGCGGTGTATCTGCAGGACGGCATGGCCGTGTTCCTGTCGACCCACGAGGGCGTGCCCATCGCGCTGGAGCTGCCCGCGCGCGTGACGCTGGAAGTGGTGGAGACCGAACCGGTGGTGAAGGGCCAGACGGCGTCGGGCTCCTACAAGCCCGCGGTGCTGACCAACGGCGTGCGCACCATGGTGCCGACCTACATCACCCCCGGCACCCGCATCGTGGTGCAGACCGAGGACGGCTCGTACTACGAGCGCGCCAAGGACTGAGGCGCGGCGGCTCCGTCGGGGGCGGCCATTTAACCACGAAGGCCACGAAGGGCGCGAAGAAGGCCTGGGCCTTCCCATGTCGACGTATTGCGCCATGAGAACAAAACATGAATATTGTCGACCGAGAGGGATCGATGACCGACAACTCGGGCGAAGCCAAAAGATTGAATCATCCAGGTCTGGGTGAAGACATTGAGCGTGTCGGGCGCATCGTGGTGGATGCCGGTTTGAAGGTGCACCGCGCGCTTGGGCCCGGGCTGCTTGAATCCGCCTATGAACACTGTCTGGGATTCGAGCTGAATGCCCGGGGCGTGTCGGTAAGGCGGCAGGCGGTTCTGCCGATCCTGTATGAGGGATCGAAATTGGACGCCGGATATCGTCTCGATCTTCTCGTCGAGGAAAAGGTCATCGTGGAGATCAAGGCGATCGACGCGCTGACGCGCGTCCATGAGGCTCAGGTCCTGACCTATCTCAAGCTATCTGGGTGTCGCCTTGGCTTTTTGATGAATTTCAACGTCGAGCTATTCAAGCGGGGCCTGAAACGGCTGACGTACTGACCTTCGCGCCCTTCGTGTCCTTCGTGGTTCAAGAAAGTCCACGCGCACGCGCTGACGTCATACGGCGGTGGGCGCCGCGTCCAGGCGGCCCCATTTGACCAGGCGCCACAGGCGTTCGTGGACGTAGTAGAGGGCGATCTTGGTCAGGGCCTCGGCGGTGGCGATCGACACCGCGTACTTGGCGTTGCCGGTGAAGATCATGCTGAGGACGAAGGTGTCCAGGCTGCCGAAGAAGCGCCAGCTGACCGCCTTGATCAGTGAGCGCAGGCGGGCGTTGGGCGCCCACGGCAGCAGGCGCCACACCCGTTCGTGCAGATAGAACAGGAAGATCTTGGTGCCGATCTCGGTCGCCGCGATGGCGCTGGCCCAGCTGGCGTGGCCGGTGATCAGCAGGCTCCACACGAAGGTGTCGAGCGTGCCGATGGCGCGCCACGTCACCGCCTTGGCCAGGGCTCGGCCGTGCGAGTCGGCGCCGCCCAGCTTGGCGCCCAGCGGGGGCGGTGCGGCCGGCGGGGTTTCGGTCGACGTATGAGTGGAGCTCATAAGGGCCTCCGTTCGGAGGGCCTTATCGACAATGCCGATAGGGATTGCCAGGGGTTTTGTTTGCTAGCGCTTATAGGTGGGCTTCAGGTCTTGAGCTTGTAGCCGGTCTTGAACATCCAGCCCGCCGCCGACAGACAGATCGCCATGAAGATCAGAATGGCCATGAGGCTGACCCCGATCTGAACGTCCGCCAGGCTGTAGAAGCTCCAGCGGAAGGCGCTGATCAGATAGACCACCGGGTTGAACAGGGTGATGGTGCGCCACGGCTGGGGCAGCATGGTCAGCGAATAGAAGCTGCCGCCCAGGAACGACAGGGGCGTGAGGATCAGCAAGGGCACCATCTGCAGCTGTTCGAAATTGCCGGCCCAGATGCCGATGACGAAGCCGAACAGGGCGAAGGTCGTCGCGGTCGCCACCAGGAACAGCAGCATGAACAGCGGGTGGTCGATGCGAACGGGGACGAACAGCGAGGCCGTGACCAGGATGATCAGGCCCAGCAGGATGGCCTTGGTCGCCGCGGCCCCGACATAGCCCAGCACCACCTCGATGAACGAGATGGGCGCCGACAGCACCTCGTAGATCGTGCCGACGAACTTGGGAAAGTAGATGCCGAACGAGGCGTTGGACACGCTCTGGGTCAGGGTCTGCATGATGATCAGACCCGGCACGATGAAGGCGCCGTAGGGCACGCCGTCGACGTCCTTCATGCGCGAACCGATCGCGCCCCCGAACACCACGAAATAGAGCGAGGTCGACAGCACCGGCGCCAGCACGCTCTGCATCAGCGTGCGCCAGGTGCGGTGCATCTCGAACAGGTAGATGGCCCGGATCGCGCGCCAGTTCATGCGGAGGCCTCTTGTGCGGCGATGTCTTGTGCGGCGGCGGCGGGGGCTGGTTGGTTGAGCAGGCCGAGGAAGATGTCCTCCAGCGAGCTCTGGTGGGTGCGAAGGTCCTTGAACTCCACGCCCAGCTCCTCCAGCCGGCGGATCAGGTCGGCGATGCCGACATGCTCCTGCTTGGCGTCGTAGGTGTAGACCAGTTCCGAGCCATCCTTGGCCAACTCAAGGCCATAGGCGGCCAGCGCCTCGGGCACGGCGGCGAGGGGCGCTGCCAGCTGCAGGGACAGCTGCTTCTTGCCCAGCTTGCGCATCAGCTCGACCTTGTCCTCGACCAGCACCAGCTCGCCGCGGTTGATCACGCCCACCCGGTCGGCCATCTCCTCGGCCTCCTCGATGTAGTGGGTGGTGAGGATCACGGTCACGCCCTGGTCGCGCAGCGTGCGCACCAGGGCCCACATGTCGCGCCGCAACTCCACATCGACCCCGGCGGTGGGCTCGTCGAGGAACAGCACCTGGGGATCGTGCGCCAGGGCCTTGGCGATCATCACGCGCCGCTTCATGCCGCCGGACAGGGCCAGGATCTTGCTGTCCTTCTTGTCCCACAGCGACAGCGAGCGCAGCACCTGTTCCACCCGCGCCTCATCGTGCGGTTTGCCGAACAGGCCGCGCGACAGGTTGACCGTGGCGCGCACGGTCTCGAACGCGTCGGTCTTCAACTCCTGCGGCACCAGGCCGATGCGGTCGCGCGCGGCGCGGTAGTCCTTGACGATGTCGAAGCCGTCGACCGTGACCGTCCCGGTGGTGGGATAGGTCAGGCCGCACACGATGCTGATCAGGGTGGTCTTGCCCGCACCGTTGGGGCCGAGCAGGGCGAAGATCTCGCCCTTGTTGATTTCCAGGTCCACCTGCTTCAGGGCGGTGAAGCCCGTGGCGTAGGTCTTGGACAGGTTCGATATCTTCAGTACGGGCGCCATCGCGCCAAGATAGTCATTTGCGCGGCGGAGGCGAGGGGCAAAGACGCCTTTTAAGGCGCAGCTTCCAGCGCGCGGGCCGCCGCGGCGCGCCTTTGGCCCAGATAGACCAGCGGCCACAGCACCGCCTGCAGCGGGCCGTCGGGACGCTCGCCGGTGTCCAGGCCCGTTTTCGGGCGTTCCGCCGGCCCCGGCGGACGGTAGCCGCCGAAGATCACGTCGTAGATCGGCAGCAGGGCGGCGAAGTTGCAGTCCCAGTGCTCGGGCGAGGCGGAGTGGTGCATCCGGTGATAGGCGGGGGTGTTGAGCAGCCAGGCGAAGCGGCCCAGGCTGAGGCGGGTGTTGGAATGGATCGGCACGTTCCAATAGGCCGCCGCCGTATAGAGGCCCAGGATCAGGGGCGAGGCCTTGAACAGCACGCCCACCGCCAGCCACACCGTCAGGCTCTTGATCGCCGGTTCGGCCCAGAAATGGCGCGCCGAGGTGGTGGCGTCGAAGTGCGGGTCGGAGTGGTGCAGGGCGTGCATCGCCCACAGCGCCGGAATGGCGTGCTGGGCCCGGTGGAAGGCATATTCCGCCAGGTCCATCGCCAGCAGGTAGATCACGAAACCGAGGATCAGCCCCCAGCCGCTGGAGGGCAGAACGATCAGGCCGCCCCCCGCCTGGTTGACGGCCAGGGTGATCAGGCCGCCGAGGGCGGGGCCGGTCACGGCCTGGGCGGCCATGTAGGCGATCCAAACCAACCAGTTCAGCCGGTCGGCCGCCGGGCGCGGAGCCTGGGCCGGCCACAGCCGCTCGGGCAGGCGCGTGAGCAGCATCGCCCACGCCGGTCCGGTGAACAGCAGGAAGAACACAAGCACGGGTATGACGGTTCGGCTCATCCTCCGCCCTTAGCGCGAAAGCCGCCAAGGGACGGTTAAGGGCGCGGCGTCAACGCTCCTTGAGCACGCGTTCGATGCGCCGGTCGGGGATCAGCCAGACGATCGCCACCGTCACATAGAGCGCCAGCGCCGCGGCCGGCGCGACGAACGACGCCGCGATGCCCAGGACGTAAAGCGCCAGCGAGGCCTTGCCCTTGGCGTCTGAGCCCATGGCCTTGGCCAGGGCCGAGCCCGGCCCTTCGTGGCGCACGAGCAGCACCGCCAGAATGGTGTAGGCGACGGCGTTCATCAGCAGCATCACGCCGTAAATCGTGACCGGCGCCTGGGCCAGGGGATGCTCGCTCATCCAGGCCGTGGTCAGGGGCATGACCGACAGCCAGAACAGCAGGTGCAGATTGGCCCACAGGATCGGGCCGGTCACCGAGCGGGCGGCCTGCAGCATGTGGTGATGGTTGTTCCAGTAGATGCCCACGTTGATGAAACTCAGCACGTAGGTGAGGAAGATCGGCAGCATCGGCCGCAGGGCGTCGAAGCTGGCCCCTGCGGGAACCTTCAGCTCCAGCACCATGATGGTGATCGCCACGGCGATCACGCCGTCGCTGAAGGCCTCCATCCGCCCCTTGCCCATGCCCGCGCCCCGCCCAAAACCGTCCGAGGCGAGGCTAGCAGAGCGACAGGGGGTGGGAAGACCATGATTGGAGGGCCGCGCGCGGCGCGGGCGCGGCAAACGGCGCTTGGCGTTTGCGCGCCAGTGACGCTAGACCTGTGCGCATAGGGAGCAAAACCATGCCGACAGCTTCGTCCACAGCCGTGCAACCCGGCGCGCGCGCCATCCTCATCGTGGCGCTGTGCTGCCTGGTGACGATGCTTGAAGGGATCGGCCTGCAGGCCCCCGGTCTGACGGTGCCAGTGCTGGGGCCCCTGTTCCATATGACCGCCAACGCCAAGGACTGGTTCCTCAGCGCCAGCACCTTCGGCCTGATTATCGGCGCGGCCGCGGGCGGGCGGTTGTCCGACCTGATCGGGCGCAAAGGCGTTCTGGTGGTCTCGGTGGTGCTGTTCGCGATCTTCTCCCTGGCCACGGCGGCGTCGGGCAGCATACCGATGCTCACGGCGATGCGGTTCCTGACCGGCCTGGGTTTCGGCGGCGCCTTGCCCAATGTCATCGCCCTGGCGGTGGAAAGCGTGCCCGACGACAAGCGGCGCACGGCGGTGGGCTTCCTCTACGCCGGCCTGCCCACGGGCGGGGGCCTGGCCAGCCTGATCGCGGCCCTCGCGTCGGCCCCCAGCCAGTGGCCGCTGGTCTATCTGGTCGGCGGCGCGGCGCCCCTGCTGATCGCGCCCCTGCTGCTCTGGATCCTGCCCCGCAGCAAGCCCGAGCCCAAGGTCGCGGGCGTGTCCGTCGGCGTGGCCTCGGCCCTGTTCGGCGAGGGGCGCGCCGGCCGGACGCTGCTGCTGTGGATGGCGTTCTTCGCCGGCCTGCTGATCATGTACCTGCTGCTCGGCTGGTTGCCGTCGCTGATGGTCGCGCGCGGGCTGACCCGGCCCCAGGCCTCGACCGTACAGGTGGCCTTCAACTGGTTCGGGGCCCTGGGCAGCGTGGCCACGGGCCTGATGCTGGACCGGGGGCGGCGCACCCTGTCGACGGCGTTGGTTTTCGCCGCGACCGCCGCGGCCCTGGCCTATCTGGCGGGCGCGCCCGCACAGTTGTCGTTCGCCATCCTGGCCGGGGGCTTGGTCGGCGCGACCATCTCCGGCGCCCAGACCGTGCTCTATTCGCTCGCGCCCAACTGCTATCCCGCCCGCATCCGCGGCACCGGCGTGGGCTTCGCCGTGGCGATCGGGCGGCTGGGCTCAGCGGCGGGGCCGCACCTGGCCGGCCTTCTGGTCGGGGCGGGCCGCTCGGCCGAACAGGTGCTGATGACCCTGGTGCCGATCATCGCGGTCTCGGCCTGCGGCGCGATCCTGGTGTCGATCCTGGTCGCCCGGCAGGCGCAGACGGCCACCGCCGCCTAGGCGGCTTAGCTCACCGGTCGTTGATGAAGCGCGGCAGGCCCAGCGGGTTTTCGGCGCGCACCGCCTTGGGCAGCAGGGACTCGGGCAGGTTCTGGTAGCAAACCGGGCGCAGGAACCGCTCGATCGCGGCCGCGCCAACCGAGGTGGTGCGCGAATCCGACGTCGCCGGGAAGGGCCCGCCGTGGACCATGGCGTAGGACACCTCGACCCCAGTCGGCCACTCGTTGGCCAGGATGCGGCCGGCCTTGCGCTCCAGGATCGGCATCAGGCCGCGCGCCTGAGCGTGGTCGGCCTCGTCCAGATGCAGGGTCGCGGTCAGCTGGCCCTCCATCGCTTCCAGGATCGCCGCGATCTGCGCCGCGTCCGCGCACTGGACCACGATCGAGGACGCGCCGAACACCTCCTCGGCCAGGTGCGGGTGCTTGAGGAAGTCGGCGCCGTCGACGGTGAAGATCGCGCCCCGACCTCGGTTGGCGCCCTCGGCCTCGGGCCCGCGCGCCACCGTGCGCACCGCCTCCAGCCCCGCGCGGCGTGCGACCGCGCCCTCATAGGCGGCGTGGATCGCGGGGGTCAGCATGACCTGCGCCGCGGACCCGCCCAGCGCCTGGCCGGCGGCGGCGGTGAACCGGTCCAGGTCCGCGCCCGCCAGCGCCAGCACGATGCCGGGATTGGTGCAGAACTGGCCGGCGCCAAGGGTGAGCGAGCCGACATAGCCCGCGCCCAGCGCCTCGGCCCGCGCCGCCAGGGCGGCCGGGAACAGGATCACGGGATTGACGCTCGACATCTCGGCGTAGACCGGGATCGGCTCGGGGCGCGCGGCCGCGATGGCCACCAGCGCCAGCCCGCCCCCGCGCGAGCCGGTGAAGCCCACCGCCTTGATCCGGGGATCGGCCACCAGGGCCCCGCCCAGGGCGTTGGACGGCCCCTGCACGATCGAGAACACCCCTTCGGGCAGGCCGTGCGCGGCCACCGCCTCGCGGATCGCGTGCGCGGCCAGCAGCGAGGTTCCCGGATGGGCCGGATGGCCCTTGACCACCACAGGGCAGCCGGCCGCCAGGGCCGAGGCGGTGTCGCCGCCCGCCACCGAGAAGGCCAGGGGGAAGTTGGACGAGCCGAACACCGCCACCGGCCCGATCGCCACGCGCCGCTGGCGCAGGTCGGCGCGCGGCAGGGGCTTACGCTCGGGCAGGGGCGTGTCGAACACCACCCCGGCCCAGCGCCCCTCGCGCAGCAGCCGCGCGAACAGGCGCAGCTGGCCGGTGGTGCGGCCGCACTCGCCCTGCAGCCGCGCCTGCGGCAGGCCGCTTTCCGCCATGGCCGCGGCGACCAGCTCATCGCGCCGCGCCTCCAGCCGCTCGGCCACCGTCTCCAGGAACGCGGCCCGCGCCTCGGGGTCCAGCTCGCGGAAGGCGTCGAACGCTTCGGCCGCCAGGCGGCAGGCCTCGGCCACGTCGTCCAGGCCCGACACCGAGAACGCCGTGGGCAGATGGCTCCCCAGCGAGGGGTCGAAGGATTGGAACGTCTCCGCGCGCTCGACCTCGTTCGCGCCAATCAAAAAGCCGCCCGCCATTACGCCACTCCTACCGATATCGAGCGCCCGCGCGCGCGGGCTCAAGGCGGTGTTCTAACCGCGCCCGGCCGTTGCCGCGATTTGATTTGTGCGCAGGGGCATCGAAAGGAGGCGCTGGGGTGAGGGGGGCTGGGATGGGCCAGTCTGCGATCATCGCCGCTTTCAACCCCGCACTATCACGCCCCCGCCGCCATCACTCCGCCCACCCCTACCCGCTATTCCTCAACCCCGCCGACACCCCGTTGATCGACAGGTGGATGCCTTCGCGGACCATCGGGTCGGATTCCCCGGCGCGGTGGCGGCCCAGCAGTTCGACCTGGAGGAAGTTGAGGGGGTCGATGTAGGGCAGGCGCAGGCGGATCGACTGGGCGAGGCCCGGGTTGTGCTCCAGCAGGGCGCTCTGGCCGGTGACCACGCGGATCGCGTCGTAGCAGGCGTGCCATTCGGCGCGGATGCGGGCGAACACGCTCTTGGCCAGGTCGCGGTCCTGCACCAGTTCGGCGTAGCGGCTGGCGATGGGCAGGCTGGATTTAGCCAGCACCATTTCCATGTTGGAGATGACCGTGCGGAAGAAGGGCGAGGCGGCGTAGAGCGCCTTGAGTCGGTCGGCCCCGCCGGCCTGCTCGATCTCGGCGCTGAGGGCCGAGCCCACGCCGTACCAGCCGGGCAGCATGACCCGCGCCTGCGACCAGGAGAACACCCAGGGAATGGCGCGCAGGTCCTCGATCTTGTCCGAGGGCGTGCGCGAGGCCGGGCGGCTGCCGATCTTCAGGTCGGCGATCTCGATCAAGGGCGTGGACTGGCGGAAGTAGATGTTGAAGTTCGGCGCCTCGTACACCAGCCCGCGATAGGCCTCGTAGGCCGAGCTGCTGAGGCGCGAGATCACGTCGCCGAACTGGTCCTCCAAATGGTCAGCGCCGCGGTTGAGGTCGGCGGCGATGGCCGCGGCGACCATGGTCTCCAGGCTCTGCAGGCCGCCGACCGGATGGCCGTATTTGGACGAGACCACCTCGCCCTGTTCGGTGATGCGCATGCCGTGGGCGATGGCGCCGCCGGGCAGGGCCTGGATCGCCTCCAGCATGGTGCCGCCGCCGCGCCCGACCGCGCCGCCCCGGCCGTGGAAGAAGCGCATGGCGACGCCGCGCTTGGAGCCCAGCTCCAGCAGTCTTGAGATGGCCGAGCGGATCTCCCAGTTGGACGTGAGGTAGCCGCCGTCCTTGTTGGAGTCCGAATAGCCGATCATCACCTCCTGCAGGTTGCCCTGGCGGGAGACCAGCGTCTTGATGACCGGGATGTCGAAATAGGCGCCCATGACCTCCACGCTGTTGCGCAGGTCGTCGATGGTCTCGAACAGGGGCACGATGCGGATGGTCGAGCGCGGGGCGTCGCCCGGCAGGAACAGGCCCGCCTCCTTGAGCAGCACCGCCACCTCGAGCATGTCCGATACGGTGCGGCACATGGAGATGACGTATTGCGAGATGGCGCCCTCGCCGAAGGTGCTCTTCATGCGCGCGGCGGCGTCGACCACCGCCAGCTCCTTGAGCGTCTCCTCGCCATAGGCGCGGTAGGGCGAGCGCAGCAGGCGCGGGTTGGCCAGTTCGGCCAGCAAAAGCTCGATCCGGCGCTTCTCCTTGAGCGCGGCGTAGTCCTCGCACACCCCGGCCTGAGCCAACAGGTCGCCCACCACCCGCTCGTGCACCGCCGAGTTCTGGCGCATGTCGGTCACGGCCAGGTGGAAGCCGAAGGTGTCGACCGCCTCGCGCAGGTCGAGCAGGCGCCCCTGGGCCAAGTCGGGCGCGCCGTTCTCGGCGAGGGACTGGGCGATGACGGCCAGGTCGTCCTGCAGGGCCTTGGGCGCGGTATAGGGGTCGGCCCCGGCCTTGCCGGCGCGGGCGGGCTCGGCGCCCAGCAGAGTCTTGCGGGTGGCGGCCAGGCGGCTGTAGCAGCCGACCACGGCCCGGCGGTAAGGCTCGTCGACCCGGTGCGGATTGTGGTCGCCGCCGGCCTCGGCCAGGCCGAGCAAGGCTTCGGACACGGGGACCAGGGTCTGGGACAGCGACAGTTCCGCGCCCAGGGCGTGCAGTTCGCCCAGATAGTGATCGAGCGCGGCCTGGCTCTGGTGGGTCAGGGCGTAGGTCAGGGTGTCGGCGTTGACGAAGGGGTTGCCGTCGCGGTCGCCGCCGACCCACGAGCCGACCTGCAGGAAGGCGGGGATCGGGCCTTCCATGTTAAGCAGGCGCGCCAGGCGCCGCTTGAGGCGCGGGATCTGGGTCAGGAAGGTGATGCGGAAGATCGACAGGGCGTTGTCGATCTCGTCGGTGACGTTGATGCGCACCGAACGCAGCATGCGCGTCTGCCACAGGGTGCGGATCTCGCGCTTGATCTGAGCCTCGATCTCCATCACGTCGCTGGTCAGGCGCGAGCGGCCGTCAAGCTTGTCGAGCAGCTCGGAGACGGCCTCCTCGCGGTCGAGGATCGACTTGCGCCGCACCTCGGTCGGGTGGGCGGTGATCACCGGCGTCAGCACCGCCTCGCTGATGAAGCGGCGCACCTCGGGCGAGGTCAGGTCGCATTGTTCGCGCAGGCGCTGCAGGGGGCCCAGGTCGCTGGCGTGGCTCTCGCGTCGGGCCAGGTGGTCGTCGGCGATGTTGGCCAGCTGCGAAAAGATGGCGAAGCCGCGGATCAGCAGCAGGGTCTCGTCCAGCGACAGGCTGCGCAGCACCGAAGCCAGCGCCGCGTCGACCGCGCCCTCGCGATGTTCCCCGACCGAGCGGCGGCGGATCTCCTCGATCCGGTCGAACAGGGCCTGTCCGTGCTGCTCGCGGATCACGTCGCCCAGCAAGCGCCCCAGCAGTCGCACCACGGTTCGGCTGTTGGCGTTGTTCTGTGGCTTTACCAGCATTGTCTTGGCCCATTATTGCAGCGCACAACGGCGGGGAGCTAAGCGCGGGAATTGAGCCGCGTCCAGCGACAAGCTTGCTCTGGCGCGTGGGTGCGCGAAAATCAGGCCATCAGGGATGCGCACGCAGGCGCCGGGGGCGCCTTGGGCCTAGCGGGCGCGCCCGAGGTCGGCGTAAAGCTCGTCGATCAGGGCCCCGGCGTGACGGTCGACCGCCTCGCGGTCGGCCGCGGTCAATCGGGCCGGCGCGATGTACTGGGTCGGCGAATGGCCCTGGTCGGGGTCCCCTGCGAAGGTGTTCAACTTGACCTCGAACACCTCCATGCGCACGCCGGTGAGCGCGGCGAAGGCCGACAACCGCGCCACCGCGCCGGCCTTGTCGGCCAGCAGGTCCTCATAGCGCATCCACAGCATGCGCGGGTCGTCCCGCAGGGTCCGCGCCGCCCGCAGATTGGCCGCCCAGGCGCGGCAGTAGGCGTCGGCGTCCTCGGCGGTCTTGACGAACTTGCGCGCCTTGGCCGACTTGAGCGCGTCGGCGGGGTGGCGCACCAGATAGACGATGCGCGCGCGCGGCATCAGCAACTGTATGGCCCGCAGGCCGGCCTCCGGCACGCCCGGCCACTTGAAGCCCCAGATCGGGCGCCCCATCGCCTGGCCGAACCCGGCCAAGGTCGCCGGCAACTGGTAGTAGGTCGACACCCAGGCCTTGAGCATCACGCCGGCGGGTGGGGCCAGGCCCGGACGCCATTCGTTGAGCGTTCCGGCGAGCGCGCGGTGAAAGTCCTCGTCGAGGGTGTCCCGGTTCTGGTCGCAGTGGCGCATCACCGCCAGGAACTGCTCGGTCAGGCGGTGGATCTGATGTCCGATGTCCTCGCCATAGACGAAGGCGTTGTCGGATGACGAGATCAGCCGCTGAACCAGCGTCGTGCCGCACCGGGTGGTGGGCGAGGTGACCACCAGCGGCGCGAGTTCGAGATATTCTTGGGGAACGTCTAGGGTGGCCATCAACAACGCCGAACTCACGCGGCGCGAATCCGCCCCGCCCAAGCCTAGCAGTGGCCTCGGATTATTGGCGAGAAAATGGCCAGATCATTACAAGTTCGCCGATTACACGCGAATGCTAAAGCGCGATGGGCGGCCAACGGTCTTGCCAAGGGTGCGCGCCCTCGTATGTCTCGGCCAGGTCGAGCAGCAGTTCGTCATGGTCCTTGGCCGCGACCAGTTGCACGCCGGTCGGCAGGCCGTAGGCGTCGGGCCGGCCCGGCAAGGCGACGGCGGGATGGCCGCACGCGTTGACCCAGGCGGTATAGACCGCATGGCCGCGCGGCCCCACGCTCTGGCCGTCGATCACGGGCGGATAGGGGCGGTCGATCGGCCAAGGCTGGGCGGCGGCGCAGGGCGTCATGATCACGTCCGTTCGCTCGAAGGCCCGGCGCACCACCGTGCGAAACTCGAACAGGGTCTGTGTCAGGGCCACATAGTCGGCGGCCGAGAGGTTGCGCCCGCCCTTGGCCTGATCGACGAATTCCGAGGACGCCTCCTCCATGAAGCGCGGCTCCTGCTCGGCCAGCCACGACAGGCTGGCGGAGGTGAGGGCCTGCCAGGCCAGCATGGCGTCGCCAATCTCGAACGGCAGCCGGCCGAACCGGACCGTGTGGCCCAGGCCCTCGAGGTCGGCCGCCACCTGGCGGAAGCGCTCGAGCAGCAGGGGCTCGACCGGCGCGTCGCCGAACCGCTCGACGGCGAGAATCTTGAGCGGCCCCAGCTTGGGGCAGGTGCGCTTGTGTGCGCGCAGGGCCTCGAACAGCAGCCGCCCATCCCGGACTCCGCGCGACAGGGGACCCACTACCTCGCAATCGAACATCAGGGGCGGAAAGCCGTCGCCGCGCTCGATGCGGCCCAGGCTGGGCTTGAGCCCGAACAGGCCGGTGTGCGCCGCCGGGCGGCGGATCGAGCCGCCGCCGTCGGTCCCAAGCGCGATCGGGCACAGGCCGGCCGCGACCGCCGCCGCCGCTCCGCCGCTGGAGCCGCCCGGCGTCAGGTCCAGGTTCCAGGGGTTGCGGGTCGCGCCGAACACCGGGTTGTCGGTGAAGCCGCGCAGCGAGAACTCCGGCGTGTTGGTCTTGCCGAACAACACCGCGCCCGCCGCCCGCAGCCGCGCCACCGGCGTCTCGTCGTGATCTGGCGCATAGTCGGCGTACAGCGGCGAGCCCCACACCGCAGGACAGTCCTTGACCAGCAGATTGTCCTTGATCGACACTGGTATGCCGTCGAGCGGTCCGAGCGGCTGGCCGGCTCGCAGACGCGCGTCGCTCGCGTCGGCGGCGATGCCGGCCAGGGGATCCAGAAAGACGAAGGCGTTGATCTCCGGGTCCAGGCGGTCGATCCGCTCAAGATAGTGGTCAAGCAGGGCGCGCGCCGTCAGGGTCCCCTCGCGCAGGTCCGCGCCCAGGCGCACGAGCGAGCGTCGGTGGATCAGATCCGCGCCGTCCTCGGGCCCCTCAGCCAGGGTCATGCGCGCGCGTCCACAGCGGGCCAGGGCTCGACCCCGCCGTGCTCGACGATGAAGGCGATCACATCCTCAACCCCCTGGTTGCGCAGAAGGTCGGTGCAGACGAATGGCCGCGCCCCGCGCTGGACCTGGGCGTCGCGGCGCATGACCTCCAGGTCGGCGCCGACGTGGGGGGCCAGGTCAGTCTTGTTGATGATCAGGAGGTCCGAACGGGTAATGGCCGGCCCGCCCTTGCGCGGGATCTTCTCACCCTGGCACACGCTGATCACATAAAGCGTCAGGTCGGCCAGGTCGGGCGAAAAGGTGGCGGCCAGGTTGTCGCCGCCGGACTCGATGAAGATCACGTCCAGGTCGGGGAACCGCTCGCTCATCTGGCGGATAGCGGCCAGGTTGATCGAGGCGTCCTCGCGGATGGCGGTGTGGGGACAGCCGCCGGTCTCGACCCCCAGGATGCGGTCCTCGGGCAGAGCCTGAAGGCGCGCCAGGATCAGGGCGTCCTCGCGGGTGTAGATGTCGTTGGTGACCACGGCCACCGACCAGCGCCCGCGCATGGCCTTGCACAGCTTTTCGACCAGGGTGGTCTTGCCCGAGCCGACCGGCCCGCCGATGCCGACGCGCAGGGGCGTTTTGAGCGCGGTCATGAGATGAACAGCCTTGCGTTGAGCGTCTCGTGGCGCAGGGACGCGATGTCCGAGCCGAAGGCGCAGCCGCCCAGGTCGTCCAGGCTGGAGGCCGCCGCGCGTCCCGCCGTCTCGACGATTACCGGGCCGAGGCCCGACAGGATGCGCACCCCGCCCGCCTGGCCAGTGAGGGACAGGCGCACGCCCGCCGCGACCAGATTGGCGCAGAAGCCGGTGAGGAAGGCGGTGAGGCTGAGGCGAAGCGGCGCACCGATCAGGGCGCAGGCCGCGCCGGCGGCGACGGGATAGGGCGTCCGCGCCGGCAGGACGGGACAGCGCGCATGTGGCCAGCCGTTGGCCACGGCCGCCAAGAACGCTTCGCCCTGGCCGACCGTCTCCGCCAGACGCTCGCGCGAAGGCGTCAAGGCCGCCGCCAAGCCCGCAACGTCGCGCAGGCTTGGCGCGTCGCCTGCGTGGGCCAGGCCATGCGCGGCGCTCAGCAGCACCGCGTCGTTCCATCCGCCGCCGACTCCGAGCACCGCTTCCAGCCATGCGGCCAGGTCGCGCTCGTTGGCCACGACGCCCTCCGCGGCCGCTGCTTCCAGTCCATTCGAATAGGCGAAGCTTCCCACCGGGAAGGCGGGCGAGAACCACGCGAACAAGCTGGACGCGACAGCGTCTTCGACATCGACGGGCCGGCGCGGCTCAAGGCTCATGCGCGTGCTCGTGGTGATGATGATCGTGATCGTGGCTGTGCGCGTGGGGGTGGCCATGATCGTGCGCCTGATGCGCGCCGCCATAGGCGCCGCCCTCAGGATCGAACGGCGCCTCGACCTCGCTCAGCCGCGCGCCCAGGCCCCGCAGCATGGCGGCGATCACCGGGTCGCGGCGGATCAGGATGCGGTCGGGCTCGATCTGGGCGGCCAGATGCCGGTTGCCGATGTGCCAAGCCAGGCGCAGCAGCGCGGAGGCGTCGCGCGCCTGAACCTGCATCAAGGGTTCGCGCGCCGCGATCACCATGACCTTGCGCCCGTCCTCGAGCATCAGGCCCGCGCCGCCTGGCAACAGGCGGCTGTGCGGCAGGTCGAGCAGGATGCGCGCGCCGTGATCGGTGGTCAGCACGATGCGCCGCCGGTGCCGGCCCTCGTAGTCGAGGGTCACGTGATCGGCGATCGGGCCGTTCCAGCACCCCGGCTCAAGCACCTCGACGATGCGGATCGGGCTCAAAACAGGAAATACCTTTGCGCCATGGGCAGCACCTCGGCCGGCTCACAGGTGAGCAATTCGCCATCGGCGCGCACTTCGTAGGTCTCCGGGTCGACCTCGACCGTGGGCGTTGAGCTGTTGTGGATCATCGAAGCCTTGGTGATCGCCCGGGTGTTCTTGACCGGCAGCATCAGCTTGGCGGTCTGCAGCCTGCCCGGCAGTCCCGCGTCGAGCGCCGCCTTCGACACGAAGGTGACCGAGGTTGTGGTCAGGGCGCGGCCATAGGCGCCGAACATGGGACGATAGTGCACCGGTTGCGGCGTCGGGATCGAGGCGTTGGGGTCGCCCATGGGGGCGGCGACGATCACGCCGCCCAGCAGAACCAGGTCGGGCTTCACCCCGAAAAAGGCCGGCGTCCACAGCACCAGGTCCGCGCGCTTGCCAGGCTCGACCGAGCCGACATGCGCGGCCACGCCATGCGCGATGGCCGGGTTGATCGTGTACTTGGCGATGTAGCGCTTGACCCGGTTGTTGTCGGCCGCGCCGTCGCCGGGCAGCGAGCCGCGCTGGCGCTTCATTTTGTCTGCGGTCTGCCAGGTGCGGATGATCACCTCGCCCACGCGGCCCATGGCCTGGCTGTCGGACGAGATCACCGAGAAGGCGCCGAGGTCGTGCAGAATGTCCTCGGCCGCGATGGTCTCCTTGCGGATGCGGCTCTCGGCGAAGGCCAGGTCCTCGGGGATCGACGGGTCCAGGTGGTGGCACACCATCAGCATGTCGAGGTGTTCGTCCAGCGTGTTGCGGGTGTAGGGCCGCGTCGGATTGGTCGAGGACGGCAGCACATTGGGCAGGCCGCACACCTTGATGATGTCGGGCGCGTGGCCGCCGCCGGCGCCCTCGGTGTGGAAGGCGTGGATTGTGCGGCCCTTGAAGGCGGCGATGGAGTCTTCGACGAAGCCGCTTTCGTTGATTGTGTCCGTGTGGATCATCACCTGCACGTCGTGGTCGTCGGCGACCGTGAGGCAGCAGTCGATGGCGGCGGGCGTGGTGCCCCAGTCCTCGTGCAGCTTCAGGCACGAGGCGCCGGCCATGATCTGTTCCACCAGGGCGGCGGGATGGGAGGCGTTGCCCTTGCCGGCGAAAGCCAGGTTCATCGGCAGGCCGTCGGCCGCCTCGATCATACGCGCCAAGTGCCAGGGGCCGGGGGTGCAGGTGGTAGCGTTGGTGCCGGTGGCGGGGCCCGTGCCGCCGCCGAGCATGGTGGTCACGCCGCTGTAGAGCGCCTCGTCGATCTGCTGCGGGCAGATGAAGTGGATGTGGGCGTCCATGCCCCCAGCGGTGAGGATCTTGCCCTCGCCGGCGATGATCTCGGTGCCCGGGCCGATGACGATTTCGACGCCCGGCTGGATGTCGGGATTGCCGGCCTTGCCGATGGCGGCGATGCGCCCATCCTTGAGGGCCACGTCGGCCTTGATCACGCCCCAGTGGTCGATGATCAGGGCGTTGGTGATCACCGTATCGACCGCCCCCTCGGCGCGCGTGGCCTGGCTCTGGCCCATGCCGTCGCGGATGGTTTTGCCGCCGCCGAATTTCACCTCTTCGCCATAGAGGGTCAGATCCTGCTCGACCTGGACGAACAGTTCGGTGTCGGCCAACCGCACGCGGTCGCCGACGGTCGGGCCGTACATGTCGGCGTAGGCGGCGCGCGACAGGATGAAGGGCATCAGAGGTCTCCCATCACGTCGCCGCGAAAGCCGATGGCCCGCCGACTGCCGCCGAAGGGGATCAGCCGCACCTCGCGCGTCTGGCCCGGCTCGAAGCGCACCGCCGAGCCGGAGGGCGCGTCCAGGCGCATGCCGTACGCGGCCGCGCGGTCGAACCTCAAGCCGGGGTTGGCCTCGGCGAAATGGTAGTGGCTGCCGACCTGGATCGGCCGATCGCCGGCGTTGGCGACCTCCAGCGTCACGACCTCGGCCTCGGCGTTGAGGACGATCTCGCCGTCCGCGGGGATGATTTCGCCGGGAATCATCGGCTCACCGCACTGGCTCGTGGACGGTGACCAGCTTGACGCCGTCGGGGAAGGTGGCTTCGACCTGCACGTCGTGGATCATCTCGGGCACGCCCTCCATCACCTGCGCCCGGGTGATCACATGGGCGCCGGCGTGCATCAGGTCGGCCACGGTGCGCCCGTCGCGCGCGCCCTCGACCACGAAGTCGGCGATCAGCGCGACAGCCTCGGGGTAGTTGAGCTTGACCCCGCGCTCCAGCCGCCGGCGCGCCACCATGGCCGCCATGCTGATCAGCAGCTTATCCTTTTCCCGGGGCGTCAAGTTCATCGGGCTTGGCTCTCAGATGGACCACAGGCGGGGCAGGGGGGCGCCGTCGCGCAGGGTCGTCAAGACGGGAACGAGGGCGCGCCGCAGGGCGCGGCCATCTTGAGCCAGGATGCGGCAGAACAGTTTGCCGTCCCAGGCGCTTGCGCCGGCGCGCGCTGGCAGCAGCGCGCGCACCGGGTCCAGCCAAGCCTCCGCGCCGGGAGCGGCCAGAAGGATCGAGGCATAGGCCCCCGCGCCGTCGAGCAGCGCCGGCTCCAGCGTGGGCGCGACAGTCCCATAGAGCCGCGTATCGTCGGCGAAGATCGTACGGCCCGCCCGGCGCACCCGCCAGCGGTCGTGCAGCCGCGCCCGCGCCGCGACCTCGCCCATGGCGCGCCGACCCAGAACCACCGCCTCCACGGCCAGAAGTTGGCCGTCCTCGGCCAAGTCCGCCTCCAGCTGGCGCTCGAGGCGCGCGTGGTCGAACAGGATGGTCTCCTGCGGCAGCCAGTCGAGCCGCGCTCCCGCGCCGACCTCGAGCCGGCTGTCCACACGCGACGGCGCGCCGGGCTCGACGCCGTCACGTTCGCGGCGGGCGCCGCGATAGACCTTTTCACACGCCTGGGTGGTGATCGTCTGGCGGGCCCCGTCGTCGAGCGTCGCGCCCCACGACAATCGGTCGCCTTCGGCCAGGCCGCCAGCAGTGTTGATCAGGACCGCTTCGCCCGACCTGGCGCAAAATCGGATCTTGGCCGAGCCTTGCTGGAATAGCGTCTTCAGGCGGGCGCCGCCGGCGTGCGCCCCCACGCGCAGACGTCCGACCCCGGTCGCCCGCTGCAGGGCGGCGTGCGGGCAGGAGGTCGGCGGGTGCACGGCCAGGTTCATCGCGGCCGACCTTGACCGTGGGGATTTTCCCTTGTCCATCGGTCCTGTTGATAGGTCTTCCGATCCAAGGGGATGGCGGGCGCGGGCGGCGCCGGCGCCTTAAGTTTGGGCGCCTGCCACAGGCTCGGACATTTGGAGCGGTCCTGAGACCCCATCGCGGTTGTCCGGCGGTCCGCGTGCCTGTCTGCGGAGGGCTCGGCCCCCGCGCCGGCCGGTTTTCGCGGGCTGTCGCTCACAGAGTGAAAGCGAACCGGCCCGGGTGCGCCTTGCTTAAGCCGGTGTTTCCAAATAGCTACAATCCCGCAATCAAGTGGACGAAGGCGCGCAATGAATGTGTTGCACTCCGACCCTAGGTTCCGCGCGGCCGCGGATGACCAGCCCTTCGGCGCGATTGCATCGATGTTCCAATGGCCGTCCGCCGGCGGTGTAGCGAGAAAAATGGAATGAAGACCCCGTCGCGGTCTCGTATTGTATTCATGGTCCTTGGCGTGGTCGCCGTGGGCCTGGGGTTATGGGCTCTGTTCGGGCCAAAGAAGCAGGCGAAAGCCGACCGCAATCCCTCCGTTCCAGTGATCGTGGCCAAGGCCGCCTATAAGGACGTTCCGGTCACAATCTCGGCCATCGGCGCCGTGCAGGCGTGGCAGAGCGATCTGATCCGCACCCAGGTCAACGGCAAGCTTCTGTCGGTGCCCGTGGCCGAGGGCAGCTTCGTCAAGGCAGGCCAACTGCTGGCTCAGATCGACCCCGCGCCTTATCAGGCGGCGCTGATGCAGGCTCAGGGCGCCCTGGCGCGCGACCAGGCCCTCCTGACCAACGCCAAGCTCGACCTGCAGCGCTACCAGACCCTGGCTAAGACCAATTCGATCTCCGGCCAGCAGGTCGACACCCAGAGCGCGCTGGTCAAGCAGGACGAGGGCGTGGTGCTGATCGACCAGGGCCAGGTGGCCGCCGCCCAGGTCAACGTCAACTATACCAAGATCGTCTCGCCGGTGGCGGGCCGCGTCGGCGTGCGTCTGATCGATCCGGGCAATGTGGTGTCGACCACCGACGCCACGGGCATCGTGGTGGTCAACCAGATCACCCCGATCGCCGTAACCTTCACCGTGCCCGAAGGCGACTTCCAGCGCCTGGCCCAGATGTCGGACGGCTTTACCAAGCCGCTGCAGACCCAGGCCTACAGCCAGGAAACGGGTCAACTGCTCGACACCGGAGACCTGATGGTGGCCGACAACCGGGTCGATCCGTCTAGCGGCACCGTCCAGCTGAAGGCGCGCTTCAAGAACGATCGCCAGAAGCTGTGGCCGGGCCTGTTCGTCAATGTGCGCCTGACGCTGCAGACCCTGCAGCACGCGGTGACCATCCCCTCGGTCGCGGTCAACGAAGGCCCGAACGGGTCTTTCGTCTATGTTGTGGGCGACAATCGCAAGGTCCAGATTCATCCCGTCGCGGTGCAGGTTGTGCAGGACCAGACGGCGGTGATCCAAAAGGGCGTCAACATTGGCGATACGGTGGTCACCGACGGGCAGCTGTCGCTGTCGCCCGGCGCCACGGTGCAGGTCCGCAGCGGGGCGGCAGGCGCGGGTTCGGGCGGGGGCGGTTCGGGCAAGCGAAGGCGCCAGGACTCGTGAGCCTTTCATCCCCCTTCATCAGACGTCCGGTCGCGACTTCCCTGATGGCCGCCGCGTTCCTCGTGGTCGGTGCAGTCGCCTTCTTCATGTTGCCGGTGTCGGCCCTGCCGCAGGTGGATTTCCCCACCGTCCAGGTCAATGCCGTGCTGCCCGGGGGCAGTGCCGAGACCATGGCCTCCAACGTGGCCCAGCCCCTCGAGCGCCAGTTCTCGCAAATTCCCGGCGTCACGCAGTTGACCTCGTCCAGCACGCTGGGCTCCAGCCAGGTGGTGCTGCAGTTCGACCTTTCGCGCAACATCGACGCCGCTGCTCAGGACGTGCTGGCGGCCATCAACGCCGCCTCGGGCCAACTGCCCACCAACCTGCCCAACGCGCCGACCATCCGTAAGGTCAATCCGGCTGACAGCCCGATCCTGATGCTGGGCCTGACGTCTGACGTGCTGCCCCTGCGCGAGGTCAGCGACTACGCCGACAACATCTTCTCTCAGCAGCTCTCTCGCCTGCAGGGCGTCGGCTTGGTTGATATCCGCGGTGTGCAGAAGCCGGCGGTGCGCATCCAGATCGATCCGCGCAAGGTGGCTATGCTTGGCCTGTCGATGGACGCGATCCGCACGACGCTGAGCAGCAACACGGTCAATGCGCCCAAGGGTTCGATCATCAGCGCGACCACCAGCTCGACCGTCTACGCCAATGACCAGCTCACCTCGGCGGCGGACTGGAATAATGTCGTCATCGGCTACAAGAACGGCGCGCCCATTCGCGTGCGCGACGTGGGCCAGGCCGTGGCCGATGTGGAGAACAACCAGGGCGGGGCATGGCAGTTGCCGGGGGCGGCCAACACCGAGGTTGATCCCCGGTCGGGCCGGACCATCCTGCTGCTGATCTACAAGCAGACCGGCGCCAATGTGATCGACACGGTCAAGCGCATCAACCAGCAGTTGCCGGAGTTGCAGAACGACATTCCGCCGGGGATCAAGCTGAGTGTGCTGGCTGACCGCACCCAGACCATCAACGCCTCGGTCAAGGACGTCGAGATCACCATGCTGATCACCATCTTTCTGGTGGTCGGGGTGATCTTCGTGTTCCTGCGCAATGTGCGCGCGACCCTGATCCCGAGCGCGGTGATCCCGTTGTCGCTGCTGGCCACGGCCGCAGCGATGCTGGCCCTCAACTTCAGCCTCGATAACCTGTCGCTCATGGCCCTGACCATCGCGGTTGGCTTCGTGGTCGACGACGCCATCGTCATGGTCGAGGTGATCTGGCGCAAGATCGAGGCAGGGGAGAAGCCCCTGGACGCGGCCCTAGCCGGCGCGGGCGAGATCGGCTTCACCATCCTGACCATCTCGATCTCGCTGATCGCGGTGTTCACCCCGCTGATGTTCATGAGCGGCATCATCGGGCGGCTGATGCGCGAGTTCGCCTTCACCGTCAGCGTGGCGGTGGCGATCTCGGTGTTCCTCTCGTTGACCTTCACGCCGATGCTCTGCGGCAGGTTCCTCAAGAAGCCCGACGAGAGCCACAACCCAATCCTGCACGCGCTGGAGGTCGGATTCCTCAGGATCGAACGCGGCTACGCCAAGGGCCTGGACGTGGTCATGCGCCACACGCGCCTGACGCTGGCGGTGTTTGTCGCCACGGCGGGCTTCGCGCTGTTCCTCTACGCCACCGTGCCGACGGGATTCTTTCCGCAGCAGGACACCGGCTTCCTGCAGGGCCAGATCCTGACCTCGCAGCGCGCTTCCTTCGCGGCCACCTCGCAGAAGGCCGCCCAGGTGGCCAAGATCGCCGCCGCCGATCCCGACGTGAACTGGGTGTTGTATTTCCTGGGCGCCGGCAACTCGGGCAGCATCAACCTGTCGCTCAAGCCGCAGGACGAAGGACGCACCGCCTCGGGCACGGATGTGCTCAATCGGCTGCGGCCCAAGTTGGCCCAGGTCGTCGGGACCCAGGTGGTCATGTCGCAGCAGCAGGATATCAATGTCGGTGGCCGTGGCGGGCGGGCGCAGTACCAGTACACCCTGTCCGACGCCGACCTGACCGAACTGAACACCTGGGCGCCCAGGCTGCTGGCCGCGATGAAGGCGATCCCCGGCTTGAAGGACGTCAACTCCGACCAGCAGTCGAGCGCCAGCGCGGTCAACTTGACCATCGACCGCGAGGCGGCCGCGCGCTTCGGCATCACCCCGGCCGACATCGACGCGGCCATCTACGACCAGGTCGGTCAGCGGCAGATCGCCCAGACCTTCACCCAGCTGAACTCCTATCACATCGTGCTGGAGGGCCCGCCCAAGCTGCAGGCCACGCCGGACATGTTCAACGACGTGCGGCTGCTGTCGCCGGTCACCGGTAAGACCGTGCCGCTGTCGCTGTTTCTCAAGTTCGACCCCAACGCCACCGCCAGCCTCTCGATCAACCACCAGGGCCAGTTTCCCGCCGCCACCATCTCATTCAACCTGGGTCCCGGCCTGGCTCTGGGCGACGCCACCAAGCTGGTCGAGCAGGCGCAAGAGAAGCTCGGCGCGCCGGCCACCCTGACCGGCTCGTTCCAGGGCAACGCCGCGGCGTTCCAGCAGTCGCTCTCCTCCGAGCCCCTGCTGATCCTGGCGGCCCTGCTGGCCGTCTATGTGGTGCTGGGCATGCTGTATGAAAGCTACATCCACCCCCTGACCATCCTGTCGACCCTGCCCTCGGCGGGTCTGGGCGCCCTTCTGGCCCTGATGGCGGCGGGGCAGGACCTGAACGTGATCGGCATCATCGCCATCATCCTGCTGATCGGCATCGTCAAGAAAAACGGCATCATGGTGGTCGATGTGGCGCTCAAGCTCGAGCGCGAGCAGGGCATGGACCCGGTCGACGCGGTCAAGGAGGCGTGCCACCAGCGGCTGCGCCCGATCCTGATGACCACGGCCTGCGCCATGTTCAGCGGCGTGCCGATGGTGATCGGCCATGGCACCGGCTCGGAATTCCGCCAGCCGCTCGGCTACGCCATCATCGGCGGCCTGCTGGTGTCGCAGGTGCTGACGCTGTTCTCCACGCCAGTGATCTACGTCTACCTCGACCGGGTGCGCCGCATCTTCGAGAAGGACGAGCCCAAGCATCCCGCCGCCTCGGCGGGGGGCGAACCGGTGCTGGCCGGCCCCGCCGCCGCGCGCATGTCCGCCGCCGAATAGGCTGGCCCGGGCGCGCGGCGCCGAAGCCGCCCCCAGGCGACGGAATCCGCTATCCAGCGGCGGGGGGAACGGTAGGACGGCACGGGCAAAGCGGCTAAAGCTTCTCGGACCACAGTTCCGGGAGACGGCGATGATCGTGAAGACCCAACTCAGCCTGGCCGACGCCAAGGCCGTCGCGGCGGCGGCCCAGGCCAAGGCCGTCGAAAACGGGTGGACGGTGGTGATCGCCATCGTCGATGAAGCGGGCCTGCTGCACTACCTGGAACGCATGGATGGAACCCAGACCGGATCGGTCGAGGTGGCGCAGGCCAAGGCGCGCACCGCGGCCATGTTCAAGCGCCCGAGCAAGGCGCTGGAAGAGGCGGTCGCCAGCGGGCGCCAGGTGATGTTGGTCATGCCAGGCGCCACGCCGATCGAGGGCGGGCTGCCGCTGACCTATCGCGGCGAACTGGTCGGCGCAATCGGGGTCTCGGGCATGACCTCGGCCCAGGACGGCGTCATCGCCAAGGCCGGCGCGGACTACCTGGCGGCCTGTTGATTGTCCGACTTGTGGCGCTCGCGCCTCACAACAGCCGATCGGCCTCGTCGCTCGGGGCCACATCGACCTCGACCTTGAGGGTCTGGCGGCCCGGGGCCAGGATCACGCCGTCGATCGGGGCGATGTCGGCGTAGTCGCGGCCGATGGCCAGGATGATGTGGTCGTTGTCGGCGAAGGCGGCGTTGGTCGGGTCAAAGCCGATCCAGCCCCGGTCCGGCCCGCACCACAACGACACCCAGGCGTGGGTCGCGTCGGCGCCTTCCAGGCGCGGCTGGCCTGGCGGGGGCAGGGTGCGCAAATAGCCCGAGACATAAGCGGTCGGCAGGCCCAGGCCGCGCAGGCCGCTGATCATGATGTGCACGAAGTCCTGGCACACGCCGCGGCGGTGGGCGAAGGACTCGGCGACGGGCGTGCGCACGGTGGTGGCCTCGGGATCGTACACGAAGTCCGCGCGGATGCGGTTCATCAGTTCGCTCGCCGCCTGCACGATCGGGCGCCCGGGCCAGAAGCTCTGGCGCGCGTATTCGGTGATCACCGGCGTGATCGGCGTGCGCGAGGTGGGATAAAGGAACGAAGCGGGGCCGTCGGGTCCCAGGTCGTCCGAAGCGCGGCCTTTTTCGCGCACCGTCTCCCACGTCTCGCTGGGCGCGTTGGGGTCGATCTGGCGCGCATGCACGTCGACTCGCGAGCGGGCGTCGATCACCAGGGCGCGGTGCGGCTGATCGACGATGACGGTGCGGGTGATCTCGCCGAAGGCGCCGACCCGCTCCAGGATGCTGGAGGGGCGCGGCGTGATGATGATCTCGTTGGCCAGCACCGTCTGGCGCGAAGAGACGCGCGGAGTCAGGCGCAACACGCACCGGGCGAAGGCCACGGGCGCGCCGTAGCTGTAGGTGGTCTTATGGCGTAGGTCGTAGATCAAGGTTTCGGGTCAGGCCAAGCCGGCAAGCTTCACGGTCGGTACGGCGTTAGCGCCCTGCAGGAAATAGCGGTCTCCCACGGCCGAGGAAAGCTTCATCAGGGCCTGTTCGAAGCCGAGCATCTTGGGCCCGTCCAGATCGTCGGCGTCGGCGGTCTGGACCTCGGCGGCCAAGGCCACAAGCACCTTCTGCGGCTCCTCCAGCATGCCGTCGCCGAGCAGCGAAGGCAGTTCGGCCAGATGGGTCTTGAGCACGCCGAGCTGAAAGGCCAGCGAGCGGGTGTTGAAGGGGTCGAGCATGGTCATGTCGCGCACCGGCGTCAGGGCCAGGCCGACCAGATAGCGCGCGCGGTAGGTGATCTGGCTGTCGGCCAGGTCCAGCAAGAGATCGAGGTCGTCGATGGTCGAGGTGCCGCTGGCCAGGGTGCGGGTGAAGCGGCAGATGTTGATTCCGCGCTCCACGCGCCGGCCCATGTCCAGGAAGCGCCAGCCGGCCACGCGGTTCATGTTTTCCTGCGACAGGCCCGCCAGCGCCGCCAGCATCTGCAGGGCGCTTTCGACCTGCTGCAGGATGTCGGCTTCGGACAAGGCGTCCAGGCCGGTGCTGAGATGGGTTTCCAGGCGCAGCAGCAGGGCCCAGAAATCGGGCGACAGACGCTCGCGCATGCTGGCCCCGGTGCGGTGGGACGAGCGCAGCAGGTGGATCACCGAGCCGGCGGCGTCCTCGTCGTGCAGAGCCGCACGCGCGGCGTCCACGGCCCGGCCGCCCAGGGCCTCGTCGCTCAGGGCGCCCCAACTGATCAGTAGCTGCTGGAGGCGGGCCAGGGTCTCGCCGGCGGTGTGCAGGGCCGCCTCGGAGTCCATCAGGCTGGTGCACAGGCTACGCACCAGGCGCAAGGTCGCTTCGGCGCGCTCCAGATAGCGGCCGAGCCAGAACAGGTTGTCCGCCGCGCGGCTCGGCAGATGGCCGGTGATGCGCTGGACCTTTACCTGGTCGCGCGGGGCCAGCAGCGAGACGGTCTCCACGGGGCTTTGCGAGATGACCCACACGTCGGCGGTGCGCGCGCCTTCGCCCATGGAAATGGCGCGCATGTCGGGCCGGTCGGAGGTGCGGCAGAAGCCGCCGGGCATGATCTTGAAGCCCTCGGGGGTCCAGGCGGCGTAGACCCGGAGCACGAACGGCGCGGGCCCCAGGCGGCCCTCGCGCAGCACCGGGGTGGTCGACAGGCGCACCACCTCCTGGCCGACGAAGTCCTCAGGACGGTCCTTGAAGCGCTGGCGGAAATCGCGTCGCTCGGCGTCGGTCAGATCGGCCATCATGCGCGGCTTGGCGAAGGGATCGCCGGCGGTCGTGGCGTTGAAGGCGCTGGCGATGGCGACGTTGTCCATGTCGTTCTCGACCAGGGCCCGCTCGCGCGGCTGACCGCACCACCAGGTGGCGACATTGGGCGTCCTGAGCTCCTCGCCCAAGAGCCGCCGGCAGAGGCGCGGCAGGAAGCCGAGCAGGGCCCGCGACTCCAGCACGCCCGAGCCGGGCATGTTGACCACGGCCACGCCGCCCCGACGGATTGCTTCGAGCAGGCCGGGCACGCCCAGCTGCGAGGCGTTGTTGAGCTCCAGGGGATCAAGGAAGTCGGCGTCGACCCGGCGCAGCAGCACGTCGGCGCGCTTGAGACCGGCGATGGTGCGCACATAGGCCTTGCCGTCGCGCACCACCAGATCGTCGCCCTCGACCAGCAGGAAGCCCAGATAGCGGGCCAAGTGCGCCTGCTCGAAATAAGTCTCGCTGAACGGTCCGGGTGTCAGAAGGCAGATGCGCGGCTCCTGCCGATCGGCGGTGTCGGCCAGGCCCTGGCGCATGCCGTCGAAGAACGACGCGAGCCGCCGCACGTTGGCGCGATTGTAGAGGTTGGGATAGGCGCGAGACAGGACCAGACGGTTTTCCAGGGCGTAACCCGCGCCCGACGGCGCCTGGGTTCGGTCGTCCAGCACCCACCAGCGGCCGTCAGGACCCCGGCCAATGTCGGCGGCGTAAAGCTGCAGAAAGCGTCCGCCCGGCGGCTTGACCCCGCGCATCTGGCGGATGAAGTCGGGGCTGCCGGTCAGGGCCGCGGCGGGCAGGGCGCCGTCCCGCACCAGGCTGGCTTCGCCGTAGATGTCCTGCAGCAGCGCTTCCATCAGCCGCGCGCGCTGCGCCACGCCCTCGGCGATCTGGGTCCATTCCGCCTCGTTCAGGATCAGCGGCAGGGGATTGAGCGGCCAGGTGCGCTCGGTCTCCTCGCCGTGCACCCGATAGGACACGCCCGTGTCGCGGATGTGTCGGGTCGACAGGCTGAAGCGGCTGCGGAACTCGCCCTCGGGATATTCGGCGAAGGCCCCCAGGAAGTTCAGCCAGTAGTCGCGGGGGCGCCCCATCGGGTCGATCAGCTCGTCCGGTATGCCCACGAACGGCCGGTAGTCGCGCAGCCATCCGGACAAGCGGTTGGCGGCCGCGGCCGGCAGGTCGGGACGCCGGGCGGCGCTGGCGAGGTCAGCGGCCAATGGACGTCCTCAGGTCGAGCGTCGTGGGGAATTCCAGCGTCGACTCGGGCGACGGCGGCGCGATGTCCCCCGGCGTGTGCCCATGCGCCTGGAACCGCGCGCGGCGGCGGGCGGCGGCCTCGTAGGAATTGACCGGGAAGGTGTCGTAGCTGCGACCGCCGGGGTGGGCGACGTGATAGACGAAGCCGCCGAGCGAGCGGTTATTCCAGCGATCGACCACATCGAAGGTCAGGGGGCTGTCCACTGGCAGGGTCGGGTGCAGGCCGCTGGGCAATTTCCAAGCCTTGAAGCGCACGCCCGCCACTGCCTGCATCGAAACACCGGTCGAGGTCATCGGCAGGGCGCGGCCGTTGCAGGTGATCACGTGTCGTTCGGCGTTGAAGCCCGAGGCCATCACCTGCAGCCGCTCGACCGAGGAATCGACGAACCGCACCGTGCCGCCGCCGGTGTTCTCCTCGCCCATCACGTGCCATGGCTCCAGCGCGTGGCGCAACTCGAGCGCGACACCCCCGTACTGCGCCTCGCCGTGCACCGGGAAGCGGAAGGCGCGCTGGGCCTCGTACCAGTGCGGGTCGAACGCATAGCCTGCCTCGCGCAGTTCGCTCAACACGTCCAGGAAGTCGGCCCACACGAAGTGGGGCAGCATGAAACGGTCGTGCAGGGCTGTGCCCCAGCGCACCAGCTTGCCGGTTTGCGGCGTCTTCCAGAACCAGGCGACGAGGGCGCGGATCAGCAGCATCTGGGCCAGGTTCATGCGCGCATCCGGCGGCATCTCGAAGCCGCGGAATTCCAAGAGGCCCAGCCGGCCGGTTGGGCCGTCGGGCGAATAGAGCTTGTCGATGCAGATCTCGGTGCGGTGGGTGTTGCCCGCCACGTCGGTCAGCAGGTTGCGCAACAGCCGATCGACCAGCCAGGGCTGGAGCGTCTCGCCCTTGGCCTCGCCCTTCGCTTCGCTTGGGGACGGGATGTTCGACAGCGCGATATCCAGTTCGTAGAGGGCGTCGTGGCGCGCCTCGTCCACGCGCGGCGCCTGGCTCGTCGGGCCGACGAACAGTCCCGAGAACAGGTACGACATCGAGGGATGGCGCTGCCAGAACAGCAGGAGGCTTTTCAGTACGTCCGGCCGGCGCAGGAAGGGCGAGTTGGCGGGACTGTCGCCCCCCAGCACCACATGGGCGCCCCCGCCGGTGCCGGTGTGGCGGCCGTCGATCATGAACTTGTCGGCGCCCAGGCGGCAGGCGCGAGCGTCCTCGTACAGGCCGGTGGTGATCGCCACCGCCTCGTTCCAACTGGACGCCGGCTGGACGTTGACCTCGATCACACCGGGATCGGGCGTGACCTTGAGCACGCCGATCCGCAGATCGTCGGGCGGGGTGTAGCCCTCCAGGCGGATCGGCAGGGTCTTCCCGGCCGCCTGAACGTGGGCGACCAGCTCCAGATAGTCCTCCACGCGCGCCACGGGGGGCATGAAGACATAGAGCGCGCCGTCGCGCGGTTCGACCGTCAGGGCCGTGCGCACGATGGCGCTTTTGACCTGCGCCGCAGGCTTCTTAGCGGTCGGCGCCTCGTCGAAGGTCGGCAGGGGGCCGCGCTCCTCGTAAGGGTCGACCGGCAAGATGTAGGGATAGTCCTCGGGCGCGACGTGCGGCAGGCCGCCCATCGGCAGGCGCAGGCCGATCGGCGAATCGCCCGCCAACAGGAACAGCGCCTCGCGCTTGAAGCGCCAGGCCTCGCTGACCCAGCCCTTGCCTTCGGCTTTCTTCTGTGCGCGCCGGATCGGCAGCACAAAGCCCTTGGGCTGGCTGAGGCCGCCGGCCATGGCCTTGGCCAAGCCGGTCCGCGCGTCCTTGTTGTCGATGTCCGCTTCGGCCAGGTCGACGTTCTCGGGCAGATCGCTCTCGGTCTTGATCCAGTGCAGCGGATCTTCGCGCGCGGGCAGGATGTGGGCGGGGTCCAGCCCTAGCCGGTCGGCCAGGCGTTTGGCGAAGGCCTGGGCGTCCGCGATCGTGGCCGGGCGCTCTTCGGGCGAGACGGGCGTTCCGCGCCACACCGGCTTGCCGTCCTTGCGCCAGTAAAGGCCCAGGGCCCAGCGCGGCAGGGGCTCGCCCGGGTACCACTTGCCCTGGCCGTAGTGCAGCATGCCGCCCGCGCCGAAGCGGGCCTGCAGCTTGGCGAGCAGATCGTGCGACAGCTTCAGCTTGGCCTCGCCCAGGGCGGCCGTATTCCATTCTGCGGATTCGAAGTCGTCGATCGAGACGAAGGTAGGCTCCCCGCCCATGGTCAGCCGCACGTCCTGCGCCACCAGATCGGCCTCGACCTTGTTGCCCAGGGCGTCGAGCGCGACCCAGCTCGCTTCCTCGAACGGGCGGGTGATGCGGATCGGCTCGACCAGACGCGAAACGGTCATCTCGAATTCGAAGTCTGTCTTGGCGACCGAGGCCACGCCAGTGATCGGGGCCGCCGAGCGATAGTGCGGGCAGGCGGCCAGGGGCAGGTGCCCTTCCCCGGTCATCAGGCCCGAAGTGGCGTCAAAGCCGATCCAGCCGGCGCCCGGTATATAGACCTCAGCCCACGCGTGCAGGTCGGTGAAGTCCGTGCGCGTGCCCTGGGCGCCCTCGATCGGGTCGATGTCGGCCTTGAGCTGGATCAGGTAGCCCGACACGAAGCGGGCGGCCAAGCCAAGCTTGCGCAGCATCTGCACCAGCAGCCACGCGCTGTCGCGGCACGAGCCGGAGCCCAGCGTCAGGGTCTCGTCGGGAGTCTGCACCCCCGGCTCCATCCGCACCAGATAGCTGACGTTGCGCTGGATCGCGGCGTTGAGTTCGACCAGGAAATCGACGGTGCGCTCGCCCTGGGGCGCCAGCTTGTCGACCGCGCCCTGCAGCAGCGGCCCGTCCTCGTCCACGGTCATATAGGCCGCCAGGTCGCTCTTCACGTCGTCGGCGTACTGGAACGGCAACATCTCGGCGTAGGGTTCGACGAAGAAGTCGAACGGATTGATCACCGCCATCTCGGCGGTCAGGTCCACGCTGACGCTGAACTCGCGCGTGCGCTCGGGAAACACCAGCCGCGCCAGCCAGTTGCCGTGCGGGTCCTGCTGCCAGTTGATGAAGTGCTCGGCCGGTTCGATCGTCAGCGAATAGCTGGGGATCCGCGTGCGGCAGTGCGGCGCCGGGCGCAGACGAATGACTTGGGGGCCCAGTTCGACCAGCCGGTCATATTTGTACCGGGTGACGTGATGCAATGCGGCGATGACCGACAGGGGGTAGCTCCTCGAGGGCGTTGCGCGAGCGCACGACAGCTAGCGTCGCCGGGGCCCTGGCCACAAGGGCCCGCGACGTTCTTTATGGGCGCCCGGGCGGTTTTGCCTGTCAACAGCGCGCACTGGCTGATTTAGCCGAGGCAGTGATAAAGGGCTCGCATGCGCATTCTGGTGATAAAGCTCGGAGCCCTGGGCGATTTTGTCCAGGCGTTCGCGGCCTTCCGTCAGATTCGGCAGGCGCACGCTGCCGACGAGATCACGCTGCTGACGACGCCGTCCTACGCCGCGTTGGCCCGCGCTAGCGGCCTGTTCGACCGGATCGAGACCGACGGCCGGCCCTCGGGCCTTGGCGCGACATTGGCCCTGTTCCGCCGGTTGCGGGACCAGCGCTACGGACGGGTTTACGACTTGCAGACCTCCAGCCGCTCGCGCTGGTTTCTGCTGGGCTTCTGGCCGCGGCGCCCGGAGTGGTCCGGGATATCGCCCGGCGCCTCGCACCGGCAGACGCGGCCCGACCGCGACGCCTTGCATAATCTCGACCGCCTGGCCGACCAACTGCATGTAGCGGGGGCCGGGCCGGCTTACGCCCTGGGCGCGGCGCCGGGGCCCGATCTGAGCTGGGCCGCGCGCGTGCCGGGCGCCGAGCCCGAGGCGCTGATGGCGCGGTTTGGTCTGGCCTCGCCCTTCACCCTGCTGGCTCCCGGCGCCTCGACGGTCAAACCTGAGAAGTGCTGGCCGGTCGAGGCTTACGCGGAACTGTCCCAGGCGCTGGTCGCACAGGGGATGCGGGTCGCGGTGGTCGGCGGCCCGGCCGAGGCGGCGTTGTTCGCGCCCATCGCGGCGCGCGCGCCGGGCGCGACCGACCTGACCGGCCGGACCAGCCTGGTCGAACTGGCCTCGCTGGCCAGCCGCGCGGCGCTGGCGGTGGGCAACGACAGCGGCCCGACCCACCTGATGGCCTATGCCGGGGCGCCGGGCGTGATGCTGATGTCGCGAGTGACCGACCCCGGCCACTGCGCGCCGCGCGCCCGGATGCAGTGGCTCAAGACCGAGGATCTGCGCGACCTGGGCGTGGATCGGGTGCTGACCGCGTGCCGCGAGGCGCTGTTGGGCGGGTGAATTCACCGTCACGCTGCGGTCGCCCGGCTGGACTATTGCGGAGCACGGGCCGACAACGGGCTCAATAGCTGACCTGCGACGGAGGAAGCCGCCATGACCACCCAAGGTGCGTTCGTCTGGTACGATCTGATGACCCCCGATCCCGACGCCGCCCAGGCCTTCTACGGCTCGGTGGTCGGCTGGACCGCCAGGGACAGCGGCATGCCTGGCCAAGCCTACACCCTTTTCCTGGTGGGCGAGCGCGGCGTCGTCGGATTGATGGCCATGCCTGAGGACGTCCCTCCTGGCATGCCTCCGTGCTGGACCGGCTATGTCGCGGTGAACGACGTCGACGCCATGGCCGCGGACTACGCCGCGGACGGCGGAAAGGTGCTCAAGAGCCCGCAGGACATCCCCGGGGTCGGCCGTTTCGCGGTGGTCGCCGATCCCCAGGGCGCGGCGCTATGCATCTTCCGCGGCGAGGGCGAGGAGCCGCCGAAGCCGGCGCCCGGCGCGCCCGGCTATGTCGGCTGGCACGAGCTCATATCGAGCGACGCGGCCGCCGGTTTTGATTTCTACGCCAAGCACTTCGGCTGGTCCAAGCTGGAGGCGCTGGATATGGGCGAGATGGGCGTTTACCAGATGTTCGGCCACGAGGGCGAAGCGATCGGCGGCATGATGAATCGGCCGCCGCACATTCCGGTGTCCTATTGGGGCTTCTATTTCAACGTGCCCGAGATCGACGCGGCGGTCGAGCGGGTCAAGGCGGGCGGCGGCCATATCCTGCACGGTCCCGCGCCGGTGCCCGGCGGCAGCGTGATCGCCCAGTGCCGCGATCCTCAGGGCGCGTTCTTCTCGCTGGTCGCGCCGCAGTCGTGACCCCGCCCGCCATGCCCGATCCCAGCCCTGGCGCGGCCGCGCCCGGGCGCAAGGTTCCGACCGCCAGGACGCGCCCATGACCCTGATGAACATCGGCCGCTACGTCACCTTCGCCCTGTGCGCGGCGGTCTTCCTGCTCACCTGCGACGTGATGTGGAGCCACAAGCCCTTTTGGGAGGACGCGGTGTGCGTCCTGGCGTTCGCCCTGACGGCGGTGGGCGTGCATGATGTGGCGCAGACCCATCACTCGATCCTGCGCAACTATCCGGTGCTGGGCCACGTCCGCTGGCTGGTCGAACTGGTGCGGCCGGAGATCCGCCAATACCTGATGGAGTCCGACGAGGACGCCGCGCCCTTTTCCCGGGTGCAGCGCTCGGTGGTCTACGCCCGGGCTAAGAATGAAGGCTCCGAGCGTTCGTTCGGCACCCTGCTGGACGTGTACCAGGAGGGCTACGAGTTTATCGGCCATTCCACCCGGCCCGCGCCCAAGGCGGATCCCGCCAGCTTCCGCATCCCGATCGGCGGCGACCAGTGCGCACAGCCCTATTCGGCCTCGGTGTTCAACATCTCGGCCATGAGCTTTGGCTCGCTCGGCGCGGCGGCGATCCGCGCGCTCAACAAGGGCGCCAAGCTCGGCAACTTCTCGCACGATACCGGCGAGGGCTCGATCAGTCCCTACCACCGTGAATACGGCGGCGACATCGTGTGGGAGGTGGCCTCGGGCTACTTCGGCTGCCGCACCGAGGACGGGCGCTTCGATCCGGACAAATTCGCCGCCCAGGCCAAGGCCGACCAGGTGAAGATGATCGAGATTAAGATCAGCCAGGGGGCCAAGCCGGGCCATGGCGGCATCCTGCCTGCCGAGAAGGTCACACCGGAAATCGCCGCCACGCGCGGCGTGCCCACGGGCGTGGATTGCGTCTCGCCCTCGCGCCACAGCGCCTTTTCCACCCCGTTGGAGATGATGGCCTTCATCGCCCAACTGCGTGAGCTGTCGGGCGGCAAGCCGGTGGGATTCAAGCTGTGCATCGGCCATGCCTGGGAGTTCATGGCCATGGTCAAGGCCATGCTGGCCAGCGGCGTCATCCCAGACTTCGTGGTGGTCGATGGGGGCGAGGGCGGCACGGGCGCGGCGCCGGTGGAGTTCACCGACCACCTGGGCATGCCCATGCGCGAGGGGCTGCTCCTGGTGCACAACACCCTGGTCGGGGCTGGCCTGCGCGACAAGATTCGCATTGGCGTGGCCGGTAAGATTGTGACCGCCTTCGACATCGCCAGCGTCCTGGCCATGGGCGCGGATTGGGCCAACGCGGCGCGCGGATTCATGTTCGCCATCGGCTGCGTGCAATCGCTGCATTGCAACACCAACCGCTGCCCCACGGGCGTGGCCACACAGGACCCCACGCGACAGCGGGCCCTGGTGGTCGAGGACAAGGCGGAGCGTGTGTTCAACTTCCATCGCAACACGCTCAAGGCCCTGGCGGAGATGTTGGCGGCGGCGGGGCTGGAGCACCCGGGCCAGCTGCGGCCCTATCACCTGCTGCGCCGGGTGACCAAGACCGAGGTGCGGCCCTTTTCCGAGCTGCACGTGTTCCTGCAGCCGGGCGAGCTGATCAACGGCGCCTCGATTCATCCCTTCTACCGCGCCGCATGGGACATGGCCCGGCCCGACAGCTTCGACCCGGTGGAAGGCCAGACCGAGGCCGCCCTGGCGCGGGCCACGCGGCGGGTGATCGCCTAGGCCCTCATCGAGCCGCCCGCACCGAGCGCCCGACCTCGTCCACGGAGCTGAGCGGCGATCTCCCGCCGAGGCGGCGGAAATCGACAACCACGGCCGCCGCGCCATGGCGGATTCACAGCCCCGGCGGTGTCTAGTGAAGGTGCGGTGCAGCGCCCCTGGGCGGGAGGCGAGACCCCTTGTTCTCGTCCCGCGGACCCAGCATGTTGGCCGCGTTTTTGTCATTGACGAGCGCCATGGTCGCCGAAGGGCGGCAGGCGTTAACCGGCGCAACGCCGGATGGAGGAAATGGATGACCGGGATAACCAAAATCGCCCTGATCGGCGCGGCCGCGGCCTGCCTGGGCTTTGGCGTGGCGAACGCGCAGGCGCCGGCTCAGGCGCCCGCCGCCGCTCCGGCCGACGGTGCGGCGAAGCCCGATCCGAATCGCACGCCGTGGCCTCCGTTCCAGATCACCGACCACATGTGGTACGTGGGCGGCGCCAACCTCGGGGCCTATATCCTGAAGACCAACAAGGGCCTGATCCTGGTCAACACGGGCTTCCCCTACAACACCCCGATGCTCGAGAAGACCATCGCGGACGCCGGCTTCGATCTGAAGGATATCAAGATCCTGCTGATCAGCCACGCCCACATCGATCACGACGGCGGCATGCCGGACATCATCAAGGCCACCGGCGCCAAATACTATGTAATGGAGGGCGACGCGGACGTGGTCGAATCCGGGGGCAAGCTCGACTACCACTACTATGCCAAGCCCAGCGAGTATTATGAGCCGACCCACGTCGACAAGGTCCTTCACGACGGCGACACGGTGACGCTCGGCGACCTGACGCTGACCGCGCATCTGACGCCTGGCCACACCAAGGGCGACACGACCTGGACCTTCATGGACACCATGAACGGCAAGCCGCGCCACGTTGTGATCGTCGGCGGCCCGCTGCTCAACGGCGGCGGCCCCAACCCGCTGATCAATAATCCCAGATATCCGAACATCGTGGCCGACTATCGCAAGGCCTTCGCGGTGATGCGTTCGCTGCCGGTCGATGTCTATGTCGGCGCGCACGGCTATTATTTCGACCTGCCGACCAAGTACGCCAAGCTGCAGGCCGGCGACAAGGAAGCCTTCGAGGATCCTGAGGGCTACAAGGCGTTCACCGACAAGGCCGAGGCGAATTTCAACAAAGCGCTGGCCAAGCAGGAAGCCGAGGCCGCCGGCGGCGCAGCCCCGGCCGCGCCGGCGCCCGCGGCGGCTCCCTAGCCGCCTAAGCCTCCGGATAAAGCCCCGTCAGCCCCTCGGCGCTGGCGGGGCAGACGCCGCGCTCGGTGATGATGGCGGTGACAAGGCGCGCGGGCGTGACGTCGAAGGCGGGATTGGCGGCGGGGCTGCCGGCCGGGGTCAGGCGCACGGTGCGCATCACGCCGCCTTCGTCTAGGCCCGACTGGTGCGTCACCTCGCGCCCGCCGCGTTCCTCGATCGGGATGTCGCGGCCCTCTGCCAGCGTCCAGTCGATGGTGGAGAAGGGCAGGGCGCCATAGAAGGGCACGCCGTTGTCGTGCGCGGCCAACGCCTTGAGATAGGTGCCGATCTTGTTGCACACGTCGCCGTTGGCCGCCACGCGGTCTGAGCCGACGATGCACAGGTCTACCCGGCCGTGCTGCATCAGGTGGCCGCCGGCGTTGTCGGCCACCACCGTGTGCGGCACGCCGTGGCGGCCGAGCTCCCATGCGGTGAGAGCGGCGCCCTGGCCGCGCGGGCGGGTCTCGTCGACCCAAACGTGGACGGGGACACCGGCGTCGTGGGCGGCGTAGACCGGCGACAGGGCCGTGCCCCAGTCGACCGTCGCCAGCCAGCCGGCGTTGCAGTGGGTCAGGATGTTGACCGGGCCGTCGCCCTTTCGGGCTGCCTCGATCAGCGCCGCGCCATGACGGCCGATGGCGGCGCAGGCGGCGACATCCTCCTCGGCGATGGCGGCGGCCTCGGCCCAGGCCGCGGCGGCGCGCTCGGCCGGCGGTCGGGCGAGGATGGCCTTGGCGGCGCGCGCGACCGCCCAGCGCAGATTGACCGCCGTGGGCCGCGCCTCGGCCAGAATGTGGGCCGCCGCCGTCAGGCCCGCATCGGAGGCGTCGGCTTCGGCGGCGAGGGCCAGGCCATAGGCGCCGGTCACGCCGATCAGGGGCGCGCCGCGCACGATCATGTCGGCAATGGCGCGGCGGGCGTCCTCGGCGGTGGCCAGGGTGCGCGTGACCAGGGCGTGCGGCAGGGCGGTCTGATCGATCACCTCAACCGCGCGCGCCCCGGGAACGCGCCAGATGGTGCGATAGGGCACGCCGTCGACCTTCACGGTTGGACCTCCGGTTCTGGCGGCGCGGCGCGACGCAAGCGCGCGCTCTCCTGGGCCTGCCACAGCAGCAGGACCGGCACGCCGATGGAGATGTCGCGCGCGCGCTTGATCAGCGACAGGGCCAGCGCCGCTTCGACAGGAATACCGAACAGCGGGCCGAGCAAGGCGTAGGCGCCCTCCTGCACGCCCAGGCCGCTGGGCACGATGAAGGCGGCGTTGCGCACCGCGAACAGCACGCTCTCGATCGCCACCACTGAGGAATAGGGCAGGGGCCGGCCGATGAAGCCCAGGATCAGCCAGGCGCCGAACGCCCCGCCGAACCACCCGATCAGATGCAGCACCAGGCTGGCGAACAGGCGTCCCCGTTGAGCATAGGCCGCCTGGAAGGCCACATGGGCGTCTTGGGCGTGCTCGGCGGCGTTCGGCGCCACCTTGCTCATGACCTTCTCGAAGAAGGCCGGGCCCTTCTGCTGGGTGGCGACCATGCCCGACACCACCAGCCCGCCCAGCACCAGCACCGCGGCCAGCGACCACAGCAGCGGGCCGTTGCGGTGGCCCGCGCCCAGGCTGGCGACCAGGATGGCGATGCCGACCACGGTGTAGATCAGCTGGGCGGCGATCTCGACGGTGATGTCGATCACCGAGGAGGCGAAGGCTTCGCCCGCGCCAATGCCGCCGAGCACGGCCACCCGCCCGGCGATAACCAGGCCGCCGAGCTGGGAGAAGGGCAGCACGTCCGAGGCCGCCTCGCGCATTAGCCGGCCCCACATGAACACCCACGACGGGCCGGCCCTGGGCGTGCCGGCCATCTGCCAGGCCAGGCCGAGGGGGACGAACAAGGCGACCTGGGCCACGATGATGGCGACGAAGCCGCGCGCGCCGATGGGGCGGATCGCGGCCAGCACCTGGCCGAAGTTGAAATAGGCGATCACACCGATGGCGATGGTCAAGCCGATCACCCCGGCCAGGATCGCCGTCGCCCGCGACTTCGCCGGTTGGCCCGAGGGATGGGCGGCGGAGGCGCTCACGAGGCCGCCATGGCGCCGTCGCGGGCCACCTTCAGGCGCGCGCCGCGCCACTCCACGCGGTCGCCGAGGAAGGCCAGGGCGAACACCGACAGCGAGAGAACGTCGCGTAGCGGAATAAGCCACAGCCGCGCCTTGTGCGAGCCCATCAGTCGGCACTGGGCGGACGCCTGGCCGAGGCGGACAGCCAACAATACCGCGAGGATCAGGTCCGCCGTCGCATTGAAGCCGGTAAGCGCGGCGCCCAGCACAGCCAGGGGCAGAAAGTGGGTAATCACACTGCCGGCGTATCCAGCCGGTTGCACCAGGCGGATGGTGCGGGCCCACCTGAGTTCATGCACGACCATCTCGCGCAGGCTCCTTTCGGGAAACACGTGATCGATCACCATTGGCGGCGCGGCGATGGCCAGGCCCTGAGCCCGCACCGCCGCGCCCAGCACGTAATCGTCCGCCAACTGATCGGCCAGGATTTTCAGGCCCCCGATGCGCGCCAGGGTGTCGGCGGTCAGCGCCATGGTCGGACCCAGGCAAGGGTGGGCCCCAAGGGTCTCGCCCACTGCGACGCTGGCTGCGAAGCGCGCGTCGATGTCCAGGCTGGCCATCTCGGACCAGAAGCCGGCGGCGGGCAGGCCGCGGTAAAGGCAGTGCACGAGGCCCGCGCCTGGCGCCTGCAGGGCGGCGACGATCCGGCGCAGGCCGTCCTGAGGCAGACGCACGTCGCTGTCGCTGATCACCACGACCTCTCCCGTGGCCTGGCCCGACATGTTGATCAGGTTGCTGAGCTTGCGGTTGGTCCCGTGTTGCGCGGGATCCACGACCAGGACCAGGTCTGCGGCGGGGCGTTGGCGCTGCGCTTCGCGCACCACCTCGGCCGCCGGATCGGCGTCGTCGCGCACGCCCGCGACGATGCGCACCGGGCCGGGGTAGTCCTGGTCGCACAGGCTCAGCAGGTTGTGCTGGAGGCCCGGCTCGCCGCCGTGCATCGGCCGCAGGATCGTGACCGCGGTCGGACTTTGCAGCGTCGCGGCGGGTCGGCTCAGAAAGCGCCGCAGGGCCAAGACGGAACCCAGGCCATAGACCGCGCCCGCGCACGCCAGCGCCAGCAGGGCCGCGCCGGTCCAGTGCGCGGCGAGCGCGGCGAGATGGGGAACCAGACCTGGGGTCAAGGACATGCTCTCATGACGGGGGTCTTCATAGTGGTCGCGCCGGGGCAAGGCGAACGCAAAAAACGCGCGCGCGCCAGAGGGGTTTGGCTGGTCGCTGTTTTGACATATAGCTCAGCGCACCTATCTACCGGCGGAGCGTTTCCGCGCGGTTCGTGTTTTGCACAAGACGAACCGATCAACTGTGGAAGCCAGAACTCGCGGTCGCGGCGGCGCCGACGCCCGCTCCCGACGACGCCAACGGACCATAAGGCATGACTCCTAAGACGATCGCGGTCGCGCTGGCCGCGAGCCTGCTCTCTTTGTCGATCTGGAGCCTGTCCTGGGCGCAGCCGGATTCCGCGCCGGCGCCGGGCGCGTCCGCCATCGGCCCCATCGAGGTGCAGGTGTGGAATATCCACCGCGCCGCCGGCCACATCCGGGTACAGATCTGCACCCGCCAGACCTTCGCCGACGCGCACAAAGCGTGTCCCTACCACGCCGACGCGCCCGCCCATCAGGGCGTCACGATCGTGAGCGTGCCCGACGTGCCGGCCGGGACCTACGCGGCGGAGGTCTATCAAGACGATGACGACCGCAACGTGCTGCGGCGCGGGCCCCTGGGTGTGCCGCTCGAAGGGGTGGGCTTTTCCAACGACGCGCCGGTGGGCGTGACCCCGCCGCGGTTCAACATGGCCGCCTTCGACTTCGACCCGGCGACGCCCTTGGCCCTGCGTATCAAGCTGCGGTATTTCCCCAATCTATAGCGGCGGGGCCCAAATCGGGGCCGCGAGAGGAACAATCATGGCGCACACGCCGTCCAAGCTCGGCCAGGTGGTCGCGTTCAGCCTTCGCCACGCGCGGCTGACGGTGTTCGTGGGCGTGATCGCCGCCGTGACGGCCGGCTGGTATGCGACCGGCCACTTCAACATGACCACCGACACTGAGCAGTTGATCTCGGCCAAGTTGCTATGGCGCCAGAACGGGATCGCTTTCAGCAAGGCCTTCCCCGATCAGGGCGACGTGACGGCCGTGGTGATCGACGGCCAGACGCCGGAGTTGGCCGAGCGCGCGGCCCAGACCCTGGCGGACAAACTGGCACAGCGAAAAGACTATGTGCTCAGCGTCAGCCGGCCCGACGGCGGCCCGTTCTGGAACCGCGAGGGGCTGCTGCTGCTGCCGCTCGACCAAGTGCAAGGCACGCTCAACCAGTTGATTGCGGCCCAGCCGTTCCTGGGGCCCTTGGCGGCCGATCCTTCGCTGCGCGGCGTCGATCAGGCCTTGCAGACCATGGCGATGGGCGTGCAGCAGGGCTCGGCCAAGGCCGCCGACATCGACAAGCCGGTCAAGGGGCTGACGGCGGCCATGCAGAGCGCGGCCGCCGGCCAGCCGACCTATTTCTCGTGGCAGGCGTTGTTCTCGGGCGCGGGCCCGCAATCGGCGGCGCGCAAGTTCGTGCTGGTGCGGCCCAAGATGGACTATTCGGCGCTGGAGCCCGGCGCGGCGGCGAGCGAGGCCATTCGCCAGACGGCGGCGGCGGCGGGCCTGGATCCGGCCCACGGCGTGCGCGTGCGTCTGACCGGATCGGTGCCGCTGTCGGACGAGGAGTTCGCCAGTCTGGCCGACCGGGCCGAGCCGATGTTGATCGCCATGCTGGCGGCGGTGCTGGTGATGCTGTGGCTGGCCACGCGTTCAGTGCTGGTCACGGGCGCCATCATGGGCACGACCCTGCTCGGCCTTGTCATCACCGCCGGCCTCGGCCTTTTGATGGTCGGCCGGTTCAACCTGATCTCAGTAGCGTTCATCCCGCTGTTCGTCGGCCTCGGGGTGGATTTCGGCATCCAGGTGGCGGTCAAGTACCGCGCCGACACCCTGATTTTGCCCACCCGCGACGAAGCTCTGATCGCCGCGGGAACCGAGGTGGGCGTGCCCTTGGCTCTGGCCGCCGCAGCCATCGCTGTGGGCTTTTTCGCCTTCATGCCCACCACCTATGTCGGCGTGTCGGAACTGGGCCTGATCGCCGGCGCGGGCATGGTGGTTGCGTTCGTGCTGGCGGTGACCGTGCTGCCGGCCCTGCTGCACCTGCTGAACCCGCCGGTGGACGGCGCGCGCGCGGGCTTTGAGCGGCTGGGCAAGCTCGATGCGGCGATGCACAGCCATCGCAAGCAGATCCTGTGGGCCAACGGCGCGGTGGCGCTGGTGTGCTTGGCGCTGATGCCATTCGTGCGCTTCGACTCCAATCCGCTCGACCTGAAGAATCCCAAGTCGGAGTCGATGTCGACGCTCAACGACCTGATGAAGGATCCGACGCAGTCGCCCGAGACGATCGATATCCTGACCCCTTCAGTCGCCGCCGCCGACGCCCTCTCAGCGAAATTGGAGACACTGCCGGAGGTCAATTACGCCCTGACCTTGTCGACCTTCCTGCCGCCCCTGTCGGAGCAGCAGCCCAAGCTGGCGGCGATCGCCGACGCCAACACCTTGCTGGACACCACCATCAATCCATTTGGCGTGGCTCCCCCGCCGAGCGACGCCGAGCTGGCTGCGAGTCTGGCTCAGACCGCCACCGCCCTGAGGAGCGCGGCGGGCGCCGACCGCAGTGCGGCGGCCCAGGACATGTTGACCCTGGCCTCGGCCCTGCAGGCCCTGGCGACGGGGCCTGCCGCGCACCGGGCGGCGGCCGACGCGGCGGTGTCCCAGCCTCTGGACGTGCTGCTCGGCCAATTGCGCCAAACACTGCAGGCCCAGCCCATTACATTGCAGAGCCTGCCCTCGGACGTGCTGCACAGCTGGGTGGCGCCCGACGGACGCTCCCGCG